>ERZ887851.1037-NODE-1037-length-25430-cov-19.122443_pt1 | contig 25430 bp, 24 predicted proteins | sample MGYA00521100_ERZ887851 | MGnify/ENA primary metagenome ERZ887851 (study PRJEB32303, sample SAMEA104408602) | aquatic metagenome | biome: Brackish water; feature: Pelagic; material: water | place: Baltic Sea | collected 2014-06-06T16:11:00 | depth 11,444 m ... | reverse complement strand
TCATTTCCTAATTAAGGTAAATAAAAAAGGTGGCCTACAGAAGCAGACCACCCAAGTTAAAATAAATTACTATTCTATTTAATTCGCGCTCTTGATTAATTTTTGCACCGCTTTACCTGCTGCAGTTTCTACTTCTACAAAGTAAACACCGTCAGCGCTATTAGATAAATTAATTTGCGCGTCTTTGTTATCCAAGTCAACTAATTGTAATAAAGTGTTTCCAATTAAATCGTATACACGGATGTTTGTGATATCTATATTACTCAACTTAACTTGGTAAAGTCCAGTTGAAGGATTAGGATAAACACTTAATGCATTTTGAACCTCTACAGTAGTAATTCCTGTTACTTTTTCTACAATCTCATTCTCTACCGTATTTGTAACAATTGGAGGATTGAAATCAAAGAAAATTTCAGCTGTATTGGCAACAACAGTTCCTATTGGAAGCTCCCCATCTTGGCTTAAAGAGAAGGCTACAAAACCTTGGCTCAACTCTTCGCTTACGCTTTGAGGAACCAATTGAATGTTATTGAAAGTAAACACTAAAATATTGTTGTTCTCTACCGTTAAGATGTAATCATGTGAAGCAGATACATTACGTAATGTATGTAGTGCTAGGTTGGCATCAATTTCATCTTTAACTACTACAGTAGTCGCACTACCGTTTCCTTCATTTTGGAAACGAATGTAGTAAGCATGATCATTTTGATCTACAGTAATATCACCATCTGGAGAAACCGCCTTATCGTTAGGGTCCCAAGAAGAAGTAATTTGCTTAGCTAGGTAAGTAACATTGTTTGAAGGAGTAAGATCTCCTGGAATTGGATTAACCGTAGCGTCAATTAAGATTGGATCGCCTGGCATTAAACCTGTTCCGATTGGTGTTTCATAATCAACATCTAAGTATCTGCATTGACCTGGTAATAAGTTGCTAAAGTCGTACGTCAAGATATGATTAACTGCATCATGACTTGACGGTACATCGTTATTGAAGATAGAGTATCCTGAAGGAGTAGTACCTGTTTGATACCAAACTAAAGAAGCATCATATTCTACTACTACATTACCTGACATGGGAATCGTACCATCATTACAGTATTGAACCGTAGTGTAGCTTGGGAAACCAGGAGTAAAGGTATAAGGAGTATACATGTTGATGCTTAAATCCTGTGAAGGAGGAGGAGGTGTTAAGAAAAAGTCAACTGTTACATTTGGATTGTTTGCGTCAATAGTAACACTGTAGTTTACCGTTGGGCAAAGTTGAGTGAAATTGTTTACTTGATAACCGTTCACATCAAAGAAGTAAGTTCCAGCTGGAGCAGCAATACTGTAAAAGCCATTAGCATCAGTATAATCATAAATCCATAACCATGGTCCGCCAGCCGTGGCTGTTAAGTCTACAAAACTAGAAACAGGATAATCAGCACCATCGAAAATACAGTTTTGATTAACATCTACATAAACGTTACCACTAATTGTATAACATTGATTAGAAGGTACAATAAAGGTCTCAGAGATTGAACAACCATTAGCGTCAGTTACGATAACCGTGTATGGTCCTGAAGCAGGGTTAAACAACGAAGAAGTAGTTGATCCGTCACTCCATGCATAAGTGTAAGGAGCAGATCCCCCATAAGCATATACCTCAATGAAAGAACCATTTCCACCACCAGTTCCATTACTATCACAGGACTCATAGTAAGTACTTGATTGGATGCCCAATCCTTGGTTTCCAGAAATTACGAAGCTATACTCACCTGAACATCCTAAACTATCTTCTACTGTTGCGATATATGTTCCTGGGCAAAGACCCGTGAAAGTGTTACTGCTTTGGAAAGTAACTCCGAAGTCAATAGAATATGAATATGGAGCAACTCCGTTAGAGGCAATTACTTCTACGCTTGCGTCACAAACTGTTGTTGTGTTGCAGCCGTTTCCATTAGTAATGATAGCTTCAACTATGATACTTGATAATGAATCTTGAGCAACTGTTGCTGTAATAAATTCTGTACAACCATTCATGTCTTCTACGTCAATAGAGTAAGTTCCCGGGCAAAGATTAATAAACTGTGCTTGGTATCCAGTGAAAGTTGAACCATTAGACATTGTAAACACATAAGGGCCAGCAGTTCCTGTCGCATATGCGTCAATTATTCCGTCGCAGCTTTGACCACAAGATGAACTAGGAGTTGTGTTTGCACCTGCAACTATTGAAGGCGAAGTATTCACCACTTGAACAACCGCTGTTCCAGTACAACCGTTTGCATCGGTAACTGTTAAGTAAGCATTGGGATCTATAGAAGTAAGAATAAATACTTGTTGAGGGTTAGATACAGTTGACGCACCGAAATCAAACCAGTTCCATTGGTAGGTATAAGGAGCAACACCACCACTAACATTGGAATATAAATCAATTACGCTTCCTTGACAAGTTGAATTTAGTGTTTGGTATGAAGCAGAAACTTGAAGCCCACCACCACCAACAAGAACTGAGTCGGTGTAAGAAGAAGTACAACCACCTGGACCGTTAGCCCATAGGGTGATTTGATAAAAACCAGGCGTATTTACCGTATAAGAAAGTGTTTGGCCATTCCCAATTAATACAGGAAATGTGGAATTGTTTAAATACCACTCCCAATTCTGACTATTGGGTAGGTTGGATGACCCTATAAGGGTTATAACCCAAGGTCCAGTGCAGCTTGATGAGCTACTATTAACGGCATAAGTGATAATTGGACTACTTGTAGTAAAGTTTACTACATGCACCTGTGTAAAAGTTACACCATTAACACTAACAGTATGCAACACCTGATAAGAACCTGGATTTGTATATGTATGGAATGGGTTCTGCTGGGTAGAAACTGTGCTATCTCCAAAATCCCAGAAATATTGTGCACCCATAGCTGGACTTGTTCCACTTGCGTCAAAAAAATCGGCCATCCATACTGTGCAACTATCATACAGATTATAGGTAAAATCCGCTGTAATCTGTGCATTGGCTGTTTGAAAGGCAAACAAACCGACGCATATTAAAAGTAAATGTCTAAATGTTTTCATAATTATTGTTTTAATTAATGTAAATGTAAGATACTGCGTGTTAATAAAAAATGACAATATTTCTACTTTGTGGATTTGATAAAAGATACCTCGGCCTAAGCCGAGATATCTTCAAACCCAAAACCCAAACTTACTAATTTCTATAAAAGTGAATGATGCCACTCACCGCCTGTGTAACACTTGAGCTATCTATTGGAGAGGTTCCTGTAATACTTCCTAGAAAATCTCCCTCGATTAAGTCTCCAGAAGAAAGACCATAGCTTGTAATGTTCACGTTAATACTTCCTGAAATTATAGACGCCAATGATTCCGCATACATATAGTTCATTCCGCTTCCGTCAATTACATAGCTTCCGACACCAGTAAAAGAAGTAGAATTGAATTCAAATGAGTTGGGTGTGTCTCCGTAAATTCCAACATATGAAACTTGTTCCCACATGTTTACATTGTTTGTTGCTAAGTAGTTATCTCCATTTATTGTCCAAGAAATAAAATCATTGATACTGCCGCAGGCCATGATAGTTCCTAGACCAAAACTTACCCCACTTACCGTAGAACTAACTGAGCCACTTTCTGTTAAAGCGTCAATATCAAAAGCTTGAACATCAACAGTTGATCCGTCACATGCGTTAAAAGTGAAAACGCCTCCAGATAAGTAGCTTACAAAACCATCTCCGTATGAGATATAGCCGTTGGCTACTGGGCTAGAGGAACAATCTACAACATCACCACTTACAGCCGTGTAGCCAGATACGGCAATTGGAGAAGCAGTTAAATCACTTATCAATGAACCTAAACTAAACGTGCTCAACAACACAGGACCCGCTCCACAATTCATGTAAGTTTCTAAAGTTAAAGGATCCCCTGCAGGAACAATCCCGCTATAAAATCCACCTGCATCTGTAGTAGCAGTTCCCGTTCCCCAGCTTGTGCTTACCACTCTAACTGTTACACCTGCAACACCCGCTAAAGAAGCGTCAACAATTTGACCATCAAGAATAACATATGAGGTAGGGATGTCGCAATTCCAAAATGAAAAGTGACTTACAGTTGCTATATATGTACTTCCTTGTAAAGTTGCTTCACCTTCAAGAATCCAATATCCAGCATCTTCGTCAAAATGCCAAAGGTCAATTGAAGCAGGAGCATCGTTCAATAAGCCTGCAGATAAAGGAAAGGAAACTGTTGCATCGCTTCCGCTTGCTGGTTGCAATTCATTTCCAGCACCATCAGTTAACTCTGCGGCGATCATACCTTTACTTTTTAAATAGTTTCCACCATTATCGTCAGCGCCAATTAAGTTACCTGGCATGTAATCGAAGAAGTCCTCACTTTCTGGATCAATGTATTTAGCTGCTACCTGAACCATACCCGTGTATGAAGCTCCTGAAGCATCAACAACACCTTCTTGAAATTCAATGGTAATTCCATTTCCAAAAACGGTTCCGCCAGATGCCGCATCAAAACTTCCAATGTTTTGTTTGGCTAATAACATGATTTTCACATTATCAACGTCATTGCCAGGAACAAAGGCTCTTGACCCTAGAAAGAAGCCACTTTTTTCTACAGTAACGTAGGCATGCTTTTCATAAGCAGATGCATTTTCTATAAAGAAAACTCCATTGGCATCTGTAATCGTTGAACTTGCCCCTAAGGAAACTGCTGCTCCAGAAACCGCATTTCCGTTTTCATCAATAACATTTCCAAATACGGAAGCTGTTGTGCTAGCGCCCACCTCAAATTTATGGTCAGCGCTTGGCGGATCTTTAGGTGGATTGTTATCCTCTTTTTCGCAAGAGCTAAACGGTAGTAATAATATTCCTAATATCATTAATAAACTCATTTTTGTCGTTCTCATAATTTTATCGTTTTAAATGGTTAAATACTTTTTGACGACACAAACATATCATGAAGTGCTGCATAAAAAAATTACAATTCAGTCGCTTTGTGAAGGCATTTTAGCCATTTTTGTGCCTATGAAATTTATTGATACCCATGCACATTTATATCTAGAGCAATTTGAAAACGACCTACAGGAAATGATTGCTGAGGCGAAAGCCAACAATGTAGAAAGGGTTGTTTTACCTAATATTGACGCGGGTTCTAGCGAAAGCTTAATAAAATTATATGAGTCAGATCCTCGCTTTTTTACACCGATGATGGGCCTCCACCCTTGTTCGGTAAAGGATGGCTATAAAGAAGAATTGGAACAAATTGAAGCGCAGTTTTTGCGACAAGATTTTGCATGTGTAGGGGAGATAGGCCTGGATTACTATTGGGATACCCTGCATAAAGCTGAACAAATAGATGCTTTCCGTACACAAATAGCCTGGTCCAAGGAAAAAAACCTGCCTATTGCTGTTCATTGCAGAGAAGCCTTCGATGATATTCTAGACATATTAGAAGATGAACAGGATGGAAAATTGAAAGGAGTGTTACATTGTTTTACTGGAAATAAGGAGCAAGCGAAGCGCTTAACAGACATTGGTTTTTATTTAGGCATAGGTGGAGTATTAACATATAAGAATAGTGGTTTGGATAAAACTCTTGAAGGAATGAACCTAGAACACCTCTTATTAGAGACGGATGCGCCATATTTATCTCCAGTTCCGTTTCGAGGAAAGCGAAATGAAAGTTCTTACCTTATATATATAGCAGAAAAATTAGCAGAAGTATTAGGGGTAAAGTTGGAAGAAGTGTCTATAAAAACTACGGAAAACGCTAAGAAGCTGTTCAGTATTAAGGACTAAGCCATTGTAAGTTCTTTGTAAATATTCAAAATTAGCCCAATATTTATTTGGTTTAGAGCATTAATTAATTGAATTTTGGACATCGAGAAAAGAATTTTTTTTCTTTGTGGAATTAAATTTATATTTTTGGCTCACTCTTTATCTTGGAGAGGTGCAGGAGTGGTTGAACTGGCTTGCTTGGAAAGCAAGTAAACTGGAAACGGTTTCGGGGGTTCGAATCCCTTCCTCTCCGCCAAGAAGAGTAAAACGAATTGAATATTAAATATTAAACATTAAAATCAAACAAAACTGAGTAGTATGAAAAAACTAAGTATTACACTAGCCCTAGTAGCTATATTTACTTTCGGCATGAGCATTCAAGCTGTAAATGCACAAGAAAGCGATTCTGTGGAAACAGTAGTCGAGGAAGTGCTTGAGGAAGTAGCTGCACCAGCAGTTATTGAAACAACTGAAGATGCGCCAGCTGAAGAGCAGTCCGGACACAAAATTTTATTAGAGAAATTTATTGAAGGTGGTGCTAGCTTTATGTCATTAGTACTAATGTGTTTAATTTTCGGATTAGCGTTCTGTATTGAAAGAATTATTTCATTGAGCTTAGCGTCAACAAACTCTAGTAAATTGTTAGGTCAAGTTGAAGAGCACTTAGCTAATGGTAATGTTGAAGGAGCTAAAGAAGTTTGTAAAGCAAGCAGAAGTCCAATCGCATCTATCATGTATCAAGGTTTAAGTAGATCAAAAGACGGTTTAGATATCGTTGAGAAGTCTGTTTTAGCTTATGGTTCAGTTGAAATGGGTCGTTTGGAAAAAGGGTTAACATGGATTTCATTAGCAATTGGTTTAGCGCCAATGTTAGGATTCTTAGGAACGGTAATCGGTATGATTGGTGCCTTTGATGCAATTGAAGCAGCGGGTGATATTTCACCAACAGTTGTTGCGGGTGGTATTAAAGTAGCCTTATTAACTACTGTATTCGGTTTGATCGTAGCAATTATCCTTCAAATTTTTTATAATTACATTGTTACTAGAATTGATAGTATCGTAAATGATATGGAAGATGCTTCTATTTCTTTTATCGATATGTTGAAAAAGCATAAAATCTCTGCTTAATTTCTAAACTTTAAAAAAAGAATAGCATGGAAACTTTTGGAGAAATAGGTATTTATATATCATACGTCCTTATAACAATAGCCGCAATTGGTTTGTTTGTTGGAGTAGGTATAGCAATAGCACAGAATTGGAAAGATGGTGGAATGCATGCCGTAATAGGCGTTGCAGCTATCCTGGTATTTTTACTAATTGGTTATGTGCTGAGCTCAGATGAGGCTTCACAACGACTAATGGAAAAAGGATTAGGTGACCCAGTATCATATAAAAGATCTAGTGCGGGAATTATAGCTGTTTATGCATTGGCCATTGTAGCATCAGTATTGGTGTTGGTTGATATCGTGAAGGGTTTTGTTGACGGTAATTAAGATAAATTAGTATGGGAAGAAGTAAATCAAAAGGAGCAAAAGAAATTGATGCGAGTAGTATGGCGGATATCGCCTTCCTATTGCTGATATTCTTCCTTGTTACAACTACCATCGATCAAGATAAAGGTATCATTCACAAATTACCTGCTTGGTCTGAGGAGCCACCACCAGATGATGTAAGAATCAAGGATAGAAATCTTTTAGAGATTTTGGTGAATGCAAACAATCAATTGTTAGTTGAGCAAGAGTATGTCGAATTGGATGAGTTGAAAGACATTGTGATTAAGCACTTGGATAATAGAGGTAAATCGGATAAGTATTCTACTAGTCCACAAGATGCAGTAATCTCTTTGAAAAATGATAGAGGGACCAATTATGGAACCTACATTGAAATTCAGAACTCATTGAAAGCAGGATACGCTGAGGTACGAGATAAATATTCTTTGTCAATTACTAATGGCTCGATGAATTATAAGGAAGTGGCAAAATGTGCTAAAAATGATGATTTGGACGCAACTAAGCGAAACAAATGCAACGAGCTTAAAAAGAAAATTCAAGGGGAATACCCAATGAAGATTTCTGAAGCTGAACCAGTAAATTTAGGAGGAAATTAATATGTCTAGATTTAGTAAAGACTCAGGAAAGAAAGAAACACCAGCGATATCTACAGCATCGTTGCCAGATATTATATTTATGCTATTGTTTTTCTTCATGGTAGTAACTGTGATGAGAGAAACCAATCCGATTTTGAAGATTAAAATACCCCAGGCAACTGAGTTAGGTAAAATCGAATTGAAAGAGTCCGTAGCGTATATTTTAATTGGTACACCAACAGATATCAATACTTATGGTTCTGCACCACGTATTCAGTTAAACGATCAGTATGCAGAAGTAGATGATGTTCAATCATTTGTTAAGAAATCTTATTCAGAAGTGCCAGATGCTTACAAAGGGATCTTTACGGTTTCTCTGAAAGTTGACGAGGAAGTAACAATGGGAATTGTTACGGATGTTAAGCAGGAACTAAGAAAAGCGGATGCTTTGAAAATTAATTACGCGGCTAATAGAAAAGTTGTTGAAGAATAAAATATAGTTGTTTCAATAAAACAAAAGCCCCGATGTCTTACATCGGGGCTTTTATTTACATTTTAAGGATAGGTTTTTAAACAAAAGCATAGCAAACTGTGTTTCTTTAAAATGTTAGCCCAGGAAAGGAAATTTAGTTTATTAATGATTTGTTTTTTTGTGCTTATTTTAATTTTTATAGTGTTCGCCAACATACTGTTTACAGATCAGAAAATACAACAACAAGCCATAGAAAACATCTATTTAGAAGAAGAAGGCAATTAAAAAAGGCGATTTCACATCATGTGCTGCCTTCTAAATGTGTTTTTAAAACCAACTACTTTAAGAGCCCTCTAGAAATTACAATGCGTTGAATTTCGCTAGTTCCTTCATAGATTTGTGTAATCTTCGCATCTCTCATTAAGCGCTCAACGTGGTATTCTTTTACGTAACCATACCCACCGTGAACCTGAACAGCTTCAACCGTTGTTTTCATCGCTACTTCACTAGCGAATACTTTCGCCATAGCGCTTGCTTGTGTGTAGTCTTTGCCTTCATCCTTAAGTGCTGCTGCTTTATATACTAATAATCGCGCAGCCTCAATCTCTGTTGCCATATCAGCCAACTTAAACGCTATTGCTTGGTGTTTAGAGATCTCTTTACCGAATGCTTGTCGTTCTTTAGAATATTTGATTGCCAATTCATGTGCGCCCTGAGCAATCCCTAAAGCTTGTGCAGCAATCCCAATTCTTCCTCCAGATAAGGTCTGCATTGCAAACTTAAAACCGAATCCATCTTCACCAATTCTATTTTCTTTAGGAACCTTTACGTCTTGAAACATTAATGAATGTGTGTCAGAACTTCTAATACCCAACTTGTCTTCTTTGGCACCAATAGTAAAACCCTCCATACCTTTTTCCATAATAAGCACGTTAATCCCTCTGTGTCCTTTTTCGGCATCTGTTTGGGCTATTACTAAGTGGAAGTCAGCTTTCCCCCCATTGGTAATCCAATTTTTGGTCCCAGTCACTAAGTAATGGTCGCCTTTATCAATAGCCACAGTACGTTGACTAGTAGCATCGCTACCCGCTTCCGGCTCACTTAAGGCAAAAGCACCTAACTTCTCACCTGAAGCTAATGGCTTTAAGTATTTTTCTTTTTGTTCTTCGTTTCCATATTTCTCTAAACCCCAACAAACCAAAGAGTTATTTACGCTCATGGCTACAGAACAAGAGTTGTCAATCTTAGAAATTTCTTCCATAGCAATACAATAGCTAATAGTATCCATTCCGCCGCCATTATACTTGGGATCAACCATCATACCCATAAAACCTAATTCGCCCATTTCTTTCAAAAGTGCTGTTGGGTGAGTCATATGTGTATCTCGATCAATAACTCCAGGAAGGCATTGGCTCTGTGCAAAATTTCTAGCGGCTTGTTGTACAGCTAATTGTTCTTCGTTCAATTCAAAATTCATAGGAAAAAGTGTTCTAATTATAAGAGTTGCAAATTTAACCAATAATTCAATGAAATTGTTCGTTAATGCACTCACCTGTTCGCTATAGTGAACGGGTGAGGAAAGTGGCTAAAGCCAAGTGCTCAGTATTGCGACTCATCTAGAGAAAAAGTTTTAACTTCGAGCCATGATTATTTACAGTGTTACAGTCAAGATAGATATAGGTGCGCACGACGAATGGCTAAGCTGGATGAAGAACGAACACATTGCCGAAGTTTTAGCTACCGGAAAGTTCGTTAAACATAAGTTTCATAAGGTTTTAGTTGAGGATGAAAGTGATGGTATGACCTATAATGTGCAGTACTATGCAGAATCTATGAGTGATTATTTTGACTACAGAGAGCAAGATGCTCTGGCACTACAAACAAAGGGAATTGAGCGGTTCAAGGATAGATTTGTGGCCTTCAGAACATTGCTGAAAGAGGTTGAATAATTCGTTAAACCGATTCATTTTTTGTAATTTAGAACTATGCGATTTAAGATATTTGAAACTGATAAACCGAGAAGATTTTCTTTTCATACGAGGTATTACAACGATAAGAAATTACCTACGGCAGGGGAGTCTGGTGTTGAAAAGGGTAGCTTTTCCAAATTTAAAAGCAGCTATAAAACGAATATGTTCGAAAAGCAATATGCAGAAGCGGACAAGACTAGGAGATATTTGTTGTTTTCAATATTCTTCGGGCTCTTTACGTCATCACTTATAGCAATGGGTTACTATTGGTATGGTGCTATTCCTGGAGTTCCTTTTCTACTGATTGTATTGTTTTTATTAAAGAAAGCCTCTAACAAATAAGCATGTCAGATGTTATTCAATTATTGCCAGATGCAATAGCCAATCAAATTGCAGCAGGGGAAGTTATTCAACGACCCGCAAGTATCGTTAAAGAGTTAATGGAGAATGCTGTTGATGCAAATGCTTCATCAGTCAAGTTAATTATTAAGAATGCAGGCCGAACTTTAGTACAAGTTATTGATGATGGTGACGGGATGTCCCCTACAGATGCCCGCATGAGTTTTCAAAAACATGCTACCTCTAAAATAAAGAGCATAGACGATTTATTTGCTATAGTCACCAAGGGCTTTAGAGGAGAAGCCTTGGCTTCCATTGCGGCTGTTGCTCAAGTAGAATTAAAATCAAAGCAAGAAGGTGAAACGGTAGGCACTCAAATTAATATTGAGGGTTCTATTATTGAAAAGCAAGAACCTTGTCAAGCACCAAAAGGAACTTCTATTGCTGTTAAGAATATCTTTTTTAATGTGCCCGCACGTCGAAATTTTTTGAAGAGCGACAATGTAGAAACCAAGCACATTATTGACGAGTTTTTTCGAATAGCCTTGCCACACCCTGAAGTGGCGTTTTCTCTAATTATTAATGATTATGAGACCTACCATGTGAAACCTGGCAACTTGAGACAGCGAATTGTGGCTTTGTTTGGCGACAATTATAATAATCGTGTGGTCCCTATTCAAGAAGAAACGGATGTGGTGAGTATTGGTGGATTTATCGGTAAACCAGACTCTGCAAAGAAAACAAGAGGAGAACAGTACATTTTTGTAAATAGAAGATTTATCAAGAGCAACTATTTGAATCACGCCATTTTTAAGGCTTATGAAGATGTGATAACTAAAGATAGGTTTCCATTCTTTGTGCTCTTTATGGACATTGACCCAGCTAAGATTGATATTAATGTGCACCCTAGTAAGCACGAGATCAAGTTTGATGAAGAGCGCCTCGTTTATACCTTTGTTAATGCAGCGGCGCGACATGGTCTAGCACAATATAGCGTAACGCCAACTTTAGATTTTGATCAAGAGGATGCGTTTAATCAAATGGGGACTTTTGGGCAGAAAGACAAGAACTTTGATTTGAATAAGTCAGCAATGAGTTTTTCAAAAACTGACTTTCCGTTTACAGCAAAAAATAAAAATCAATCAGGCGATAAGTCTAACCTAGACAATTGGCAAGAGTTATATAAAACAAACAACGAAGAAAATTCGAAATCTTTAGTGCAGCGAACAACTCAAATGAACCAAGAGCTGCCTCTGGATGAAGATGTGCAGCATAAGGAATACAAAGAAAAAGTAAGCGGACCCTATCAGATTCATGCTAGGTTTATTTTATCCCCTATCAAATCGGGATATATCATATTTGATCAGCATGCTATGCATCAAGCTATTTTGTTTGAGCGCTATTTACATGTGATGAGTTCTGGGAATAATCTTAGTCAACAGCAGTTGTTTCCTCAGAATATTGAGCTTTCCGCTCAAGACGCCGAGATTATGAGAGAAATTCTACCAGAAATCAATAAACTGGGTTTTGAAATCAGTGATTTTGGAGCAAATAGCTTTGTCATCCACAGTTACCCTGCGGATATTGATTATGCCAATGAGAGCCAAATTATCGACGACTTTATAGAGCAATTTAAAATGGGTGCAGGTATCGGTAAGTTTAGTAAGCGGGAAAACGTAGCGAAGTCTTTAGCTTATAGTGCAGCTATAAAACCAGGTAAGATTTTAAGCACACAAGAAATGCAAAACCTTATTGATGAATTGTTTGCTTGTCAAAACCCCATGACCGCCCCTAATGGGCGAAAAACATTTGTGAAGTATGCTATTCAAGATTTGGATAAAGCTTTTGAGAAGTAGTAGGTTAATTTATAATGTACAATGAAGAATTGATAATTTGAGCTTTCTTCCTGGCGGCAAGAAGCCAATTATACATTATTAATTACTACTCATCCATTTCGCTATTTCTACAAAATGATCTTCCGGAGAGTCCTTGTGACTCAGCATATCGACGTGACCATAATCATGTAAGTTGCCCGACTCTTTAGCTATCAACCAGTAGTCTTTTTTAGCATGCTTAATCTCTTCCATGAGTAGTTTAATATCTTTTGGATGACCAAGAAGTGTGTCCTCTTTTCCCGCAACAAACAAGAGTGGCGGCAAGGCTTTTTCTTCTAAGGCCTGTCCGTAGTCAAAACCATCAACATTATCTATCCACCTACTTCCAGGTGTGAGCCAGGCATTGATTTGTTTTAAGTGAATACTCGGCTCATTATCAGACCCCGCACCCATTTTTACCGCAGGGAAATAGCCATACATGAGATGAGTGATAGCTCCTAGTATTTTCCACCCGAACCACACTTTTTTGTAATACTCCCAGGTACGCACCGTAATAAACCTTTTAGTCCCAAATAGAACCACGTTTTTGATGTTAAAATCATAACGAGCCATATAGGATAAAACCAATACACCTCCCCAAGAATGAGCACCTACATACACGGGAACATCGCCTTTTATTTCTTTTATTTTATCCAAACTCATTGGAATATCTGAATGAATCACATCCACTTGACCGTACTTGCTTTTCCGACTTATCCTTGGAGTGCTTTTTCCTCGGCCTTGCATGTCCAAAACAAACACATCATATCCTTTGCTTGCTAGATAAGGGCCATAACCCTTCAAACTTTTGGAATAGAAAATTTTCCCATTTTCAATTGAGCCATGAAGTAAAAACACCGGGGGCCCTTGAGCATCTTGATAAATTCTCTTAAGGTGGAGTTTCCCTCCTTCAAAGGGTATAAATATAGATTCTTCCTGCATGAGCTGCAAAATTAGGGTATTTACTTAACTATTAAAAGCAAGACGGAGTATGTTGTTTTTAAGGATTAGCCATCAAGAAAATTTAATCGTGACCAAAATTAGATCTTAGTAAGACCGGTAAGCGGATAACTTGTTAGAAGATCTCTCGGCCGCACTTAGGTATAATGAAGCTTAGGGTTAAATTTGATTGACAGCCTTGATTTTTTGTTTCTTTTGTATCAAGACAAAAGATAGAAATAGAGTTTGAAAAAACATTAAGACCCCTCTTGATAAATGAAATCTAGTGCAAAGTAGTTGCCTACTTTTCCCTACACTCCACAACGCACTGCGCACTTCTATCTTGCCGAATATATTGAAGCGTGAAAATATATTTTTAAGTTTAGGGTTAAATATTAAACACAAACCATGAAGGATCAATTTGAAGTAATCGGCGGAAAAAAACTGAAAGGCGAAATTACCCCACAGGGCGCCAAGAATGAAGCGCTTCAGGTGTTGTGTGCACCATTACTTACTGCAGAGAAAGTTGTCATGCATAACTTGCCAGATATTCGAGATGTCAATTTTCTAATTGAACTGTTGAAAGAGCTTGGCGTAAAAGTGGAAAAGCTTGGAGAAGGGAGTTATTCCTTTCAAGCTGACCAGGTCAACCTTGAATACTTACATAGCGACGGGTTTAAAAAACGTGCGGGGTCATTAAGGGGCTCTGTAATGATAATGGGGCCTTTATTAGCTCGATTCAAAAAAGCATATATACCTAAACCAGGGGGAGATAAAATTGGTGCTCGTCCATTAGACACTCACTTTTTAGGCTTCCAAAAATTAGGGGCGGAGTTCACTTACAATCAGGAAGATAATTTTTATACCGTTCTAGCAGATAACCTACAAGGCACTTACATGCTTATGAATGAGCCTTCCGTAACAGGAACGGCTAACGTGGTAATGGCGGCAGTAATGGCTAAAGGTCATACCACAATTTACAATGCGGCTTGTGAACCGTATTTGCAGCAATTGTGTGGTATGTTGAATAGCATGGGAGCAAAGATTCAAGGGCTTGGAAGTAACCTTTTGGAGATTGATGGAGTTACAGAATTAGGTGGGTGCACACATACGTTGCTGCCAGATTTTATTGAGGTAGGTTCATTTATTGGCCTTGCTGCTGCTACCCAATCGGAAATAACGATTAAGAACTGTAGAATTGATAAACTAGGTCCCATTCCAGATGTATTCAAACGCCTAGGAATAAAAATGGAATTCAGAGGAGATGATATACATGTTCCGGCGCAATCGCATTACGAGATTAAGCGCATGATTGACGGCTCTATACCAACAATTTATGACGCGCCTTGGCCGGGGTTTACGCCAGATTTAATATCTATTATTTTAGTTGCAGCCATTCAAGCTCAAGGAAGCGTTTTGATTCATCAAAAAATGTTCGATGCCCGTTTGTTCTTCATTGATAAATTGAAAGACATGGGCGCACAAATTATCTTATGCGATCCGCATAGAGCAACGGTAATTGGTATTAACAGAAAATACAAGCTGAGAGGAATTCAAATGAGTAGTCCAGATATCCGTGCCGGAGTTGCTTTACTTATAGCAGCAATGTCTGCAGAAGGAACAAGTGTTATTTCGAATATCCACCAGATTGATCGAGGATATCAAAACATCGATGGTCGGTTGAATGCCCTCGGGGCAAGTATAACGAGATTATAAGATCAAGCTGACAGCTTCATGAATCCGGTTAACTCTAAAACATCATTGCGAGAAGCGAGAGGAATGAAAGCTTCGCGGCAATCTCTTCTCACACTACGCTGGTTGTAGCGTCTCGCTGCAAAGTCAATAGCTTTTTACTGTCAGTTTAATTTAAACCTAAGAGAGTCTATCACGGGCCATCCAAAACACCCACACCCAATTAAGGTCTCTCGTAGAGGACCCTAATTGTCCTTTAGTGGTGTTCGGAAGCGACCCTCCAGTCCCCACATACTAGTCTCGGCGTCTCGCTACGACCTTTTCAAAAAATCAATATTCCGTTTAAGCCCATTAAACTTAGTTCGCTTAACGGGGCTTCCTTCGAATAGTTTATCGAATATCTCTTCAGTAATTTCCTCCCACTCTTCACGGCTTTTATTTAGGAGTTCGTCCTTCGGTTCGAATTGGGGTTCTTGATGCTTTTGAGCACGGGCATTGATCGGGCACACTTGCTGACAGATGTCGCAACCATACATCCAACCTTTCATTTTATCTTGGAAATGAGTGGGGATTTTGTCTTTTAATTCAATGGTTAAATAAGAGATACACTTACTTCCATCTACTTTATATGGTTCGTAAATAGCATCGGTTGGGCAGGCATCAATACATTTAGTGCAGGAACCACAATAATCTTTTACGGGTCCGTCGTGTACGAGGTCAAGATCTATGATAAGCTCTGCTAAAAAGAAATAAGAACCTTTGCCTTTGCTTAGCATTAAGCTATTTTTTCCTATCCACCCTAATCCTCCTCTTTGCGCCCAAACTCTTTCCATTACTGGAGCGCTATCTACAAACGCTCGTCCAGCTACTTCACCTATTTCTGTTTGTATAAATTGAAGGAGTGTTTTAAGCTTTTTCTTCACTACCTTATGGTAATCTCTTCCCATGGCATATATAGATAATTTAGGTGCTGATGGGTCCTCTTGTTTGAGTGCAGTGTAATAGTTATAGGAAAGTGAGACAACTGATTTTGCTCCGGGCACCAATTTGCGAGGATCCGTTCTTAAATCGAAATGATTGGCCATATATGCCATTTCACCGTGCTGGTTTTGTCCTAGCCAGGCCTCTAAATTTTTAGCCTCGTCGCTTAAAAATTCTGCTTGAGACACACCTACTTCCTCAAAGCCTAATTCGAAGGCTTTTTGCTTAATGAGTTGAGTGTTTTTATACGAGTTATCCAAGGCTAATAAATAAGCTAATTATCAATACTGTAAAGATAATGGTGAGAATTAACAAGCCAACACGAAAACGGATTTGCTTTTGAATTTTATTCTTGTTAAAAAGCACAGTCTTTTTTTTGAGCGCTAGTTGCTTTCCCAAATCTTAAGGTTTTTTTACCGTTAACACCTTTACCTGCTTTAAGCTTGTTCTTTCTAGAAGATGTTTTTAAAGCTCTATTTGCTTTAAACACTTCAATCACGTGTCTTGCAAAACCACCACCACTCATTGGATTAAAGGTAGTTGTTTTAGTAACAATTGATTTTAATATTCTGTATTTTCAAGGGATAAATCGAAAATAGATGAATAAAATCACACTCTTTTTATTAGGGTTTACCTTTCTTATAGGCTGCAAGGATAAGCAAATTCAGGAGGCATCAGGAACCATTAAAACCCTTAGCTATAATGTGGCAGGCTTACCAAGTGGCATTTCTTCTTCTCAGCCTTTGCGTAACACGAGCCTAATCAGCCCTTTGTTGAATGAGTTTGATTTAATACATGTGCAAGAAGATTTTTGTTATCACGATTCCCTTCTTCTCTTTAACAATCACCGCTATGTAAGTCCAGACATCCCATGTGTTGGCGATGGCTTAAATTCCTTTTCAAACTACCCTGTTCTTGGCTTTGAACGAGTGCAATGGAATGACTGCACCAATGCAGATTGTTTGTCTTTAAAGGGCTTTAGTTATTCTAAAATTGCGATTGAGGGAGACGTAACTATTGACTTTTATAATCTCCATTGTAATGCGGGAGGAAGTTTGTCAAGTATTGACGCGCGCCGGAAAAACCTATATCAGTTTCTCGACTATGTCAACACCAATTCCGTAGGAGAACCAATCATAATCATGGGAGACTTTAATCACAAGTACACAAGGCTTGGAGATTCAACAAGGCTAATGCTTGAACAAGGGTTTAATGACCCTTGGTTAGACTTGATAAGAAACAATAATATCCCAGCCTACGATACAGACAATCTTGGTGATTGCTTCCCTATAAATACTAGCCAACTATGCGAGGGGGTAGACAAGGTTTTTTATCGTGGAAATGATGAAATGCAAATTAGTGTGCTCTTCTATCAATATGGAGATGATGACCGCTATTACTATCAAGGCGACTTAAGTCAAGCCTTGTCAGACCACTCTCCCTTATTTGTCACTTTTCAATACGACTTCAAAAGAAACTAAAGTTTCAAGCCAAAAAGTTGACTTTTCCTATGTTTTTCTGACATTCTGTCGGAAAAAAAGGCATGGCAAACTTTTTGTCTAGCTATCTTTGCACAAATTTTACAACAATGGCAAACAAAGACAAAGAGACGATTGAAGAAAATGATCAGTTAAACGACGAAGAAATGCAAGAGCAAGTTGAAGCGGAAACAATAGAAGAGCCGATAAATGAATTAGAAGAAGTAAAAACTCAACTGGCAGAGCAAAAGGAAAAATACTTACGTTTGTTTGCTGATTTCGACAACTACAAAAAGAGAACAGCAAAGGAGCGATTAGAGTTGCTAAATACTGCTGGGAAGGATATTGTATTAAGTGTTATTCCGGTTATTGATGATTTTGAAAGAGCAATTGCTGTAGCAGATGATGCTCAAGAAGTAGAGTCTGTCAAAGAGGGGATGATTCTCATTAAAAATAAAATGTTTAGTGTGCTCCAACAAAGAGGACTAAAGCAAATGGAATCTAAGGGAGAGGTGTTTGACACAGAAAAGCATGAAGCAATCACTGAAATTCCTGCACCTAATGAAGAAATGAAAGGAAAGATTATTGATGAAGTAGAGAAAGGCTATACCATGAATGATAAAATTATTCGCTACGCAAAAGTTGTAGTAGGGAAGTAAACAAGGCATTCACAAATGCTGAAGAGAGAGAAAACATGGCAAAAAGAGATTATTACGAAGTATTGGGGGTTGAAAAAACGGCCACGGAAGGTGAGATAAAGAAAGCTTACAGAAAAGTAGCGCTAAAGTTTCACCCAGACAGGAATCAGGGCGACGACACTGCTGAAGACAAGTTTAAGGAAGCAGCAGAGGCTTACGAAGTATTAGGCAATCCAGAGAAAAAAGCAAAGTACGATAGATTTGGACATGCAGGCGTAGATGGCCAAGGCGGCTTTGGCGGCGGCGGTGCGGACATGAATATGGAAGATATCTTTAGCAACTTCGGCGACATATTTGGTGGCGGCGGTAGTGGCTCATTCTTCGGCGGCGGTGGTGGAAGAGGCGGTAGACGTGTTCGTAAAGGAAGTAACTTAAGGGTTAAAGTTAAACTGTCTTTAGCTGAAATTGAAGCGGGGGTTGAAAAGAAACTAAAAATTAATAAGCTTGTAAATGTGGCAGGCGCATCATATACCACTTGTGCTACTTGTGGAGGTAATGGTTCTGTAAGAAGAGTTACTAATACGATCTTAGGGCAAATGCAAACCACAACCACATGTCCTACGTGTAATGGTAGTGGTCAAAGCATGGATACAAGACCTCCAGGCTCAGACGAGAATGGTCAAAAAAGAGAAGAACGTGTGGTTGCAGTAAATATTCCTGCAGGAGTAGAAGATGGTATGCAACTTCAAGTTAGAAGCGAAGGAAACGAAGGGCCAATGAATGGGATGGCTGGTGATTTAATTGTGCTTATTGAAGAAATACCTCACGATTACTTAGTGCGTGATGGACAGAATGTTTTGTACAAACTGGGCTTAAACTTTGCAGACGCAGCTTTGGGTACATCGGTTGAAGTTCCAACCATTAATGGTAAGGTAAAAATTAAGATTTCAGAAGGAACACAAAGCGGGAAAGTACTGCGTTTAAAAGGTAAAGGACTCCCTTCTGTTAATGCCTACGGCAAAGGTGATGAGTTAATCTATGTGTCTGTATACACCCCTAAAAATTTAAGCAAGGAAGAAAAAAAGGCCATACAAAAATTTAAAAAATCAGAAAATTTTGAACCGAAAGAGGAAAAAGCGGACGGAGGATTTTTTGAAAACGTAAAAGATTTTTTTAGTTAACTTGTAGAAACCTTTTTATTGGCATAATATGTGCCGTTAAATATGAAAAAACAAGCATGATAAAAATTAAGCTATTATTAGCAAGTTTGTTGGGGTTTGCAGGATTGTATGCGCAAAGTTATATCCCAGTGACTAATGAGTACTTTGCATTTTCTACAGGAGAAAAAGAAGTATTTAAAACAACTTTTAATCAAGTAAGTTTAGCGGAAGCAGAGGGAGCATTTAAAGATTACCTGAAAAACTATAAGTCGAAAATTGAGCCGGTAAAAGGGATAAGTAATGAATATCAAATTGCAGAGGTACTTCTAAGCGATATCAATCAAGCAAAGACGGCAATGTTTGTGAAGTTTACAGAACTTGAAGGAAATGCTAGTATATACATACACTATTTAAACAACGGCAAAATAGTTTCAAAAGGAAATACGCCAAATGAATTTGACGGGTATACAAAGTTTACTGAGGCTATAGCGGATAAAAGTGTTTTTAGTGCTTTTGAAAGTTTGATAAAAACGCAAAGTATAAAAGTTAAGGCTAAAGAGAAAGAATTAAATTCAATAGAAAAAGATGAAGTTAAGGAGCATGACGCTATAGGTAAAGCAAAAAAATCAATCAAAGATTCTAAGGTAATGATCTCAACGCTTGAAGGACAATATAAGAACCAGCAGAGTATGCTTGCGTCTAAACAAAAACAAGTGGGTGACAAGCAGTCTGAAATCGCTAGCGTTGACATAAAAACCTTAGACGGTCAGATTAATGATCTTGAAAAGGAAAATAAATCCTTTGTTAAAGACCTAGAAAAAGCTAGAGAGGAGTCTGCGAAAATCAGTGGAGAAAAAGCGGTGCTTAATGTCACTCTCGAAACGCAAAACAAAGCAATTAAAGCGCAAAAAGACCTTTTAGCGGTAACTGGGGATAAGAAAGCCATGAAAGAAGTACAAAGCATGGAAAAGGACGCAGCGATACTGATAGGTGAAATTGAAGAGAAAAAAGGTGAAATTGCGATAAAAGCAGCGGCTGCAAGAACAGCTCAAGAAAAGATAGATGCTTATAATATTCAAATTGTATCTATTCAAAAGAAAATTGCATCGCACAGCGAAAATGCGCTTAAAGATCAATTGAAATTATTAGAGAAAGACCTAAAGGATTTGGAGAATGAAGCAGATAAAATTGTAAAAGATACTAGCAAGGAAAATGATAATGTAACGAAAGAAGAAGAAGGGATTCGCCAGAGTGAAGCGGAAATTCAACGATTGAAAGAAGCTCAAATCATGAAAAAATCGGAGATTAGTGAAGCTACCGAGGTACTGAATGACCTTGCTTCTGAGCAAGCAAAGTTTAAGTAAGAAACACCAAAATTTATGGCAAGATTACCTCCAACTTGCTACGAAATCTCAAACGGACAGTTGACAGTACGGGTGTTGGTGGAGTCGGTCCCCATACATTTGCTTGGGCACACAATGCTGCTAATTTTGCAAGTCAACTCAATCTGTCAAGCGGCACGTATACAGTAACAATTACGGACAATGCAGTCTGGGAGGGACTTTTTATGGTAAGCCAGCAGAAATTGGAACGTATACTTACCCTGTTCACAACATTAAATATTTAACGAATAAGGAAGAAACCCTAAGCGGAAATGTAGGCTTGATTAGGTCCTTTTTCTTTTGAAACTCAATCACGATAAAAGGCGATCTACAAAGTAATTGAGCATTTGCTCTACTGCTTCATTGGCATTTTCATCTACAGAAACATCAGTCAGTTTAGGCAAGTGCTGAGCAAAAAAGATGTGATTGTTAGACATTTCAAACAGATTCGTGGCTAAAGTATATGGGTACTTAAATTGAGGATTTACCTTAGAAATCACTTTTGAAACCGTAAGTGCTAAATCTTTATAGCTTTTAAAAAAGCCCTTAGAGTTCTCATCATCAACTTCCTTGGTATGATATACTTTCATTCCTTCAGAAATAACAATCTTTTGTAGTTTGTTTTCATTGACATAACCTACAATTGGATTTTCTTGTGAAGCCGCAACGATGGAGTGAATGATAATTTGAAGTTTGGTTTTAGGCTTGCTAATATTCATGGTATTAACCGTAATCAGGTAGTTAACCCATTCCCAATACCAGTTTGCCAGGTACAAAAGTAAGAGGTGTTTATTCACGAAGTAACGGTAAATGGATGCTTCTGTAGAGTTTATCTCTTTGGCTAACTTCTTGAAGGTAAAAGATTCAATACCATGCACTTCAATCAACTCGATGCTATGTTTTATAATGTTTCTACCGAGTTCAGAATCTTGAGGGTCTCGAAGATAAAGCCCTTCATTTAAAGAAATTTTTATTTCTACGCTCATGAATAAGGGGTTTCCTATGCTTTAAGTAAAGTATCATGTAAAGATAATAAAGTCTACACATATTATATGATAGTATTACTATTATTATTTAAAGTTTTATTACATTTGCGGGGAGTAAACAATCCAACATTAATATGATTAATAATTTTGTATCAAATCTAAAGAGCGACATCCCTGCAAGTATAGTTGTGTTTTTTGTTGCACTACCCTTATGTTTAGGTATTGCGCTAGCCAGTGGGGCGCCACTTTTTGCTGGTGTAATTGCTGGTGTAATCGGAGGAATTATAGTTGGGGCATTGAGTGGTTCGAAAGTTGGAGTTAGTGGTCCTGCTGCAGGTTTAGCCGCAATAGTTTTAACTTCAATAGGCTCTCTAGGCGGATATGAAAACTTTTTGGTAGCGGTTGTTTTGGGTGGAGTAATACAACTTATCTTCGGTTTGTTAAGAGCAGGTGTTATTGGATACTATTTTCCATCGTCGGTAATTAAGGGAATGCTAACGGGGATAGGAATAATTATTATCCTTAAACAGATCCCCCATTTTTTTGGCTATGATTCAGCTGCAAAAGGCGATTTCGCTTTCTTTCAGGCGGATGGCCAAAATACATTTTCTGAAATTATAAATACCATACACTACATTCAACCGGGATCAGCTTTAATTGGTTTTATAGGTTTAGCTATTCTGCTTTTATGGGATAGAGTACTATCTAAGAAAGTTAAGTTTTTTCAAATAGTTCAGGGACCGTTAGTGGCTGTTGTGCTTAGCATAGTGTTCTATGTAGTAACAAAGTCTAACGATATTTTATCAATAAGCGCAACGCATCTGGTAAGTGTACCTGTTCCAGAAAATTTTTCTTCGTTTATCGGGCAGTTTAGTTTTCCTAATTTTGGCGTTATTGGGAACATAGATGTTTGGGTTGTTGCCTTTACGATAGCCTTGGTGGCAAGTTTGGAAACTCTATTATGTGTAGAAGCTACGGATAAATTAGATCCTGATAAAAATGTTACTCCAACCAACAGAGAATTGTTAGCACAAGGAACGGGAAACATTATTTCTGGATTGATAGGTGGACTGCCAATAACTCAAGTAATTGTGCGAAGTTCAGCAAATATACAGTCGGGCGGTAAAAGTAAATTATCGGCAATCGTTCATGGTTTGTTGTTGTTAATCTCTGTTATCCTTATTCCTTCTTTGTTAAATATGATTCCATTGTCTGTCCTTGCCGCAGTCTTGTTAATCGTGGGTTATAAATTAGCGAAACCAGAATTGTTCAAAAAGATGTATGATTTAGGTTGGAAGCAATTCGTTCCATTTGTGGTAACGGTTTTAGGGATTGTATTTATAGATTTATTGTATGGTATCGGACTAGGCTTGACCGTAGGCATAGTAATCATCTTGTTTAAAAGCTATAAAAACTCACACTTTTTGCACAAAGAAGAGGTAGGTCCTGATAGTGGAGTAATGAAAATGACCCTAGCAGAAGAAGTTACCTTTTTCAATAAAGGAGCTATTTTAAATGAGTTGGATAATATTCCTAATGATTCATCTTTGAAATTAGATGTCAGAAAAACGAGATTTTTGGATAATGATATTATTGAAATCTTGGATGACTTTGCGTTTAAAGCGAAAGAAAGAAACATCAATATTACCTTAGTTTCAGAGCGAGGGGTGGTTGAAAACCCTCCTAGCTATGTTGAGTTTTTTAAGCTTGCTCCAAAAGGGTAATTATCCGTAAAAAGTAATCTATTAGAAAGGCTATACCTGACAAGCAAAAGTTAAAATGACTTTCTAAGGAGCTTAAAGGATTAGTGATTTTGATACCACTGAAAATTTTTCTTAGTGATGTTTCCTTTCTCACTTCTTATGAACTCTAAATAGGTATTAGCAATTGGAGAAAGAGTTTTACTCGTTAACCAAATCTATCGCCAGTGCGTGATTATAGGAAGACCTTTTGAAGGAACAATATGTAACTCATTATTAAATAACGCGTTCTTGATTCCAATTAATGAAATAATGGAATACCCTAAATTGGCAATAACAGCTTGTTTTACGGCCTCGTTAGATATAAGCTCTATACTCTTTATTTTCCCTTGTTCTTGAAAGTATTTATCCATTTCACCTCGTGTAGCGTAGCCTTCTTCTCTAAAGATTAAGGGTTTGTTTTTATCATTTTTTTTGTACTGTTAAGTAGGTATAGTTTGTTTTCTAACAGCAACTCTTCATGAACTTCTATGCCTTCTGGTAGAACAGAAACAAGCGCGAAATCAACTTCATTATTCAACAAATTTCGAATAACCTGACTCTTGTTCGATACATCAAGCTTAAGGTCAATGCCAGGATAATCGTGAATGAACATGCTGAGAAAATAAGGAACGACATATTTCCCTGTGGACGTTTATTCTGTCTGTGAAATGGCAATTTTTAACGTTTGCAAATAGGGGGTCTATAATAAATGTCATTATTCACCTAAAACTTAATTAAATCTTTGTTGAGAAATTTAAGCTTGAGTAAGTAGACCTCTATTAGTCATATTTTGTTTCAAATAATTGTTAATTTAATATTAAGAACTTGCTAACTCGTTCTTTACATTTACTTCTTGCACTCGTCATTTTACTAATCAGCTCATATGCTAAGCATATGAGCTGATTATATTTGATATATGAGAGAGCTGATTATAGTTTCTATTTTATTGTTTAATACTCAATGGCTTTTCGCTTGGGGGTTTTGGGCGCACAAGCGCATCAACAGATTAGCTGTTTTCTCTTTACCCCCAGCCATGTTTACTTTCTATAAAACCAATATTGAATACCTTACAGAGCATGCTGTAGATCCCGACAAGCGTCGTTACGCAGTAGATGGTGAAGCGCCCAAGCACTATATTGACCTTGACCATTTTTGCAGCTATCCTTGTGACGAGTTTCCTAGAACATGGAATGAAGCGAAAGAGCAAATTACTAAAGACACCTTGCAAGCATATGGTATCGTTCCATGGGCCATTGAGTGGACGATGAATAACTTAACGGAAGCTTTCGTTGAACAAGATAAAGCCAAGATTCTAAAGTACTCAGCGGATCTTGGACACTACATAGCAGATAGTCATGTTCCTTTGCATACCACTGAAAACTATAACGGGCAATTTACGGATCAATATGGCATTCATGGATTTTGGGAAAGCCGATTACCTGAGTTGTTTCACGAAGAGTATTCTTTTTGGGTGGGAGGAGCCAAATATATTCCAGACCGTAACGAGTTCATTTGGGAAAACATCTTGAACGCTCATCGGCAGTTAGAAGATGTCCTAAGCTTAGAAAAGCACTTAGACAGCATCTACCCACCTGACCAAAAATATAGCTTTGAGGCAAGGGGCGAGTCCTTAATAAAAACCTACTCTAGGGGATATGCTGACGCGTATCATGTATTGTTAGATGGCATGGTAGAAGAGCAAATGAGGCTTAGTGTAAAGCACGTAAGCGACTTGTGGTTTACTTGTTGGGTGCAGGCAGGGTTACCCGATTTAAACAACTTAAAGGAGCCTATAAATGAAGAACTGCTAGTAGAAGAAAGCACTGCAAAAAAGAGCAAAATAAAAATCCGGTCTCATGCAGAAACCGGCTTGGATATTTTAAGCTCGCCTTAGTTCTAATTGCA
>ERZ887851.1031-NODE-1031-length-25473-cov-10.942796_pt1 | contig 25473 bp, 24 predicted proteins | sample MGYA00521100_ERZ887851 | MGnify/ENA primary metagenome ERZ887851 (study PRJEB32303, sample SAMEA104408602) | aquatic metagenome | biome: Brackish water; feature: Pelagic; material: water | place: Baltic Sea | collected 2014-06-06T16:11:00 | depth 11,444 m ... | reverse complement strand
TGTAGAGGCAGTAATGTCTTAGCCGAGTGATACTAATTACCCGTAAGCCTATCGTATGGCTTTTTCTTTCAAATTGCTTTTAATTAAATTCTTTGTTTTTTGTTTCTCAATACGTCACAATATTATGTAGTGCAAAAACGCTACGACAATTAAGGTGGTTATAGCGATGGGGCTCACCTCTTCCCTTCCCGAACAGAGAAGTTAAGCCCATCAGCGCAGATGGTACTGCCTCACGGTGGGAGAGTATGTCACTGCCTTCTTCAAGACCTCAACAGAAATGTTGGGGTCTTTTTTTTTACAATCAATTCTCTTACCTCTTATCCCTTCTTTTACATTCACAAAAAAAAACAGTCCTGATGTCAGAACTGTTTTGATTGGTTAATTATAGTAAATGTAGGTTAAGTAAAATTCATTATGTGGTTTTGTAATTATTTTGAAATTGAAAAAAAGGGGCCCTACACTGCGTGGAGCAATAAAGTTGGTGTGAATAATGGAGGTTCACACAAACAGTGTACCAAAAACTAAAACCAAGAACGGACCCCTTAAAAAAAACTTTTGTTAAAAGATATTTTTTTATCATGCGACCGCCAACCGTTTTGAGGATACGATTGGGATTGACCTTAAGGTCAGTAATTGTAAAACAAAAATTATAAATGGGTCGCATCTTATTAACTATATAGTTCAAATATGACAATATTATTTGTTATTTCATTGCTATAAGTTATTACTGGCTATTACAAATTAATAAATGGTTTTAATCGTGTAATATTCGGTTAAAATGGAATGTTTTTGATTCCTAAAGAAAATAGGCTAGAACTAAAGCCACTAAGATCATACTGAGTTTTCCGAAGTTAAACCTGTGATTTTCAGTACTTTCAAATAGTATTGTGGTAGAAATGTGAAGGATCATACCGACCACCCAAGCGGTTATTTCTAGACGAAATTGTGCTAAGTAGGGAGTGTAGCCCATCAACAAGTTGCCTAAGGGGGTCATGAGACAAAAAAGCAGGAGTGCTCCCCACTTCAATTTGACAGATATTTTTGTTTTATCTAACATCATATACAATATGATGCCGATGGGGATTTTGTGAATTACAATTCCATAGGTCAATGCTGCTTGACTTGATAAAGGCATCCCCTCTATCAGTGCATGTAAACACAAACTGATCCATAATCCTAATGGAAAAAGATTTGATCCCACGGGGTGATAATGTCCATGTTCAGCCCCTTTGGAAAAAAACTCTAATAATATTTGAAATAAAATACCTCCCATAACCAGCACAGGAATTTGTTTTTTTTCATGTGAAAAGATTTCAGGGAGCAATTCAAAAACTGTAATCCCCAGTAAGAATGCACCACTAAATGAAAGAATTAGTTTGAGTCCTATGTTTTTTTTTAGGGGAAAAAACCGAGCTAGGAGTATACCTCCCATCGCCCCCAAAAAAGGGAGGGTCAAGCCGAAATAATCATTAAAGGACATGTATTTATTTTAATCAAATATTAAGGCTAAAAATAGTACTTTTAGCCCGAATTACTTTGAATGGACAATAATTTTCAAATGCTGGCCAAAACCTTTTTCGGAATGGAGGAGCTTTTGGTGAACGAGTTAAAAGAACTCGGTGCAACAGAGGTCGCTCCATATAATCGGATGGTAAGGTTTAAGGGGGACAAAGGTTTTATGTATAAAGCCAACCTTTGTTTACGCAACGCACTTAAAGTTCTGAAACCCATTTTGGAGTTTCATGCTGACAGTGATATAGCCCTTTACGAAAAGGTGTATCAATTCGATTGGGGAGCTATTCTTTCTCCAGATCAAACTTTTGCAATAGACAGTGTGGTCCATGGAAATATTTTCACCCATTCGCTTTATGCCTCACAGCGCTGTAAAGATGCTATCGTTGACCGTTTAAGAAAGGATCATGGAAAAAGACCCACCGTAGATACCCAACATCCCGATATCCGTTTACACCTTCATATTTTCGATAAAAAATGCAGCTTGTCTCTGGACAGCTCTGGACGCTCTCTGCATCACCGCGGGTACCGTTCTTTGACCAACATAGCTCCCATCAACGAGGTGCTTGCCGCGGGTATCATTCAGTTAACAGGCTGGGATCAAAAGACAGATTTTATGGATCCTATGTGTGGAAGTGGAACTTTCCTTATAGAGGCAGCCATGATGGCTTGTAAAATTCCTGCCAATCTGAATCGCAATACGTTTGCTTTTGAAAAATGGGAGGATTGGGATGAAAGCCTTTTTGAAAAGATTAAATCTTCGCAACTCAAAAGAGTTGTTTCTCCTGAAGGAAAAATTTACGGCTTTGACAAAGCTCCTTCTGCATTGGAAAAGTCGGCCCTAAATATCAAAAATGCCAAGCTTGAAGATTTTATTCAAGTCAACAGAGCTAATTTTTTTAATTCTCAAAAAATGGGGGATACTCCATTACATCTTTTGACCAATCCTCCATACGGGGAACGACTTGAGGGGGATATCAATGAATTATACAAGAATTTTGGGGACACTCTAAAGCGCTCTTATCCCAATACTCAAGCCTGGATGATCAGTTCTAATTTCGAGGCTCTAAAATTCGTAGGACTTCGTCCCAGTAGAAAAATTAAATTGTTTAATGGAAAGCTGGAAACCCGTTTGTGTTTTTTTCCCATTTATGAGGGGACAAAAAAAATCCACAAACTCAAAAATTAAGACGCTCTGCAGTCGCAACCTCAGAGTTTGATGGGAATGGCATAAGTAATCGTATAATTGAAGCCTGCTCCCCAAACATTTTCATCGGTTTTCTTATTGAAACCAGGGATATACAAGTTGTCAAAATTGACTGGGCGTGTATCACTCATCAGTCGGTTGAGACGTAAACTGAATCCCATGTATATGTTGTTAATCATTTTGACACGTATCCCAGCAATAATTTCAATCCATCGTGCTTGAAGCGCATCTTGTTCTCTTATTTCAGGTCCATCTTTAATGATTTCAGTTTCCCAATAGTGATTGAGTTCATAAGGTTCATACTCATTCACTTTCTGATTGTGGAAACTGTTTCCCAGTCGCATTCCCAAATAAATAGAATTGTTCATACCCTTCCAATTTTTGTACATATTGTAATCAAAACCCAGTTTGAGGTATGTTCCGGTAGTAGTTAGATTAATCCGTTCAGATTGTTGTGTTTTTTTCTCATTTCCCAATTCAACAGCACCGTAAAATTCTGAATACAAGCGTATGTCTCCCACCAGCTCCAAACCGAAGTAATCCTTATCCATTTGGGCCATCACAGGTTTCGAGAGATCGATACCGAACCGAAGGGTGTAGGGCTTTTTCTCTCTTTTTTTTAGGGTATCAATGACCTCTTCTGCTAAAGCTTCTTCGGCTACAACTTCTTGGCTACTAAGGCCAGAAACAGTCAATGTGAGACTAATGGTAAATAGCCAAATGTGAACTTTTTTCATCGGATAGGGTATCTCTTATTTTTTCAATGTTTTTGATCCATCCCTCTCCTTGAGTGAGTCGATAATAAAATGGATTTTCAAAAATATAAGTGGATTTGTATCCACAGGCTCTATTGATATAGGTGTCAAATTGGGTATGATTGATTTGTAAGGAGTCACTCAGTAGGGTGGGTGAGGACGAACGCAGTGTCATTTCATATTGAGTAAATTCAAAATTATTTCTCAATGGGATGGCGATGGAATCCCCCGAAAAGATTGTGAGGCTGTCCAATTGACCCAAACCCCGTATCAATAGCTTACTGACTGCTTTTTTGAGCTGAGGGTTTTCATGGTCCTTAAAAAGTATGATCATCCTTGCTGTGCCGGGAGTGCCCTCTAAACATATGTCATCCTTTTCACATGATAATACGATCAGAGCAAAAAAGAAAATTAAACTTCGGGGAATCATTGGCTTAAATCTTTTCCAAAAGTACAATATTTTCCACATGTTGGGTCTGGGGAAACATATCTATGGCTTTAGTTCGGACCAGCCTGTAATCATCCTTCATCAAATGCAAATCTCTTGCTTGGGTTGCATTATTACAGCTGACGTAAACAATTTTTTGGGCTTGCAGAGCGAGCAATTGTTTTATTACGTCGGGATGCATACCATTTCGCGGAGGGTCGGTAATTACTAAATCAGCTTTTCCATGGCGGAGGATAAAGTCTTCATTAAAAACTTTACGCATATCACCTACTTCAAAAAATGCATTTTGAATGTCATTTTCTTTCGCATTCGTTTGGGCAGCAGCTATTGCTTCGGGTACCGATTCAATTCCTATGACTTTGTTACAATCCTTAGCGATGAACTGAGCAATCGTTCCTGTTCCTGTATACAAATCATACACACATTCATCTCCCTTTAATTCCGCAAAATCTCTGACAATTTTGTAAAGCTCATAGGCCTGCTCTGTATTGGTCTGAAAAAAAGATTTGGCGTTGACTTTGAAACTCAGCCCTTCCATTTCCTCGACGATAAACTCCTTGCCATGAAAACAATATATTTCCTGGTCATAAAGCGTGTCGTTGGGTTTACTGTTGATACAGTAAAGCAGTGAAGCGATATCAAATTGTTGGACTAAATGGTTTAAAAGTGCTTCGCGATTTACCCTATCTTCTTGAAAAAACTGGATGAGTACCATAAATTCCCCCCGATTCGAATTCCGGATCATTAGACTTCTCAAAAATCCTTCTTGATTCCTCGGGTTAAAAAAATCTAAATGGTGTTCTAAAGCAAAAGCTTTAATGCTATTTCTGATTGCATTGCCGGGTTCGGGTTGTAAATGGCATTGATGAATGTCCACTACTTTATCCCACATACCTGCTTTGTGAAAACCCAATCCCTTTTTTTCGAGTGTCAAGGAAGGATCAGCAACCTCCTCCGCAGTCAACCAGCGTTGATTGGAAAAAGAATATTCCATCTTGTTTCTGTAGGAATAAGACTTGTTGGCCCCTTGTATGTCTTCAATCTCAGGCAAAGCCATTCCAGAGATATTTTTTAAATTGTGTAGTATCTCTTTCTGTTTAAAACGCAATTGGGCGTCGTAACTCATGTTTTGCCATTTACATCCCCCACAAACACCAAAGTGTTCACATACTGGAACAACACGATCTGAGGAAGGTTGGTTGATTTGAATCAAATTGGCTTCGAAATATCCTCGCCTTTTTTTAAAAGTTTCAATACTAATCTTATCCCCGGGGATCACTCCCGAAACAAAGATGACTTTACCTTCAGGGGTCTTGACCACTCCTTTTCCGAGGGCTGTTATATCGACCACCTCTAAGTCTTCAAAACGTTCTGGAATGAATTTTTTTGCCATCTTGCAAAAATAGGATTGTTTTTTCACCCAATACACAGAAATTTGTAAAACCACCCACTAATCTTTTTTCCTCTAACTATGACGAATGAGTTCTTTAAAGTATAATTATATTGTTATTTTTGTGTATGTATTTTACCAGTAACCTAGTTAATCATTAAAGATTTTAGATGGATACCACACAAAAATCACTTCAGGCCTATTATTTGGATTTAGAGTCAAAACACGGTGCTCATGATTATCATCCATTGCCCGTTGTGCTCGCCAAAGGTAAGGGCGTTTTTCTATGGGACGTTGACGGTAAAAAATACTATGATTTTTTATCTGCCTATTCAGCGGTAAATCAGGGTCATTGTCATCCTGAAATTGTTGGGGCTATGAAAAAACAAGCGGAGACACTTACTTTAACTTCCAGAGCCTTCCACAATAACAAGCTGGGAGAATACATGAAGTACATCACCGAGTATTTCGGTTTCGAAAAAGTGCTTTGCATGAATACTGGAGCAGAAGCTGTCGAAACTGCCATCAAAATTACCCGTAAATGGGGATACCAGAAAAAGGGAGTTGCCGAAAATCAGGCGCAAATTATTGTTTGTGATAATAATTTTCACGGACGTACTTCTACCATCATTTCGTTTTCTACCGATCCCAATTCCAAAGGACATTTCGGGCCTTATGCTACAGGATTTATTCATGTTCCCTACGACGATTTAGAGGCATTGGAAGCGGTATTGGAGACTAATCCGAATGTAGTAGGTTTTTTGGTCGAGCCCATACAGGGAGAAGCGGGAGTCTATACGCCCCATGACAGCTTTATTAGAGAGGCGAAAGCCCTTTGTTCCGAATACAATGTTTTGCTCATCACCGATGAAATCCAAACAGGGATTGGCCGAACAGGATCTCTTTTGGCGGTTTGTGGAAACTGTAGTTGTGAGAATGCTTGCGAGCAACAGCAAGATACCTACGTGCGTCCCGATATGTTGATCCTCGGAAAAGCCATTAGTGGAGGAACCTATCCTGTATCTGCAGTGCTTTGCGATTCAGCCGTAATGGATGTAATTCAGCCGGGCCAACACGGCAGTACTTTTGGTGGAAATCCTTTGGCGGTAACCATTGCCAAAAAAGCATTAGAAGTAGTGCTCGATGAAAAATTAGCTCAAAACGCTAGACGATTGGGAGAAATTTTTAGAACCGAAATGAACCGTTATATCACCCAAAGCAATATTGTGAAACTCGTGAGAGGGAAAGGTTTACTCAACGCTATTGTGATAAATGACTCCCCAGAAGGTGAAACCGCTTGGAATATTTGTTTAAAGCTCAAGGATAATGGTCTTTTGGCCAAGCCCACTCATGGAAACATCATTCGTTTTGCCCCACCTTTGGTCATGAGCGAAGAGCAAATTCTCGACTGTGTCAACATCATCGTCGAAACGCTCAAAACATTTGAAAACCGGAGCTAAATCTCAGCCGTGGATAAATATTACACCTTGAATGAAAGTATATTTCGATAACGCGGCTACCACTCCCATGCGAAAGGAAGTCATTGCACTGATGACAGAGTGTATGACGACAACTTTTGGTAATCCTTCCTCTTCACATGGTTTCGGCAGAACCGCAAAAACCTCTGTAGAGAAAGCCCGAAAAGAGATTGCTCATTATTTGAATTGTGAGCCCCGAGAAATTATTTTCACCTCTGGGGGGACCGAATCTGATAATATGATTCTGCGATGTGCGGTTAAAGATTTAAAAGTTACTACACTGATTTCTTCTACGGTAGAGCACCATGCTGTATTGCATGCCCTGGACGGACTTCAACAGCAAGGTGTCCACGTACGCTATGTTGAATTAGACGAAAATGGGACCCCAAACTTAGACCATTTAGAGACCTTGTTGGATGCCGATGATTCTGTCAAATTGGTCAGTTTAATGCATATCAATAACGAAATTGGCAATGTGCTTGATCTCGACTTGGTAGGGAACCTTTGTAAAAAAAAAGGAGCCTATTTTCATACCGATGCGGTTCAAGGGGTTGGACATTATCCCTTCGATCTAAAAACTCAACCCATTGATTTTTTGGCAGCCGCTGCTCACAAATTCCATGGACCCAAGGGGATTGGCTTTGCCTATATCAGAAAAAATTTAGGAATAGATCCCTTTATTGTAGGGGGGCCACAGGAAAGGGGACTCCGGGCTGGAACCGAGTCGGTACACAATATTGTAGGGATGCAAAAAGCCATTCAAATGGCCTACGAAAATCTCGAGGAAGAAAGGGCGTATATTTTTAGCCTTAAAAAATATTTTATTCAAAAACTAAAGGAGCTCTATCCTTTGACGCACTTCAATGGACTTTCCGGGAATTTGGAAAAGAGTTCCTACACAGTAGTCAATGCAGCTCTACCCCTGGAAGAATCAAAATCACAACTTCTTGATTTTCATATGGATCTTAAAGGAATTGCATGCTCCAAGGGAAGTGCCTGTCAGGCTGGTGCAGATTCAGGCTCACATGTGTTGGCTCAGATCCATCGTCCGAATGGGGCCAAAAATTATCCTTCATTACGTTTTTCTTTTTCCTCATTTAATACCCAAGAAGAAATAGATTACGTGATGGAATCTCTGTCAGAATTTAAAGATTGAAGGCGGTTTAATCCAAATTATTCTTTCTGAAAAAAGTGGTTTCATAGATTGATTTATTCCCCACTTGATCTTCCACTTCCAATCGGAGTTCGTGCTTTGCTGAGTCAAATAATTTGTCCGATAAATCATAGGTCAAACGATTGCGTTTGGGTTCGTATTCAAACAATACCCATTCTCCATTAATGGTTCCGCGATAGGATTTAATCCCCGAAAAATCGTCGGTTATACTAAAATTAATAAACTTGAATTTACTTAACCATTGGTCGGCTTTAAAATTGGTTGGTGAAATATTTGGGGCGATAGAATCCCGTGCTAAGGTGAAATTTCCCATTTCTTTTGGCTGGGTTGTCCATTGCCCCTCCTTAATCTTGGTCGCCATATAGATGAGTTTTTTCCCTGATTTTTTGGCAATAAAAGTTTGTTTTAATCTGATTGAATCCTTTTCATTGACCTCGAATCTGATCTCGTAAGGATTGTTGAAGGGATATAAATCAGGACCAATGCTGAGGGTGTCTGCGTCTTCCTCAATGTTTAGGAGGGCTTTACTGAAAAATGTTTTTTTGGGAAAATAGACCTCTTTTTTATCCATTGAAAAAAAATAATCCAGCTGGGGTTCAACCAATTTTCCATTGAGTTTTTTATCGGGAATTTCTTTATTTGTCCCTTCTATGTACATTTCAATATAAGAGGAATTACCTGAAAAATCCTCTACAATAATCTTTACTTGATATGACTTTCCTTGTTCAATATTGAAAACTCCTTCATTGCTCAAAAACTTAATAAAAGTGAGTGGTTTATGATTTTGAAAGAACATTTTTTGAATTTTAGTTCTGTCCTTTATAAAGAGGGGATAATCTATTATGAGAAATAATTTTTGGGAATCGGAGTAATCCAATTGATCAAATTCATAGTGGGCAATTGTTTTTCCATTGACGAATATTTGCGCTCTGTATATTCCATTTTTGCTGTAACTCAAATCCTGTCGGTCAAACATCTGAAGTCCCAATCCAATTTTTCCAGAAGACATCACCAGAGGGGTTTGGTAGCTGCTGTCATTTACTTTTTGGAGTAGGACTGCCTCGGAGGGGGTAAGAGTGGAATTGTTTTGAGGGTAAAACAAAAATAATTTTTGAATGTGTGGTCTTAGATTGTCTTTTACGGGCAATTTAAAAAGCAGGGGGTTGAGGGGTTTTTGACTTTTGGTATCTCTGATTTCAAAATGCAAATGCGGCCCCAGCGAGCTGCCTGTATTTCCAGAGTACCCTATCACCTCCCCAGCGGCAATGGGAAACACACCTTTTTTAGGAAACAGCTGTAAAGTATAGGATTCTTTTTCGTATTGCACAGATTTAATGTAGGCCTCTATCGTAGGATTGAATTTTTTGAGGTGAGCATAAACAGAAGTAGTTTGGTCGGGATGATTGATGTAAACTGTTTTTCCGTAGCCTCCAAGTGAAACCCTAATCCTGCTGATGTAACCCGGAGCTACACTTTTTACTTCCCAACCCTCTCTTCCTTTAGTTTTGATGTCGACACCCAAATGAAAATGTGTGCTTCGAGGCTCTCCAAAAGTCCCCGACAAAGCAAAAGGGAGGTCTAAAGGAGGAATCCAACCCTCTTTGTTTTGCCCCCAAATGAGCGAGGATAAAGTCAGTAATACGGTTAGGGAAATTAACCTTATATATACATTCGATTCAAGCACGATCCCAAAAATACATCATTTCAATAATATCAAATTGATTGTCCGAGGATTTTTTGTTTTATAATTTTTCTTATTAGATTTACTTAAAAGACCAAAATGGCTCTAAATATTAATGAATCTTTTTACTTTTCATACAATTCTTCCTACACAAAAACTCAACTTTCCTTTTTATTGATCTGGTCGTGTATCGGTACGATTATGATTTTTATAACCCCCTTTTTTTTGTAAGCTACATAATACCAATCGTGGGTTTTTCCTTCTTGATTTACTTGCTCAAAGCCTTCAAAGGATCTTATATAGTGATTAAAGACCATCAATTGAGGTTTGGAACATTGTACAAAACCAATATTGATTTAAGGACAGTCAGAAGAATTAAGAATTTTGGGGAAGACTATATCATAAAGACCGATGATTTTAGAAATTATACCCTTCCTTCCAAGTGTATTGCTGAAAAAGACCGAATGCGACTTCATGAATTTTTCATACAATATACCCATGCCCACGGGGTCATTTTTCCTTAAGAGTATAGCGCAATCGACCTGTTAAAGTTTTTAAAATAAATCATTCTGCACGAATTTATCAGAATGAATCGTTAAATTTGTACAGTAACGATTTGACCGTCTTAAATTAGGTTCTGATGAATAATTTTGATGTTTTAGAGGAAAGAATTGTTCAATTACTCAATAAACTAAAGGAAAATCATCTGTTGATCAATAAGTTAAATGCAGAGAACCAGGAGTTAGAACAAAAATCAACTTCATTAAAGACAAAGGTTATGGAACTCAAAAAGGAAAATGAGTCCTTAAAGATGGCCAATTCATTACTTGGCAGTAAAGAAAGTAAAGCGATAACCAAACGTAAAATAAGTAGTTTAATAAAAGAAGTAGACTTTTGTATTCATCAGCTCTCTGAGATTCGATAAATCATGAGCGAAAAAATAAAAATAAAACTGACAGTTGCCGACCGAGTTTATCCGCTGACTATTTCTGCGGAACAAGAGGCATCGCTGAGAGTATCCGCGAAGAAAATTGATGAAATGACCAAGCAATTGGAACAAAACTACGCGGTTCGGGATAAACAGGATGTGCTGGCCATGTGTGCCCTCCAATATGCCGCTCAGTTGGAAAATCAGCTTGAAAAAAATACAACGGAAGATGACCCTTCGATCAAAACCAATGAATTGATTGAATTGATAGATTTGCATCTTTCCAATTACTAAGTTCTTTAAATAAAATACATACTGCCTGTATTAGTGATTTTTTGATAAACTCAACGAGCTTTAATTTAAAAGAGGTGAGTTATAATTGTAAAAGCAAGCTGCCTTGAGCAGATCCTTGATCAGTTATGTAGCCTCAAACCTGTTTTTTAGGAGTTTATACAAAAACTCTTTGCTGATACAGGCTTTTTTTAATGATAAAAAACGAATCTAATGGAACCAACAACCAATAGCATAATATTTATCTCTATCTCCCTTGTTATGGGTATAGGATTGGGAATTTTTTTTCAGAAGAGAAAAAATACCAAACAATTAGAAAATGCAAATGCTGAGGCAAAAGAAATCCTCAACGAAGCGAGAAGGGAAGCTGATAGAATCAAAAGCGAGAAAATACTTCAGGCCAAAGAACGCTTTATAGAATTGAAGTCGGAACACGAAAAGACTATTTTTCAGCGTGAAAAGAAGATTTCTGAGATAGAAACTCGGCTGAGAGAAAAAGAAAATAAACTCAATACCGATTTAAACCGGAATAAAAACCTGTCTCATTCCTTAGAACAAAAAAATGAATCCCTGGAGAAAAGGCTGGAGAAGTTAGACAGTAAACAGAAGGATATTGAGGCCTCCCACAAAATTCAAGTCGAAAAATTAGAAGCCATTTCTGGTTTGTCTGCAGAAGAAGCCAAAAAAGAGTTGATCAGCTCCCTTGAAAAGAAAGCACAATCCGAGGCTATGGCCTATGCTCAACAAAGCCTAGAAGAAGCTAAATTGACCGTAGAACAGGAAGCCAAAAAAATCATCATCAATACCATTCAGCGAATAGGTACGGAAGAATCTATAGAAAACTGTGTTTCCGTTTTTAATTTAGATTCTGATGATGTAAAAGGACGAATCATTGGTAGGGAAGGAAGAAACATCCGAGCTATTGAAGCCGCTACTGGAGTAGAAATTATTGTTGACGATACCCCAGAGGCCATTATCTTATCCTGTTTTGATCCAGTAAGACGTGAGATTGCTCGACTTTCTCTTCACCGCTTGGTGACTGATGGCAGAATACATCCGGCCAGAATTGAGGAAGTGGTGAATAAGACCACCCATCAAATTCAAAATGAAATTGTGGAAGTTGGAAAAAGAACTGTAATCGACTTGGGAGTGCACGGATTGAACCCAGAATTGATCAAAATCATAGGGCGAATGAAATACCGTTCCTCCTATGGTCAAAACCTCCTGCAGCACTCTAGGGAAGTGGCCAAGTTGTGTGGAGTCATGGCATCAGAACTGGGCTTGAATCCTAAACTTGCCAAACGAGCAGGACTGTTACACGATATTGGTAAAGTACCCGAAGAAGAGACCGAAACACCACACGCTTTATTGGGTATGGAATGGGCTGAAAAATATGGGGAGAAAAGTGAAGTATGCAACGCCATCGGTGCCCACCACGATGAGATTGAAATGACCTCTTTGCTTTCTCCTATTGTACAGGTGTGTGATGCCATTTCTGGAGCCAGACCTGGTGCTCGAAGACAGGTGCTGGATAGCTATGTGCAGCGACTCAAAGACTTGGAAAATATCGCTTACGATTTTAATGGAGTGAACAAAGCCTACGCCATTCAGGCAGGGCGAGAACTCAGGGTGATTGTGGAAAGTGAAAAAGTATCCGATGATCAGTCGGCCGAACTGTCCTTTCAAATCTCACAAAAAATTCAAACCGATATGACCTATCCTGGACAGGTAAAAGTAACCGTGATTCGTGAAACAAGATCGGTAAACGTAGCCAAATAGCCCTATCAATTATTTTTCAGGATCGTATTTTAAAAATAAGTTTGCCCATAATATTTTTGAAACCGCATTGATGTAAGGCGCCCCCAGTACGATCACGACGACCAATGTAATAAACGTTTTGAGGAAGGAAAATTCGTCAGAAAAAATAAAAAAACATCCGCTTATCGCGACCATTATTGCCACATTAACGGCATAAGAAACATACATAGAACCGTAATAAAAACTCGGTTCTATTTTGAAGTTTAAATGACATTCCTCACAATTAGACCTCACCCTTGTGATTGTACTCATGTCATAGACAGGGTTTTGAAGAAATTTTCCTCGGTGACATCGCGGGCATTTGAGGTAAATAATGCTGTAAAGTTTTGAGCCTTTTGGCAGGAGTTTCATGTTTTGTTTTTTTGAATAAAATTACTGAAAAAGAATGGCCAACCCCCCCAAACCTGTAAAGATCAATATCAATTTTCTGTATTTGTCATTATTGATTTTTTTAACCAAAAACACTCCCAAAAATAATCCTGAAATTACGGCGGGAATTAGGGTTAAGCTGATTTTTAGAGATTCCTGATTCATCGTCTCCCAAACCCATAGGTGGAAGGGAACCTTAAAGAGGTTAATGATAAAAAAGAGCCAGGCAGCCGTACCAATGAATTCATTTTTGGGCAATTTAATGGCTAAGAAATAAATGTTGGAAAAAGCGCCTGCCAAGTTACCGACCATGGTCGTAAAGCCCGCCATCATCCCCATTAAGGCAGCAAAACTCCAATGAGTGGGAACCTTTCTGTCTTTCTTGCGTTCCCAGTAATACATCATCGCTACACTAAGGAGTATGATGACTGCCATCCCCGATTTGAAAAGATCTTCGGGTAAATCCTTACCCGAAACTACCCCAGCCAAAACTCCTAAAACCATCCATGGTAACAGTTTTAAAAGATAAACCCACTTCACATGACGCTTGTAATAAATTACGGCCAAAATGTCCCCACAAATGAGTAGGGACATCAATATTCCTGTGGACTCTTTGGCGCCATAAATCAAAGCCAATCCTGTAACAATTAATACGGCTAAACCTTTAATGCCCGATTTGGCAATGCCCAACAATAAAGCACAGCCCAAAGCAAGGAGAAAAGCAAGACTAAAATAAGGAACAGCAGTTTGTAATGCCAAGAGGGATAAAAATTAAATAAGTAGAACGTAAAGCTATTGAATAAATTTCTTATCCCCGATAAAGATGGTGATCTTTGCCAAAAATTTAGTTTGAAAAACCAAAAGGCTGTTCTGTACATGCTGTTGAGTACTCTGTTCTTTGCCATGATGAGTACCATGGTAAAATACCTCTCAGACTTCGGTACTTTTCAATTGGTTTTTTTTAGATCCCTAGGAACTCTTGTTTTTAGTATGGGTTTTCTCTTGTATTACAAAATCCCCCTTTTGGGCAATCAAAAAAAACTACTGCTGTTGAGAGGTTTTACAGGGGCTACTTCTATGGTTTTATTCTTTATGGCGCTGGAATTAATGACCTTAGGTTCTGCTGTGACCCTCCGCTATACAGCCCCTCTGTTTGTGTCACTAATAGCCGTTTTATTTTTGGGAGAAAAAATTAAATTCATCCAATGGATTTTCATTTTCATCTCTTTCGCTGGAGTGGTCATGGTCAAAGGCTTTGATGCGACGGTCAATTTTTTGGGTCTTGGGATCATATTGTTTTCCGCTCTAACCTCTGCCATTACCTATACATTAATTTCTAAAATTGGTTCCAAAGATCATTATATGGTCATCATCAATTATTTTATGTGTATGGCAACTTTGATCGGCGCTTTTGGCAGCCTATTTCAATGGAAAACCCCACACGGAATGGAATGGGTTTATTTTATCTCTTTGGGAATCACAGGCTTGATTGCTCAGGTACTGATGACCAAAGCTTTCCAGATGGGTCCAGCCTACAAAATTGCTCCCTTTAAATTTGTGGAGGTAATTTTTTCACTTGCCTTTGGGGTTATTGTGCTTTTGGACGTCTACACCCTCTACAGTCTTTTGGGGATGGCATTGATCATCTTGGGCTTGGCCCTCAATGGAATGTATAAAAATAGAAAACGGTAGGGGATTCAAACTCTATACCAACAGTTCATTCTTTCCATTGTTTACCTTCACCTTCAAGTAATTCCAATGCAATACTTTCGGACTGTCGAAACCGTTTTCTTTAGGTGAATTTTTTCCGTTGCTGATCAGAGCCGTTCGGCTTTCAAAATTAAAAGTATTGGTTAGTAGAGAAATCATACAAAAAGGCACCCAATTACTCTTGGGTTGGAATCAAATCCTTTTTTTTGTTTTCATCTCATTTTCACTACATTTAAAACAATAATAAAACTTACTATGGAAAAATCAAATACAAGATTGTTATCCCTCGATATCTTTAGAGGCTTTACCATCATATTGATGATCATTGTCAACGATCCTGGCTCATGGAATCATGTTTACGCTCCTCTTTTACATGCAAAATGGAACGGTCTCACGCCAACCGATTATGTATTTCCTGCCTTTCTATTTATAGTGGGAGTTTCAATCGTACTGTCCCTAACCCAACAAAGTGAAAAAGGTTTGACCCGAAAACAGTTGGTCAAAAAAATTGTTTTTCGCAGTTTAAAAATTTATGCGGTGGGCTTGTTCTTGTGGTTTTGGCCTACTTTTGATTTTGATCGTATTCGTTGGGCAGGAGTACTCCCTCGCATAGCAGTGGTTTTTTTGATATGTTCATTATTCTTTCTTTATACCGAAAGAAAAGCCCAAATCATTATTGCCTCTTCCATCCTTCTGCTTTATTGGCTGATCATGCAGTATCTGCCTGTGCCGGGAGTCGGAATACCCGACTTGAGTGTTCCAGAAAAAAACTGGGCCAACTATATAGATCGTCAGCTCTTACCGGGCTATTTGTGGAGAAAAACTTGGGATCCCGAGGGCATACTCAGTACTTTTCCTGCCGTAGTAACAGGTTTGCTGGGAATGTTGGCCGGATATATTTTGGTGTCCAAAGCAGTACTCAAAGATAAACTTTTAAAACTTTTTGTATTGGCTGCTACATTACTGATCTTGGGTGATGCCTCCCGCTATCTGATGCCCATCAATAAAAGCATATGGAGCAGTTCTTTCGTATTGATGACGGGTGGAATCAGTTGTTTGCTTTTGGCTTTTTTTGTGCATTGGGTGGACATTAAGGGAAACGCGTCCCGTTTTAAGTTTGCTCAAGTTTTTGGGATGAATGCGATTTTTGCCTATGCGCTGGCAGGCCTCCTTTACACCGTTTTTTACAGTAAAAAGTTGTGGGGAATTTCACTCAGTTCTACATTTGTTGAGCAGGCCATTGCTGTGGGTGTAGCGCCCAAACTGGCTTCTCTACTCTATGCTTTGCTGTATGTACTTATCCTTTGGATCCCTACTTATCAGTTGTTCAAAAGGAAAATTTACATAAAATTATAAACTGATATTTTGTTGCCTTCACCCGATGGTCTTCATATGATTTTTTATATTTAACCTCCATAAACGAAAACAATGAATAAAAACGAAACCTATTGGAAAACCAATCTAAAGTACCTGGTTATTCTATTGACCATTTGGTTTACAGTGTCCTACGGATTTGGGATCCTGTTGGTAGATACACTCAATCAATTTACCTTAGGAGGATTCAAACTCGGTTTCTGGTTTGCCCAACAAGGCTCCATTTATGTTTTTGTCCTCTTAATTTTTGTGTACATCTACTTGATGAATCGTTTGGATGAAAAATTTAAAAGTAAAAACTGATGGAATTACAATATTGGATTTGGATTGCGGTAGGGATCAGTTTTACCCTGTATATTGCTATAGCCATCATCACCAGAGCCTCTTCTACAGGTGAGTTTTATGTTGCCGGAAAGGGCGTTCATCCCATAGCCAATGGAATGGCAACTGCTGCAGACTGGATGTCGGCAGCCTCTTTTATATCCATGGCCGGGATCATATCATTCAACGGTTATGACGGCTCCGTTTATTTGATGGGATGGACGGGAGGATATGTTTTATTGGCTCTTTTATTGGCGCCCTATTTAAGAAAATTCGGAAAATTTACGGTGCCCGATTTTATCGGTGATCGTTATTATTCCAACATTGCCAGAGGTGTAGCAGTTTTTTGCGCTCTGATTATTTCCTTTACCTATATCGCCGGTCAAATGCGTGGCGTAGGGGTTGTCTTCTCTCGTTACTTAGAAGTTGATATTACAACAGGAGTTCTCATTGGGATGTTGATTGTGCTTTTCTACGCTGTATTGGGGGGAATGAAAGGCATCACCTATACCCAGGTGGCGCAATACTGCGTTTTAATTTTTGCATTCATGTTGCCCGCTATTTTTATTTCATTGATGGTTACGGGCAATGTAATTCCTCAGATCGGTTTCGGATCTACAGGAAGCGATGGTGTCTATTTGTTGGATAAGTTGGATGGTTTGCATCGCGAACTGGGTTTTCATGAATATACCTCTGGCAAAAAAACCACTTTAGACGTCTTTTTTATTACCGCAGCACTGATGGTCGGAACGGCCGGTTTACCGCATGTTATTGTACGGTTCTTTACAGTCAAAAAGGTAAGCGATGCTCGTAAATCCGCCGGTTGGGCTTTGTTGTTTATTGCCATTTTATATACTACGGCTCCAGCGGTAGCTGTCTTCTCACGAACCAACTTGATCGAGACAGTAAGCAACAAAGCTTACCATGCACTTCCCGATTGGTTCGAAAAATGGGAAGCCACGGGCTTGATTTCTTTTGATGACAAAAACCAAGATGGTTTGATACAATATGTAGCAGATCCAGAAGTCAACGAATTGAAAGTCGATGCAGATATTATGGTTTTGGCCAATCCCGAGATTGCCAACTTACCCAATTGGGTAATTGCCATTATGGCTGCAGGGGCTTTGGCTGCAGCTTTGTCTACCGCAGCAGGACTTTTGTTGGTCATATCTTCTTCTGTCTCTCACGATTTGATCAAAAAAATGATCAAACCCGATGTGAGTGAAAAAGGAGAATTGATCGCAGCACGATTGTCGGCTGTTGGCGCAGTAATGTTGGCCGCTTATTTCGGGATCAACCCTCCAGGATTTGTTGCTGCCACCGTGGCCTTGGCTTTTGGGTTGGCTGCAGCCTCCTTTTTTCCAGCGATTGTATTGGGTATATTCAGTAAAAGAATGAACAAAGAAGGGGCCATTGCAGGAATGGTGGTTGGAATCCTACTCATGCTTTTCTATATGACCAAGTTCAAGTTTGGTTGGTTTGGCGGTGGGACCGAAAAAGACTGGTGGTTTGGGATTTCTCCTGAAGGCTTTGGCTCTTTTGCCATGATGGTCAATTTTGCAGTATCCATTATCATTTCCAAATTTACTCCTGCACCCGATAGAGAAATTCAAGAATTAATTGAAAAGATTAGAAACCCTAATGATGAATAATACCATGGTAAAAAGAAGATTCTTAGCAGTATTATTGGTCCTTTCCATCTTACCGAGGGTATCGAGTCAAGAAAAAAATCCTTTAGAAGGGATCGACATCAATAAGGTTTTAATGCATTTGGATTGGGCAAAAATGACCTATTTTGATGCACAGAACAAGGAAGTGGTTTTGGATAATAATACCGATCGAGTGGTGTTTATGGGAAATTCCATCACCCAAGGTTGGGCAAAATATATGCCCGAAATGTTTGACAATCAAACCTACATCAATAGAGGTATTGGAGGTCAGACCACCCCCCAAATGCTTTTGCGTTTTAGACAGGACGTTATTGCTCTTCAACCCAAGATAGTCGTTATCTTGGCAGGAACCAATGACATTGCAGGGAATACTCCTCTAAAAGATTTGGAAACTGTGGCAGGTCATTTGTTCTCAATGGCCGAATTGGCCCGAGCCCATGGCATTAAAGTGATTTTATCCTCTGTGATCCCTGCTGCTGAGTATCCGTGGAGAAAAGGTAAGAACCCTGATGTTAAAATCCCTCAACTCAACCGTATGATCCAAAATTATTGTTTAGAAAATGATTTTTATTATTTGGATTACTTTAGGGTAATGTCGGATGATAAAAACGGCTTAATCGAAAGTTATGGATACGATGGGGTCCACCCCAACAAGGAGGGCTATGGGGTCATGACCCAATATGTGAAAAAAGCCATCGATCACTTACTCGAAAAATAGTTTTTTCGATCATACGGAATAATTTGAAGCCGAGTCCACTACTTTCTTTATGATTTCTAAATCTGAGATGGGTTCTCCAGTTTTGGTCTTTTCTTTTCCCTTGGCAGAAAGGTGAATTTCGCGAAAACCTTCTTTAAAAAAAAGGTCACAGTTTTGGTCGTTTAGCCCACCCCCGGGCATAATGACTATTTGCTCATCTGCAAGGGCTTGCAAATCTTTGAGCAACGCCAATCCCAAAGTTGCTGTAGGTTGTTGTCCAGAGGTCAACACACGATCAAAACCCAAATCCATTATTTTTTTCAACGATTCCATGGGTTGTATCACATGATCAAATGCCCTGTGAAAAGTCAAATCCAAAGGTTGCGCAATGGTAACCCAGCGGCGTAAAACCTCCATAGGGAGGCTCCCGTCCTCATTGAGAGCCCCCATTACGATCCCCTGAGCCCCCAAGGATTTAGCCCTTTCGATTTGAGATTCGGTAGTTTTGATCTCCTCTCGACTGTAGGTAAAGTTTCCCTTTCTGGGACGGATCAAAACATGGACAGCAAAAGGTGCTGTTTCCAAAACATATTTCAGAAAAGAAGGGGAGGGTGTCAAGCCATCCTCCAATACGTTTTCGCAGAGTTCTATTCTTGAAGCCCCTCCTTCAATGGAATGGTTCAAAGAAATTTTTGACGAACAGCAGATTTCTACGATCATATGTATAGAATTGATCCTACAAAGTTTGATGATTTTTTGATGATTCCTTGGTCCATGTCGTTTTAAATTTTGCATAAATTTAATTAAATACCCCTATATTTACATTTCCTTAAAATTTACCTAAATAAGCCAATTTCAATGAAAAGAGGAAAAATCCAACATCAATTTCCAGGAGCTTTCGAAGAGTTTCGATTTGAAAAAATTCATAATGTAACATTCGATTCCCCTCTTTCGGGCTCGGTTGCAGTAGCCGACGAAATCGCTGCTCTGATTCAGAAAAAACAAGACGAAGGAAAACCCTGTATTTTAGGATTGGCTACCGGATCTTCTCCTATTAGTGTGTACAAGGAATTAATCAAATTGCACCAAGAGCAGGGGTTGAGTTTTAAGAATGTAATTACATTCAACCTCGATGAGTACTTTGGTATGCGTCCCGACGACCTTAACAGTTACCATTGGTTCATGCATGAAAATCTTTTCAACCACATTGATATTCCCGCCGAGAATATTAATATTCCCTCGGGGACAATAGCGCCCGAAAAGGTTCGCAGTTATTGCAAAATGTATGAAAAAAAGATTGCCGATTTAGGAGGGCTTGATTTTCAATTGCTGGGGATTGGTAGGACTGGACATATGGGATTCAATGAACCAGGATCCAACATCAATTCTCAAACCCGTATGGTTATTTTGGACCACCTAACGCGTTATGATGCCGCTGGAGCTTTTTACGGAATCGATCATGTTCCTACCAAGGCTATTACTATGGGAATAAAAACCATACTTAAAGCCAAGCGCATTGTATTATTAGCTTGGGGAACCAATAAAAGTGAAATCATTCAAAAAGCCATTGAAGGAAAACTAACTCCCAATATTCCAACCACCTACCTCCAAAATCACGACAATACTACCTTAGTTTTGGACCATCAAGCAGCTTCGGGTCTTACCCGTAACAAAACCCCTTGGATTACTGGAAATTGTGATTGGACGGATGAAGACAACCAATGTAAGGCTGTGTTTTGGCTGTGTGAAAAAACTAAAAAATCCATTCTAAAGCTTACTGAAGAAGATTATAATCAAAATGGAATGTCAGAACTGTTGAATTTGGAGGGGAACTATTATGACCTCAATATCAAAATGTTCAATCGTTTGCAAAACACCATTACCGGATGGCCAGGAGGAAAACCCCAAGCCGATGACAGCAGTCGTCCAGAACGGGCATTGCCTTCCAAAAAGCGATCTATTATTTTCAGCCCCCATCCCGATGACGATGTGATCTCTATGGGAGGTACTTTCGACAGGTTGGTGGCTCAAGGTCATGAGGTCCATGTAGCTTACCAAACATCAGGGAATATTGCCGTTTCCGACGATGAAGCATTGAAGTACATAGAGGTAATTTTGGATATCGATTCCAAAAACGAAGCTTTTTACAATGCCCTAAGAAATGAATTGGTTCACAAAGAGATAAATTCCATTGATTCCAAAGAATTGCGAAAACTGAAAGGGTCTATCAGAAAAAGAGAATCTCTCGCGGCTACCCGCTATATTGGAATCCCAGATGAGCAAGTCCATTTTCTAAATCTCCCTTTTTATGAGAGCGGTAAAGTCCAAAAGAACCCTCCCTCTCAAATAGATATCGATATTACCAACGAACTCATCGGCAAAGTAAAACCCCATCAAATATTTGCTGCGGGTGACCTGGCCGATCCCCACGGTACCCATCGCATTTGCCTGAATATACTTTTTGATTCCCTTGCCCAACTCAAATCACAATCCTTCATGAAAGATTGCTGGGTATGGCTGTACAGAGGAGCCTGGCAAGAATTTGAAGTCCATGAAATAGAGATGGCGGTACCCATGAGTCCCGAACAAGTGTTACGCAAGCGTAAGGCTATATTTTATCATCAGTCTCAAAAAGATAGCGTTATGTTTCAAGGCAGTGACGACAGAGAATTTTGGGTAAGGGCTGAGGACAGAAATCGAGCCAGTGCAATTCGTTACCGTGAATTGGGATTGTCGGACTATCAGGCTATAGAATTATTCCAACGGTATCATTTTTAATGTGATTTTGTTCATAGAAACCACAGTGATCGATAAAACCGTCTGTCACACCAGGGAATGATTCGCTCAATCTCCTCCTCTGTCTTCCGCTTTGGAATACTCCTATTCAATAGGTTCCCATTACAAACTTTTTTTCTACTCTAGTTTTTTCTTATCACATCAAAAAGATCATTTTTTCTCCTTTTTTGCGTGTGATTTTTTTAAACCCTATGATGGATTGCAGGCTTTGTGAAGAAGCATCCACAAGGGAAACTCTCTCACTCCTTGCCTTTTTTTATAATAGAAAGGTTGAGGCTTATGATAAAATGCAGAAATCAAATGGTAAAATCAAACGAAATTGGTAATTTAACTTTCTTAATATTAAATGATGAATCGAAAACAATTTTTATCACTGACTGGTATCACAACTTTGGGGATGGCACTTCCTATTCCTGTTTTCTCCAATACTACCGTTAAAAATAAAATTTCCTTGGCTCAGTGGTCCATGAATAAGTCTTTTTTTTCTGGAAAAAAAGACCCTCTCGAATTTGCTGTATATGCTGCATCAATGGGATTTGCTGGGGTAGAATATGTCAATCAATTTTATTTTGACCAACTCAAAAACGGAACAGTTTCCAGCAAGAATGTGAAGCGTTTATCCAAAACACTCAACAAACACGCTAAAGACAACAATATTTCCAATGTTTTAATCATGGTGGATGAAGAGGGAAAACTTGCAAGTGCTTCCTCTGAAGTAATCAAAAGATCGATAGAGCAACATAAAAAATGGGTTGAATTGGCTGCCGAATTGGGTTGTCATTCCATTCGAGTCAATCTATCTGGAGAAAAAGACCCTACAATTTGGATCAATCAATCGGTGGAAGGCTTAACGGGTCTGTGCGAATTTTCTAAAACCATGGGAATCAATGTTATTGTTGAAAACCATGGAGGATTGTCCTCAAATGCTGCTCTTTTGGCACAAGTCATGAAAAAAACAAATCTTGATAACTGTGGCACCCTTCCTGATTTTGGTAACTTTTGCATTTCCTCTGGTTGGGGAAGTGATTCGGGATGTAAAGAAAGGTATGACATGTACAAAGGGGTTACCGAACTGATGCCCTTCGCCAAATCGGTGAGCGCCAAATCCTATGATTTCGACGAAAATGGAAATGAAACCAAAATCGATTACCAGAAAATGATCAATATAGTAAAGGAACACCGCTACGATGGATTTATCGGGGTAGAATACGAAGGCAGTCGATTGGGTGAAAAGGAAGGTATTTTGGCCACCAAAAACTTGATTCAACGCTGCTTAGATTCATAATCATGAATGGTTTCCCCCCCACCTTTTTTATAGCCATTGCCATCCTACTGACGCTGAGTGCCTGTAGCAATCCAAAACCCTTATACCGTTTGGATAAGCTTCCTCTTATTCCACTGCCGTTGAGCTTGGAAAATTCAGAAGAGGTTTTGGAAATCAGTAGTATTCATTCCATTAGAATGGAGGGGTCGGATTCAAACCTCTCATCAATGGCTCAAGACTTAAAGATTTTTTGGAAAAAACAGACCCAACAAGAGTTGCTTATTCAAGAGGGATCAACTGAAAAAGACAGGTCTATTTCTCTGGAAATAAAGGAGGACTCATCGGTCAAAATGGGAGCTTATAAACTGCTGATAGAGTCCCATGAAATTAGGATTCAAGCCAAAACATCAGAAGGTATTTTTCGTGGAATCAAAACATTGGAGCAAATCATACTTCTCAGTAATCTTCACAGCAAAACAACTTTGTTAGCCCTTGCTGGGGGCGTAATTGTTGACGAACCCCAATACGAGTACAGAGGAGCCATGCTCGATGTAGCCCGTCATTTTTTTTCAGTCGAAACCGTCAAAAGATACATCGATCTGTTGAGTAGTTACAAAATCAACTTTTTACATTTTCATCTCTCCGACGATCAAGGTTGGCGCATTGAAATTAAGTCTTGGCCCAAGCTTACCGAAATCGGGGGTCAAACCCAAGTAGGAGGAGGTGAAGGCGGGTTTTATTCACAAGAGGATTATCAAGAAATTGTAAAATACGCATCAGACCGCTACATTACTATTGTTCCCGAAATTGATCTTCCGGGGCATACCAATGCAGCTTTGGCTTCCTATGCCGAACTCAATTGTGATGGCAAAGCTACAGCGCTCTATTCGGGTATAGAAGTAGGGTTTTCTTCCTTGTGTGTGGACAAAGAAATCACTTACGAATTTGTAGAAGATGTGATTCGGGAAATCAGTGCTTTGTCTCCTGGCCCCTATTTTCATATCGGAGGCGATGAATCTTTGGTTACTCCACAAGAGGACTTCAATCGCTTTATGGACCGAACTTTAGCGATAGTCAAAAAATACAACAAAATCCCCATGGGATGGTATGAGCTGATCGGTGCCGATATCCCCGAGGAAACCCTTTTGCAATTTTGGGCCAAATCAGAAGACTTCTCCAAAATAATTCCCAAAAAATCGAAACTATTGATCTCTGCTGCCTCTTACACTTATTTAGACATGAAGTACGACAGTATCACCCCTTTGGGGCTTCATTGGGCGGGATATTTACCCGTTAAAAAGGCTTATGATTGGGATCCTCAAACTTTGGTGCCCGATTTAGACTCCCACCAAATTATAGGCTTGGAAGCTCCCCTTTGGACCGAAACCATAGAAGACTTTGACGACATTGCCTACATGGCTTTTCCAAGAATCATTGGCCATGCCGAATTGGGTTGGACCGATGCTTCCCTAAGACAATGGGAAGATTACGCCAACAGACTTTCCTTTCACGGTCGACTTTTGGAAGCTTTGGACGTGAAGTATTATGCTAGTGATGAAATAGATTGGAAATAAAAATGTAATGGGTCAAAAAAATAAAGGACCTATAACGGTTTGACTTGGAGATTTCTCCAATTGACTTTGATGCCTCCTCCGTCGTGAATTTGAAGAGCAATAGCCCCTTTGCCTTTTCCGATTTTTTCGTCCTCCAACTCAATCATTTTGGTGCCATTGAGCCAAGTCGTTACTTTGTCGCCAACTACCTTGATTTTCATTCGATTCCATTCGCCCATTTTTAAAGACTTGTCTTTTTTGGGATCGGGTTGAATCAACCATCCACGACCATAAGATTCGTAGATGCCGCCACTGTGATGGCCTGGAGGGGCTACCTCTACTTGCCAACCACTGATTTTGGTTCCCTCCAAAGTGGAGCGGAAAAATACACCACTATTCCCGTTGGCTTCTTGTTTGAATTCTAAGGTAAGTACAAAATTATCGTAAAATTTTTCGGTAGAGAGGTAGCCGTATTTTTCGTCTGGACCACTTTCACAAACCAAAAGACCCTTTTCTACATACCAAAGCTCAGTGCCGTGGATATTCCAGCCCTCTAAATTTTCACCATTAAAAAGAGAAGTTTTTTGGGCCTGTAAGGAAAGGGTAATAAACAAAAATAATAGGGAAAAGCTCAGGTGTTTCATTTGGATTAGTTTTAGCCTACAATTTAAATAAATTTATGATAATCAAAAAATAGAATTCAATCTTCTATAATTATAGTAAGTATATATATAAACACCGCATTCCTTTATCATCGATTTAAATTTTGAAGAGTCAAATTTCTATATTTCTTGTGATTTGAGCTAAAAGTATCTTGAGCTTTGATTGGAAATGGTTTTTTCAATCTAGTATTTGTGAAGCGTAATTTGATGTAATTCGCCCATCATAAATATGAAATAAAAAAAGCTCCACATTTTTGTGAAGCCTTTTGTTTTATGGTAGCGAGGGGGAGACTCGAACTCCCGACCTCCGGGTTATGAATCCGACGAGCTACCACTGCTAGGCCACTAGACACAAGGGTTGAATAAAAACTAAAC
>ERZ887851.1027-NODE-1027-length-25605-cov-7.281918_pt1 | contig 25605 bp, 23 predicted proteins | sample MGYA00521100_ERZ887851 | MGnify/ENA primary metagenome ERZ887851 (study PRJEB32303, sample SAMEA104408602) | aquatic metagenome | biome: Brackish water; feature: Pelagic; material: water | place: Baltic Sea | collected 2014-06-06T16:11:00 | depth 11,444 m ... | reverse complement strand
GCCGCATCAAGCCGAGAGATTGCTTGCGCACGCGTAGCACCATGCACAATCACTTTGGCAATCATTGAGTCGTAATGAGGCGTGATGGCATCGCCAGCCCGAATCCCATCATCAAACCGCACGCCGTGCACCGGCCCGTCATGTGGCGCGACGCTGAAGGCGTTGTGTGGTGGTTTGTTATAGGTCGACACCAGGCCGGTTGCAGGCATGAATTGATTGTCGGGGTTCTCGGCACAAACCCGGGCTTCAATCGCATGACCAGTGATGCGCAGTTGTTCTTGGCGCAAAGGCAGGGGTTCACCGGCTGCAATTCGCAACTGCCACTGAACCAGGTCAATCCCAGTGACCGCTTCGGTCACTGGGTGTTCCACTTGCAGACGCGTGTTCATTTCCATGAAATAAAAGCGCATGGCATCAGGATCGTCATGGCCGTTGGGTTGTTCAACAATAAACTCAACCGTGCCCGCCCCGACATAGCCAACCGCAAGCGCCGCGGCAACCGCGGCTTGTCCCATTTGTTGCCGCATGGCTTCGGTCAAACCTGGTGCTGGCGACTCCTCAATCAGTTTTTGATGACGTCGCTGCACCGAACAGTCTCGTTCAAACAAATAAACGCATTGGCCATGGCTGTCGGCAAAAACTTGGATCTCGATGTGGCGGGGTTGTTTGACATACTTTTCAATCAGGACCGCCTCGTTATCAAAACCACTGGCGGCCTCTCGTTGACAGGAAAGTAGCGCTGGCGCAAAGTCCTCAGCATGTGTCACCACCCGCATCCCTCGGCCGCCACCGCCCGCGCTGGCTTTGATGATGACGGGGTACCCGATCTCAGTGGCTCTGGCCATCAACAGATCGGGTGATTGGTCACTGCCATGGTAGCCCGGCACCAAGGGTACGCCGGCCCGCGCCATCAGGCGCTTGCTTTCGGCTTTTAAGCCCATGGCTTGGATGCTGTGAGCGGGTGGTCCAATGAATACGATGCCATGCTGGGCGCAGGCTTCTGCAAATTCCGGGTTTTCACTTAAAAACCCATAGCCTGGATGAATCGCTTGGGCGCCCGTTGCGACGGCCGCATCAATGATGCGCTGCCATTGCAGGTAGCTTTCTTTGGGCGAGTTGCCGCCAATAGGCACAGCTTGGTCGCAACTGGCCACGTGCTTGGCTTGTGCATCAGCGTCGGCATACACCGCCACGGTACGGATGCCCATTTGGCGGGCAGTCGCCGCAATGCGGCAGGCGATTTCGCCACGATTGGCAATCAGGACCTTGCTAAACATGGGTTAAGAGGCCTCTTGAAAAGCGGTCCGTCGTTGGGTTTAAGTCATTGGGTCGCGTGGTCATGTCAGCCTTACATGCGAAAAATACCAAATTGGGTATCGGCGATGGGCGCGTTTTCTGATGCACTTAAGCCAAGCGCCAGCAGGCGTCGGGTATCAGCAGGATCAATAATGCCATCGTCCCACAGTCGGGCGGTCGCGTAATAGGGGTGACCTTGCTCGGCATACTGTTGGCGGATGGGCGCCATAAACGCCTCTTGTTCTTCTTCACTCCAAGCGCCGGCTTGTGCCTCGATGCGGTCGCGTTTGATGGTCGCCAAAACACGTGCTGCTTGCTCGCCGCCCATGACTGAAATGCGGGCGTTGGGCCACATCCAAAGAAAACGGGGTCCAAAGGCACGCCCGCACATGCCATAGTTCCCCGCGCCGAAACTGCCACCGATGATGACGGTGAATTTAGGAACTTCAGCCGTGGCCACAGCGGTGACAAGTTTGGCGCCATGGCGAGCAATGCCCTCGTTTTCGTATTTGCGTCCCACCATGAAGCCGGTGATATTTTGTAGAAATACCAATGGTATCTTGCGCTGGCAGCACAACTCGATGAAGTGAGTGCCTTTGAGTGCTGATTCAGAAAATAAAATGCCGTTGTTGGCGAGGATGCCAACCAATCGCCCATGGATTTCGGCAAAGCCACAAACCAAGGTGGCGCCAAAGCGCGCTTTGAACTCATCGAACTCAGATCCATCGACGATGCGTGCAATGATCTCGCGTACATCAAAGGGTTGACGTGTGTCTGTGGGAATTACTCCGTAAAGCTCTTCTGTGGGATGAGCCGGCTCAATAGGTTTGGAGTTTGTGGGTAGGGGTTCTTTGCGTCGATTGAGGTTTTTAATGGCTCGGCGGGCGAGGTCAAGTGCGTGCAGATCATCTTGCGCCAAATGGTCAGCGACCCCGGATAAACGGGTGTGAACGTCACCCCCACCCAAGTCTTCAGCACTGACCACCTCTCCGGTGGCGGCTTTAACCAAGGGTGGCCCCCCCAAAAAAATGGTGCCTTGGTTTTTGACGATGATGGCTTCGTCACTCATGGCGGGCACATAAGCACCACCGGCTGTGCATGAACCCATGACCACCGCCACTTGGGCAATGCCCTGAGCGCTCATATTGGCTTGGTTGTAAAAAATACGGCCAAAGTGATCTCGATCAGCAAACACCTCATCCTGATTCGGTAGATTGGCGCCGCCCGAGTCCACTAGGTAGACGCAAGGCAGTCGGTTTTGTTGGGCGATCTCTTGCGCACGAAGATGCTTTTTGACAGTTATCGGGTAATAGGTGCCGCCCTTGACGGTCGCGTCGTTGCAAACAATCATGCATTCTTGGCCGTTGATTCGACCGATACCAGTGATCAGGCTCGCGCACGGCGCGTCGTTGTTATAGATATTTAAGGCAGCCAGCGGTGACAGCTCTAAAAAGGGCGTGCCCGGGTCAATCAACATTTGAATCCGATCGCGGGGCAATAACTTGCCACGTGCAATGTGCTTATCGCGCGCCGCTTGACCGCCGCCTTCAGCGGCCTGATCGACTTTAACCCGGAGGTCATCGACCAACGCCCTCATGGCTTGGGCGTTGGCCTCAAAGTCAGCGCTTCGGGGGTTGAGTTGGGACCGAATTTGAGCCAAGGCTTTTCTCCTACTGACTGTCTGGTGTCACCAATGGGCGGGTCGTGAGGGCTACGGCGAAACACTAACTTGTCTTAAGTGTTCCATTGTAGGCGCTTGACAACAGGGATGGTGAGCGTTTGAAACCGATTCAGCGCATACCCAGTCACGGCCTCATTTAGGCAGTATTTGGCCTGATCACAGCGCCGTTCAAGCGGCTTGCCGTGTGTTTTGGGTGGTGTTGTTTAACCGCTGTGCTGAGGTGAACCTGCCTTAGTGGGGACTTCTCGTTGATCTTCGGCCAAAAATGGCTGGCATGATTCAGTCGCTTGCACTGAGCTCTTACTCAAAGAAACGGCTATGTGCGTCAAACCCCTGACGTCGCCTATTTCATCAAGCACCACAAAACCGACCCAAATTTGCAAGCGCTAACTTAGCTGGTTTATAACGATTTATGACTGTTGACCAATGCGTTGCTGCGCTTGATCGATTAAGCGCTCAGTGGTATCGCTCAACGTGCTGACAAAGTCATGACCAGCCGTCAGTGCATTGTGAAGGACGACCAAATCCTCGATGTATTCATGCACCATTTGGTTACGCAATTTACGCATAACCAGCCAGTCTTCAGTCGATGACAGCCAACCCAATTTTTCTGCTCGATCAAGGTTTTCAATTGCTGACGCTCGACGCTCAGCCATGGCATCAAGCAGCGTGGGCAGTAGCTTGTCTGCCAGCGTATCTTGTAGGCGCCCAAATCGACTGACAAACGCATCTAGCCGTTCAGCAAGTGCTGAGTCTTTGGTCAAATGTCTAAGTGTCTCGATATCCAAAGGCGTAGAAAAAAGCCTAGCATCGGTCTCTTGTAAGTACTTGGATTCCTTACGGGTAACCCGGCACAAGAACTTTAGTCGTGCTGTCAATTCATGATCTAGTTGCACAGAACGATACCCGTTTGAGTCGCAACATCGTGAATGGGATGATTCATGAGGTTAGGTGCTTTAAGCAAGACATCAACTCGACGTCCATGCATTGAGCGTGAAACACGGCTGGCAATACGGGCGCTCACCAGAGCCGGATCCAAAATACTTCGATTAACCTCAACCATCAAATCCACATCCCCACCTTTGGCGTCATCACGCGCGCGCGAGCCAAACAACGTGACACGTGCGTCATGTCCCAAGGTCTCTTGTGTGACCCTCAAAATGTTATCGATTTGGGCTTGGGATAATCGCATAATGATATTGAACCACAACCGTCTCTTTTTTGGCATACGTTAAGCCACTTTGACCCGGCACGTTTATCCGCTGTTTGGCGCCGATCACCTGGGCTAGCCGTTAGAACCCTAGTGATTTCCCTTGTTTGAATCCTTGGGTTGAGAAAAAGCTTTGAAATGACCCCGACACGTCCCATAAGATGGCTCAAGCTTAGCCATGGGATACCTACTTCATATGAAATCAGACAAGCAAAACTGGATATCGCCTTCGGCAGAAAACGTCAGGGCGCAAATTTATTCGCTCTTACGTGCCTGGGGCATGAGCGAGTCGCAATCGACCTTGAGCGCCGATGTGATGGTCGATACTGACCTCTCTGGGGTTGATTCGCATGGCGTGTCGATGCTTAAAACATATAACGGGTTTCGCATCAGTGGCCGACTGAATCTCAATGCCGAGCCCAAGGTGATCAACGATCGTGGTGTGACCGCGCTAGTCGACGCTGATGCTGGTTTGGGACACGCCGCTGGAGTCATGGGCATGAGAATGGCCATCGAGCGCGCTCAAAAGTTTGGGATAGGGATGGTTTGCGTACGCAATTCGCATCACTTTGGCGCAGCAGGCTATTACGTTCGGATGGCTGCTGAGGCGGGCTTTGTGGGTATGTGTACCAGCTCAACACGGTCCATGAACACCGTACCCACCCACGGCAAGCAAGCGTTATTGGGTACCAATCCCATCGCCTTTGCCGCACCCGCTAAGCGCCACCGACCATTTGTGCTCGATATGGCCACCAGCAGTGTCGCTGCCAACAAAGTGCGTGTCTATGAGTTGCGCGGTGATTCCATACCCTCGGGATGGGTGACCGATGAAAACGGCAAGCCGGTGACTGATTCTCACCAAGCCATGACCATCATTTCAGATGCAACCAAGTCGCCAGGCGGCGGGCTCGCGCCGCTTGGGGGCACGCCAGAGATGAGCAGTCACAAAGGTTACGGGTTGGCGATGATGGTGCACATCCTAGGGGGTACTTTGTCAGGTTCGTCGTTTTCGCCGATACGGGTTAAGACCCAGCGTCCAGAAGACCCTGACAATCTGGGTCACTTTTTTTGTGTCATTGACCCCGCGGTGTTTCGCGACCCGGATGACTTTAAAGACGACCTTGATGCGGTGATTGATGTGCTGCACGGCACGCCAGCCGCTGACCCCTCACAAAAGGTGCTGGTGCACGGCGAACTCGAAGAGCAATCGCGTCAAGACCGCCAAGCCAATGGCATTCCCATGCCACCGGCGCTTGCAGAACAGATTCGAGAGCTCTGTGAGCAGGTTAAGGTACCGTACTTGCTGGGTTGACAGGGATGACAAGCCTTAATCGCGACTGACAATATCAATCGGACTATCCTGATGAGCATACACACTGCTAACCCATTGAAACAACGCCTGAGAGCGGGAGAGCCGGTGTTGGGTATGAACGTGCGCTTAGGACGGTCAGGCGACATTGCACGGATTGCCAAAGCGACAGGCCACGACTTTATCTTTATTGATTGCCAGCACTCAATTTTCACTTTAGAGACAATCTGTCACATCGCCCAGGTGGCCATGGCCATTGGGATTGCTCCCTTGGTTCGGGTCAAAAGCATTCAAGATCCAGATGTGCCGGTGTTGTTGGATAGCGGGGTGGCTGGCATCGTCTACCCAGACATCAATACGGCCGAGCAGGCCCAACAAGCCGTTGAGGTTTGTCGCTTCGCGCCTATGGGAAAGCGTTCAGTGGTCGGGGGCTATCCGCACTTTGACTACAAGTCAGTACCACTGACCGATGCCATCACGGCATTGAACGAGGCGTGTCTTTTGGTGTGCATGATTGAGACGGCGCAAGGCTTAGAGAACATTGAGGCCATTTGTGCCACACCTGGCATTGATGTGATTCACATGGGTACCAATGATTTTGCGGCCAACATAGGCAAACCGGGACAGTTTGACGATCCTGAAGTTGTTGCCGCTCAGGCGCGCGTCATTGAAGTCGCTAAAAAACACGGCAAGTTTGCGGGCTGTGGTGGCAATCGCGATGTGGCTCGGCAAGCCCGAGCCATCAAGAGCGGCGCACAGTTTGTCACCACCCAAAGCGACATCAGTTTCATCATGACCGCCGGCCAGCAATGGGTCAGTGGCGTGCGTGATGCCTTGGCCAAAGGCGATTGAGAAAAATCGAGCGTTTAGGCTGAAGTCATGAGGCTCAAGCCGTTGTGCGGTGTGGGGTGAGCGCCACCCCTTTGATCATAAGCCGAAGCAGGTAGCGGTATTCAGCGGGGTCGTAATCCGCATTGGCTTGATGCATCACGGCTTGGTTATCCCAAATCACCACATCCCCTATTTGCCAACGGTGTCGATACTCATAACGTGGATTGGTGGCGTGGTTGTACAGATATTCAATCAGCGCATAAGCTTGTTGCTCAGGCATGCCTTCGATGCCCTCCATTCGGCCAGTGTTTAGGTAAAGCGCCGGACGGCCTGAGGTGGGGTGTTTGATCGCCAGCGGTTGGCGTGTTTGAGGAATCAGGGCCAGTTGTTCGGCAGTCAATTTGGCCAATGACCTAGGGCTCTTTGAGCTCTGGTGCACATGTAAAGAAAACAAGCCATCGATTTTGCCCTTCACATCGTCTGGCAGGTCATCATAGGCCGCTCGCACATCGACAAACTGCGTATCGCCACCCGTGGCCGGAACCTGGACGGCGTGTAAGGCGGTTGCGCGCGGTGGCGTCAGTTCATTGGAATGGTCGGTGTGATAGTTCTCGCCGCGAACTTGAAGCTTGCCGTCTTTACGCGGCAAGTCGTTGCTCGAATTAAAGCCAACCAGCGGGTAATCCGGTAGGGTGAACTTTTTGATCTGCTGAGGCATCAGTTCACCAAAGTGCTCAATGGCGCGCATGAATAGCGGTGGCGTGAGTGATTGGTTTTTCACCACCACCACCCCACACGCTGACAACAAGTCATTTAAGCGTTGCCCGAGTGCGGATCCGTGATCAGTCCTAAAATCAATGTCTGAGACAACGGCAACAAACGGTGCATTCACGGGCTTTGTTCCTGAACGTTTAGAGTTCACGCAACGCATTGAATTGCGCCACATAGCCCGATGGATCAATGCGCGCACCGATCACCGTGGTGCGATTTGATTTGAGCGCCACTTGCAAAGCGTCTTGTAATTCGTTTTCGGTTGAAACCGTGGTTCCTTCGGCGCCCATGCCACGGGCCAATGTGCCCCAATCAATCCCACCGATGGCCACACCGTGGCGGGTGATACCTTTGAGTTCTTGCTTGACGCGGATCAGCCCAATTTCCTGATCGTCTAGCACGACAACAATGATGGGCAGATCCTCTTTGACAGCAGTCTGAATTTCAGCGATAGCCATCATGGCGCCACCATCACCCGTGAAAGCAACCACGGGTCGATCGGGGTGGGCCAACTTCGCCGCCATCGCACCGGGAATGGCAAACCCCATGGAACCTAGTCCATTGGAGGTCAGGAATTCGCGTGGTCCATAAGACGCCCACTTTTGAACCACCAAAAGTCGGCTTGCACCGGCGTCGCAAGTGGCGATGGTCTGTCTTGGCAGGACCGCCCGAGCGACTTCCATCAGGCGCTGTGGTGGTAAGCCCGTTGACGGCGTGTCAAGCGCCACGCGCACATCTTGACGAAACGCTTTGGCGGCCCCCTCACCCCAAGAGGGCTTGCTGCGGGAATACTCAACCACTGCTTGCATCAAGACTTTGAGGTTGCTGACCATTTCAATTTCAGCGGGAATGAAGCCATCGGTCGACTCAATGCTGGCTAACGAAATTGTTGGGATGGTGTATGGCCAAGGTTTGGGTTGCAGTTCGACGGCATCAACGCCGATGGTGATGATGAGATCGGACTGCAACACCAGTTTGCGCTCGATTAAGCCACCAATGATGCAACCCGCTCGTAAAGGGTGATCCTCGGGAATCGCCCCCTTGGTTTTTGAAGTCGTCAGTACCGGTGCGCCGAGATGCTCGGCGAGCTGCACCAGCTCTTGGCTGGCTTTGTCCCACAACACACCCAAGCCGACGAGCAAAACGGGCTTGCTGGCGGCGTTTATCTTGGTGATCAAAGCTGACAAACTTTGGCGATCAGGTATAACCACGGGTCGATTGATCAAGAGCGCTTCTACGTCAGTGTCACCGCCCGCTGCTTTGGTGGTTTCACTTTGGGGAATATCAATGTGAACAGGGCCCGGGGCGTGCGCCAAAGCCGTGCGCGCAGCGCGCTTGAGTTGGTGGCCGACCACTGAGGCTTCAAGCGTCGTACTCCACTTCACCAACGGGGCGATCATGGCCTTTTGATCGATGCGCTGGCGCAGGCCCACTTCGTGGGCACCCATGGAGTAGCGATCCGTTAAGGCAATGAGTGGGGCTCGATCGAGCATGGCATGCGCAATGCCATTGACCATGTTTGCTGCCCCCGGACCGCGTGTGGACAAGCAGACGCCAGGAGAGCCAGTGATTTCACCCCAAGTACTGGCCAGCATGGCACCAGCAACTTCTTGTTTCATGAGAATAAAACGCATGTCGCGCAGTCGTGCCGCCTCCATTAATTCGACTGATTCACCACCGGGATGCCCAACAATAAAGGGGGTGCCTAGGGCCTTGAATGATTCGGCCATCAACTCAACTGTCGTTTTCACCTAACTCTCCGTTACACCATCAATTAACCGCGAATGCCTTTAAAGGTATTTCTAAACCACCCGATCACCTTCCGGTAAGGCCTGACCCTGGTCAAGTCGTTGCACGTTGTCAATCGCACGTTTAACCACATGTTCAAAGTTATCAACCGTGCCACCCGCTGTGTGTGGGGTGACCACACAGTTATCTAGGGTAAAGAATGCAGTCGATTGGGGTGTTGGCTCTTGCGCAAAAACGTCGATGCCCGCGCCATGGATGACATTTCGTTTGAGAGCTTCAAGCAAGGCGACTTCATCGACGATACCGCCGCGTGCACAATTGATAAAAACTGCCGATGGCTTCATCAACGCAAACTCACGCGCGCCAAATCGGTGGCGCGTCGCCTCAGTCAGGGGCGTGTGCACCGAGACAATATCTGCGGTGCTCAGTAACGCATCGAAATCCATGTGGGTTGCGTTAAGCTCGCGACACAATGATGGGGGCGCTTCTACGATATCAAAATAATTCACCTTGGCATCAAAGCCCCGTAGTAGTCGCGCGTAGGCACGACCAATCGCACCGAACCCGACAATACCGACTGTTTTGCCTGAAAGCTGCCGGCTCACGGTCCTAGCCCGTTCACGAACCCAGAGCCCAGCGCGGGTATCGCGATCGAGCTGGGGTAGACGGCGCAAGGTGGCGAGCGTCATCAAAAGTGTGTGTTCAGCCACTGGCACGGCGTTGCCGCCATGCAATTTGGCTACCACCACGCCTTGTGATTTGCAGGCCTGCAAATCAATGTTGTCAACACCAGCTCCTAGCTTCTGTATGAAGCGTAACTTCTGCGAGGCCTGCACCATGGGTGCGGTCACTGCTTTACCCATTAAAAAAATGATGTCGGCTTGAGCCATCGCCGATTGCACATCCCCAGCTGAGTTTGACGCCGTGATTCGTAAGACCCAATCCTTGGGCAGACACTGTGCAATGGTGTCGAGGGACTTTTGTTGAAAATCATCAATGACTGCAACCACGTGCGCTGCCATGCGCGCTCCCTAAAAAACATTTTTTAAAAATCAATCATGAGCCAAGTGGCAGCGCAGTGGGCGGCCACTTGGCTCTGGGAACGAGTCATCGTTTCGGTTACTTTTTGACGATCATTCCTGTGTCAGCGGCCAGTTTTTTCCACTGGCTGAAGTTGTTATCCATGAACTTAGAAAACTCGGCCGGTGTCATCGGACGGGGTGTGCCGCCTTCGCGAGCCAGTGCTTGGGACATGTCTGCTGACGTCACGGCTTGGCGAATGGCGTTGTTAACTTGAGCGATACGGTCTTCACTCATGCCCTTTGGCCCCAAAATAGCCCACCATTGCGTCAAGTCGTAATCGGCAAGACCAGACTCTTTGAGGGTGGGTAGGTCGGGTGCGGCCGGTGAGCGTTCGGCGCTGGTGACCGCAATGCCTTTGATATTGCCAGACTTAAATTGCGGCAACATCTGGGTCAGGCTACCAATCGAGAATTCTATGTGCCCACCCATCACGTCATTCATGGCTGGGCCACCGCCCTTGTACTGAACAGCCTGAATATTAGAGCCGATTTTCATATTCAGTAATTCACCGGCAAAGTGCTGGATACTGCCAACCCCAGTGGCGCCATAGCTGCCTTGGGGCAGGGCTTTGAGGTAGGCGAAGTATTCCTGTGGTGTGGTGGCGGTGACCTTTGGCTTGGCACCAAGTGCTAGGGGCACCTCGCCAATCAGCCCGATTCTAGAAAAGTCATTAACGGGGTCATACGGCAAACTCCTAACAGCGGGGGACATCGTGAAGGTGACCGATGCAATCAGTAGCGTATAGCCGTTTGGTTCCTGTTTGGCGACATAAGCAGAGCCGATGGCTGCGCCTGCGCCGGGTTTGTTGTCAACAATGACAGGTTGCTTCCAGATGTCACTCAATTGCTTGGCGAGCAGACGAGCGACGATATCGTTAGAGCCGCCGGTGGCGAAAGGCACCACCAGTGTGACGGGTCTCGTTGGGAATTGTTCTGCACTTGCCGTTGCGCCAAATAGCATCGTTGATGCCAATAAAACAGTGGCGGCTGTGGTCAGTCGCTTCATAGTCAATGTCTCCATTAAATTTTCTTGGTCAATTGATCTCGCAGCCCCTTAGGAAAGTGATGGACGCTTGCGAATACATAAAATTATCTTTTGGCGAGGATGGGTGCAGTAGGGGAATCCCTTGTTTGGTGTGCTTTGTTGTAAATAATTAAGTTCATGGCAGTTGCGACACGCTCATTTTCGAGGCCAAAGACAGTCAAATACCGCAAGCCTGACTAGACTCAGGGTGGGTACTCGGATTAAAACCATCCTTTGTCGGTCACCTGCCGCTAACACGGGCGCACCTGATTGTCCTTGAAAATTTTTGTAAACATTGATGCCAGCAAAAACCCCAGCCATACCTGACGCAGGCGTACGCCGTTCATTGCGCGAAATCTTAAACGGCGATCAATGCTTGATTGCCAGTTCGGTGTTTGACCCCGTTTCTGCGCGTTTTGCGAGGGCTTTGGGCAGTGAGGTTGGTGTGATGGGTGGTTCAGTGGCCTCGCACACCGTACTCGGCGCACCGGACATTGTTTTGTTGACGGCCTCTGAGTTGGTTGAGCAGGCACGCCGCATTTGTCGCCTAGATGCGGTGAATTTGGTTGTTGACGCTGACCATGGCTACGGCAATGCCTTGAACGTCATGCGCACGGTGCAAGAGTTACAAGCCGCTGGTGTGGCGGCGACCTGTGTTGAAGATTCGATCTTGCCGCGAGAGTTTGGTGCTGACGAGGTCCAGGGTTTGATCTCGATAGAAGAAGGCGTCAAGAAGATGAAAGCCGCGGTTTTGGCGCGTGGTTCAGGTCCGATGTTGGTTGTTGCGCGCACCAATGCCAACGGCTCTGAGGGCCCTCGCGAAGCGGCAAGACGTTTGCTGGCCTATCAAGACACTGGTGTAGATGCATTGTTTGTGCCGTATTTAACAAAGAAAGAAGAGCTTGAAATTATCACGAAAGATTTAAAGTTGCCCATGATGGTGGCTGGGTCTGACGCGTCTTTGTTTGATCGTGCTGACTTGGCGAGCCGTGGCGTGCGCGTTTGGCTTTGGGGGCATCAGCCCTTTGGCGTGGCCGCGCAAGCGCTATTTGAGGCCATGAAGGCGGTGCAAGAGGGTGTTTTGCCAAGCGATCTGGCCAAAAAGCCCACGGCGCAGACCATGAATCTGGCCACAGATGCCAATGGTTATGATCAACTAACACAGCAGTTTTTAAACTGATACGGGCGCAAACCCACTGACCACCCCCAACACTCAAACAACATATCTTAGAGAACGATCATGACTCAATCTGCGTCCTACCCCGAAACCTTTCTTGCCATACACGAGATTGTGAAAAAGGCCCGACAAAAGCTCAATCATGATAATTGGGACTACATCATCGGCGGGACGGAAACAGAGACCACGGTTAATCGGAATCGGGCGGCTATCGATACGCTGGCTTTTAAGCCGCGGGTGTTGCGAAATGTCAGCGAGGTTGACGCCTCGACCATGTTTCTAGGCCGACGGTTACGCCTACCCGTGATGTTGGCGCCCGTTGGGAGCTTGGAGTTGTTTGCCCCAGACGCGGCTGTGGCTGCAGCCAAGGCTGCGGAACAATTCGGTATTGCGCACATGTTGAGCTCAGTCAGTGTGGTGAATTTTGAGCAGGTAGCCAAAGCGGTGCCCGATGCCTTGCGGCTCTACCAGTTGTATGTGCATGGTGATGCGGCCTGGGTTGATGATCTGGTTGAGCGTGCCGCTGTGGCTGGCTGCAAGGCGTTCTGTTTGACAGTCGATACCGCCTATTACAGTCGTCGTGAGCGCGATATTGCCAAACGCAATATACGCCGCAGCAATGTGCCAGGGCGAGAGTTCCAGCCGACCATCACTTGGGATGATGTTGACCGGATTAAATCGAAGCTGAAAATCCCGCTCATCCTCAAAGGTATTTCGACGGCTGAGGATGCGCGTTTGGCTGTCGAGCATGGCGTTGACATGGTTTACGTGTCTAACCACGGCGGTCGCCAACTCGATCATGATCGAGGGAGCATGGAAGTGTTGCCCGAGATTGTTGAGGCTGTTGATCGCCAAGCCCAAATCATTATTGATGGGGGCTTTAACAGAGGCACTGACATCGTCAAAGCCATTGCCAGTGGTGCTGATATGGTCGGCATGGGTCGCATGCAGTGCTTTGGCTTGGCCGCCGATGGTTTGCAGGGGGTCGTACGATTGTTAGAGCTGCTAGAAAACGAAGTGCAAACAGCCATGGGTTTGCTGGGGGTGACGCGCTTGTCCGAACTAAGTCAAGCTCACATTTGTAAGGCTGCACCGGTTTCTAATAGTCACGTCCTCAGTGCCTTTCCCCACTTGACGCTTGAAGACAAATCATTTTATTAAGCTGCGATAGCCCCAGACGGGTTGGCACATTGGAGAGAGCGGGATGATCCAACCGATAGCGGATCCACCGCCAGTGTCGCCAGCGGTTCAATTGGCGTTGGCGGGCCCCGTTGGGCGCGTGATCTGGAAGCTATCGGCACCCAATATTGTTTCGAACTTGCTGATCACGCTGGTGACGATATTTGACGCGTATTTTGTCGCGCGATTGGGCACAACAGCACTCGCAAGCCTCGCATTGGTCTTTCCGTTTCAGATGTTGATGCAAATGTTTGGCAATGGTGCCATGGGTGGTGGCATTGCCTCGGCCTTGTCGCGAGCGCTCGGGCGCCGCGACCAAGCCCGAGCCAACGCCGTTGCTTGGCATGCCTTGTTGATTGGCTTGGTGATGTCGGCTGTCTTTGTCCTGGTGTTTGTTTTGTTTGCCGAGGCAATCTTTACCCTTTTGGGTGGCACCGACCAGGCGCTAGATGGCGCCGTTCATTACGCCTACATCGCCTTTGGTGGCGCCACGGCATCTTGGTTGTTTTTCACCATGTTTGCCATTTGTCGTGGCGCAGGCGACATGCGAGCACCAGCTATTGCTTTGATGATTTCAACGGTGGCGCAAGTGACGCTCTCGGCCTGCCTGACTTTGGGTTTGGGATTGTTTCCAAAGTTGGGTGTGTTGGGTCCGGCGGTGGCCCTGGTTGCCTGTCAGGGGGCGGCCGGTTTGGGTCTGCTGATTTATGTCTTACGCGGTCATTTGGCTGTGAGCATGAAACCAAGCTGGCTAGCGTGGCCGCCCATGGCGGACATTCTTCGGGTGGGTGGCTTAAGTATGCTCAATAGCATCACCATCGTGTTGGCCGTGGTGGTGGTGACAGGCTTGATCGGCCGTTACGGTTTTCAGGCGCTTGGGGGCTATGGGCTGGGTAGTCGCTTGGAGCTGATGCTCGTGCCGATTGCGTTTGGTATTGGTGGTGCCTTGACAACGGCTGTGGGTATTAACATCGGTGCCGCTCAACACGACCGTGCACGAACCATTGCGCGAACGGGTGGCTTGATTGCATTGGGTGTTTTTACGCCCATGGGGATTGCCTTGGCGATTTGGCCAGGACTTTGGCTGTCGTGGTTTACGGCAGACCCCGAACCGTATCAAGCGGGTGCGCGGTACTTACAAATCGTGGCGCCTTTTTATGGTGTTTTTGTTGCTGGGCAAGTGCTTTACTTTGCCTCTCAAGGTACTGGTAGGATGTTTTTGCCAGTGTTGGTTGGTGTGGTTCGACTGGTGGTGGTGACACTGACTGGCCTCATCACCGCCGGGCTTGGGTTTGATGTGGGCGGGATTTTTTGGGGGGTGAGTGCCGGCATGGTGACCGTGGGTGTCGGACTATGGCTGTGCACCAAAGGCCCAGCTTGGAGAAGTGCCTAAGGTCCTAGTTCGATCCGTCTGGCACTTGCGTTCAACCCAATTCAAAGCTGGTGATGCCATAAATATTTTCGATCGGTAGGCTTGGGGTAGCACCTTTGTACATTCTGGCGGTCTCAAAGACCATCCTCATCCCCAAAGACTGCGCGAGGTTAATTGCCATGACATTGCTGGCAGGTGGGTCGAGGTAAACAGGCGTCTGGGGTTCGAGGTTTGAGCAAAGTGCCAAGATAAGATGGCACGCTTGAGCGGTCGTTTGAGCAAACAAGGGTCCTATTTTGTAGCCCAAGCTGCACGGGCGGATGATGCCGTACGCACAAATCTCATGGCCGCGCAGAATGGCCAAACCGTGATGATCCGCCTGCGTAGCCCAAGCTTTTAAAAATGTGTTGCGACGGGTTGGGAAGTGCTGTTCATCAAAACTCACCAGGGTGTCAAACCCCACTTGCGCTAACGGTTCTAGTCGTTCGCCCTGATCAAGTTCGCCACTGGATTTTGCTCGAAATTGCTCAGGGTTGCCTTCATAGCGGCAATTTTTGTGCGCTAACTTAAAACCTGATTTTTGGTAGTTGTCCGTTTGTGCTAGCACGCCATCGAGTCCCACGCAGGCTAAGTCTGCCAGTTGCTCAACACCGGCATTCCAGACTTGCATGCCGTAGCCGTTGCCACGATGCGTTGGTGCGACAATGTAAAAACCAATGAAGCCGAAGTATTGGTTGTAACGAACGGCCGAGACTGTCGCGACCAATTCGTCATTCAAGTAACCGCCAATAAATCCCACCGGATCGACTTGGGTAAACGGGATCAGGTCGTGTGTGCCAGGATTCCAGCCCTCTTGTTGTGCCCAGGTAAAAGGCGTGGCAAGGTGTTCGGGAGGAAGGGGTTTGATCTGGAGTTTGGGTGTCATGGCGTTGCTGTTTCTTGACTGAGTGGTTAGGCTAAATCATATCTTCAAGCGCTCAGCCTTAAAAGTCACAGAATGCCATATCTAAGCTGGAAATTATGCTTCTGAATACTTGGTCAGTGGCACCTTTGCCATTAAACCTTGGTTTGCTGATAACTGGCAATCGTGGCAAGTTAAAGTCATTTTATAAGCTATTGTATTTGTTGGTTTGTATCCATTCCAATGCGTGATGTTTCATCGCCATGATTGAAGATGATCTGATTTTTTCACTCGGTTTGTTGCTCTTGGTGGGAGGGGCACTTGGCTGGCTGGCAGCACGCTTGCGTTTGCCTAGGATCACCGGCTACATCTGTGCAGGTGTTTTGTTAAGCCCATCGGTATTGCCGCTGCTTGATCGCAACCAAGTCAATGAGCTCACCACGCTCGGTCTCGTGCTTTTGGGTGTCATTGGGTTTGCGATTGGTTGCAGCATTCGGTTGAAGGATCTCACGGGTCTTGGGCGTGCCATTGCGGGCATTACGGTCATTCAAGGGTTTTTGGCCTGGGGGCTGACGATTGTGATCTTGGTGCCGTTCGGTGCAGCGCTGTACGTTGGGATGGATAGTGCCGCGACGGCAGGTCATGTCCTACCTTTGGCGTTTTTGTTGGGGGCGATAGCCTGGCCAACGGCACCAGCGGTCACCATTGCTTTGATTCGCGAGCTGCGTTGCAAAGGACCTTTGACCACTTCAACGCTGAGCATCGTGGCCTTAAGTGATGTGGCCGCCGTGGTTGCGTTTGGGCTGTCGCTAGAGATCGTGCGTGCCATGCTTGACGGCCAAGCTTTTTCTTGGGAGATCGGTGTCCTTGCCCCGCTGATCAAATTGGTCGGCTCATTGGCGCTGGGTGGTGTTTTAGGCCTTGGATTGGTGCTGATGGGCCGCTTGATGCCAAACAAGGGGCCACTGGCATTGGCCAGCGCACTGGGCGGCATTTTGTTGTGTCTTTGGCTTTCAGACCAATGGGGCTTGTCGCTGATTTTGTCGACCATGACCATGGGGATGGTGGCTGCTAATTTACGACCAGAGACGGGCGTGGCCATGGAGCCTGTTGAGGGCATTGTTTTTCTTTTATTCTTTGTGATCTCGAGCCTGTTCTTTGAATTCGATGCGGTGCAAGACGTTTGGCTCTTGGCGATCTTGATTATTGTTGGGCGCTGCACGGGTAAGTTTGTCGGGGCTCGGGTGGGTGCAGAGCTGACGCAAGCACCAGCCGCACTCAAAGCAAACGTCGGGTTGTTGTTATTACCCAAAGCGGGCTTAACCATGGGTCTGGCGTTCATTGCGCGCGATACATTGGGGGAGCCGTATGGTGGTTACCTTTTTAACGCATTGCTGTTGTCGACGCTGATCAATATGTTGTTTGCCCCGCCCCTGGCCAAATGGGCGTTACTGCGATCCGGTGAGGCGCAGGCGATAGACAAAAAAGCGTCACGATGACGTCCACCTGTCGGCAAGGCAATAAACCAATACTTCAATGAGGGTGGTGGCATGAGTCGCTCAAGGCTAGACGGTTGTGTGGCTTTAATTCTAGGGGCGGGCAGTAGCGCGCCTGGCATGAGTATTGGCAAAGCGAGCAGTTTGGCCATGGCGCGAGCTGGTGCCAAAGTGGCGGCCCTCGATTTGTCGCTCGAAGCCGCCACACAGACGGTTGATGACATCACGGCCGAAGGTGGGCAGGCCATGGCCTATGGCGCTGATGTGGCCAATCAAACGCAGATGCAGGTAGCCATTGATGCCGTCATGCACGATTGGGGACGCATCGACATATTGCAGATCAATGCGGGTATCGGCAAGGTGGGTGGGCCCGCCGAGACGACCATTGAGGATTGGGGACGGATTCAAAAAGTCAACCTTGAAAGTATCTTAATCGCCAGTCAACTGGTCTGCCCGATCATGGTCCAACAAGGCAAGGGATCGATTATTGGCGTGTCCTCGGTGGCGGGCATGCGTTACATCGGTTATCCCCATTTGGCTTACAGTGTCACCAAGGCGGGCGTGATTCACTTTATCAAGATGTTGGCTCAGCAATACGCGGGCCAAGGCATCCGTGCCAACACCATTGTGCCGGGTTTGATCGACACCCCTCGCATCCGCAAGAATGTGGCCAAGGTGTTTGATGCTGAAGGTGACATGGCAAAAACAAGCGCTGCACGCGACAAGCAAGTGCCGCTTGGGCGCATGGGTACGTCATGGGAAGTGGCCTCGGTGGCCACATTTTTGGCGTCAGACGACGCCTCTTACATCACGGGCACTGAGATCGTGGTCGATGGTGGCTTGACGGGCAAGTTTGTCTAGATGTTAAAACCCTAGGTGACACGGTCACCAAAGCCAACCAAGCTAAGCTAAAAATTTTTGTCTTGACCCAAGCACAGTGATATGGTTGGCTGTGACGCCCTTAATCTGTGAGGCATTCAATGAATCAACAAGCGGCTGCATTAATCGAGCAATTGCGTTTAGAGCCCCATCCGGAAGGCGGCTTTTACCGAGAGATGTATCGAGCACCGTTAGACGTCGATTCCAATGCCCATCAAGGTCGACGGTCGGCTTTTACGAGCATCTATTTTTTATTGCCGGGTGAGCACTATTCGGCTTGGCATCGCGTGGCCTCAGACGAGAGTTGGTTTTTTCACAAGGGTAGTGGTGTGAAGGTTTTTTCATTGGTCCCAAGCGCAAATGCGGCCCAGTCTGTTTTGCAAACGCAAACCCTTGGGTCAGCAGGCCAGTTTGAATTGACGGTTCCGGCAGGCCGGTGGTTTGCAGCCAAGCCTTTGGACCCTGACGGCTTTGCTTTGGTCAGTTGTGTGGTGGCACCGGGTTTTGAGTTTGAAGATTTTGAGCTAGCGACCCGTCAAAACTTGATTGATGAAGGTTATGAGAAGAACAATGCGTGGCCGTTGATTGAGTCACTATTGATCAAAGCGCAACAAGCTCAACGGTAAATCCAAACATTGGCCGGTGGCACATTGCGCAAAACGTGTTTGAAACGTTCTTCTTGCGTAAAACCGCATTGCGCAAATGGCGACTTGCTGCCATAAGAAAAAGTCACGAGTTTTTTAATCATACCGTTTCGGTACCCTTCAGAAATGGCCTGCTTGATCGCGCTAGCGTGTGGGTTATTCAATAACGGGATGGATGAAACCACGGTGATGGGTGTTTTTTGTTGCGCTAAAAAGTCCTGCGCTGACAGGTTCAACACGTGGGCGTTTGGATATCGGCGTTTCAGTAAATGACAAAACGTTTGATCGATCTCGACTAGCGTCAAGTTATGAGTGTCTAGGCAACGCGTGATGCCACCGGTGCCTGGGCCAAACTCGACGACACCAGCATTTTCTGATGGGCCGTTCGCTTCCAAAGCCTGACGCATGGCTTGGGCCAGATCAACGGAGCAGGGCAGAACGGCACCCACTTGTCTAGGGTGTTTTAGAAACTGATAAAAAAATGCGGTCCAAGAATAATTAAGCAAATGATCTGAGCGTGGGTAGTTAAAAAATATGAGACAAAACAGCTCTAATGGTGGAATCGGATATCTAAATTTTGTTTATTCTAAGCCATAGGCGGGCGTCGATCCAAGGACATTAGACCAAGTGGCTGGATTTTTTGTTGGGGCAAGATTCTTGGTTAACACGTGGTGACGGATTTGTTCCAAGAAGTGTTAGTGCGACCCATTCGTTGACTCAGTACCGAGATCCAATCACGCCTCTTAAGCTTTAATCGGTAAGCTGACGCGAAACCACGCGCCAGCGCTTTCGTTATTACCTGCTTCAATGATGCCGCCATTTGATTGAGCGATTTGCTGTGACAGCCAAAGACCGATGCCGGTGCCTTGTTTGTCACTGGTGGCATACAACTGCCAAAGATTGGGTAGCATGCTGGGCTGAACGCCAGGGCCGTTATCGCTTATCTCAATGACACAATTTTTATCGGTCGTTGAGACACTGATGTCGATCCTTCGGGGTGGGTTTGTATGACGAAGTGCGTTGATGCTGTTGGAGATCAGATTGATAAAAATCGTTTCCAGTTGAATCGATTCACCAGCGACAGTTGTACCCGTATCGCCTTGCATTTTCAGGCTGATGTTTTCTGCTGTTAGTCGAGGACGGAGGGTTTTGATGGCGTAGGCCAATGATGTTTCTAACTCGGCAGATGCATTCGAGGATTTGGGGCTGGTAAATAATGTTTCAAGCTGGTTGATCAAATCGGCACTGCGTTCACTCTCTAAACAAAGGAAATCCACTTGCGCAGACAAATCGGATAAATCATTGGATTGCACTTGCCGTTGCAAATTTTTTGACGCGAGCAATAGCGTGGTCAATGGTTGTCGTAATTCGTGCGAAAGGCTTCTTCCGATGGCCGCTGAGTTATTGCTGCGGTTGATGCGCGATAGTGCGTTAAGCAACAGGTTCTTCGTACAACGTCACTTGGGTGTTGATTGCTTCAGGTTTTATCAGCCCGAGTACAAAGCGAGACGAGGCACATAAAAACTCAACTGCAAATGTCGAGGGCCAATAAGATCAGTTGTTTTGACTGGTTGGTTCGGTAGTATTGGATAGCTGACCAGAAGAGTTATGCCGTGATCACCGTCATGACCGAGTGAATCAGGTAGAGTCGTACGATGTAGTGAAAATACTGGCGAAAGGTCTCTAGCAAAACGGTGTAAAAAATGACCACCACAACCAGCCATACAGACACATCAGTTTTGCCTGACCGCCAATATCGCAGTTGCGAGCTCATGGCCAAATAAGCCAGAATCAATCCCAAATTAGCAATCGTTAGGGCGGGACGTCCGAACCACAAGCTAGTGCCTAAACCGACATAGCTGGTCGATAAAGCGATTAAGCCAAAAAACCAGAATACCTCACCCTCTCGCCAGCCGTGCTGCCGTTTTAGAACGATGGTGTTGATGGCGCTGATAATCAGAACCGCTGCCGCTGATACGAAAACCAGGTGGTCGCCAGTCATGGTGAGCGATTATGTCGAAGTCGGGGTTTGTCGAGTAATCACGACGGCTTCGGTCATGGTGTTAGCCCCTGTTTTATGCAGGATATTTGAGCGGTGCATTTTGATTGTGCGAACGCTTAAGCCCAAGAGATTGGCGATTTGCTCGCTGCGCAGGCCGCTAGCAACGTGTTCAAGAACCAACAACTCTCTAGGCGTCAATTGAAAGCGATTGATGCTCGATGACCTGTCAAACCGTTGGCGCGATTTATTGATCGCAGCCACCAATGTGGTTTCATGAAATGGTTTCAATAAAAAGTCGATGGCCCCTTTTTTAAGGCCAGTAACCGCCTCACTGATGTGACTGTTTCCGGACATAAAACGATAGGCAGTTGCCGACCCAACGCACCAAGTTTGGCTTGAACTTCGAGTCCGCTCATGGTGGGCAGTCTCATGTCGAGCAACAAGCACGACTTGCAGGGTCCAACCGTTTGTAACCATTCGAAAAACACTTGTGGCTCAAAAAAGTCGATGGTCACAAAGCCATAACGGCGTAGCGCCTAAGACAAAGTAAACCGCAATGAGGGATCATCGCCAATCAAAATGACCTGAGGCTCGGGTATGTCGCCAAAGCTGTCTGCTTTCTTATCGATCTTGTTATTTTTCTAAAAACTAACCACAATAGTGCAAAACTGAACTTAATCTAATTGACTAATGTACCGAAGGACACGTTCTTTTGGACAGGTTTGTTACTTATTTCAGGTTTCTTTTACCAACCTGACCATAAGGACATTGTTAGCCTGCTCACCATAAAACTAGGATCTTACGTTGTGGACTCGCGAATCGTATGACTGAAGCAAATTGCAACCGCTACATTAACAATAGAGAAGTCACTTTTAAAAACAGCGGTTTAACGGTGATGGCATGCAAAGCCCCCTAGATTGTCAACGCCTGCTAGCAGAACGCCTCAAAAAGACTTGGGTATCTCAAGCGGTCGATCGTGCGCAATTGAGCAAATCATTGCGTTTGTCAGAGCGTCAAATTTCTGCGCTTGAGTCTGGTCAAGATGACGCTTTTCATACGCGTGGTTTGTACATTAGAGCCCTAGAACAAGCTTTGCAAGAGGCTGGCCTTCAAGATGACGCTGAAGCCTCTGAGTGTTTGGCCTGTTTATTGCAACATTACGCCCAGACACCGCGTGGCTCACAAATCGCACTGGTGCAACAAGCCGTCAACAAGCGGTTGGGGGTCGCGCCTAAAGATCCGACCGACAGACCCCCTGCGCGGTTTGGTTTATTTGGCGTCGCAATGATCATTGCGGTGTTGGTTGCAATTGTTATTGGCGTGAGCGTACTTGCCAAGTAATACTGATTATCGTAACAAGACCGTCGTCAGCGGGTCGGACGCACATGTCAGCCTCACCCCCATCTAAACCCCCCGACATCAATAACAATCGATAGCACTGAAATATGGAATATATTTTGTGCATATCCATTACTCGGCCTGCCATCAGTTTAGGGATAGCGATGATGAAAAAAATTCTATTGGGTTGCTTGTTGTGGTGCGGTGTCACAACGGGGTCGATGGCGATCGCCAGTGATGTTTTGCCATACTGGCATGAGTCACCTAGCAAAGCACAAATCATCGATTTTGTGACGCGCGTGACCGATCCGACGTCAGCAGCGTTTGTGCCGGTCAGCGATCGCATCGCCGTGTTTGATAACGACGGTACCTTGTGGAGCGAGCAACCCATTTATGGACAGTTGGCTTTTTTGATGGATCGCATTAAAGCACAAGCGCCAGATCATCCCGAATGGCAAACCACCCAGCCCTTTAAAGCGGTTTTAGAAGGGGATTTGGCAACGCTTAAACATGGCGGTACAGAGAGCTTGCTGCCATTATTAGCGGCCACTCACGCCGGCATGACCAGTGACGCGTTTCGTGAAACAGTGAGCACCTGGTTGGCATCAGCCAAGCACCCGAAAGCCGTTTATCGGTTTTTGGCCGATGAGCTCGGCACCACCCGAGTGCAATTCAATCCCGCGGTTGAACCTAAGTTTTTTAAAGAAAGTGCGCCCGCTAAGATTGAGCAAAGCACGAAACCCATGCAAGACTCGCCGCGCGCCAAGCCAGATCACCCCTTGTCTGTGGTGACGCCTTGGACGGTAGACCCTGATGATTACGGTACTTTTCTGAGTGGCGTTTGGGACGAGTGGTTGGCAACAGACTTTGGTCGTGTGCACGTCAATCTCTTTGAAACGGCGATTGCCCAAGCCGCTGGATTGCCAGCGCAGACCTGTACCCAAGCTGAAATTTGCGGCAAAGGGCTGGCTGTTGAGCACGATGGCGAAGTGTTCTCGTGCGATAACTACGTCTACCCGCAGTACCGGATTGGCAATATCAAAGACACCCACCTCGGTGATTTGGCGTTTTCAAAAGCACAAGAGTCTTTTGGTACCGCCAAGCGCGACACATTGCCCAAGCAGTGCCGCCAATGTGATTACTTGAGGCTCTGTTGGGGTGAGTGCCCAAAAAACCGGATCATCAAAACCCGCGCTGGCGAGTCGGGACTCAATTACCTGTGTTCAGGGCTATATGCCTTTTACCAACACATTGGTCCTGATGTGGTGCGGATACTGAGACATCTGGGTTACTTAAAAACATAGCGGCTCGTTTTTTGAGGTCAGCGCAACGACGTCTTTGAGCTGGTTGGGGGCACAAGCCTGGACAAGCGCCAAAACGGTCGACAAATACAGGCAAATACATTGACTGTTAGAAATTTCATGTAAACGATACTATAATGGCTATTAACTCAAATTATTTGATTTAATAGCTATTTTCATGAACTTTACACTATCTTTACCGAGTGAAATTCTGGACTGTTTGGCTGAGCGGTTGCGAACACAGCGCTTGGCCCAATCGCTCTCGCAAAGTGAGCTTGCCCAAAAAACAGGCTTGTCGTTGGGTGCGATTAAAAAATTAGAGCGAGATGGTCAGTCTTCGTTAGACACATTTGTCAAGGTGGTGTCTGCTTTGCGATTGGCCCAAGAGCTCGAGCCCTTGTTCGTCATGAAGATCGATTCTATCGCGCAAATGGAGCGAGCCTTTAAGCTAACCCAAAGAAAACGTGCGCCTCGCCGGACGTCATCATGAATCAATTGGACATTTATTACTGTGGTTGGGGTGAAGATTGGCACCTTGGCCGATTGGCTGATGATGGCACGCGCCTTCTTTTTGAATACACGCCACAAGCGCTGACACAAAACCTCGAGCTTTCGCCCATTCATCTGCCGTTACGAGCGCAAGCCTATGCGGGATTCCCCGCTTATTTGAATAGACTGCCAGGCCTGATCGCTGATTGTTTACCTGATGGTTGGGGTCAGCTATTGATGGATCGCCTTTTCAGATCACGCGGTTTGCGCAATATCGGCGTTTTGGATCGTCTGGCTTTCATGGGTGACCGTGCCATGGGGGCTTTGCGATTCGTGCCGACTAGCCAATCTGAAGGTCAGGCGCCAAATTGGAATTTAAACCAGTTAGCTGTTCAAACCATGTTGGCGGTATCGGGTGATTTAGCAGGTTCGCTGCGTGAGCTTGCATTAACCGGTGGGTCGCCGCAAGGCGCTCGGCCCAAAGCATTGGTGCACTACGAGATCTCAACCGGACAGATCAGTACGTCTTCAGAGTCGCCTGGAATGCCTTGGTTGGTAAAGTTTCCTGCCCAGGGTGAGCACAAAGAGATTTGTGCGCTAGAGCAACTGTATGCCCAATTGGCTCGGGCTTGTGAGATCGACATGCCCCAAACGCAGTACTTTGATGTTTCTTCAAAGTTATCGGCATTTGGTGCAGCGCGATTTGATCGTGTTGGCCCTAAGCGTGTACCGTTGCACAGCTTAGCGGGCCTATTACAGCTCGACTTTCGTCTACCCGGCGTGGTTGACTACACCGGATTTTTAAGGGCAACCCGAGCGTTGACCAACGATCAAGTCGAAGTACAAAAGGCCTACGCGCGTGCTGTTTTTAATGTGTTGTTTCACAATCGAGACGATCACCCCAAAAATTTTGCATGGTGCTTGGACGAGAAGCGCCGCTGGAAGCTAGCACCGGCTTTCGATTTGACATTTAGTGAAGGACCGATGGGTCAGCACCACATGGATATATGTGGAGAGGGTGCGAGCATAAATCGTGATCATTTGCTCCGATTGGCGCAAGAAAGTGGTGTCTCAGCTGAGTTTGCCATCCATACGATTGAACAGATGGTCGATCAAGTGGACTCAATCACTCACCTGGCGAGCGACTTGCCGATTCGGCAAGCGACAGTGCGTCATGTGGTTAAAACGGTTCAGGCCTGTCGCGCCCGTTTAGCCAGTCGATAACGACTCATTTGCAGGTTGCCAGCCATGGGTAAGGTTTGGCGACCATTTCAATATAAGCAAATAAGTCATTAATTAATAAGACATAACCATCTAAAAATTGATTCGTTTGGTTTTAAAAGTAGTACCACTACCATGGCGTTTTGGCTCAAACAGTCACCGTCATGTCGCTTACTTTTACACAACCTGAGTATTCTCACGCACGAACGTCTAATGCCCTGACGGTCAACCGCTTGTCGCTGTCCTTAAATGGTAATCAGTCGTTGCTCTCTGACGTTAGCTTCTCTGTCGCACCGGGTGAGATTGTCTGTCTGTTGGGACCCAGCGGTGTGGGCAAGTCGACGTTATTGCGTGTATTGGCTGGCTTGTGGCCAGCGAGCCAGGGTGATGTTTCGATTGAAGGTCAGACGCTGAATCGTGCTCATCCGCAAGTGGCACTGGCATTCCAAGAGGCGGGGTTATTGCCCTGGCTAAACGTCGCTGAAAACGTCGCGTTCGGCTTGGACTTTAAGTCTCAGCCCAAGCTTGGCCGCCGCACCCGCCAAGACCGCATCGATCAAGCGCTTGAGCAGGTGGGTTTGCCTGATGCACACGCGCTTTACCCAGAACAGTTGTCGGGTGGTATGGCGCAACGCGTGGCACTTGCCCGTTGT
>ERZ887851.1025-NODE-1025-length-25635-cov-21.882291_pt1 | contig 25635 bp, 23 predicted proteins | sample MGYA00521100_ERZ887851 | MGnify/ENA primary metagenome ERZ887851 (study PRJEB32303, sample SAMEA104408602) | aquatic metagenome | biome: Brackish water; feature: Pelagic; material: water | place: Baltic Sea | collected 2014-06-06T16:11:00 | depth 11,444 m ... | reverse complement strand
AAAAAAAAGGAAAATATAATAATTAATATGCCGCGAAAACATTGAGTCTTGACAATAATAAAAAATAAAATATAATAAATTCAATACCGCGATTACTTTAAGATTATGTGTGACCAGATAAAAAAACAATGTTCTGTTTGTGAGGAGTTTAAAATTCTTGATGATTTTTACAAAGGGAGCTCTTTATATGGCAAGAGTGCTTGGTGCAAAGATTGCATGAGCGCTCACAACAAAAAGAAAAGAAAAGAAAATAAGGAAATGGCTCAGGTTATTTATGATTCTTATGATCAAAATAAAGATAAGAAGGTATGTAAGAGGTGTGGTCGAAATCTTTTAGTTAGTTTTTTCACAAAAAACTTACATGTTAAAGACGGTTTGGCTTCATATTGCAAAAATTGTTGTTGCATAATTCAAAGAACTAGAGGGTCAAAATCTTATTGGAATAAACAGGGCAAAGAAAAGTCAAAAACTAAAATTAAAACTAAATCTGGTAATGTTTATTTAATGATTAATAATGTTAATGGGCGTATAAAAATAGGCAGAACAACAAGAGACCCAGTTTTTAGAGAAAAAACTTTACAGAGCCAAGAACCAGAAATAGATCTTCTTTTTTATAAGAATGTTTTGTTTATGAATGAAACAGAAAAATATTTGCACAGATTTTTTAAGCGCAAGCGTTTTCGTGGCGAGTGGTTCGATTTGTCGGAAGATGACATTAAAAAGGCTAAATGTATTATAGAAAAAGGTGTTGGTGGAAGTCTTTTTAGTAAAGTAGCACACGAATAGTGTAATAACTTACGCAATTATGGCTGAGTGGGAAAATTACGACAAAAGCGACGGAGCTACGCTACCAAAATTCTTTAGAAAGTGGGTTTTGAGGAATTATGGCGAGGAAACTATGGCTTTGATTGACCGTGGTGGTAAATTTCACGACTGGTTGACATACAAATACCCTAATACTAAGAAACACAACAGAAAGAGTTTCATAAAACTACTCAGGAGGTATAAAATACCAAAAGAGTTGGTAAAATTTATTAATTTCGGGTTATGGCTGTATGATATTTCACCTAATTGCTTAAAAAGGTTATTGAAGCGCACTGCGTAATAAAATAGTGTATAGATTGTTATGACTTATGATAAGTTTGGTGTTTTAATAGGGTTCGCTAACGAAAGTGGTAAACTCTATAATGTTGGCAGCGAAGATCCTATATTTTATAACGACGTTTCGTTGCAAGGCAAAGGCAAGAACAGATTTTTCAAGGGTGTTGGGGGCAGGATGCTACACGCCACTGATTTCTCTGCTGATTTTGCTATGCAGCCTGAATTAAATAAAAAAGCAGGAGGTGTAGACGTAGATAGGCAATACAAAAAGACCGAGGCTTTGAGTTGCTCCATTAATGTTGAGTTTTTGATAACTGACAATGAGATGGCTGCTGGTGCAGATGGTTTTAGTGGTATTAGTGGTCTTGGTGATCCTTATTTGTTTTTGAGGGATGATATTGTTAGCGGTAACGGAACTGGGAGGAATTATTTTCCTATATATGCGGGGGATCAGGTTTTTAATAAGTGTTACCTGCAAAACTTCAGCGTTGACATTAAGCCTTTTAGTCCTGTTAGATGCAGAGCTAGCTTTAAGTCTTTTGCCCCGCCTAGTAGTGGTGTTAGATCAGATTTGAAAGGTTTGCCTGTTTTTCAAATTTCTGGTTCTGCTAATTACAACATGAGTCCTGAATCATTTGTTTATGGTCACACTTGTGAATTAAGTGGTGTGTGGGATGAACTAACAAACACAGATTCTATATCTCAAATTACTTTCAGTAGAACATATGGGCGTAAAGAGGTTTACTGTTTAGGTAGCCCTGAGCCAAGAGAGTCTTTGGTTACGAATGTTGAAAATCAATTATCCATCAAAGCAACAGGGTTAAAACAGATGCTGTCTGATGATGGTCTGAAGATTCAAAGCGGCTTGGCTATAATATTAAAAAATGGTAATGGTACTAGAATACAAACAGACCCATTAGCCAATGGTACAAAATATTTTCTCGATGAGGGCATTTCTATGAAAAGTGGCGCATATGTTGTTAATCAATCTTTTTCAAACAAGGCTGGAGGAACTGTCGAGTCTTCCATTACGCTCAGAGAAGGTATTATTTAATGAATAGAAAACAAACATCAAAATTTATTGCTAAAAACCCGTTTTTGTATAAGGTGTGCGAAGGGTGTGATAGTATTGTGATAAAAAAGACAACGATTTGCCCAAATTGCAAGTCGTACAGGTTTAATTTGGAAGAGGCTTTTGTAAAAATCCATGCTAAGATTTTAGGCAAGAGGCCCCAGGAGTCTGTAACACCAGAAGATTTATATTAGTGGCTATGTTTGATGTTTTATTTAAAATGATTTGCTGTTTTATTGGTGTTTTTGTAGTTTGTGTTGGGCTTGGGCCTAGCCCTCAGGTTTTTTTGGGTTTGTTGAGTTTTAATTTATTTTTAATGATTGTATTGTTGATTATCTCCATAAATGAAGCAAAAAAAACGCCGAAATCAAAGATGAAGAGGAGAAAACACGACATCTATAGTTACTATTAGTGTAATACCTAGTGTCAGATCAAAACGGAAAGACGCTAAAGCTGCGAAAAGCAAAAACAACAAATCTTTCAAACTTATCTGATGTTTTTTTTGAAAAAACCCTGATTTTTTTTATATATAAAGTGTATGAACCATATTTATTGCACAGACTGCGGAACGAAAATGACTTACGCTCATTCGAAACCTAATTTTTGCTCTAAGTGTGGCTCTGGTACTGGAGCTATAACCAAAAAGGTTGCCAACGCTACTAATACACTAATTACTGAAGATTTATTAGAGGACGAAACATCAATAGATGAAGTTCCTATTATAGATCGTCTCTCTGTTGATGTAGAGCATTACGACGACAATATATTTACCTTTGGTTCTTTAGCGGGAAAAGAGCCAAGATCCAAACGGGTTAGAAATAGAGGTTCTAGAACATTAGAAGACTTTATTGATGACCGAAAAGGATAAAAAAAGATTCGAGGATTATATAGACGTAATAGACAACGCCATCCGTAAACAAAGGGGTAGGTGGCGTCTAGACTGCATCTCTTGGTTTGATTTTGAGGATGTGGAGCAAGTAATTAAGCTTCATATATACAAAAAGTGGGATATGTGGGACCAAGAGCGACCTCTAGAGCCGTGGATTAATATAATTGTTACTAATCAGATTAGAAATCTAGTAAGAAACCACTATGGCAACTATATTAAGCCGTGCGCTACGTGTGAATTTAACATGGGGGAGGATTCTTGTTCATTTACTCCAAGTAATCTGCAGAATTCTGAGTGTTTGAAGTATGCAAAGTGGGTAAAGACTAAAAAGCCAGCATTTGATTTAAAAATAGCTGTCTCAAGCGAGAACCACATGCATGAAATGAGTTACGATCCAGATAGCGTAATGTGTTTTGATTCCAGCATTAGCAAACTCAATCATTATATGGAAAGAGATTTAACTAAACTACATTATAAAGCTTATTATATGTTGTTTTTTGAAAAGTCTACAGAGGAGGATGTAGCTAAGATGATGGGGTATAAGACAAACGAAAAAAAACGAAAAGCAGGATACAGGCAGGTAAAAAACCTAAAAAAGATGTTTATGCAAAAAGCCTCCGAACTAATTAAAGAGCATGACATCGTTATTGAAGATTAAACATGAAATTAACAGAAAAGCAAGAAAAATTTATAGCCGAGAATTTCGAAGAGATTCAAGACTTAAACTTATTAACCCAAAAAGCTTTTGAAGATGAATCTCTAGACGGCAGAAGCAAAGAGGGAAGGGCTGTCCGCAAGTTTATGATAGATAAAGGTCTTAATTACAAGACTACGGTGAAAAAAAAGAAGGAAAAAATCAAGTTCACCGAACAACAAGAGGAATTTATACTTGATCAAGCTAAGGATGGGCTTTCATCTTTAGCTATAGCTAAGTTGTTGTTTCCGACAAACACTATAAACCCCCTTAGCACCGAACAAAGGGCTGTTTTATCTGTGATTAAAGATGTCAACCCAGACTTTATGCCTAGTCAGGATAGTGGGGCATTAGATTCATACATAGCCCCGAAAGCTACCAGTAGAATAGTCAAAAAGATTAATGATGCTACTGGCAATACGTTTGACGACTCAAAACTAAACAGGCAATATCAAGTTTGTGTCGAAAGACTAGGTATCCATCTGAATAACTCGCGTTTTCTTAAGATAATGAACAATTACTTAGACAAAAGCGATAGAGATTTATTTGAGCAGGAATTCATACGCCTGACTTGGGACAAACCAGACCTTACGGCCGATGAAATCAACCTTTACCTTAACGTATGTAAGGAAATCATCAACTTGGAGGTTGTTAGTAAGCATTTGAACAAACTAAATGATATGTTCGACGTTGCCGACGACCAAACAGAGATGTCTGTCCGACTTGCTGAGATTATCAAGGCTAAGAGTTCGGAATACCACCAGTGCGAAGGAAGAATCGAGAACCTCACTAAAAAACTTCAGGGTGACAGGTCAACTAGAATGCAAAACAAGACCAAAGACAATGCTTCTATTTTATCAATAGTTCAATTATTTCAAGAGAAAGAAGAACGCGACAATATGGTAAGAATGGCGGAGATGCAGAAGATGACAGCTAAGAAGGAGGCCGAAAGACTTGAGGGTATGGCCGAATGGAAGGCTAGGGTATTAGGTATAAGTCAAGACGATGTCATTTAAATGTAAAGAGTGCGACGAGAGCTTTGAAACACTGAGAAGTCTTCATGCTCATATAAAGAAACATAAAATGTTTCTTGGGGATTACTATGTCAAGCACTTCGCTAGAAAGAACAAGCTTACTGGCGAACTTCTGCCTTTCAAGAACCACAAAGACTACTTTTCTAAAGATTTCTCTCAACCTCATCAACTTGCTGAGTGGATAGACAAGTCTTCTAAAGAAGAAGTCAAAAAATATATAAAAGAACTGCTTAAAAAGAGAGTCACAGAGAAGGGCCTTGAGTATGGTCCAACAGAGTTGGAGCTTACCTCTGCTGGCTTGCCATCAATTGATATTTATAAAAAGTATTTTGGCAGCTACACGTATGCATGTGAAGAGTTTAATGTTAAACCATTATTGGGGGAGAGGTTGCCAAAAGAGTTTTTTAATAATTATTCTGACAAAAGAATATTAATCGACACAAGAGAACAGCAACCGCTATCCTTCAAAAATTCAGAACCATATAAATTAGATGTGGGCGATTACTGTGTTACTGCTAAAGATTATGATTATACATACGTAGACAGGAAGTCGTTCGGTGATTTCTGCGGAACAACAACAGTTGGCTATGCTAGGTTCTGTAAAGAGCTGGAGAGGTGTAGAGATCTTGGTTGTTATTTGTTTATTGTTATGGAGTTCCCGTTTGAGGAGATAAAAGAAAACAATGACAAAAGTTATAAAAAATACAAACTTGATTACGTCTTTCATAATGTAAGATCCTTACAAAAAGAGTATTCGGACTGTTCTCAATTTGTTTTTGCTGGGTCTAGAGAGATGAGTGAACTTATAATACCAAAGATATTGGTTATGGGTAAGAAGTTGTGGAATACGGACGTAAATTATTTTTGGTCTAAATATTTAAAAGAAAAATGAGTTGGGAAGCAGGAATACAAGAATCTAGAAATAGGTTCCCAGATATCAATAAAGAGATTCTGGAAATGGATGGATATCTCGAAGAAGAGGAGGCAAAATTATTGCTTTATAAATTCTTGAGGCAAAATCCATCTTTTGCGGCTGAGTTTATTACTGGAGTAAAATTGTTCCCCTTCCAGCATATGTCCATAAAGGCCATGATGGAGACCGATTACTTTTTGGGCATATGGAGTCGCGGAATGTCCAAAAGCTTCTCTACGGCCGTTTTTGCGCTATTAGACGCTATTTTAAACCAAGGTGTTCATATTGGAATCATATCTAAGTCTTTTCGACAGTCAAAAATGATATTTACGAAGATGGAAGAGATAGCTCAAAGTCCAAAAGCTGAATTTCTTTCTCAGTGTATTACGAGAGTATCAAAAGCCAATGACCAATGGGTAATGGAGATCGGTAGAAGTAAAATTACTGCTTTGCCTCTTGGCGATGGAGAAAAGCTTCGAGGTTTCCGTTTTGAGAGGATGATTATTGACGAACTACTACTCATGCCAGAGAAGGTTTTGAATGAGGTTATCATGCCGTTTCTATCTGTTATTAAAAACCCAACAGAAAGACAAGAGATTCATGATGTTGAGACAGAGATGATTAAACAGGGTAAGATGAAGGAGGAGGATAGACATAAGTGGCCGAACAACAAAATTATTGGTTTGTCTTCAGCCTCTTACAGATTCGAACACTTGTATAAGATGTATTGTCAATATGAGTCATTGATTCTTAATCAAAACGAACAGGATAAAGCCCACAGAACCATAATGCACTTTAGTTATGATTGTGCGCCGCCTCAACTGTACGATCAAAACCTTATTGATCAAGCAAAGGCTACAATGAGTCAATCTCAGTTCGACCGAGAGTTTATGGCTGTATTTACAGACGATAGTTCTGGTTATTTCAAGGTAAGTAAGATGGCTGCATGTACAATTCCCGATGGAGAAGGTCAATGTGTGGAAGTGAAGGGTCATCCTGGAGATGAATACATATTAGCCTTTGACCCTTCCTGGTCTGAGAGTGATGGGTCAGACGATTTTGCTATGATGGTTATCAAGCTTAATAAGGAAACAAAAAAGGGCACAATAGTTCATAGTTATGCTTTATCAGGGTCTAACCTAAAAACACACATCAACTATATGGCTTACATACTAGAAAACTTCAATATTGTTTCTGTGGTTGGTGACTACAATGGTGGCGTTCAGTTCTTAAACTCATGTAACGAGAGTAGTGTTTTTAAAGATAAAAAAATAAAGCTAAACTTGATTGATGCTGATTTAGACGATCACCAAAACTACGACAAAGGTCTTCGTGATTTAAAGAGGCAGTATAACAAGGACAACAGGACTTTTGTATTCTTAAGAAAGCCTAGTTCTAAATGGATAAGGTATGCAAACGAACTTCTTCAGGCTTCTTTTGACCACAAGAGAATATTCTTTGCTGGAGCGGCTATGGATGATGATTACAACAAGCAAAGGAAGTCAAATATCCCAATAAAAAAATTAAAGTTCATAAACAACTATAATGAATCTTCAGAGGCCTCGAAAATGATTGACTTTGTAGAGCATCAGAAAGATATGATGGATTTGATAAAAGTGGAGTGTGCTATGGTTCAGGTTTCTACGTCGACGCAAGGAACTCAAAGTTTCGACCTGCCTTTAAACTTAAGAAAACAAAGGGGTGCAGACAAAGCAAGAAAAGACTCCTATTCCGCTTTAATACTTGGCAATTGGATGTTGAACGTACATTACGACATGACTGACGACAAGATTGAGACTAATCAGGGTACATTCACGCCTATGTTCATAGATTGAAAATTAATTGTTGACTTTGCAAAGTTAAAGTTAAACTTTTGACTTTTCCGTGTATAATAGGGTATGGCGAAAAGAAAGTATACCAAAAAGTCCGACTATTGGACTAAGTTCGAAAAGAGTGAGCAGATAAGCACTGCAGTTAGTCAAGAAGATTTTGAGCCAGGGTTAATGGGCGATCCATTCTATGTGTCCCCTGAAAATGGATTAAACGTGTCTAACGCCTCTTACAATAGGGGCACATCAGCGACATCAGCTACCAGATATAATAAAGCCGCACGAAGCCCAAAGTCGGATAGATTCTCCAGCATAAGGAGCGGAATGCTACCTTATGACTATTCCGCAGATGGAGTTAATGTTCGTGACGCTATAGAGCTTTGCCAAAAAGCTTACGCAAATGTTTCTGTATTTAGAAACGCAGTGGACATTATGTCTGAATTTGCCAACACAGATTTGTTCCTTGAAGGTGGCACGAAGAAAAGCCGAGACTTTTTCTACGAGTGGTTTAAAAAGATTAATTTAATCAACCTAAAAGATCAATACTTTAGGGAATATTATAGAAGTGGAAATATATTCCTTTACAGGTTAGATGGTAAATTTAAGAATGATGATTTTATTGAAATCGTTAAATCTGTAGCGCCAGTTTCATCCCTACAAAATGAAATACCAATAAGGTACATACTCATGAATCCTTATGATATTGTTGCTACAAGGGCTGCTTCATTTAATGACGGTGCATACGAAAAAATACTTTCCGAGTATGAGATGTCAAGATTACAGAATCCGTCAAACGAAGAAGATAAGGCTATTTTTGATGCTTTGCCAGCTGACGTTCAAAAGAGTATAAAAAGAGGTGATTACAACACGGATGGTTTAAAAATAAAACTTGATCCAGAGAAAGTATCTCATTCATTTTATAAGAAGCAGGATTACGAACCATTTGCTATTCCTTTCGGATACCCAGTACTTGAGGATATCAATGCGAAGCTTGAGCTTAAAAAAATGGATCAAGCTATTACTAGAACTATTGAAAATGTTATTTTGTTGATAACAATGGGAGCGGAGCCAGACAAGGGAGGTATTAATGCTCAAAACCTTAATGCTATGCAAAGCTTATTTAAGAATGAGAGCGTTGGCAGGGTACTTGTTTCCGACTATACAACAAATGCAGAATTTATCATACCAGATTTAAATAAAGTTCTTGGATCTGAGAAATACAAGACATTGAACGAGGATATTAAACAAGGCTTGCAGAATGTTGTCGTTGGTGAGGAAAAATATGGAGCTACCCAAGTGAAAGCTCAGATATTTATCGATAGACTCAAAGAGGCTAGGAATGCTTTTCTGGCGGATTTCCTCCAAAAAGAAATAAAAAGAATATCCAAAAAGTTAGGATTTAGATCTTACCCTGAAGCTACCTTTAAAGATATAGATATGCGTGATGAAACTCAACTCATGAAGGTTTCCACCAGACTTATGGAGCTTGGTATAATTACCCCTCAACAAGGGATGGAAATGTTCCATACAGGCAAGTTCCCTAATGTTGAAGACATAAGCCCAGCTCAAAAGAAATTTGTAGAGGAAAGAGAAGATGGTTATTACAACCCTATAGTTGGGGGTGTTCCTATGCTTGAGCCAGCTGGCGACCAGGACACTAAAGGGCCAAATGGGCAACCTGGAAGACCAGAGGGAACTTCTGGTATACCCCAAGAAAACTCAGAAGCTAAATATTCTCGCAAAAATATACAAAAAACTATAAGCGAACTTGAGACGGCAAGAGCTAATATTAAAGGCGTTATGAAAGAGGAACTTGGAATTAAAAGATTCTCCAAGAAAAACGAAAAAATGCTAGACAGCATGTGCGAAGCTATTGTTTGTTCGACTGCCATTGAAAAATGGACACAAAAAGCGATTTCTTGTGTATCTAACTTGGAAGAGATAGAAAAACTAGAAGTACTACCTGAGATTTTAAATATATCAGCAAAGCACGAACTAGATAATTACTCAGCAGCAATTTTATATCACAGTAATCAAGATGCGCAAAAAGAAGCCTGAATATAAGTATACTACGACATTTGAAGCCGAGGTTTTCTCCTGTGATATTGGGGGCGAATCTTTTATCTCAAAAGCCTCCCTTAATAACTTGGAGTCTCTTGTGCCTAAGGGCGTAAACTTCGAAGATAATATAGATCTTATGGGCGTGGCTTTTAACGCTGCGGTTGTAAACAAGTTTAACAAAAACGGAGACGGAATAGACTCTGAAACAGCTATTGAGTATACAAAAAACTTTATACACAAACCTACCAATATAGAGCATGACAAAGACCGTATCGTTGGTCATATAGCAAGCGCTGGCTGGAGCGAATACGGAACAAGCAGAATAATGAATGCTGATGAGCTTGAGGGTTATACAAAACCCTTCAACATAGCTCTAGGGGCTCTTGTTTATAAATCAGCTAATTCAGATTTCGCGGAAGCTTTAGAGAAGTCATGCAGCTCAGGTGATGAAATGTACCATACTGTTTCTACCAGTTGGGAAGTTGGCTTCTCTGATTTCGTATTAGCTGTTGGTAGTAAATATGTAGAAGAAGCAAGAATAATCTCCGATCCAGAGGAGATGGAAAAAATGGTTGGGTGTCTTCGTTCCTTTGGTGGAAAAGGCAAAACAGACCAAGGCGAAGAAGTCAACAGACTTATTACTGGAAAGATTTATCCATTGGGCATTGGCTATACAACCAATCCAGCAGCAGACGTAAAGGGGGTTTATATGAGAAAAGATCAGGAAAACCCTATAGTAATAAAAGACAAAAGAGATAAAAATATTTCACAAAGTGAAAAAACTAATGTAAACCTTAAAAAGAATAATTCTATGGAAACTGAAAAAGTTATTAACGAACTGAAGGATCTTCTCAACGAAAAGAAGTTCTCGCAAGAAGCCGTCGCTTCTATGACCAGCACCTTTGCAGATGCTATCAAAGAAAAGGACGAGGAATTTCGCGCAGAGCTAACTAAAGCACAAGAAGAGAAAGAGGCTGTAGCCAACGAACATGCAGAACTTAAATCTTCAGTAGAAGAATTAAAGTCTAAGTTTGAGGAAGCCCAAAAAGAAATTGCCGAATACAAAGAAGCTCAAGAAGCTGACATGGCAATTGCTCGTTTTAACGAGCGTATGGACGTCATCGATCAGAAATTTACTCTCGAAGACGAAGACAAAGAGTTTTTAGCTCAAGAGCTTAAATCACTTGACGAAACAGAAGAGGCATTTGCATCATTTGAAGAAAAAATGAATATTGTGTGGAAGCACAAAAGCAAAGAAGCTAAAGCTGAGTTCGAAAAGAAGATGGAAGCCCGTATTCAGGAGGAAGTTGCAAAAAGACTTTCCAAGGATGTTGAGCAGATTTCAGAAGCCTCTGGGGTTACTGAAAAAACAGCAGAGGAAGTTCTCGACGATGTTGAGCAGTCCGACGCTTCAATCGCAAATTCTAACGAGACCACTTCTAGAGAAGAGGTTTCAATGAAAGACAAGTTCGCTGCAGCTTTTGATCGCAGCAATATCGAAATTTCTTAAATTTTAAAAAACAAAATAATATTATGCTTAGAATTCTACCATTCAGACAATATGACGAAAATGATGTAATCAATCTTTTCGCCCTTGACGGTGCTAGTGCTAATGAGGCTACTACAGACTCAGGTGCTGGCGATGCTGGTGTTTTCGTGAAGGTTTCCGCAGGAGACTTTGACAAGGACCCAGTTTCTTACTCAGACGATTCTTACCTCGGTAAGACCGACTACCCATTCATCAAAGCTCAATACCCAAAGGTAAACCTTGAGTGTGCTCCTGCTACAAGCGGAGAGGCACTTCTTGGAATTACTCTTCGTCAGACTGCTAAGACAGACGAAAACGGTGAGAAGCTTCTTTATCATCCAGTAAAAGCAGAAGAGCTTGGTTGTGTCCTTCCTGGGCAAGCCGTTCCTGTTGCTACTCGCGGAGTATTCACCATTACTGCTGACGCATACGATGGCGCTCTTTCAGTTGGCGGTGGAATCGCTCTTGGTGCATCTGGCAAGGTTGCTGCATGTGCAGCTACTGCAGCTGAGAAGGTTGGTACGGTAATCGGAACTGGTTCTCGCGGAAGCGGAACTATCACTGATGCATACGCAGGTAACTATGCTGTAATCGCTCTTGGTCTGTAATCTTTAACATTTAAACTAGAAAATATATAAATATGAAAATTTCTCTTAAAAGAACACCAGAACAATTGGAGCTTATTAAAGCTATGGCATCCAAGAATCGCTCTGTAGCTTATGAAGCTCAGGTCGCTCTTGCACAGTTCATTGGCCCAGTTATCGCTGAAGTCATTAACAATGCCCCAGTACTTAGTAACCTCTTTACCTCTCTTCAGTTTAACTCTGAAGACAACCCATCCATTCCATTGGATCTTTACTACGATGTAACCGACGAGGATTATGTGCAGGTTTACAGCAACTCTGTTGCTGGAGGTCTTCCACAGAACCAAGTTGTTCCTACTGTATCAGAGCTTAAGGTAGCTACCTATAGCCTCGATACCGCAGTGAGCTTTGATCGTCGTTATGCAGCCAAGAGCCGCATGGACGTTGTAAGTAAAACATTCACACGCATGGCTCAAGAGATTCTTCTTAAGCAAGAGCGTACATCTGCTAACCTTATCATGGGTGCAGTCGCACAAGCAACAACCAACGGCAAGGATCACGTTTTCCGTGCTACTACTGATGGTTCGTTCCTCCTTGACGACTTCAACAACATGATTACCCGCGCCAAGCGTATCAATACTGCTTGGAACAAAGGTACTCCAGAAGGTGGTCGTCGTGGAATTACCGACATCATGGTATCTCCAGAAGCTGTCAAGGCTCTCCGTGAGATGTCCTACAACCCCGTAAACACAAAGACTGTTGGAACTGGCAACGACCTTGCTGCTCCTGAGAGTCTTCGTGAGAGCGTTTATAATGCTGGTGGTGGTCTTCCTGACTTCTACGGTGTTTCAATTATGGAGGTTAACGAGCTTGGCGTAGGCCAGAAGTTCAACACCATCTTTGATACAATTGCTGGTACAACTCAGTATGCTGACGCTAACGGCAACAACTCTGCAGTATTCGACGATGCATCTGATGAGATTCTTCTCGGACTTGATCGTGGTCGTGATGCACTTGTTAAAGCAATTGCAGTCGACGAAGAGAATGGTTCTGAGTTTCAGCTTACCGCTGATGATCAGTACAGCATTCGTCAGAACAAGATCGGCTTCTTCGGTGGCATCGAGGAAGGCCGCATGGTTCTTGATAACCGTGCTCTTGCTGGAATCGTTTGTAACGGACTGTAAGATACTAATCAATAAAAAAAAAGGTCACTCTTTGCGGGGTGGCCTTTTTTTTGTGTAAATACTTAACAACAAACATACTATACTATATGGCTAAGAAAAGAAAAACTACCAAAAAATCAAAGGAGACAATGAATGTTTCTTATGGTGTCGATAAAATAGAGGATATCCCTACAGAAGAAATCCAAGAAATCAAGGGTGTTGAAGAGGTTGAGCAAGTAGAGGAGGAGAAGGCGGAAGAAAGCAAACCAGCCCCAAAAAAGAATTTAATTGATGAAATCAATGAAATGAAGGCTAACGGAGACGTCAATAGTGATGAGTTCAGAGAAAAAATGACTAAGCTTGAGTCTGTTCTTGGTGTTGATTCTATCAATCCTTTTGGAACTAACGAGTTGAATATTTTCGAAGTTAAATTGAAAGGCATGACAACTTCAGACCTTCAAGATTTAGCATATAAAGTAGGAATAAACCCTTACATGCATGACACATCTCTAAAGAGCAATCTAATTAGGGAATTTAAGGCATACAACAGGAACAACATGAGGAACATCATGCCTGAGGCTCAAAACGCAATAAAGCTTGACCCTAATAACCCACAACACGCCAAGACGATTAAGATCTTAGGCGAATTTTAAAAATGACCATCTTGGAGAATTTAGCTAAGGAGATAATGGAGACTGAGTTTGATAATGACTCGTCTCTAAACTCTTTGCAGTCTATTGAGGCTTGGTTGGAAACCAATTTAGGCATGTTGAACTCGTTGATAAATACATCGTTCTGCCTAGAAACGCAAGAATTGGATTCTGAGGCGCAAGCAGTGTATAGACAGGCATACTTGTGCCATTACTACTCAAAGAAGGCTAGGAACGCCCTACGCGGCATTATGACGTCTTCTGGAGAATGCTCTGGGGATGTTATATCTCTGAATGATGGAGACAGTAAGGTTACATTCGCAAATAAAAACGAAACAGCCAAGGTTATAAGGGGCTTGGCTAATGACGCGAAAGAAAATTTAGACACACTAGTAAATAAATATAATGTGTATCAGTCTGAGCCAAGACAAGTTAGCGGCATAGACGGAGAATGATTTTAGTTGTTGTTGTTGTTTTATAATAAAAAACCCCGCCTTAATCGGCGGGGTTTTTGAGTTTACAGTTAAAACTGTATGAGGTATTAGAAGAATACTGGTCTGTTCTGTCCAGAACCGCTACAGATAATACCGTTTTCGACATCATCAATTCCACCAAGTTGTACTCCAAAGGTGAGATCAACGGTCTTATTAGAACCAATACTTGAAGAGTAACTCTCAGAATCAAGAGTAGCGCCTTTAAGTGTCCACTTTATTGCAGGTAAGCCCTCGCAGGAATTCATTGTTATAGCAATTTCTCCTTGACTGTTAGAGCAGCCAGAGACTGCAGCAGCAAGGTTTCCAGCTTCCATTTCGTTGAGAACCGCATTGACACTGAGGGTAGCGTTAACTGGGAAGTCAACAACCCTAGCAAATGGGAACTTAGAACCAACCCTTTCGATTGCAGTTCTTGAAAGAGGGAGCGAAAGATTTGCGCTCTGAACGTGGAATTTGCCAGCTCCAGATATTTTAGTCATAGTACCAGACTCTGCTGCGCCACCATCAAAACCAGGGAAGGTAATTGAGATGTCACCAGGTCTGAGGGCAGAAACGCCGTCTTGGCCAGTGTTCTTAGGTCTTAGTATTTCGATGGTTTGGGAGATAGGTTCTCCGATTTCAGCATCAATGGCAACACTGTCACCAGTCATGTGGAAGTTGCTTGGGGCTGATCCTTGAATGTTTCCTCCTTGAGAGTTGATGTTTGAAGCTTCAAATGAAACGTTAGCTGTAGGAAGTGAACCTACAGAAAGGTCGATTGAATAATCACTAAGGAAGGCGTTGCCGATTCCAATTAGACTGTAGGGGTCGTTCGCAGCAAAGGTTGTAGCATCTTGACCCTCATCTGAGGTGACAATGTAGAAGTTCCTTCCACTTGAGCTTTCTAAGAAGCCACTAGCAAACTGAGCATTCTCTGTCAGATTAAATCCAAGAGCTTTTTCATTAAAACCATCGGTTATATAATATGAAAAGTCAAAGTTGACTGTAGGTGGCTCGAGAACCAAAGAGTCGATTCTTGCGAGGTTTCCGAATTGGTTGACGTCCTGCCTGTTAATGGTGAAGCCGTAGTTAGCACTCTGGACCCTGATTAGCTCATGGTGATCTCCAGATGTTGACGCTGTCGCGCTATTACTAACGAAAAGCGATTCTGATTGATAAATTACTCTGTTTCTTGACATGTTTTAAGAATGTTTATTGTTTGAATTTTGTTTTACTCCCAAGGAAGTTTTGTATCATTGCTTCCGCTAATGAATACACCGTTATTGACGTCTCTAGTTCCACCGATCTGAGTAGAAAAGGTCAGATCAACACTTTTGTTAGATCCAATGCTTGACGAGAAACTTTCTGAATCAATCGTGCAACCTTTAAGTTCGATCTGCATACCTGTTTCGGTACCACCGCACTGCATAAGAGTAAGGAATACGTCTTGAGTGTTTTGTGATCCACAACCGCTAATCATGCTAGCAAGGTTGTTTGCATCCATTGTGTTAACGACAGCGTTGATGTTTAGCGTTGCATTAACAGGGAAGTCCACGACCCTTGCAAATGGGAATTTAGAACCAAGTCTTTCAATAGGTGTTCTGGAAAGTGGTATTGACAAAGAAGCGCTCTGAACATGAATTCCGTTGCCTTCCGATAGATCACTAAGAAGTGTTCCATCAAAATTAGAAAGGTCTAACTTGATATCTCCAGGGCGAAGTGCTGCAAGCGTATCTTCTCCGTCTGCTACGTAATCTCCACTGTGTGAGTTTCCAGTAGCGAAAGGAATAGTTACAAATCCTGGAAGAGATTGTCCAATTTCAGGGTTAACTGCAGGAGTTGTAATTCCAGAGAAGCCACTGACACCATTGTCTCCAGAGATCGTTGTATCTGAAATGATGTTGGAAGCTTCGAATGAAATACTTGCGGTTGGGAGAGATCCAACAGAGAGGTCTAATGTATAATCAGTCAGGAAAGCGTTTCCGATTCCAATTACTGTATTTTGTGTTTCTCCAGTATCTTTATTAAGGTTAGCGTCCTTTCCCTCTGGAACAGTAAGGATATATAGGTTTTGACCCGATCCCGCTGCTAGGTGTCCAGAAGCAAATTGAGCTTTGCCTGGGTTATTGGTGTTTTGAACGTAAAAGTCCAAAGCCCTTTCGTTGAATCCATTAGTTGGATAGTATGTTACATCAAAATTTACTGTAGGAGCTTCAAGAATGATAGAATCGATTCTTGCAAGGTTACCAAATTGGTTAACATCCTGTCGGTTAATTGTGAAGCCGTAGTTTGCGCTTTGAACTCTGTGAAGCTGCGTGTGATCGCTTAAGCTTAGAGAATCGTAGTCTTTACTAGTGAAAAGCGCCTCTGATTGATAAATTACTCTGTTTCTTGCCATGACGGTATTATTTTAAGTGTTTACAGTTGTTTTCTGGGTTTGTGAAATTATTGGTGTCTAAATCTATGATGTTGAATTTCAAAATCTATAAATCCTACAAAAATATCATTGGATAGTGATTTTCTCGCTCTGTCTGTCAATTTTGAAGTTGTTACATCATTTATATATAAACCATTACACTTGCTATATTGTTTTGAGAGATCTTTATAATTATAAGTTCCACTTTTTAAATCATTAAATTCATTAAATGGATGGTCTGACATAGGTATAACGGATATCAGCTCGTTTCTTGAATCAGCGAAGATAGATAGTAAACCGTCGAGCATGTAGCTGTCTTCAGACATTACAGTTGCTGTTACTGTTGTCGTTGTTTCCTCCATACCACCGAAAGCAAAACCTTTGTTTTGAATTGTAGAGGTATTGAAAAACACCGCAGGTATAACCTGATCATAGGGTTCTATAGGGGCTTCGACTGATGGGTAAATTCTGGAATTTATTGTATATTTGTTTTCTACAATAAGGTCTTCTTCTGTTTCGTTTGCGAAGTATAAGTTGAAGTCTTTCACTGAAAAATCGCAGGTAACATCATAGTTCTCATTGCTAGTTTTGATCAAGGCTCTTCCGTTATCAAAATCAATAGCCATATTTTCCCTGCCGCTTATAGAGGGGTTGTAAGATCCTGTCGGGGTATTACCAACAACCACACCATCTGGTATGATTGCCCCTGTTATCGAAGAGTCAATGACCCATTGCTTGTAGGGACTTCCGTAAACTTTATAATCAGAGTCTGTTCTTTCGTCTGCGTAATGTTCTAGAGTTACACCACTATGATTTGTATAAGCCTCCCCCTTAGTTAAGAGGTAGTTGTCAAACCAAAGCATAAAAGAATTAGTTAGTTTATGGTTATATTGCTCAATCATTTCAGTTCTTTAAATTTATTTTCGTATTTATTAATAAGCGCTGATATGTAAGGTTTGTTTGAAAAACCCCCTCCACGCACCTTATTCTTTACTTGTATAGCTACACCAGATCTACTTGATCTGCCGCTCTTATTAAGCAGATAACCCAAACCAGATATGCCAGTTTCTATTCCTTTAGCCCAACTTCTCCCTGTTGCCCAAGGCATAGGTGTAATGGCAAATATGTCGTTGGCTTTTGGCATGTCAACTGAAAAGTTTCTGCCTACGTTAGCTTCACCACCATCTTTAAAACTGATTTTCTCAAGCATTTCTAATATAGGTTTTATTGGCTCTTCTCCAGCAGAAAAACCGATAAAAGCAAACAGGTTACTGTTGCCGTTTAGAGTTCCGCTTATATTAGTGGAGTTGGGTCCAGCGATTATCTCTAATGTCACAGGATGAGAAAGAAACTCTTTTATCATTTCTTTTTTTAAAGAATCGAATTCTTTTTTGAATATTTTTCTGAAATCATTCTTTACTACCTTAGGGAGTTGCTTCCTTAAGGCTTCTTGGACATCTCTCGGAAGATTTTTCATCTTAAGATGTAGATTCGTCTAAGGGAGTTAGATAAAAAGTATAAAAAAGATTTGAGGTTAAACCGTAAGGAGCTCCGTCCGTTTTTATAGTGAATCTTCTTCCGTCTAACTCCACCCTTCTGGATTCTTGTATATATTTAAATCCATCTTCTTTAACTATTATCTTAACAGAACCTTTAGGCATTATTACTTTAATTTGGCTGCTTTCGTTATTGAATAATTCCTCTTCGACCTTTATGTAATAAACCCTTGCGTCGAAAACTTCAGATAAAACAGTATACTCTACGCTATCCTTTTTGCCAGAATTATTTCGACCGTATACAGCGTTATATTTCGGGTCGTGGGCGATAAGGGTCTTTTTACCGTCCTTGTAAACAGTGATTTTCTGAGCAAAGGTTTCATGCAGCCTGTCAAACATGCATTCTATTTCTGATATTTGAGATGAAGATAAAAAGCCAGCCATATTGAAAATTACACTTTTTTTTGTATTATTATACAAGGAAAGGGTATGAGTGCTAAAAAATTTTTGAATGATCACTCTTATAAGGAGATTTCTTCTCTTTTTAAGACGATGTTAATGTTGGTTGAAGATATGAAAAAAGATCACGACTTTCACTACCAAAAGCTTTATGAAGAAGTCCCAAAGAAATATCATTCATTAATAAAAACAGCAGATCACTTTACTCCAGATAAGTTGGCGTGGATAAGAAAGAGAATTCTTGACCACGGCAACGAATCTGTAAGAAATATGGAAAAAGAAATTGAAAACTATCAAGTTTCATTTAAATTTAAATAAAGGAATATGGAAAACAAAACATTATATGAATTCACTCTCGATAGAGAGTATGAAAAAACTGTAGAATCTACCAGAAAAAATAAAAAAACTGGGGAGGAAACAATTACAAAAAGGAAAAAGAAGATTAAAGAACCTGTTCAAATTCAAATCAAGCGTCCTAATAGGCGTGAACTTGAAGAGGCGGATCTTGTTTACTCAGTCGAAATGAGTAAGTGCATCAAGAAAGGTATCCTGACTAAGGCTATGCTTGCTAAGAAATATAGCGATAGTGGCGGACTGTTCAGTGAAGACGACGCTTCTGATTACGCTAAGATGTATAAAGAGGCTCTAGACCTTCAAAACGAGTACATGCGTCTTGAGACGGTTAAGAAAAGGAACGAAAAGCAGGAAGCTCGATTTGAGAAGGTCAAAGAAGAGATAGCAATGAATAGAAAAACTATTGTTGAGTTCGAATCTAACTTTCAATCCCTGTTTGATCACACCGCAGACGTAAAAGCTCAAAACAAAGTCTTGTTGTGGTATTGCTTGTTTTTAACTTACATCTACGATGAATCTACAGATAAGTTCGTTCAATATTTTCCTGGTGAAGAGCTAGAAGATAAAATGGCTTACTATTATGACCTTGAGGAGTCTGAGGATGTTTTTTACGCAGAGCTAATTAAAAAGGTTTCTACTACAATGGCATTCTGGTTCTTTAACCAAGCATCATCTCAAGAAGAGTTCGACGAGCTTATTAAGAAAGTTGAAACTGGTGAGCTTGACGATGTTGAGGAACCTGCATAAAGTTCACAGTGAATGAAGAGTTCTATATTTCTGCAGCTGGAGAAATATTCGATGGGTATACTGAGTTCGACTTTTACGGTCGAACTCTATACCTAAAGCACCTTAGTATTAAAGATCAGAGGAATCTACATTTATACTATGAAAAGTATAAAAAGAAAGCTATTGATAGGGGAGTAGAAACCGAAGAGAGTATACTAAAAAAAGTTAAAGAAGATGGCCTTTGGAACGAGGATGATGATATCAAGATATCTTCTTTAGAATTAGAGATTGAAAATCTCAAGAAAACAAAAGAAAGTATATTCCTACCATCTCAAAAAGAGGAATTCCAAAAGACCATAACAAAAAAAGAATCCGAATTAGGATCATTGTTAGGTAAGAGGAGGGAGATAGTAGGAAAAACAGCTGAAGACTATGCAGCCAACATGGCTGCTGTTGAAATGATTAGGTATTTTGTGTTTGATACCAAAGATTTAAATAACAACGCATTTAGTCAAGATGTTTTTGACGAGATGAGTGATTTTGAAGTCTTAAAATTAAAATCTATACAAAACGAAGTCTCAGATAGATTATCAGAAAAAACAATACAAAAAGTTTCTCTCAGACCGTTTTTTAACTTGTATCTTTCTTTTTGTGAGAACGCAAGTGCTTTTTACGGCGCACCCTTAGTGGATTTGTCTGTTCATCAATTAAAGCTGGTTGTTTGGGGCAGGGTTTTTCATAGTATATTCCAATATGTTGAAGATATACCACAAGACGTTAGGGAAGACCCTGATAGGTTGTTGGCTTTCTCTGAAGCTAAAAGTAATAAGGGTAAAAATAACAACTTTATTAAAGATGACGCAGCAGCCTCTACTGTCTTTGGTGGTACTGCTCAAGATGTTAAGGATCTTGCTGGTGGAGATCAGGTTGGCGTTTCGTTATCAGATGAGATCAAAAAGGCTGGAGGTAAATTATCAATGGAACAAATGATGAGATTGGCAGGTCAATGATAAAATTCTTGTGTAAATATACAGCAAGGTTAAAAGGTCATGCCAATAAGAGTTCCAGTAGTACAAACAGGTTTAGAGAAGAGTATCCAGAATGCTGCAAAGTCAGCTGGAAAAAATCTAAAAATTAATTTAGGCACAAGCGCTAAAGACATCAAGTCTTTGTCCCAACCTCTTGGGCGCATAACTGGACAGGCAGACGACTTTACCAAGTCAATGGAAGCGGCTAACGCTAGGGTGTTAGCTTTTGGAGCTTCCGTTGGAATCATTAATAGTGTTGTTCAGTCATTTAAAGCTTTAGTGTCAACTACAATAGAGGTAGAAAAAAGTTTAGCTAAAATAAACTCCATACTCCAAACCAACGTATCTGGTTTGAATGCTTTAAAAACTCAGATTTTCGACATAGCTAAAGGTACCGAACAAACATTTGATACCGTTGCCGATGCAGCATTGGAACTTTCAAGACAGGGTTTAAGTGCTACAGAGGTTACAAAAAGACTTAACGATTCGCTTATTTTATCAAGACTTTCTGGCATAAGTGCTGCTGAAGCGGTATCTGGATTGACTGCGGCGGTTAACAGTTTCACAAAAGCTGGTTTAACCACTGGAGAAGTTCTCAACAAGATTAGTAATGCTGCTAACCAATTTGCCGTATCAGAAAGAGACCTCATTGAAGGTTTTAAGCGTTCTGCGTCTGTTGCAGAATTAGCTGGCGTTAGTATTGATGAACTTGGGGGTATTATAACCGCAGTCCAGCAGAAAACAGCGCGTGGTGGAGCCGTTATTGGTAACTCCTTCAAAACAATTTTTACTCGTATTGGTAGGTCTGAAAACTTAGATCTACTTAGCAGTCTCGGTATACAGGTTACGGACATACAAGGCAAGATATTGCCAGCTACGAAGCTCATAGAAAACCTTGCAAAAGAAATAGGGAATCTTGGGGATGTAGAAGTTAGGGACATTACTCAAAAAATCGGTGGTGGTTTCCAGATTGCTCCCTTGCTTGCTGCTCTTTCCGATTACAGCAGTGAGACTTCAGTAGCTATACAGGCTACAGAGGCATTTAGAAATGCGTCAGATCAAGCTTACAAGAAAAACGAAGCTCTTAACCAAACACTATCGGCAGCTATTAATAGAACGACGCTGAGTGTCAAAGAGCTTGCTAACACTCTAGGTGAACTTGGAGTGACAGATACTTTTAGAACTCTGTTAGATTTCTTCAACAACTTAGCAACTGGTGCTGAGAAAATACTAGACGGCGAGGGATTGGGCGGAAAGTTCGCAAGAGGTATAGTCAAAGGCTTAGGGACGGCGTTAATTCAAGGTGGACTAGCTTTGTTTGGTGTTTTAATTCTGAAATTATCAGGTCAACTAGCTAAGTTTGGTTTAGAATCTGTAAAAACATTCTTTAATTTAAACAAGGAGGCTAAAAGAGTCGCAGCTACACAGCAGCAGATAATTGGAACCTTATTGTCCGACAAAAGCATAAGAGAACAAATTCTCAAAATAGAAAACTCTTCTGTAACAACAGAACAAAAAAGGGCCCAACAAGCACAGTTCTTTAACGAAGCTCTGAAGCAGCAGCTTTCTACCTTAGCTCAAATTAATGCTATCTCGGCTGGAATAGCAAGCCCTGTTGCTCGGTCTGGTTCTGTTGGTAGAGCGAAAAGAGCTGCTGGCGGATACTTACCTGTAGGCGCTGAACAAAAAGATATTAATAGCGGCGTTGGTGGCGCACCAAGAGGATCGAAGCCAGTTGTTATTCCTAATTTCGCATTTGGCGGGGGACAAAAAGGAACAATGGTTGCTAACAATAGTGAGTATATCGTTCCTAATTTTGCTGGTGGTGGATCTGCTATCTTTAACCAAGACATGGTTAAGTCAATGGGCTTGCCGAGTGGAGCTAAGAAGATAAATGCGGCTGGGGGATTTATCCCTAACTTTGCAAATGGTAAGGCAGACGCATCAAAAGCAAGCTCCGTTCTGCCAGGGTTAGTAAACTCCAGTCAATCTTATATATTATTAACTGGTGATAATTCGGCAGATGAAAACAAAATACTATACGCTGGCCCAACAAAAAAAGGAAAGGGCCTAACGGCAGCTTATTCGAGTCTCGATGAAGCTCAAACTTATTTAGCGAACGGACTTATTAGTCAGGTTTCTGTTCCTAAATATTCCATGCAGACGAGCGAAAGGAAAAAAGGCTCGGGCAAATCAAAATCAGATATAGATTTTCTAGAGACTAAAGTTTCAGACTTTTCCTCCAATTTAGCAAGGAATTATGCTAAGGGTTTAAGCTCAGACGGTCAAATACCGAAAACAACAAAATCAAAAATAGCTTCATTGTTTAACAAAGGCGCTTTAAGTGGATTTGCTGGCACTATTTTCGAAACTGGTTTATCTGCTGTTTTAAATGACGATGAGTTTAAAGATTACAGTTCTAGAACAGACAATTCAAGAATAGACTTGCCGAGCTCACCTAAGCTTTTCGAAAAGTTTGGAGTGCAAAACCCTTCCATTGGTTCCGCTGGAGCTGAAGTTAAAAATAGAGCTGACTCAGACCAAATAAAATCTACGGCTAAGAAGTTTTATGATGTATTGGTCGGTAATCAAAACGCTTTTGCGTATAAAAAAGACAGTCCTCTTGCTGGTAAATTCATAGATAAAGCATCAGCTTTAGATAAATACGATATATCTAAAGAACAATACAAAAAAATAGAGGCGGATTACGGGACACCTTCAGGTTCTAAAAGACCTTTGCCTACAAGTTTGTTCTCTAAGTATAAGTTGAAAACTTCAGCTGCATCTGGTTATATACCCAACTACGCCCAAGGCGGCGCTTTAGAAGAAGCTGTCCAGCGCGAAAAAAATGCTGGTGTTCCAATCAATCAAGTAAGAATAAATCAAGACGGCAAATTAAGAAACAGTCAAAACCCGAATGGTCTTGCTGTAACTAACACTAGAGACGAGCCAACAGGGGCTATACCTAAAAACGCGGCTTCTGGTTATGTTCCTAATTTCAAAAGAAGATCAGCAAAACTAGGGCTTGGAGATGATCCAGTGCCAAACTCTGGACCAGGGACAGCTACTGTAGATTCTCTCAATAAACTAGGCAAATCTGCAGATTCAGCATCAAAAGGAGTAGAGAAAACAGGTAAATCTTCAACAGATGCAGCTGGAAAGTTGTTTGGCATAAGCGCTATAGGTTTCGCTGTACAAGGGGCTTTAGGAGGACTGTCAACAGAAGCTGATGGTGTTACCAAGGGATTCCTTGAAGTCACTCAAGGGGCAACAGCAGCTGCTACGACGATGTTTGCTCTTCAGTCCTTAGGTGCTAAACCTGGTTTCGGAATTGGTGTTAACAAGAAAGGTTTTGGAGCGAATCTTTCTAAGTCTGGAAGTGCTCAACGGCTGGCAGGGATAGAAGCTGGTACTGGCAAGGTGGGCGCTAGAGCAGCAACGAACGCTTTTGGATCTAGGATTGCTGGTGGAGCTAAATTCGGCTTAGGAAAAGTATTGTCTACTTTTGGAAGATTTGTTCCTATTTTGGGTTCTGCTATAATAGGATTCCAACTACTAAACCCAATACTCAAAAAATTAGGTTTGGACTTGGGGGGATTAGGAGGGAAGTTTCTCACAAGCATCGGACAAGCTATTGGTGTTCTTGATACGCCAGCGCAAAAACTAGCTAAGAGCTTTGAAGATTTAAACAATAAGATCGGTGATCCTTTTTCTAAAGAAAACAAAGAAGGAGGAGGTCCTTTAGTTAGGGCAGAGTTGGAAGAAAAACTAAAATTCAGAAAAGACAAAAGTTTTACTGGACAAGAATCGCTGGCAGAGTTGAAAGAAAAAGTCAGAATATCCGACAATAAAGCAGCCGCAAGAAGAATTTCAGAGAGTAATGCTAGGTCAGACGACTTTTCAGGGAGCGGATTTAGAAGAAAAACTGGTGGAGAAGCTTTTTTAGGTGACTCCTCTGATACTCAACAATTTCTAAAAGGTCTTTTTACGACTGGAACTGAAGACTTAACGAAATTAACCCCAGCAAACAAAACAACAAAAGGAGGGGTTAGTGTCGATGCAAAAAGGGAAGAGGCTATAAAGAAAACTCTGGCAGAGGTTGACTTGCTTATTACAAATCAAATAATATCTCAGATACCAAGCCAAAAACTTTTAAATGCAAAGACGGGCGAAAGAAAATCTGATGCAGAAATAAAAAAAGAGATTGATAAATTCCGAGCAGGTCTTACAGAAGCACAAAGAAATATTTTAAAGTCATCTAGAGATAATCTTAGAGATGCTATAGCCCGTGATGGAGGCGATAATGTAGACAAAAGTATATTCATAAAACAAGCCAGTTCTGTATTGGGCTCAGGATCAGACACAGGAGCGTTTGCAGAAAGCGAATTGCAAAAAGCCGAACAAAAAACACTACAACTTGAAATATTAGATATCCAACGGAAGTCTAATATAGAAAGAGCTAAAGCTGTAGCTTCAATTAAAAGCCAAGCGCAGTTTGCTTTAGAACTTAAGGCTGTATCTAAAGAATCTGGAGAGGTCGAGAAAGCTAGTGCAGCAGAGGCAATAAGAGGTCTAGAATCCCAAAAGAAGCTTTCAAGCGAACTTACTGATGCGTTCACTAAGAGGGTTCAGAGTTCGGAAGCAATAAAAAGACTTTCTTCTGCGACTGGAGCAGGAGAAGTTATTGTTGCTGATTACGAAAAAGTAAGCGTTTTGCTCGAAGAAACTAATCAGAAAATTAGAGCTGGAGCTGTTCTCGAAGGTGGAATAGCAGAAACCCTAGAGAAACAACTCAGAAGCTTGGGTGTCAAAGAAGGTTTAGCTAAAAAGTTTGTAGACTCTGTGACTGCAGAAAGTAATGCTATAATTAACTTGTCAAAAATAGACCAAGCAAGAAACGAATTAGCTAAAGCGAGACTTGACATACTTAAGGCTCAGACAAAAGAGGAGGATAGAGCCCAAAAAAGAAGAGATAAGGCATTAGCTTCATCAAGATCTTCTGAGGATTCTCAATCACGACAAGCCGATCTTGATATAGAAGGAAGAAGGCTGGCTTTAGAGGGTGGAAATATAGGCAAGGGCTCAAGGGGTTCCTTTTCTAACAGCAAAGCAATAGCCAATCTCGGAATAGAAAAAGCTCAGAATGATGCCGCACTTGCTCTTAG
>ERZ887851.1015-NODE-1015-length-25799-cov-12.593031_pt1 | contig 25799 bp, 17 predicted proteins | sample MGYA00521100_ERZ887851 | MGnify/ENA primary metagenome ERZ887851 (study PRJEB32303, sample SAMEA104408602) | aquatic metagenome | biome: Brackish water; feature: Pelagic; material: water | place: Baltic Sea | collected 2014-06-06T16:11:00 | depth 11,444 m ... | reverse complement strand
TAGAAAAGAGCGATTGATGCACTTAGCTTATGATTCGGTTCGTAAGAGAACCGCAGATTGTTTGTTGTGGTTGAATGAGTTATATAATACCAATCAAGATGTTCCATTTAAGATAGTCTTTTCTAGAGAAGACTTAGCTGCAATGGTGGGAACTGCAAAAGAAAGCTTGATTAGAACCCTATCTTCTTTCAAAGATGAAGGATTGATTGATACGAATACAAGTGAGATTACTATATATTCTAAGGAAAAGTTGAAAGATTTAATTGCCTAGGCCTTACCTTTGCGCCAAAATAAATGAATACAATGAATAAATTTCACTTCAGTTTAGCCTTAGTGGCCCTTTTAATGTTTGCTTGTCAATCAAATTCTTCAGAAGCTTCAGAACAAACTGTTCAAGAGGAAGTTGTTAGCCTTGATACTTTACGATATGAGGAAGAAGTACACTTGAAAAATCTTCGTCAGTTAACTTTCGGAGGAGATAATGCAGAGGCTTATTGGAGCTTTGATGGACAATCTTTAGTTTTCCAAAGAAGACATGACGAGAGCAATGTTTTGTGCGATCAAATTTTCATAGGGAATATTCCTGCTGAAGGAGAAGAGTTTTCTTTTGACATGCTTAGTACAGGAAAAGGAAGAACTACCTGTTCTTATTTCTTGCATGGAGATACTTCTATTATTTACGCGTCAACACATTTGTCAATGGATAATTGTCCTCCTGAGCCGGATAAGAGTATGGGATATGTTTGGCCTTTGTATCCTGAATTTGAAATTTTCACAGCAGATAGAGAAGGGCATATTATCGAGCAGCTAACAGATAATGAATATTATGATGCGGAAGCAACAACTTCCCCAACTGAGAATAAAATTGTTTATACATCAACTAAAAGCGGTGATATTGAATTGTATGTTTTAGATTTAGACACTAAAGAAGAAATTCAAGTTACGGATGACTTAGGCTACGATGGTGGAGCATTTTTCTCTCCAGATGGCACTAAGTTGGTATGGAGAAGTTCTAGACCTACAACAGATGAAGAAGTAGCACATTACAAAGGTTTATTAGCTGAAGGCTTAGTAGAGCCAAGTGCAATGGAATTATATGTGTCTGATATTGATGGTAGTAACAAAGTAAAAGTAAGTGATTTAGGTGGAGCAAATTGGGCTCCTTTCTTTCATCCTTCAGGTGAAAAAATCATCTTCTGTTCAAATTATACGACGAAAGCTTTCCCGTTCAATTTATTTATGGTAAATGTTGACGGTACTGGTTTAGAGCAAATTACATTCGATAACACATTTGATTCTTTCCCGATGTTTTCTCCAGATGGCAAGTATTTCGTGTTCTCATCTAACCGTAATAATGGTGGCACAAGAGATACGAACATGTTCTTGGCTGAATGGGTGGATTAATAGAGGTTGAGCGGGTAGACGTTCAGACGGATAGACTAATAAAGCAATGCCATCCCTCAAGGGGATGGCATTGCTTGGAGGTGGTGTAGGATCTTGCGACCTGACACTATCAGTTTCCAATTCGTAATCTGAACCCAATCTATAAACACCCTTTACAATTCTCCAACCTAGCTTGAAATACACCTGATTACCTGAATGGAAGCCATGCTCGTGAAGCAGCTTATCTGTGTTCCTATTTTGATTGCATCTAATTTCCCATTGTATGTTTGGTCAAGCGCAGCACGAGCATTAGTAAGAAAAGACATGATGACCACATAGGACTTTAAGATGTCTTTAACCTCAACAGGGAATAAGCCTTTCATTTTAATTCCTTCTGGGTTGAGCTCAGCAAAACGATTTATATCCTGAGGCAATATTAAAGGGGTCTATTGGTGGGAATTCTTGTGCCTGAAGTGACAAGAAAGAGCTAACTGTAAAGCGATAAAAAGGTGTTTTTTTATAATTTTTTTTGAATTTTAATAAGGTATAATGTTTTTAATTTATTGGGGCGTGTGCTAGGATTAAGGAAGTCTAAACTTAAACGAGTTACATTGAAATGAGGAAAGGAATGGAGCACTTCAGTTGAATAACTACTACTAAGTTCATCAAACCCTTCCTGTGTGGTAAGCACAAAAGCGTCATGCTGGCTTAAGTCCGCTGAATGGAAATCTTGAACAGGTCCACCACTATAGTAATGAAAAGCGCGCCACCATATTTGATGCTGATAAACTTGCACGGCAGGATAGTCTTCTTTAGCTATATACATGGCAGCTTCACTGCTTCCTTGATATTTTAATAAGCTAGGATAAGCGTGAGTGTTAATGATGAATGCGCCTAACAAAAATGCGCTAAAACTAGCCAGAATAAATGCCTGCTTTTGAAATTGAAGCAGGTAGAAGATAAAGAATACCCCTAACGCGCCAAGCAAATAGATTCCATACATAAGTATAGAAGCTGGAAAGGCTATAAAAATCAAAATCGGTAAAATTAGTATGGCTGCTATGAGGGTGAATTGAATGAAGTAAAGACACAAATCTTTATACTTAATGTTGTTTTCTAACCAATGATAAATGGCCTTTGCAATTAGGATACTTGCAAAAGGAACCACTACATAAATGTAATGGGGCAATTTGTAATGCGATAAGGATAGGGCAATAAAGGGAAGCACTAAACCGAAAAAGCTGATGTACTCTTTTTGTGATTTCCAATTGCTAAGGGTATTGATGATTCCTAAAATGAAGAAAATGGTAAAGGGTAAAACAGCCCAAACGATATTATGTAAAAAGTAGAAATAAGTGGCCTCATTTTCCCAAACGTTTTCGCCCGTTATTCGACCAAAACTTTGTTCCCAAAAGAAAAATTGAATGCCGTGGAACCCCCATTGTTGATATAAACCAATTAACATTGGACTAAGTACAAGGAATATGATAATAGGTAGTAGGATGATCTCCCATCGTAATAATTTTTTCCATTCTTTCTTTAATAGAAGCTGAGGTCCGATAGCTAAGAGAGGAACAACTAATCCAATGGGCCCTTTAGCAAGCATGGCAAAAGAAACAGCTACAGTAGCTAAGAAAAGAGCTTTGATTTGATTGGTTTTTAAGAAAACAGATCCTTGCCAAACCGTCAAAACCACCAATGAAATCATTAAAGTATCTGTTCGGATATCATTAGTAAATAATAGAAAGGCAACCGTACAAGCATAAACTAGAGCCGCTAGTCTAGAAATCTCTTCCTTATAATATAATTTTGAAAATTGATAGAGACCATAAACACTAAACCAAGCCATTAGAAAGGACGGCAGCTTAAAAGCAAATGAAGAATGACCGAACAAAGAAATGCTTAAGCCAGATAGCCAGAAAAGGAGAGGGGGTTTGTCTAAGTATGCTTCCCCTAGGTCGGTCAGTTGGAGTAGCGAATTACGCTGCCATAACTCCAAACTCATACTCGCATATTGGCTGGCATCAACTTCCATTATTGGGATAAAAAGCCCCATAAATGAAATGAAAAAAGAGACAATTAATAAAAGGTAAAATGTTGATGCAGAGAATGTTGCCCGAGTGGATGGTGAATCATGCATAGACGCAAGTTAAATACTTTTAATAACAAACGTTTGGTTTAGCTCCTTAAAATATAAATTTTTATAAGCTTAGGATATTATTAAACCTTAAAAAACACATTATGCGATTTTTCGATAAAATTAAAGGAATGGTAGATATCGGTCAAGCAAAATTAGCATTCACATTGGCTTCTTCTCAAATCAAAAGAGGAAGTTCAATTACAGGAAAAGCAGTTTTAACTGGCGGCTCAACAGAACAGCCTGTTAAAGCATTTTTATTCGAGTATATTGAAGTGTTAACAAGAAGAGAATGGAGTGATTCTTTAAAGAAAAAAGTAGATAAAAAAGTAAGAAATACAGTTAATAAAATTGAAGTAGTTAAGAATGAGGAGTTAATCAAGCCAGGTGAAAAAATGGAAGTTGATTTTGAATTGCCTGTTTCTGGAGCTGCAATGAATTCAGGTCACCCTTAGGCACATGAATTTAAAGTTTCTGTGGATGTTCCAGGATTGGATCCATCTAAATCTAAAGAGATTTTTATCCTATAATTAAAGGAATTAAATTTTATATTTGAAAACATCACGCCAAGCGTGATGCTTTTTTAACTAACAAACCCTTGTATGAATTTTTCTTCGCTCGATTGGACCGTGTTTGTTGCCTACTTAGTGCTAATGGCTTTATTGGGAATCTACCTTTCTTACAAGAGCGATAGTAAAACATCTGAGGATTATTTTTTGGCAGGTAAGTCTTTGCCTTGGTGGGCTATTGGTGCCTCTCTAATTGCTTCCAATATTTCTGCTGAGCAGTTTATTGGAATGTCAGGTAGTGGATTTAAAATAGGCATGGCAGTGGCCTCCTATGAGTTTATGGCCGCCATAACACTCATCTTGGTCGCTTGGTTTATGCTTCCCATTTTTTTAAAGGAAGGTGTTTTTACGCTTCCACAATTTATTGAAAAGAGATATAATAAAGAAGTGAAAACCGGATTGGCAGTGATGTGGTTATTCTTATTTGTATTTATCAATATCACACTAGTCTTGTATCTAGGAGCGCTGACTATGGGAGTAGCCTTAGGTACTAGCTTGGGCTTGGGAGTTCTGATTCTCGTGGCTTACTCTGCATCATTCTCCATATTCGGGGGACTTAAAACAGTAGTACTTACAGATATTGTTCAAGTAGTTGTGTTGATTCTTGGTGGATTATTAACCACTTATTTAGCCATTGATGCCTTCAGTGATGGAGCCGGATTTTTTGCAGGCTTTAAGCAGTTAACTAGTGAAGCTTCTGATAAGTTCAATATGATTCTCTTTAAAGGGGAACTCATGTATAATAATGATGATGGAGTCTTAGTGGATGCATGGGAAGATTTACCCGGATTAAGTGTTTTGCTTGGGGGAATGTGGATAGCTAATATTTATTATTGGGGAACCAATCAATATATCATTCAACGAGCATTAGGAGCAAAGAATATTAGTGAAGCTCGAAAAGGGATTGTGTTTGCGGCTTTTTTGAAAATTCTTTTACCCGTAATTGTTGTTGTTCCAGGTATCGTGGCTTTTGCGGTTCACGCTGATGTTGCCAAAGGGGATGAGGTATACGCTTGGATTCTAAATTCCTATATTCCTGTGGGGCTGAAAGGGATTTGTTTCGCTGCGGTAATTGCTGCGGTTGGCTCATCAATCAGTTCTATTGTAAATAGCGTTTCTACTATATTCACGATTGATATTTATCAATCATACATTAATAAATCGGCAGACAATAAAGCCTTGCTAAAAGTTGGGAAAGCTAGTGCTGCAATTGCCTTGTTGTTAGGTGCGATAACAGCGCTTTCTATTCCAAGTCCTGATCAGGCTTTTAAAAGCATTCAAGAGTTTACTGGCCACTTTAGCCCAGGGATATTAGTCGTTTTTCTTTTTGGGATGTTCTGGAAGAAGTCTTCATCTAAAGCAGCTATTTCTGTTATTTTGATTTCGCTTCCTTTGTCCTTCTTTTTGTCCTACTTCTTTGAATCAAGTGTGTTGCCATTTATGAATAGAATGGGGCTTGTATTCGTAGTCTTATCATTATTAATGGTAGCTATATCCTTGTTCAATAATGGAAAAGCAAATGATCCTAAAGCTTTAGTTATCGATAAAGATATCTATAAAACATCTACGGTATTCAAGCTTGCCTCATTAGTTATTGTTGGTATATTAATAGCTATTTATACCATGTGGTGGTAGACTAATTATCATTACACCAAACGTTCGTTTGGTTTGCTCAAAAAGCTTTTATAACTTCACGTTTCAAGAAGATCTCAAGCTAATGGCAAAACAGAAAGTAGATGAAGAAAAAGTAATTAAGGAAAGCCTTAAACTTTTTAGACAAACTAGTTACCATACAACAAGTATGGCTGATATCGCAAAAGCTTGTGGAATACAGAAAGGAAGTTTGTATCACTATTTTGCCAGTAAGGAAGAATTAATGATGAAGGTGATTGCCTTTGTACATGGCTTCTTTAAAGAAGAAATATTTGCTATTGCTTACGATGAAACGGTAGATCCCGTAGTACGTTTGGACAAAATGTTCTCTAGAGCAGATAGTATTTTCATTAATAAGGAAACTGGTGAAATGTTGGGTAATGTAGGAGTGGAAACTGCATTGGTTATACCTGAATTTCAACCCGTTATTCAAGCTTTCTTTAAAGATTTTTTCAATGCAGTAAAGCAAGTATATAGCTCTAAGTATTCGGAAAATGTAGCCAATGAATTGGCAGAAAGGGCCGTTGCTGAAATTGAAGGATCTTTGTTATTAGCTAGAATATTTAATGATAATAGTTTTTTCAAAACTACACACAAGCGATTGGTAGCGAGACTTCAATAAGTCAGCTTACACAGTTATTAACGGGTTGTTTTGTAGGGTTTTGCGCTCAAAAGATGCCTGCGCTAATCGAATGATTTAATTCCCAATTTTTATTGTGGTATCAGCAGTTGATGACCTTTATAGTGGGGTAGGTCAACTTTGATTTATGGGTAGTATCAATGCCATTTAGCACGGGCATTTCAATATGCATTAATACTCAATCTAGTGAAGTTGTGGAATTGATTTTATTTAAAACTCCTCACCATCAGCAGCCTGGCAATACGTCACTTGTCTTATTTACTAAGCTTTGGCGTATTATTTGCGTATCTTTAAAGTAATGATAAAAGAGAATAAACTAGCCGTCTTGATTGATGGCGATAATATCCCTTCCAAATACATTAAAGAAATGATGGAAGAGATTGCAAAATACGGAACGCCAACCGTTAAACGAATTTATGGTGATTGGACAAGTCCGCATGTGACTAAATGGAAAAATGTTCTATTAGAAAATGCCATTACACCGATTCAACAGTATGCATATACCACAGGTAAAAATGCGACAGATTCTGCGATGATTATTGACGCTATGGATATCTTGTATGCCGGTGGTGTGGATGGATTCTGCTTAGTGTCTTCAGATAGTGATTTTACGAAGCTTGCAACGCGTTTAAGAGAAGCGGGTATGCATGTGTATGGAATAGGAGAGAAGAAGACTCCAAATCCGTTTATAGTGGCTTGTGATAAATTTATCTACTTAGAGATTCTGCACAAGAATGACGATAATGAGAAAGGAGAAAAGGGTGAATCCAATAAGAATAACCTAGATAAGATTACACCAAAAGTGCTTCGTTTGTTAAAGAATTCTGTTTCTGATGCTGCCGACGAAGATGGTTGGGCCTTTTTGGGCGACGTAGGAAGTTTAATTCTAAAGAAACAAGCCAATTTCGATTCACGTAATTTCGGTTTTGAAAAACTGACTCCCTTGTTTAAATCCTTAAAGGAGTTTGAAATAGAAACTCGTACTCAGGAGAATAAACGCTTTAAGTTAGTCTACGTGAAAAATATGACTAAGAAATAACACATCCCTTTTTGTCAATTCTATAAGCGTCTTTGCTATAAATGATAAACGAGGAAATCGTCTCTGCCTTTGATTAGAAAGATTATCTCCTTCCTATACGTCACATCACCTCGACGCTAGGAGAGGTCTTCCATTAATGCGGAAAAGGCAGTATTTCTTTTACCACCTTTCCTAAACAAAAAAGACCCAGCATTTCTGCTAGGTCTTTTTAATTTAAGTAGCTTCAATATTACTTCGATATTTTCACTTTAACTGCTGTTAAACCTTTAGGCCCGCGTTCAGTTTCAAAAGTAACTCTGTTGTTTTCAATTATCTCGTCTGTACAATTGTTGATGTGTACGAAGATACTTTCTTGTGTTTGTATGTCTTTAATGAAACCATATCCTTTAGAATCGTTGAAGAATGTAACGATACCTGTTCTTGTTGGATCTTCTTCTTCGTAATCTTCTTTCTTAGGAATGCCGATAATGATATTCTCAGCAATAATTTCTTCTTTCAACAATGGATCTGGGGGAGTATCAACGATATTTCCGTTATGATCAACGTATGCAATCATATCATCCACGCTTTGTTTGCCTTCCTCTCTACGAGCAGCTTTTTTTTCAGCTTTATCTTTTTTCTTCTTTTCTTGTTTCTTATTTCTTTCTTTTTTGCCGAAAGTTTCTTGTGATCTACCCATAAATATTTTTGCGCCTAGCGAACTAGAGTTTTTTAAGTTATTAATGCTAAGAACTCCTTAGCACTTGCAAGTATACGAATAAAAATTGAGAATGGTGCTAGTAAGCGCTGCTATTGGCTCTACAGACTATTCATTATGGTGTTTTATTCAACTACAACCATTTCTTCTTGGAAGCTGACTTCAAAGCCTTTATATATTTTATTTCGGCGTCGGGTTTCTTGAATTCCATTTACTGAAACAAGGCCTTGATCAATTATAACATTAGCTTCGCCACCTGTCATTGCCCAACCCATTACTTTCATTAACTGATTGAGTTGAATGAAATCTTGTGTTAATTTAAATGTGTGTTGCGCCATCTTAAAATGATTTAACCGCTTTAACTACATCGCTGCTATCTAAGCCATACTTTTTCATTAATTGCGCTGGTGTTCCACTTTCACCAAAACTATCGTTCACCGCCACAAAACGCATAGGGCATGGCGAGTTTTCAGCTAACAATTGAGATACTGCACTTCCTAGACCTCCCAGACGTTGGTGCTCTTCAGCCACTACAACCTTAGCTGTTTTAGCAACAGACTTTAAAATCATTGCATCGTCCAATGGCTTAATCGTATGAATGTTAATCAACTCACATGAAATACCTTGTTCTTCTAATTCCTTAGCGGCTAAAATACTCTGCCATACTAAGTGACCTGTTGCAATAATAGTCACATCAGTTCCCTCATTCAGCATCACTCCTTTTCCAATTTCAAATTTATCATCCTTTGAAGTAAAGTTAGGAACGCTAGGTCGACCAAAACGAAGGTATACTGGCCCTTCATGTGCTGCTGTAGCCAATGTAGCGGCATAGGTTTGATTGTGGTCGCAAGGATTAATCACTACCATACCAGGCAGCATTTGCATTAATCCAATATCTTCTAATATTTGGTGAGTAGCTCCGTCTTCACCTAAAGTGATTCCTGCATGAGAAGCCGCAATTTTTACATTTTTGTTTGAGTAAGCAACGCTTTGTCTAATCTGATCATAAACACGTCCAGTTGCAAAATTGGCAAAGGTCGTAGCAAAAGGTATTTGCCCTCCAATAGTTAAACCTGCGGCCATTCCAATCATGTTGGCTTCAGCTATTCCACATTGCACAAAACGCTCTGGGTGGTTTTTAGCAAAATCATTCAATTTCAATGATCCTGTTAAATCTGCACACATGGCTACCACTTTAGGATTGGTTTTTCCTAAATAATCCATTGCCAAACCAAACCCTGAACGGGTGTCTTTTTTTTCTTCATCAGAGTAGGTTTTTAATTGAGAAGTCATTGTATTACTCATGCTTAAAATTTTAATTCAACGGTTTTTTTTGATTCAATTTGTATGTTTTTAATTTTCGTTTTCACCATACTACGCTGATAATCAAAGCGATAAACGAGGCTGTATGCGCCTGGTTGTAAATCTAATATTTCTTGTTTGCTATTGGCAGGAAAGGTATAAATATTTACTAACTCATTGTTGATTTCTGTGAATAGCGAAGCGTGAATAGGGAATCTAGCATTCACCACTAATTTTCCAGGAGCAGCAAGCTTGATTTCAAAGCTAGGGTTCTCTAGTTTGACTCCCGCTAAGCGAGTAATTGGTAAACTTAATATATCAATGTCATAGCTGCCATAAAGATACTCTTGAGTATGATTGCTCTCTAAGGAATGAAAATAGTCTTCTGATCCACTTTGCTTAATTAAATAAGGAATCTCAGGAATGAGATTGACCTTTTCATCTAAATGATAAGATTGAATGGTTAAAGCGGATGTAGGAGCGGGAATGGTGATTATATTATGATCATTACTTTTCAATTTAACCCCTTCTTTGACGATTGGCGGAAGCGTTTGTACAATTAGAGTATAGCTAGGACTCGGATCAATTAAAAGCGTGTCAGCATCACCTTTATCGTTCAAACGATGATACAGGGTGTAGTCGGGATGCTCTTTAGCGCTATAAAATAAAATTGGAATGTCGCTTTGATTAGGAGCCTGTAAGTGATCTAACAAGTTGACTTGAAGTGTCGTAAAGCTAATTGCTTGGGTAACTACCTGCATAATCTTTCGCTCAAACTCGAAAGGGTGATGAGGGTTAAAAACATCTTTAATGCAATGATAATCTCGCAGGGATTCAATGTCTATATCCAAGCCTATAATCACAGGTTTAACGATGACTTCTTTTTCCAATAAAATTTCAAGTATCGCACAAGGATCTCCTAAACAACTTTCTGAACCATCAGTAATGATGATAAGAATGTTCTTTTGTCCCTCTAGTCCAGCGAAATCAATTTTAGTCTGTTCTAAGGTAAACGCTAAAGGGGTAATTCCTTTTGGTTTGACACTATGTAGTCGGTCTTCAAGCTGGTCTAAAGTGTTTGTTGTAATAGGCAGTTTTAACTCAGTATCCTCACAATCATTGTCAATCGGCAAACTTTGATGGCCATAAACGCGCAATCCAAAACGAAGACTGTCATATTTGCTAATAAGGCTATCTGCAATGTGCAACAAACTCTTTTCCGCTATCGTCCATTTGTCTTCTTTACCCCATTTCTTTAGCATACTCGATGACCCATCTACTACAAACAGTACATTGATCGGTGCCTGCTGACTCCAAAGGGTACAACTAAAACAAAGGAATAATATGGCTAGAGCAACTTGTCTCATCTCAGTTGGATTACCGTTGTTCGTTCTGGAAACATTTCAAAATCATATCGATGACTGCGCTCACTGTCGTTGTCACTTTCGTTAATATATATAAAGCTATAAACCCCTGGTTGTAATTTGAGTTCCAAATCTTCGCTAAACACCCCAATGTCGTAGACTAAATTCCAAGGTGCGCTATTTCGGTCAAAAATACTTCCTCTTAAGGCTTTGTTGTTTTTGATCGATAGTTTTCCATTGGCTGGATAGTTCTGTTTGAGTACTTTATCCGCTTCAAATTTAACAGTTTCATTTTTAAGCGGAATGAGGGTGGTACTTAGCTTATAGGTATTAGCTAAAGTCGGTAGATTGTTTAACCTATAATTATACACCCATTCATCTTCTGTCTTCAAAATGAAATGCGGAGTCTGCTCATCATATTGTTGTTCGTGTCCTACTGCAAGGTAAGATTTAGGTATAGTAATCGTAAGGGTATTATGAACTCCAGCTGTTAGCTGAAACTGGTCGCTAGAGATAGGAGGGTAGCTATGTACTTTGATATCGTACCATCCTCTAGGGTCGATTTTTAAGGTGTCAGGTTTTCCTTTTTTGGTTAAACTGTGGATGTAAGCGAACAGAACCTCTTCGCTTATAGCGTCATTAATTGTAATAGGGGTATTGGTAATGGTTTGATTGCCTGCGCTAAGTAATTCTATGCTTAGAGTTGTTTGACCTGTAGCTTGCTTAACTGTATTTTGAAGAACGACTTTCAATTCATCTTGATCCTTCGCATTAATAAAGGTGCCGATGCAATCGAAAGAGGAAATCAAAGAATCTTCAATGTTCAATCCAATAATGAAGGGATTAATGGTAATTCTCTTCTCATTAAGGTATTTGGCCGCATCACAAGGATTGCCAGCACAGTTTTCAAGTCCATCAGTAATTAGAATGATGGAGTTTAAACTTTCGATGTCTGTGAAATCTTTCGCAGATTCTATTAAAGAATAGGCAATGGGCGTATTTCCATTGGGATTTATTGCTTTTAAGCGATTGGCAAATGCGACTTGATTATTTGATCCAAAGGGTATTTCCAACTTTGAATCGGTACAATTATCTAAGCTTTTATGATATTGATGCCCGAATACTCTTAGGCCTACTTGGATACTTGGATTTGCTCGTTCAATGCTGTCGACAAGCTGGTACAAAGTATTTTTTGCAATGGTCATTTTATCTTCATCACCCCACATCGCATCCATACTGCCAGAGGCATCGAGTACAAATAGTACTTTTTGAATTTGAGGAGTCTCTTGACTATAGCCAATATTGACTAGCGCTAAAAAGATTAAAAAGAGTAGCTTTTTCAAGGAGTAAACTTATAGTTCTCAAACGAAATTGCTAGAGAATTGTTGTTAATAGTCACCTAAGGTTTCTTCTAACTGACCTAAAGCATTAGCCAATTGATCGTCATTTGGTGCTTTACCATGCCAATGATGGGTGCCTTGCATAAAATCAACACCAAAGCCCATTTCTGTATGCAGGAGAACACATACTGGTTTTCCTTGGCCAGTTAAACTTTTTGCTTTTTGCATGCCTTCAATTACAGATTGCATGTCATTTCCTTTAGGGATATCCATTACTTCCCAACCAAATGCTTCAAATTTCTGACGGATACTACCCATGGGTAAAACTTCTTCCGTAGGGCCATCTATTTGTTGACGGTTAAGATCAATAGTGGATATAAGGTTATCAATTTTATTACCAGAAGCAAATAATGCGGCTTCCCAAATTTGACCTTCTTGCAATTCACCATCTCCGTGCAAGGAGTAAACAGTCTTACGATCTCCATTAAGTGTTTTACTCATGGCAGCTCCAATTGCTACGCTCATGCCTTGACCTAAACTTCCTGAAGCAACACGAACACCTGGTAAGTGCTCATGGGTTGTAGGATGTCCTTGAAGGCGAGTGTTAATCTTTCTGAATGTCTTTAGTTCTTCAACTGGAAAGTACCCACTTCTAGCTAGGACGCTATAAAATACTGGAGAAATATGGCCATTAGAAAGGAAGAACAAATCTTCATTGTTACCATCCATGTTAAAAGATGGGTCATGATCCATTAACTCTTTGTATAAAGCGATAAAGAGTTCCGTGCATCCCATGCTTCCGCCTGGATGACCACTATTAACTGCATGCACCATGCGTAGAATATCACGTCGTACTTGTGTAGCTAATTGTTCTAAAGAAGATATATTGGACATAAGGCTCTTTCTTGTTTCGACAAATGTAAAACCTAGTCCTTGGATAAGATAATTTGATGGGATCTAAGTTTGCACAGTAGGTGGATAACGCAAGTGAATGACGAATTATCAATTATGAATTTACAATTTTTACTTTATTTTAATGCTTCGTTTTATGGTTCCAATAATCTTTAGGATTTCTTGCTTCTTTGTAAGAAATTCAAAGCTTTGCATGAAAGTCTTTGCGAGCTTGCCCTCCAATTGCTTCCTCTATGTTTGCTCCAATTGACGTTCCCGCTCTAAGTAGTTGTTTACTTAGAACGAACTCTTTCCTTTTGTCTAAGAGTAGTTTACGAATAATTGCAATTTTGAGCGCAAAAGCATAGGTCTTTTATTGAATAATATTTTCTTTCATCCCTATTGATTATTTTTAACATATCTACAACAAAAGGCTAAAAGAATGATTTACAATTAGTAGTAATTCGTTTTGATTTATTAATTGTGATTAGCTGCTTAGAAATTCTTAATTCCTAATTAATTAGAAAGCCCTATTACGATAAACGCAATAGGGCTTTCTTAAAAGCTTTGGTTTGGAAAGCTTATCTCTTTTTCTTCACTTTATCCGCTCCTTTCATCGTGTCAACTAGAATAGCTGATGCAATGAAAATAGAAGAGTAAGTACCTACTAGAATTCCCATTAATAAAGCAAAAGAGAAGCCTCTAATTGCTTCGCCACCGAATACGAACAAAATAAGTACTACTAACAAGGTAGTGAAAGAGGTCATTAAGGTTCTACTCAATGTACTATTAATTGCAGCATTTACATTAGTAACAACATCTCTTGTCGGATGCTCATCAAAGTACTCTCTAATTCTATCAAATACAATTACGGTATCATTTATAGAGTAACCAATAACCGTTAAGATGGCTGCTATAAATTTCTGCTCAATCTCTAGTGAGAATGGGAACCATTCACCCCAGAAGATAGAGAATACAGATAACAAGATTAAGGAATCATGTATTACTGCGCCTAATGCACCAACACCATATTGCCATTTTCTAAATCGAATTAATAAGTATAAGAAAATTAAGATTGCTCCTACACCTCCAGCCCAGAATGCACTAGATTGGATATCATCAGCAATAGACGTATCGACTTTGTTCGATTGAACAAGAGCTGAACGCATAAACTCTTCATTTGACGGCTCAGTTACGAATTCACCTCTAAGTGCATCATATAATTTAAAAGTAACTGTACTATCCGTCTTAGGGTCTTTACTTTCGATTTCGTATGAGGTGATAATTTGAATTGTTCTGTCGTTTCCGAAAGTTTTCACTTGTGGAGTAGAACCAAATGTTTCAGATAAATCGCTACGAATTGCATCTGTAGAAACCGTTTGATCAAAAGCTACAACGTATGAACGTCCACCTTTAAAGTCAACACCTAATTCAAATCCTTTGGTAAACATTGAAACCAAACCAGCTATTATAATTACTGCTGAAATCACATAAGTGATTTTACGTTTTCCTAAGAAGTCGAACTTGGCATCTTTCAAGATGTTCTCACTCCATGACATTGACATTCTAACTGTTTTATCTCTATCGCTCATGCCATCGAAAATTAAACGAGACAAGAATACTGCTGAGATAAATGATGCAATAATACCAATCATTAATACAATGGCAAATCCTTTAACTGGACCAGCACCTAACCAAAGTAGGGTAGCAGCCGTTATGAATGTAGTTACATTTGCATCAATAATTGCGCTATAAGATCTAGAGAAACCATCAGATATTGCTAAACGAGCACCTTTGCCTTTACGCAACTCTTCCTTGATTCTTTCAAAGATGATTACGTTAGCATCCACTGCCATACCAATAGTTAAAACGATACCCGCTAAACCAGGCAAGGTTAAAGCAGCTCCCAATGAAGCCAATGTTCCCATAATGAAAACAATATTTACCAATAATGCAATATTGGCAATAACACCAGCACCGCTATAGTAAAGAATCATGAATAAGATTACAAACAAGAAACCAATACCTAAGGCTAATAAACCTGAACGGATAGAAGCATCACCTAAGCTTGCTCCAACAACTGCTTCTTGAGGGATGTTAATTTGAGCATCTAACTTACCAGACTTCAAGATGTTTGCTAAATCTTGTGCTTCATCAAAGTCATCTAAACCTGTAATTTGAGATGAACCACCACAAATCGCACCGTTTACATTTGGTGCAGAGAATACTTTATTGTCTAATACAATAGCAACTTGCTTGCCTACATTTTCTTCCGTTAATTTACACCATTTGTTAGCTCCAACATTATTCATTCTCATTGATACCGCTGCAGCACCAAACTCATCCAATACAGAACGAGCATCTGTAATTACATCACCACTCATTGCCGCTTTACCATCAATACCTTTTTGTAAAGCAAAAATGGTATAAAAATCATCTGCAATTGCACCTGTACCTTTGAAAGACTTAGCTGACCATGCTAACTTAACACGAGCGATATCGAAGATAGATTTGATTTCTTCCATAGCAAGGTAAGTCTTTACCTTATCCATATCTTTTTTAGCTACATAACCAACAATAGCACCTGGTCTCCAGAATTGACGACCATCTTGTACATCGATGTTAGGTTGAAGGATGTCAAATAAAGGATTGAATGCACTACTTGTAGTATCAGCTCCTTCCCCTTCTAATCCAGCTAAATCTTCTTCTAATTCAGAAAGACCTAAGTCATCTTCTAGTTCATTCAACGCTTCTTCAGCACCTTCAACTACTCCTTCAACAGCTTCTATAGCTTCAATAGGGTCAACAGCTGCTTCAATTACGTCTTCTGTAGATTCTTCTAAACCAAGAATACCAACTAACATATCGTTTGCTTGGAACAATAGATTTCCAGCAACGCTTGCGTCAACTGTTTCGTAAAATTCTAATACTGCAGCAGATTGGATAATGTTTCTTACACGATCCGTGTTATCAGCACCTGGAAGTTCAATGTAGATTCTTCCGTTAGCATCTGGTTCTGATATGAAAGGTTGTGCAACACCAAACTCATCGATACGCGTAGTCAATACATTATGCGTTTCGCTGTTTTTCGCGTTAGCTTCTTCTTTTAATACTTCTAAAACGTCATCATTTGAAGAGTCAAAAGTAATTTTCTCTCTAAATTTTTCAATAGGAGCGAAAATGCCTGACAACTTAGCGTCGCCTGCAATTTTACTATACTCTTTTCCAAATAAAGTGATGAAGTCACCTTGGTTATTTGCTTGTGCCGCAATTGAAGCTTCCAAAGCTTTATTGAAGTTTTCATCTTTCGTGTTGTTTGAAAGTTTCTTCAATACATCTGCTTGGTCAATTTCAACTAGCATACTTACTCCACCTTTAAGGTCAAGTCCCAAGTTTAAACTACGTTTGTTGATTTCATCGTAAGTGAAACCTAAAAACGCTTCTTCGTTTTTAACTGAGTCTAAGTAGTAGTTCTTTGCTTTATTCTCTAAGTATGATTTCTCAAGACCTTCTTCAATATCTAAAACTTGAGTTGTTGCATAAGCTTCTGCTTTTCCAACAAATGAGTTCTTGATAAAGGTGAAAGAAAGTTGAAAAATCGATACAACGACAAGTGCAATGATAACAATTCTTATAAATCCTTTTGCTTGCATATTACTAAGGGTTAATTTTTTTTAAAGGCTGCAAATATACTATTATTATAAGGGAATAATTGAAGTTTTATTCAAAAAGTTGCTCTAGGTCAAATTGGCCTAGATATCTGGGTGATTTCTACTAATTAATTAGCGTTTAAGAAAGCTTTTTGTCACTTGTGAATTGGCTAATTGGAGCGAAACAAAGTACCTACCATCGCTTAACGAATGTTCATATTGAATACTAGCTTCATTTGTATTAAGCTCTATTTTATCAACTAGCTGACCATTCAAGTTGAAAATTTGGAGAGTCTTTACCACTTCTGGACTTGAAAAAGTAAAGAGTAAAGTGTTGGTTGAAATAGATTGCTGGACAAGAAGTATAGTTTCTTCTTCGATGTAATGAATAGGGGTAGAGAAATCACAAAAAGTATTGAAGTTGAGTACTTTTTCAATACCGGTTTCCAACTGAATATTGCTTAAAATGACGGTTTGGCATTGAGGATGACTCATTCGAATGTCATAAAAACCTGAATCAACAACTCCGATATGATAAGTGCCATTAAATTGGGAATACTTCAGGTAGTCTTCTCCTAAGACCTCAATTTGAGCATCACTAATAGGTACGTTGTTTAAGCTGTCAAATACATTACCCGTTAGATAGGATGCACGAACATAGTTAGGTGCCAATATGAAAAGACCTTCTTCTCTGTCACTTGCTAACACATTGCCACTTGGCAAATAAGGATAGACGCCCCAGTTTCCTTGAAATCCATCATCGGATGAAAAAGGAGAGGTGTCGTAACTTCCAATCTCTACTAAGTTAGTCTTCAAGGTAGCATCCACCAGTGTGAGCCCATTTCTATAGTATGACGTGAACAAGTAATCAGCTACAAAAAAAGTGTTATGTGGTATGGCGCTATCACCGGGATTCGTTTGATACTGATCTAACAATTGAATATTATTCAAGTCAGAAATGTCGTACATGTCCACAAAAGCACCTGGTTTTTCATCTGTTGTTGCCAAATACTGACCATCGTCACTTAGCCAACAATTATGCGTGTATGCACGGCTTGTTGATTGCCTAGCTAGAACTATTGCTTGTTGTTTGTCACTAACATCAACAATCGAGAATGTGCCATTTGAAATTTCTGCAGTATACAAAGTGTCGCCTCTTACAAATGCGTCGTGAACATATTTGTCATCATATATACCTAGATACGCTGGTTCAAAACGATTAGAGGTATTTAAATCAATAATGAATGCTCCTTTGTTGGAAATGTTACTTCCCAGTAAATACGCAACGCCATTTTCATCAATGAAAATATTGTGTGCAGTGGTGTAATCGATAGTGTCAATTTGCATAACATACTGAAATGAAGCAGTATTGGGTAAGTCGTTTAAGTCAACTATAAGCAGTCCACCGCTTTCCTCACTTGTCACATAGGCAAAGCCGTCAAAGGTCTTAATATCCCGCCAAACACTTGTATCTCCCATGATCTCAAAAAGAAGAGTAGGAGATTGCGGTAGAGTTACATCAATAATAAGGAGTGACACTTCAGAACCAACCAGCGCGTATTCATTTCCCGAAGCATCTGCGAAGCCCCATATATCATTAACTTTTGTATTTATAGGCAAGTAGCCTAATAAGTCCATGTTTTTCTGGGCTTGGATTTGTAATCCAGCTAAGAGAAAAACTATATGGAAGATTTTTAAACGCATTATTTAACCAATATCCGTTCGAATTCCTCAATTTTATAAATGCGCAATGAGGTGTTTTCTATTCTTTGTGTTTCTCCATTTTCCTTGCTTATAGCAGAGAACTGATAAGAATTGACGAGCGGCTTGAAAGTTTGATCTAATAATTGTTTCTTAAAGCTTAAACCATTTTCGTCCATAAGCTTTAAGAATATAGAAGCCATATCGTGACCTAGAAAAACGAACTCATTAGGAGTGCCTTCATATTTCATCTCATAGCTGTCTTGAAAATTGATGACATCAACATCTTCTTCATCTATCCAATAGGATTGGGTAAAATGAATTTGACCGTTATTAATGTAGTCTAATCGGACAGTTTCGGAGGTTTCCCATCCAGGCATACCAAAAACAGTAAGCTGGTTGTTTTTCTCCGCTGTATTAAGTTGTCTAAGGAAATGGTGTATGAAGTTTTCATCGAAACTATTTACAATAATCACGTTGTTCCCTTGATCTAAGTAGTTATCGAGCTCAAAATCAAAGCTTACTTGATGTGTGCCTAACTCAATATTAGAGTAAGAGATTTTATCTTCTATATCCAAAGAATCATTATAGCGGTCTACATATTGGGCAATGCTATTCGCATAAGCTATACTCGAAGGGCTGTTGTGGTATAAGAATTTGAAATTGGGCTTTTCAATAGAATCTATGCCATAATTAATTATAGTCAGCAAATGCTGCTCTAAAGAGGGCTCAACCATGTAATAGTTTGGATTATCAAGTGAGGCTGTTTTGGAAGGACTAAATGGAGAAAGATGAGGAATATTGTTTTCTCTTGCAAATTTCGTAATTTCCATGAGATTAGCCTTTAAGGCTGGTCCAATGATAAGATCAAAACTGTCTTTTTTTAACTGACTTAAAATTCCTTCAATGTTAGCGGAGCTATGCTTATCATCAAAGAATTGAATGTCATATTTTGAAGACAATTTCATCGTGTTTAGTGCCATCATCATTCCTTCAGTAAAACAAATTGACATTTCACTTTGGCTAGTCACATTGAATTTTCCGAAGTTCTTTTTGCTTGCAAGAGCCCATGAACGTCTCACACTATCTTCCATGAATGGCAGAATGACAGCTATCCTATATCGGTCCTTTTTGATATTAATTTCAGGTGTGAGAGAGTCTGTTGGATTAGTTGAAAGAGTGTCCACTAAATCCACAATTACATTGTCTTTACTAGGGCTGTTGGCGTTTGGATTTACTTTTTGAGGTCCTTTTACCCAATTCTTCCCATCAAAACGCATGACATCATTTTGACTACTTATATTTTTAGTTTTACAACTGGCCAATGTTAATAGACCAATTAGAATAACATAAAAGTGAAAACTATTCATCTTCATACCGTAATTCTTTACTTCTTAAATATTTAAATTACTCCCACTCAATAGTTGCTGGAGGCTTTGAACTTATATCATAAACCACTCTATTTACTCCTCGCACATTATTGATAATTTCATTTGAAACTTTGGCAAGGAACTCATACGGAAGGTGAACCCAATCGGCGGTCATTCCATCTTTACTTACTACAGCTCTTAAAGCTACCGCATCTTCATAAGTTCTTTCATCACCCATAACACCAACACTCTTCTGGTTTAACAAAATCGTGCCAGCTTGCCAAACTTGATGATATAAATCATATTCTTTAAGCAAAGTGATAAAAATATGGTCAGCTTCCTGGAGAGTTTTAACACGTTCTTTTGTGATCTCTCCCATTACACGAATGGCCAAGCCCGGGCCAGGGAAGGGGTGGCGCTGTACAATATAAGAAGGAACGCCTATAGCTTCTCCAACTAAACGAACTTCGTCTTTAAAAAGCATGCGCAAAGGCTCTACAATTTTTAGATCTAATTTCTCTGGTAAGCCCCCTACGTTGTGATGAGATTTGATAGTTACTGATGGTCCATGAACAGAAACGGATTCTATAACATCTGGATAGATTGTTCCTTGTGCCAACCATTTAGCACCTTCTATTTTTTTAGACTCTGCTTCAAAAACATCGATAAAGTTTTTACCTATTATTTTACGCTTCTTCTCTGGATCGCTAACGCCATGTAACTCTTTGTAAAACAATTCACTAGCATCAACACCTTTTACATTTAATCCAAGTCCTTTATAGTCTTCTAAAACGTCTTGAAATTCATTCTTTCTTAAGAGTCCATTGTCCACAAAAATGCAATGTAAGTTAGGACCTATGGCATTGTGTAATAAGCCAGCAGCTACACTACTATCTACCCCACCTGATAATCCCAAAATAACTTTATCATCGCCTAATTGTTCCTTTAAACCAGCGACACTTTCTTCAACAAAAGATTGTGAAGTCCAGTCAGCATTTACTTCACAAATTTCAATTAGGAAATTGTGTAACATCATCAACCCTTCTGTAGAATGGGTAACTTCTGGATGATATTGGAAAGCATAGAATGGATGATTGAACGCATGTTCAATACTTCGGTATGCAGCCACATCAATACTCTTGGTATTGGCTATAATTTCAAATTGATTAGAAAGTTCTAGAATGCTATCACCGTGACTCATCCACACCTGTGATTGGTCAGGTACATTGTTGAATATTGGATCTTGCTTTAAGACATGTAAGTCTGCTCTGCCGTATTCTCTTTTATTACTCTTCGCAACTTTTCCACCAATATTGTGTGCTACATATTGTGCGCCATAGCAAACCGCTAATACAGGCTTTGTGCTCAGAATTTCTTCCACTGCTATTTGAGGAGACTTCTCATCTAATACTGAAAAAGGGCTTCCGCTTAAGATCACCGCTTTTACATCATCTCCCAATTCAGGCACCTTATTGAATGGGTATATCTCACAGAAAATTTTAAGCTCTCTTACTCTTCTCGCAATCAATTGCGTGTATTGGGAACCGAAATCTAGTATTATTACTTTGTCATGCATATTAGCGCAAAAGTAAGCATATTAATTTTTAGTTTGAACGCTCATAATCAACATTTGTGGAAGATTTATTTTACATCTCATTCATACCTTAACCGATGCCTTTTTAATTTTTTAGTTTCATAATTACCTACAGCACATACAATTATCCACATTCATAATGTGGATTACTGGGCGCTATAAGTGGATAAACTATTTGAATTTTTAAGCAACAATAAATCATGTTTTTTATTTTTGTACCAAATTCTAACTAATGAAAAAACAACTATTATTTATAATCATGTCTACATTGGTGGCCATTGGATTAAATGCGCAGTCAACTGCTTTACTTGTTGACTTTGAGACTCTCGGTTCTGGCTATACACCTTCTGCTACTATTGGTTCAGGTTGGGTAGATTTATTTAACAGAACAGATTTCAATATGACTACTGTTAATAATGAGGATGGCTTCTATTGGGGGATAGAGGATAAAGCTGGGAGCTATTCCTTAACTCTAGATCAAATAAATGTTTCAAATGCTAGTTCCTTTACTTTAGGTTTGGATTGGGTGACTCACCATAGTAATGACTGGGATGGAGGGACCTATATGAGGATCTATTATATTGAAAATTCTGGTTCAGATCAAAATTTATTGTGGGTTGAAAACGTTCCAAATGCCGGAAATACTACAAATGAGCCGGCTGCCGTGGATTTAAATTTTGATGGGAATGGAGAGTGCTTAAATTCTTTGCCAGCAAGATCCACTTCTTCTAATGGATGTAATATTGGTGAAGGAAGAAATCATTTTGAAACCTACAGCACATCAAGTATCTCCTTAAGCACTGGTGCCACTACATTGGATATTCGTATAGATTTTAATAATTTCAATCAGAATGATATTGGAATGTATATTGATAATATTACTATAGATACTGTTGGTTCTAGCGCTTCCGTATCACCCATTATAACAGTCAGTCCAAGCAGCCTTTCAGGCTTAGATTATGTAGAAAATGCGGGACCCTCTTCAGCGAGTTCAATTTTGCTAGATGGGTCAGATTTAACTGCAAATATTACAGGATCTGGGGCTTCAAGTTTTGAATTTTCACCAGACAATTCAACATGGGGGGCATTTCCAAGTACGGATGTGTCTTCAGCCTCACAGCAAGTATATGTTCGTCTAGTTGGGGGTTTAGGTGTTGGTACATATAATGAAACACTCACTTTGTCAAGTACAGGTGCCTCTGATGTCACGGTTAGTTTATCTGGCGAAGTAACAGTAGCACCATGTGTACAATCTCTTCAAACATTACCATATAGTGGAATTAGTGGTACTGCTGGTTTTGATCACTCTACAAGTAATCCTCCTGCTGCAGCCCCAGCAGAGTCTTGCGGTACGAACTTTATCTTGACCTATGCAAGTACCCCAGTTACAGATGGTGGCAGTAATGAATTTGGCAATCAGAGTAATTTAGGTTTATCCGGGTTGTCTAGTGCAGATTTCGGTGGACCAGCCAGTTTTCAGACTTTCCCTGTAGATGTGAGTGCAGTTACTGCGGTTGATATCACTGCAGTAGGTAATACTGCTGGTAGCGGGGTGTTTAATGGTAGTGCTGGATCTCCATCAGTACCTGAACAGTTTGAATGGTGGTATTCATTAGATGGTGGAGCACAACAAGTTTTCTTTTCGTCTACATCAGATGGTTCATTGGCTGCTTCTCAATTAAATTTAGATGTTACTGGAGTGAATGAAATAGTGCTTGGTTTTAATTTTGCAGTAAACGGAGCTGGAGACGGGTTTGAAGGTATGGATGTATCCATAATAGAACATGTCCCAAGTTCTTGTTCGATTGATGCTATTTCAGCAGCCACACCAAGTGCATGCGATGCAGCTTCAAGTACATACGCAGTTGATGTAACAGTTACATATACTAATCCTCCAGCTACCGGAGATATAGATGTAAATGGTCAAACTTTCGCAGTGATATCTAGCCCGCAAACGTTAACTTTAACAAACTTAACAGCAGATGGAGCATCAACAGATGTGACTGCTTTTTTTGCTGATGACCCATCCTGTACACTTACTGAATCTGGTTTGTATACAGCTCCTGCTGCATGTACTCCTGACATTATTATCAATGAGTTTCAAGCTGATCCTGATGCTATAGATGGTGACGCCAACGGTGATGGGGTGGTAAGCACAACGCATGATGAGTTTGTTGAATTATATAATAATGAATCATCGGACGTGGATATGTCCGGATGGACAATTTCAGATAACAATGGAGTTGTACATACTTTTCCTGCAGGCACAAATGTAGCTGCTGGAAGTTTTGTTACTGTTTTTGGTGGGGGAACTCCAACAGGTATTAGTGGTATAGCCATGGCAGCAATTCCATCAGGCCTCAACTTAAATAATGATGGAGATGGTATATTCATTAAAACAGCTTCAGGTACTTTAGTCGTATCGCATACTTACGGATCCTCAGCAGGCAACAATCAAGCTCTTGGTCGAGAGCCTGACCTTACCGGTTCTTTTGTTCAACATTCGACTATTTGTGGTGTTTTAGGTAGAAGATATACGCCAGGGGCATTAAATGTTAATGCCACACCATTATGCTCGATAACTTCATCTGCAGATGATATGTGTGAAGGAGACACTCGCACATTAACATCTAGTGGTTCAGGTACAGTCTTTTCCGGCACAGGGGTTTCTGGAAATATATTTACTGCACCTGATCCTGGTTCTGCTTCAGCAGATTATACGATAACAGCAACTAATGGTTGTTGTAGTGAAACTCAAATTATTACAGTATACGAAAACCTATCATTTACCTCAACTGCTGAAGATATTTGTGAGGGCACTCAAAGGACTTTAAGTGCAACTCCAAGCGGAGGTACTTTTTCTGGAGCAGGGGTCTCGGGTTCAATATTTACAGCACCGACACCAGCATCAGGCAATAGTGAGACTTTTACAGTGAGCTATTCTATTCCAGGTAGTCCTTGCACTTCAACGCAGAGTATCATTGTCTTTACCGACCCTACTGCAGCATCAGCGGGTGCTGATGTTCAATCATGTATATCCGGCTCGGTTACAATGGCAGCATCTCAGCCAAGCGTAGGAACTGGGGAATGGACATGGTCATCTCAGCCAAGTTATACCTCGGGAAATCCTATATCTCCTGCGGCAAGCGTAAGCTTTAGCTCAGCAGGAACTTATACAGGAACATGGACGGTAAGTAATGGTGCTTGTGGAGATGTAGCCAATCCTCAAACTGCTGAAGTGATTGTAACATCAGCTGCAAATAACATGACCCTAGATAATAACGGTATGACTTCAACTGCTGTTGAAGTTTGTACGGAGGGCGCATGGACGTATTATGCAACTTCAGCGAAGCCTAATGAGTATTTATTTGCTATTAATAAAAACGGAAATACGTTTACCGCTGATGTGACCATTACCGATGTAGCAGGATCTGCTCCAATAGAGTCTGTAGATAACGCACGAGGTACATGGTTGCTAAGCCGATACTGGAATGCATCTATTATATCTGGATCAATTGCTACAACTGTAGCGATAAGATACTTTATTGATGATGCAGAATTAACAGCTGCTATAAATGCGGCGGATGCTTTTCTTGCAGCTTCACCGTTGTCTGGTGTATCAGCAGTTACCCCGTTAACATTCTTTAAAACGCAATCTGCTGCATTCAATCCTAACACGGATCTAATTAATGGTGATTTTACATTTACACCAACATACTTGAATATTAAAACTACAGGGACAACCAATGGATATACTTATTATGAGTTGGATGGTATTACCTCATTCTCGGGTGGTACAGGTGGATTTGGCGTAAACGATGGAGGAACTTCATTGCCAGTAGAGTTAATTTCATTTAATGCAAAAGCAGTGGACAACCAGTATATTCAATTGGATTGGGCTACAGCGACTGAGATCAATAATGACGGATTTGAAGTACTACGAGGTACAGACGGTATCAACTTTGAGCGAATAGCTTGGATGGATGGACACGGAAATTCAACAGCGACAAATAAATATGTATTCAGAGATCATGGCGTGAATAAAGGGGTCAATTATTATTATCAATTGAAGCAAATTGATTATGATGGTCAGTATGAATACTTTGATATCGAAACAGCGAGATTAGAAGGAACGATAAATTTCTTCATTGGCGCACTCGTTCCAAACCCAAGTAAAGGGAATGACGCAGTAAGTGTTAATGTAGAGACGACAACTGGAGAAGTAATGACCATTCAAATCTTTGATCAGATAGGAGCAGAGGTGAAGAAGCTTACTTACATGTTATTTGCTGCTGATAACGGCTTAGATATCGATGTATCAGACTTAGTAGAAGGAACTTACTTTTTAACTTTTGAAACTAGAATGGGCACAGAGACTAGAAAACTAGTTGTTATAAAATAACCAGCACATTATTTTGTCTAGTTCTAAATAAACAATACAGATTATTAAAGGATTAAAGTTATTAATT
>ERZ887851.1013-NODE-1013-length-25824-cov-75.342349_pt1 | contig 25824 bp, 25 predicted proteins | sample MGYA00521100_ERZ887851 | MGnify/ENA primary metagenome ERZ887851 (study PRJEB32303, sample SAMEA104408602) | aquatic metagenome | biome: Brackish water; feature: Pelagic; material: water | place: Baltic Sea | collected 2014-06-06T16:11:00 | depth 11,444 m ... | reverse complement strand
CATTCGCGTCAAACTCAACGACTTCAACTTCAACGGTAGTGGCACACCCTTCGTGGCCAGGCCTAGAAGCCGTTGATATAAGGCAAAGATTCAGCGGTCTGAGCAAGCTCGCATTCGTGGGCCAGCAACTGGGATGTTGCATCCCATTGCCCAGAAGCCAGCATCTGCTGGGGACCTGCCTGGATTTCTAGCTGCCAAAGCTGCCCCCCGGAGGCTTCTAGGGAGGCCGTAGCCAGCGACAAGGTCAGCTCTTGGGCAGGATCGGCGATCAGCTGCTCCTGCAGGCTCAGCACGCTGGCGTGGGATGCGGTGAAACAGGGAATTCCCAAGGCCAGACAGTTGCCATAGAAGATCTCAGCAAAGCTTTCCCCCACCACCGCCCGGATACCCCAGCGCATCAGCGCCTGGGGAGCATGCTCACGACTTGAGCCACAGCCAAAGTTGCGGTTCACAACTAGCACAGAGGCTCCCTGCAGCTCCGGTCGATCGAAGGGATGCTCCCCAGAAAGCTCAGCCCGATCATCGGCAAACACCTGCTCACCAAGCCCGTCAAAGGTGACACATTTAAGAAAGCGGGCTGGAATAATTCGATCGGTGTCAATGTCGTCGCCGACGATGACAACGGCGCGCCCGCGCACAGCCGCGATAGGGCCAAGGGGAAAGCTGGAGGTGGTCATGGCCGCGGTCATGGCGTGGTGTTAATCATCTGGCGCACATCACACACTTTGCCGGCAATTGCGGCCGCAGCCACCATCGCCGGACTCATCAGCAGGGTGCGTCCGGTAGCCGAGCCCTGGCGACCCTTGAAGTTGCGATTGCTTGAACTAGCGCTGATCTGACGGCCCTCAAGCCGGTCTGGATTCATGGCCAGACACATCGAGCAGCCGGGCTCACGCCACTCAAAGCCTGCCTCCCTAAAAACTCGGTCAAGTCCTTCCGCTACCGCAGCCGCCGCCACCTGTTCAGAACCAGGCACCACAAACGCCTTGATGCCCGGAGCCACATGGCGCCCCTTGGCCACCGCAGCAGCCGCCTGCAAATCGGACAGGCGCCCATTGGTGCAGCTGCCAATGAAGCAAACATCCACCGCTGTGCCTGCAATCGGAGTGCCGGGCTGCAGATCCATGTAGCGGTAGGCCTCCTGGGCCAGGGGCCGCTCATCTGGCTCTGTCTGCTCCAAGGTTGGCACCGTTTCATCAACACCGATGCCCTGGCCGGGGGTGATCCCCCAGGTGACCGTCGGGGCAATGGCGGCGGCATCGAAGCGCACCTCATCGTCAAATACTGCGTCTGCGCCACTGGCCAGGCCACGCCACCAGGCCACGGCCCGCTCCCAGGCTTCAGCCTTAGGGGCATAGGGCCGGCCTTGCAGGTAGGCAAAGGTGACGGCGTCGGGATTGACGTAGCCGCAGCGGGCACCGCCCTCGATTGCCATGTTGCAGAGGGTCATGCGCTCCTCCATCGCCAAAGCATCGATGGCTGGACCAGCAAATTCGTAGGCGTAGCCCACACCACCTTTGACCCCCAACACCCGGATGATGTGCAGCACCAAGTCTTTGGCATAGACGCCAGGCTGCAGCTGCCCTTCTACCCAAATCCGCCGCACCTTGAGCTTGCCCATCGACAGGCTCTGGCTGGCCAGCACATCGCGCACCTGGCTGGTGCCAATGCCAAAGGCAATCGCCCCAAAAGCCCCGTGGGTGGAGGTGTGGGAGTCGCCGCAGGCGACGGTCATACCCGGCTGGGTGAGGCCCAATTCGGGGGCAATCACATGCACGATTCCCTGGCGGCCGCTGCCGAGGCCATGCAAAGGGATGCCGTAGTCGCTGCAGTTGCGCTCGAGGGTGGCGAGCATCTCCTCAGCCAGGGGATCAGCGAAGGGGCGCGCCTGGGATGTGGTGGGCACGATGTGATCAACCGTGGCCACGGTGCGCTCGGGGAGTCGCACCGGCAGGCCCAGATCTTTCAAGGCTGCAAAGGCCTGGGGGCTGGTCACCTCATGAATCAGGTGCAAACCGATAAACAACTGGGTGGAGCCGCCAGGCAACTGGGCCACCCGATGCAGATCCCAGACCTTGTCGTAGAGGGTGCCGGCACTCACGCAAGGTCTGTTCGACTGAGGCTTAAGCCTAAAGCTGCGCCCCGGAGCAGTCGGCCAGCCGCAGGCGCAAGCGATTGAGCGCTTCACCGGTCGTCAACCGCTGAATCCAGACCCGGCCGCGCGTGGCGCCAAAGCGCACTGCCTCGCTGCTGCAACCATCCGGGCCGGCAATGGCGATATGCACAAGTCCCACCGGCTTCTCAGTGCTGCCACCCCCCGGGCCGGCGATGCCGGTCACAGCAATGGCCCAGGTGGCACCAGTTGCACGGCGAGCGCCCTCAGCCATGGCAATGGCCACCGGATCGCTCACGGCGCCGTGGCTCTCAAGCAGGGCCTGCGGCACCCCAAGCAACGCCTGCTTAATCGAGTTGGCGTAGGCAATCACGCCACCAACAAAGCCATCAGAGGCTCCGGGCACCGCCGCCAGGGCCGCCCCCAGCCCACCGCCAGTGCAGCTCTCAGCTACCGCCAGCGTCTCACCGCGGCGGCGCAGCTGCTCGAGCACCACACTGGCCAGGCTGTCGTCATCGACGCCGAAGCAGGCCCTACCGGAGCGGGCCCGGATCTGCGCTTCAAGCGGAGCCAGCAGGATCTGGGCTTCAGCAACGCTGCCTGCCCTGGCCGTGAGGCGCAGCTTCACCTCACCGGCGCCGGCGTAGGGAGCCACAGTTGGGTTTTCTAGGGCCAGCAGATCGGCCATCTGCTCAGCCAGAGCCGACTCGGAGACGCCCCAAAAGCGCAACATGCGACTGGCGAACACCCCCTCAGCCAAACCAGCTGAGCGCAGCCATGGCTCTGCGGTGCCAAACCACATCGCCTCCATTTCGCTTGGCACGCCAGGGAAAGTGAGCACGGTGAATCCGGGCTGGATGCCCGGGGCCGCCGGCGGGGTCCAGATCATGCCGGGGGCGGTGCCGGTGGGATTTGGCAACACCGCCGCCCCTTCGGGCAGAAATGCCTGCTTGCGGTTGCTGGGGGAACAGAAACGGCCGCGGGCGCCGATGCGGGCCTGGATGGCGCTCCAGATCTCTGGGTGCTCCACCAGGGGCGTGTCAAAAGCAGCAGCGATAGCTTCTGTGGTTAGGTCGTCTGGGGTCGGGCCGAGTCCGCCGGTAGTGATCAACACCCGGCAGCGACCTGCCGCTTCCAGCACCGCTGCCATCAGGCGCGTGCGGTTGTCGCCAACCACGCTCTGGCGCTGGTGGGCGATGCCCAGGGCTGCCAGCTGCTCGGCCAGCCAGCGGGCATTGCCATTGGTGATGTTGCCGAGCAGCAGCTCGGTGCCGATGCAGAGAATCTCGGCTGTCACAGCCTCACAGCTCCCGATTGGCCGCAGGCTGCTGCAAGGCCCGGCGAGTACTAACCAGCACCCAGATCAACACCGCAGTAGCCAGGGCCAGCCAGAGGAAGCGCAATTCAGCATTCACCAGCACCAGGGCCAGGGAGCCCAACCACTGGGTGAAGGCATAAATCAGCAGCACGGTGCGGCGATGACTCAGTCCCGTCCTTAGTAGCCGGTGGTGCAGGTGGCGCCGATCGGGATAGAAGGGAGAGTGGCCTTCGCTGAGGCGGCCCATGATCACAGCCGACATGTCGGCCAAGGGCAGCGACAGGATCAACAGCGGTAGCAGCAGGCTGACGCTGGTGAGCCCCTTGGCCGGGCCGACGATGCTGATCGCCGCCAGGGCAAAGCCCAAGAAATAGGAGCCGCCGTCGCCCATGAATATGCGGGCAGGGTTGAAGTTGTGGCGCAGGAAACCGAGGCAGCTGCCGGCCAGCGCCGCGGCCAGCAGGCCAGCAGCAGGCTGATGCAGGCTGAAACTCACCGACAACAAACCCACTGCAGCGATACCGCTAACGCCCGCAGCCAGACCATCGAGACCATCAAGCCAGTTGATGGCGTTGGTGATACCCACCAACCAGATCACCGTTGCCAGCAGGCTTAGCCAGTCTGGCAATGGCAGAAGCAGATCAGAGCCTCCCCACCAGCCCATGGGGATCTCGATGTTGCCGATGCGCACACCCTCGTTCCACGCAACCATCGAAATGGCCAACTGGCCGGCCAAGCGGGGCAGGGGAGGTAGGGCATAGAGATCATCTGCCAGCCCGATCAAGAAAAAGCAAAGGGCGCCGGCCAGGGTGGTCCAGATCAGCTGGTCCTTTTCAGCGGGCAGGTTGGCGAACCCCCCCAAGGCCCAGATGAGGCCCAAGGCTGCACTGAAGGCGAAAACAATGCCGACCCCGCCAAGTCGCACCATGGGAGAGGTGTGCTGCTTGCGCGCATCGGGAGTATCCACCAATCCCCAGCGCAGTCCGAGCCGGCGTACCACTGGCACCACCAGAGCCGTGCACAGAGCAGCAACGGCAAAAGTGAGCAAGGCGGCCGCGTTGGGGCTGTAGGCGAGGGTCACTGAATCAGACCTAAGCAAGCCGAAAAATGGCCTTCATCACCCACCTTACGGGCGTTGAACTGGATCAAGCGTGCTGAAGCTCACGCGCTGCTGCGTAAAGCGGGAAGCGCTCACAGAGCGCCGCAACCCGATCGCGGCAGCGCTGCTCAATAGCGCTGTCTTCGGGATTGAGCAAGCGATCGGCGATGACATCGGCCACCTCGCGGAAGGCGGCCTCGTCAAAACCGCGGGTGGTGCAGGCAGCGGTGCCCAGGCGCAGGCCGCTGGTCACGAAGGGCGACTGGGGATCGAAGGGCACCGTGTTCTTGTTGGCGGTGATGTGGACATCACTCACCAGCAGGTCGGCCACCTTGCCGGTCATGCCGATGCCGCGCAGATCCAGCAGCACGATGTGGTTGTCGGTGCCGCCGCTCACCACGGCAATGCCGCGCTCCTGGATGCGCTCGGCGAGGGCCTGGGCGTTGGCCACCACCTGCTGGCTGTAGGCCTGGAAGCTGGGCTGCAGGGCTTCTCCGAAGGCCACCGCTTTGGCGGCGATCACGTGCTCGAGCGGACCGCCCTGGCTGCCGGGGAACACGGCCTTATCAAACTGCTTGCCGAACTCGGCATCGCGGCAGAGGATCAGGCCGCCGCGAGGGCCGCGCAGGGTCTTGTGGGTGGTGGTGGTCACCACGTCGCAATGGGGCACCGGGTTGGGGTGCACGCCCGCCGCCACCAGACCGGCGATGTGGGCCATATCGGCCAGCAGGTAGGCGCCCACCTCATCGGCGATGGCGCGGAAGGCCGCAAAATCAATGCTGCGGGGATAGGCGGAGTAACCGCACACGATCAGCTTGGGCTTGTGCTCGAGGGCCAGCTGGCGGATGGTGTCGAAGTTGAGCTGCTGGCTGTCGGGGTCGACGCCGTAGTGCAAGGCCTTGAACCACTTGCCGCTCACATTCACCGGCGAGCCGTGGGTGAGGTGGCCGCCGTGACTGAGGTCCATGCCCAGGATCGTGTCGCCGGGCTGCAACAGGGCCAGGAAGACGGCGAAGTTGGCCTGGGCGCCGCTGTGGGGCTGCACATTTGCCCAGGCGGCACCAAACAGCTCCTTGGCCCGCTCAATTGCCAGCTCCTCAATCGCATCGACATGCTCACAGCCGCCGTAGTAGCGCTTGGATGGCAGTCCTTCCGCATATTTATTTGTGAGCACCGAGCCCTGGGCCTCCATCACGGCCCGGGAGGCAAAGTTCTCAGAGGCGATCAGCTCAAGGTGGGTTTCCTGGCGCTGCAGCTCCTTTTCAATCAGCCCGGCGATGGCGGGATCTCCGGCAGCTAGGGACTGGTTGAGGGCAGCACCGCCGGGGTTGGCCATGGTTAAGGGTTAATTCGTCCGATGATCGTAAAGACCAGCGCCGGGCAAGGGATACCTCCATGTCGAAGCCAACCCACAAAAAAACCGCCCAAAGGCGGTTTTGAAAGAAGCGCGCCTGGAGAGATTCGAACTCCCGACCCTCTGATCCGTAGTCAGATGCTCTAATCCGCTGAGCTACAAGCGCATCGGCCCATTCTCACCGCACGGAGGGCCCATCCGTCAAACACCCCGTTCTCGCCTCCCCATCAATGCCCATCCGCTGGTACGGCCCCGCCAACCCCGAAGACCCCACCTACAGGCACTTCGAACGGATCGTGAACCTGACGCTCCACGCCGCCCTATTCGCCGCCCTGAACAGCGGCCTCTGGTTGGTACAGGAAATGCGTCACCCCTGGGCCCACCTCAACTGGCTGAGCCTGGGTTGGTTGCTGGTGTTGCTGGTTCACGCTGGCGCTGTAGTGGCTCTGCGTCCAACCCCCCGGCCATGACCCTCTCCGCCACAGACCTAAAAGAACTGGAACTGGCCCTGGCAGATCGCCTTTATGTGCAAGTAGCCAGTTGGCATCTCTACCTCGGCGACGCCGGCCTGGCCCAGGTCCTGGCGATCGAATGTTCCGCCCGGCTGGACCAGGGAGCGGAGGTGTGCGCGCGCCAGGCCCTTGAGGCGGTGCAGGTGCCGATCGGCGCCGGTTCCACCCGCCTGCCCCTAGCTCGGCTGGTGCCCGCCGGCCAGCTGCGGGACCTCGAAGAGGTGCTGGAGCAGTTTTGCCGATAAGGTTGCGCCAACTGGCGACGGGCTGTGCTGGTCATTGAGGTCACCAACGCCCGCGATGTGGTGCGACAACGCCTGGGTCGCTTGGGCGGACGCCTAATTGGCAAGGTGGTGGACGCCGAGGCCCAGGTTGAAAAAGCCCTGATTCAGGAGCTAGAGACGGCCTTCAAGGAATTCGGCATTGAGGCACGCATCTTTTCGGTGGACGGCCCCCGGATGCTGGGTCGCTCCCACCTAGAGATTCCAGTACAGGTGCGAGCTGAACGGGACGTTCGCCTCGACCCTTAGCGCCTCGCGCCAATGCGAGGCAAGCGATCGCGCAACTGGTCGGTTAGGTCCTTGACCTCTGGCACCTTGGCAAGGCTCGCCACCACGCCATAGATCAAGACACCCACTCCGCCGGCAAAGCTGCACTCCAGCAGCCGGCCCCAAAGACCAATGGGCCAGGCCACAGTTACCGACACGCCCCAGGCCGCCAGTCCGGCCAGTACGGCAGCACCAAACAGCTGCATCGTGTCGCGCAGCCACAGCCGCAGTGGCAGCCCGCCGAGCTTGGTCTGCAGTGCCAGCAGCAAACCAACACAGGTGATCAGATTCACCGCCACGGTGGCCAGCACCAGGCCGGCGGCGCCGCAATAGAGCCCAGGAAGCAGCTGGCCCTGGCCGGGCACTGGTCCGCCCACGAAAGCCCAACAGAAGAGCGCATTCAGCCCGATCCCCGCCAGCGACCAGCGGAACGGGGTAACCCCATCGCCGAGGGCGTAGAACACCCGCACCAGCACATCGCGGGCCAGATAGGCGGGCATGCCGATGCCGTAGGCCATCAGCAGGTTGCCCACCAACTCCGCAGCACCGGCATTGAAAGCCCCCCGCTCATAGATCAGCGCCACGATGGGCAAAGCCAGCGCCACCATCAAGGCGCCCAAGGGCAGCATGCTGGCGTTGGAGAGCATCAGCCCCTGGCGGATACGACCGATCAGCTCAGGTCGATCATCCGGTGCCGTCAGCCGGGCATAAACCGGCAGTAGCGGCACCAGCAGGGCATTGGAGAGCAGCCCGAGGGGCGTTTGCACCAGCAGGTTGGCGTAGCCCAGACCCGCCGCCGCCGCAGGGATTCCCGAAGCGAAAAACAGGGACACAAACACGTTGATCTGCAGCATCCCCGAGGAGAGGGTGGCGGGCCCCATCACCTGCAGCACCTCGCGCACACCGGGGTCCCGCCAGTCCCACACCAGCTGAAAGCGTTGCAGCCCTTGCCGGGCCAGGGCTGGCAGCTGAATCAGCCACTGCAGCACCGCCCCCAAAGTGGTGGAGCCGGCCAGCACCACGCCGCCAAGCACCGCCGTGGTGGGCAGGGTGATCGCTGCACCGAGCTGCCACCACAGCACGCCGATACCAGCGATCACGGCCACGCTCGAGAGCAAGGGGCTCACCGAGGGCAACCAAAACTCATCAGCAGCATTAAGGGCTCCAAAGCCCAGGCCGATCAGCCCGGCAAATAGGGCCATCGGCGCCATCCAACGCAGCTGCAGCACGGCGATGTCGTGGCGGGTGGCATCCAGGCCCGGGCCCACCAGGGTGATCAGGGGGCCAGCAAACACCAGCAACAACACCGTCACCCCGAGCAACCCCGCCCCCACCAGGGTGTTGATTGCGGCCAGCACGTAGGCGCCCTCCTGGCGGGGCCGGCGGGCCAGCACGCTCACCATGGCGCTGTGGAAAGGTCCGTTGATGCCGCCCAGCAGTATCAGCAGAAAGCCGGGCAGCACGTAGGCGTAGTTGTAGGCGTCGTAAGCAACGCCAACGCCGAAGGCCGCTGCAATGGCCTGCTGCCGCACCAGGCCGGCCAACTTGCTGAGGGCAGTGGCCACTGCCACAACCAGGGCAATGCGCCTGAGGGACTTTGCCATCAAGTGGGACCCAAGGCCCGGGAGTTGGCGGCAGTATGGCTGGCCTGCTCCAATCCACCCCAGCCTGCCCGCCATGGCCACCTGCGTGCTCAGCCTCGGCCCCTTGGTGGAAGGCACCTTGGTGAAGCGCTACAAGCGCTTCCTGGCCGACATCGAACTAGAAAACGGCGAGCTGGTCACGGCCCACTGCGCCAACACCGGGCCAATGACCGGAGTGCTGCACCCCGGCGGGCGGGTGCGCTTGCGCCACGCCCCCTCCCCCAGCCGCAAGCTGGCCTGGACCTGGGAGCAGGCCCAGGTGCCAGGCGCCGATGGCACGCCCATCTGGGTGGGCATCAACACGGCCCTCCCCAACCATCTGGTGCGGGCCACGATTGAGGCCGGCTGCCTGGAGCCCTGGCTGGGGCCGATCGCCGCCATCCGGGCCGAGGTGCCCTATGGCGAAGGGCGCCGCAGCCGCATCGACCTGCTGCTCACCCCAGCGGAAAACGCCAGCGATCCCAGGCCGATCTACCTAGAGGTGAAAAACACCACTTGGAGCGAAGGGCCGCTTGCCCTTTTCCCAGACACCGTTACTGAACGGGGCCAAAAACACCTGGTGGAGCTGATGGCCCTGCTGCCAGAGAGCCGGGCCGTGCTGGTGCCCTGCCTTAGTCGCGGCGATGTGAGCCGCTTTGCCCCGGGCGACGCGGCCGACCCGCGCTACGGCGAACTGTTTCGCCAGGCCCTGGCGGCGGGCGTGGAGGTACTGCCCTGCCGCTACAGCTTCAGCGCCAGCGAGGTGAACTGGCATGGAATTGGGGCTGTGGAAACCCACGGCCCCGCCTAAGGCCCTGGCTAAGCGCCACAATCCCGCGATGCTCCCGTTCCACTGGCTCACCCAGACCATCGCCCTGGGCCTGGGCATTTCCTTCAGCCCACTCAACATCGCTCTGGTGGCCCTGCTGCTGCTGGGCCCCAACCCGCTGCGACGCTGCTCCACCTACCTGGGGGGCTGGATAATCGCCAACGGCGCCGCACTCACAACAGTGGTGCTGGTAGGCAGTCGCTTCAGTTGGGCCATGCAGCTGGGCAGCCGCGGCCAGGTGCTGATGGACCTGATCGGTGCCGGCGCCCTGATGGCCCTGGGGCTGTTCCAGCTAACCCCTGCAGCAGCCATCGGTGAGGAGAGCTGGGCGATGCAACTGATGGGCCAGCTGCCCGAGCTCGACTGGTTTTCCCTGCTCGGGCTGGGGGCCGGCTGTGCCTTGATCAGCCCGGAAAATCTGGTTTTTTACGCCAAGGAAGGCGGCATGTTGCTCACCAACCACACCTCCCTGCGCGGCGACCTGGAAGTGGGCGCCATATTTGTGGCCACAACCACCTCGCTACTGCTGCTACCACCACTCGCCTGGCTGCTGTGCGGCGGCAGGCTGCGCGAGCCCCTGAGCCGCCTCAACGACTGGCTTGTGCATCGGGCTGAATGGCTGGTGGGGGTATTTGCCCTGGTGCTGGGGGTCTATCTGGGCTGGCAGGGAATTGAGGGCCTCCACCAGATGACCCTGGGAGCCGCAGCTCTGACCTAAGGGGCCCATAGAGTTGATTCACCGAGACCTCGACGCTGTGGATACCCGCGCCTTCAAACGCTCCTTGCACCACTCGGATCGTTACAACCGCCGAGGCTTCGGTTTAGGAAATGAGGTGGCAGGAAGCCTGGAGCAGGCCTACCAAAGCGATCTCATCGCCAAGCTGCGGGAAAGCGGCTACTCGCTCGAGAGCGGGCGGCTCACCGTGCGGCTGGCTGAAGCTTTTGGGTTCTGCTGGGGCGTAGAGCGGGCAGTGGCGATGGCCTACGAAACCCGGCGCCACTACCCCACTGAACGGATCTGGATCACCAACGAAATCATCCACAACCCTTCGGTCAACGATCACCTGCGCGACATGAACGTGCTTTTCATCTCCGTGGAAGACGGCATGAAAGATTTTTCGGAGGTTGCCAGTGGTGATGTTGTGATCCTGCCCGCCTTCGGCGCCACCGTGCAAGAGATGCAGCTGCTGAGCGAGCGTGGCTGCCACATCGTTGACACCACCTGCCCCTGGGTCTCCAAGGTGTGGAACACGGTGGAAAAGCACAAAAAGCACTCCTTCACCTCGATCATTCACGGCAAGGTGAAGCACGAGGAAACTCTCGCCACCAGCAGCTTCGCCGGCACCTACCTGGTGGTGCTCGACCTGGCCGAAGCCCAGATGGTGAGCGAATACATCCTCGGCAACGGCGATCGGCAATCCTTCATGGACCGCTTCGCTAAAGCCTGCTCGCCCGGCTTCGACCCCGACCGCGATCTGATCCAGGTGGGCGTCGCCAACCAGACCACCATGTTGAAGAGCGAAACAGAAGAGATTGGCCGCCTGTTCGAGCGCACCATGCTGCAGCGCTTCGGCCCCATCGAGCTCAACGAGCACTTCCTGGCCTTCAACACCATTTGCGACGCCACCCAGGAGCGCCAAGACGCCATTTTCGCCCTAGTGGATGAGCCCCTCGACCTGATGGTGGTGATCGGCGGTTACAACTCCTCCAATACCACCCACCTGCAGGAGATCGCCGTCAGCCGCGGCATCCGCTCCTTCCACATCGACACCCCCGAGCGCATTGGCCCTGGCAACCGCATCGAGCACATGCCCCTAGGGGGCGTGCTGGAAATCGAGCAGCCCTTCCTGCCTGAAGGCCCAATCCGAGTGGGCATCACCTCCGGGGCCTCCACCCCCGACCGGGTGGTGGAGGACGTGATCGAGCGGCTGATCGAACTCTGCGAAGCCTGAACCCAACCAAGGTGTTCGGGTGTCACAGCGGACGGCACGCGGGTCCACCGGGAGCTTTACATTGATTAAAGAACGCCTTGAATAAGTCCGGCATCTTGCTGCCAGGGCTGGTCAAACGCCAGGAGTTGCCTTTGTCGTTGTCAACCGCATCAGCCCATCCGTCGTGCAAGGCAGAGCTGGACTCCGGTCTGCTGCTGCGCGACAGCGATGATCCGCGGGTGCGGCGCTATGCAAGTGCCTTTGCAGACGTAATGGAAATGCGGGCCAGCTCGCCCGTTGTCTCCCAATACCTCGATCACCACGAGGGCTGGTTTCGCCGTTGCGCTGCCCCGATGAGTGTGGAAGCACTAGGCACGCGGGGTTACGCCCTGACTTTGGGCACCTTTGGCAACTTCGGCTTCGAGGTGGAGCCCACCATCGGCCTGGAATTGCTGCCCCAAGACCAGGGGCTGTACCGAATCTTGACCGTGCCCCACCCCGGCGGCGATCCCAAGCTTGAAGGGCTTTACGACGTCGAGTTCAACGCCTCGCTGCAACTGGACCAAGCCAATGATGCTGCCGTCGCTTCCAACGATCCCAGGCCCCAAACTTTGGTGCGCTGGGAGCTCGACCTGAGCGTCTGGGTACGCCTACCCGGGGTGATCACCCTGCTGCCTGATGGGCTGGTGCAGTCGAGCGGCGACCACCTGCTGCGTCAGATCGTGAGGCAGATCTCTCGCCGGCTCACCTGGAAGGTGCAGGAAGATTTTCACGGCAGCCACGATCTTGAGTGCCCGCCCCGGCGAAGCGCCCAGTTCTAAATCAACTGGGCTGTCTTTCAAATTTGGAACCTCGCCTAACCCTCAAGCAGGGCGGTTTTCCCAGATTTTATTGAGGATCTGAAAGCCACTCACCGCCTGCCACAGGAACAAAGTCATCATCGCCATGTTGAGGCCCACATGGACCTTGCGGGCGATCAGATTGCCCTGCTGCATCAGGGAGGTAAGCGACACCGCCAGGGCTACCAAGCAGGTCATGCCAATGCCCACAAGCAGGTGGGGGCCTACAAATAATTTGCCGTTATTGAGGTAGGTAACGGCCATACCGCCGAAGGTGCCCAGCACGGTGATCGCCAGGATCAGGCTGCCGATCTGGAAATGGCGCTTGGCAAATTGCCCCTTGATCAGCTGCTTGCGGGTCTCAGGATCCGCGGTGCGGGTTTTCTTAGCCCTGATGCCAAGCAGCATCCCGTAGCTGGAGAGGGCCAACAGGCCCAGCATCAGCAGGGGATGGAGGAAGTTGAGGTTGTAGGCGAGGGCTTCGGGCAGGGCGTCAGAAGGGGCCAAGGGATGGCTGCGGCAAGTGCGCAGCAGAACAGGACTTATGAATCGAAACTACAACTCACTGCGCCCCAGCAAGGGCGTTAATGAAGAAAATGACGGCGACCGGTTACCACCATCGCCAAGCCAAGGGCATTGCAGGCAGTGATCGAATCGGCGTCGCGCACGCTGCCGCCAGGCTGAATCACAGCAGTGATGCCCTGACCAGCGGCCAGCCGCACGGTGTCATCGAAGGGGAAGAAGCCATCGCTCGCAAGCACCGCGCCCCTGGCCCGATCCCCGGCCGCTGCCAAGGCCAGCCTGGCTGAGCCAACCCGATTCATCTGGCCGGCGCCAATGCCCAGGCTCTGACCACCCTTGGCCACGGTGATGGCATTGGAGCGCACGTGGCGGGCCAGCTTCCAGGCAAAACCGAGGTCGTCGAGCTCCTGGGCTGTGGGCTGACGTTCGCTCACCACCTGCCAGGCCGCTCCATCAACCGGTTGATCGTCTAGCTCCTGTACCAGTACCCCGCCCAGCAGGGTGCGCAGCTGGCGCCTGGACGCCAGAGCGATCGCCGCAGGATTCAATTCCAGCAGGCGCAGATTGGCTTTCGTCGCCAGCCGCTGCGATGCCGGTCCATCAAAGCCAGGCGCCACTACACATTCAAGGAACAGGCTGGTCAGCAATTCGGCGGTGGCTAGATCCACCACACAGTTGATCGCCACAATGCCGCCGAAGGCTGAAAGCCGATCGGCGTCAAGGGCCCGGCTGAGGGCAGCGGCGCCGTTGTGGCCGATGGCCACGCCGCAGGGGTTGGTGTGCTTGACCACTACCGCCGCGGGCTGGGCTCCGGGGCCGTAGCCAAACTCCCGCACGGTGGCGAGGGCCGCATCGAGATCGATCAAGTTGTTGTAGCTGAGCTCCTTGCCCTGCAGTTGCACCGCGGCGCCCCAGCCGGCAGCGGGCTCGCTGTGCCAGGTGGCCTGTTGGTGGGGATTTTCGCCGTAGCGCAGGCTCTGGCGGGCGGGCAGTTCCAGTCGCAGGGGCGCCGCCACCGCTGATGGGACCGCTGATGGGACCTCGACTGCGCCGGCTAGTTGGCCTGCCAGCCAGCTGCTGATCGCCGTGTCGTAGCTAGCGGTGTGCTGGAAAGCTTCCAGCGCCAGCTGGCGCCGCAGGGAGGCGCTGATGGCTCCGGTGCGCAGAGACTCAAGAAAGGGTCCGTATTGGCTGGGGCTGGTCAGCACCACCACATCGGCGTGATTTTTGGCCGCTGCCCGCACCATGGCCGGGCCGCCGATATCGATGTTCTCGATGGCGGTATCGAATGCCACCTCTGGGTTGGCAACGGTTTCTCGAAATGGGTAGAGGTTGACAACCACCACGTCGATCGGCGCAATGCCCTGGGCCTCCAGATCAGCCTGGTGGCTGGGCTCGCAGCGGCGGGCCAGGATGCCGCCATGGATACGTGGGTGCAGGGTCTTGACCCGGCCGCCCAAGATCTCAGGGGCGCCGGTGTGCTCCGCCACCTTGGTGACCTCAAGCCCGGCCGCCTTGAGGGCCGCAGCGGTGCCACCACTAGAGATCAATCGATAGCCAGCCTCCAGCAGCCCCTCGGCCAAGGGCACCAGGCCCTCCTTATTGGAGACGCTGAGAAGGGCCGTGGGGGCCATGGCTGCCAAACGTGCAGGTTTAGGGCCAACCTACGCAGCAACAGATCCCCCGTCATGAGTAGCCAAACCAGCCGGCCCAATGACCAACTGATCCGCAGTGGCCCGGACCTGTGCGACCGGCGCCTTGTGCTGCTGCACGGCTGGGGAGCGGATGCCGACGACCTGCTCGACCTGGCCGAGTTGCTGGTGGGGCCAGCGGTGAGCGTGGTGGCCCTGCGGGCACCACTGCCGCATCCCAGCGGTAGCGGCCGGCAGTGGTACGACCTGCAACAGCCAAATTGGCCCCAGCTGCCTGCCGCTCGAACCCAGCTGCTAGAGCGGCTCCTGGCCCTAGCCGTAGAAGTGCCCCTGCAGCAAACGGCTCTGCTGGGCTTCTCCCAAGGCGCAGCAATGGCCCTTGATGTGGCCACAGCCGGCAGCGGCCTCCCCCTTGCCGCTCTGATCGGCTGCAGCGGCTACCCCCATCCCGGCTGGCAACCAACCGCAGCATCCCTGCCAAAAATCCTGCTCACCCATGGCGAACAGGATCCTGTGGTGCCCTTCGGAGCCAGTGAGGCCCTGAAAGAGCAGTTGCAACTCGGTGGCATCGACACCGAACTGGTTGGCTTTAAAGGCGGCCACACAATTGACAGCTGCCTGTTTCCTGCCCTGAGGAGCTACTTGGCGGGCCAGTGGTCATGCTGAACAACCAGGGGCCCACCTGAGTTACGCCAGGGCAAAGCCAAGCTCAAACGAAGGCGTATTCGTACTCCTCCATTTCTTCCCAGTCGTCGGCGGCGAGGGCTTCGATGCCTTCGAAAAGCACCTCCTCACCGATGCGGTCGACGATCGTGCGCAGTGAGGGAAACAGGAAATGGTTTTCCTCGGCGTATTGGGCGCTGAACAGGCCCTTTTCGCCCCAGAAGAAGCGATCAGTGGTGTGCTCGTTGCGGCGCACGTTGAGAATTGCTGGGGGCACCAACAGCTCCTCAGCAATGAAGCGGCGTGCTGCCGTGACCGGCTTGTGGGAGCCGGTCTCGAGATTGAAGGTGGGGACATGCGCCAGCACCCGCTGGCCTGCGAGCCGGCGACGGCTAATCCGCTTGCGCTTTTTGGACATTGAACTGCTCCCGAGAAGGAGGAATTAAGAGGAGGAAGAGAAACCGGAGGGGAACGGACAGTGGGAGCGCAAAACATGCGCAGGGTCCGTGACTCAGCCCACCCGCACCCCCCAAAATTCGGAGAGCAGGGCGACGCCCAAACGTTCTGTTGTCCGAGAGAGTCAGCAGGCCCAGGGGTCAGTGACGCCACACCCCGCCCATTCGGGGTGCAGAACAACAGGAAGCAAGATCGGCGTGAGTCGGATCTGTCACTGCTGTAGCCTGAATTGCCGAAATGGGCAACAAAGGGTGAGGGCGTCACGACGACGAACCGCTGCCCGCTTGCGGACCGCGCCGTATTGGTCGATACCGCTCATCTTAAGACTTTTTTCTGGTTTTCCCACGCCTTATCCAAACTTTTTGGAACACGGCCAGGGCTGAGGGCAGCAGATGCAAGTCTCCAACCGCTTTCTCGCCCTACTGCGCTTCCAGCTAGCCCAGTTCGCTGACCGCAGCGACCTCAGCTCCCTGGTGGTTTACGTCACCCAGCCCGGCGAAGCCAACGCCCCAATCCTTGTACCGATTGGTCAGTGGCCGAGTGATGGCCGAGCCCTGCCTGCGGTGGAAGCGGGCAGCCCGCTGAGCCTGCCCGCCGAGAAGCGGCGCTGGCTGCCGCTGCGCCACCAAAGGGTGCTGCTGGGCGCGATCCAGGTGGAAACCAGCGTGGTGCCCTGGCCAGACAGCCTCGGGCAGCGGCTCCAAGCCGTCGCCCTATGTCTTACCGAAGCGCTCTGCCTTGATCTGGAACAACAGCAGTTGCAGCAGACCCTCGAGCAACAGCAAGCCGAATTGGGCCTGCTGTTGCACCAGCTGCGCAACCCCCTCGCCGCCCTGCGCACCTTCGGCCAACTACTGCTGCGGCGCCTCGAACAAGACCAGCAGAACCGACCGCTAGTGGAAGGCTTGCTGGCGGAAGAGCGCCAGCTCAACCGCTACGTGGATGCCCTCAGCCAGCTGGGCCGCCACGAACAAGCCGCCGTCGGCGGCGAAGCAGCGGCGCCCCTGCTACTTCCCCCCGGGCTGGTGGGGCCCGAGGGCCAGCCCCTGCTCGACTGGCTTGAGCCCTTGGTGCAGCGGGCTGCCGCCACGGCCTCTCTGCAGGGCCGGCCCTGGCATCCGCCATCCTGCTTGCCCAATTGGCACGGGGACAGTGGCGCCGTGGCGGAAATTTTGGCCAACCTGCTGAACAACGCCTTTCGATACAGCCCTAGCGGCACGGCCATCGGCCTGGACTGCCAAGCCCTGGCGTCAGGGGACTGGCAACTGACGGTGTGGGATGGCGGCGAGCCGATTGCCGAAAACGAGCGCCAGGCCATCTTTGAGCAGGGTTTCCGGGGGCGGCAGGGGCAGGGGCGGCCGGGGACGGGGCTGGGACTGGCCCTGGCCAGGGATCTGGCCCGCAGCCTCGGTGGCGAGCTCAACCTGGTGTTGCCGCCGGCAGCCGTTGCCCGGCAACTGCCCGAGCGGGGCAACGCCTTTTGCCTCAGGCTGCCAGCCGCGGCCCCAAACCCAGCAGCAGGCCCATGAGCAGCAGGGCCAGAGCTTCGGTCCATTCGACACAGGCTCCGTAGCTATCGCCGCTATGGCCGCCGAGCCGGCGGCCGAGCCATAGGGGCACGAGCACCGCTGGCAGCAAACCCAGCCCCTGGGGCAGGGGCCAGCGGGTCCAGGCCGCTAGCCCCAGGGCCAGGGCGAACACCAGCAGGGCCGGCACCAGTTCCGCGGCCAGACCACGCCAGTGCTGCCGGTGAAAAGCAGCACTGCCCTGCTGCCTCAAATATGGAAACCACTGCATGGCCAAAAGCGGTGCCACCCGGCCCCAGAAAGCTGCCCAGAGCAAGGCCAGCGGGGCAGCAGCCCCTAGGCAAAGCAGGGCTGCTGCCTTGAGCAGCAGCACCACCACCAGGGCCTGCACCCCCGATGCGCCCACCCGGCTATCTGCCATCGCCTCCAAGGCCCTAGGGCCGGCGCCTAAGCCATCGGCCGTATCCATTGCGCCATCAACGTGCAAGCCACCGGTGAGCACCAACCCGAGGGCCAGCACCAAGGCCACCTGGGCTCCAAGGGGCAGCCAGCCAGCGGCAAGCCACCAGAAAAGGCCCTGCAGCCCGCCAAGCACCAGGCCGATCAGGGGAGCGAAGCGGGCAATGCGCTCAAAGCGCGGCGGCACTCCTGGCCAGGCGGGCAGCACCGAATAAAACACCCAGGCACCGGCAAGATCGCCCAACCAGCCGGGAATCGACCCAGAAAAAGACTTCGGCACGGGCTCTAGCAAGCGACACCTAGCGTCGGAACAGCACCTGTTCGGCGCAATCAGCTTCCCACCAGCGTTCTCCTTCGACATCACGGCCCAGTGCAGCCGCACCCGGGCTCGCTGCGGCTGCTTTCACACCCCCCATGGCGATGTCACCACGCCCCGGTTCATGCCCGTGGGCACCCTGGCCACGGTGAAAGGGGTGACGGCGTCCCAACTGCGGGACACCGGCGCCCAGATGGTGCTCTCCAACACCTATCACCTCCATCTGCAGCCGGGCGAGCAGATCGTGGCGGATGCCGGGGGGCTACACCGCTTCATGGCTTGGGACGGGCCGATGCTCACCGATTCCGGCGGCTTCCAGGTTTTCAGCCTCGGCGACATCAACACCATCGACGACCACGGCGTGGTGTTCCGCTCACCGCGCGACGGCGCCCGCATCGAGCTCACCCCCGAACGCTCGATGGCGATCCAGATGGCCCTGGGGGCCGATGTGGCCATGGCCTTCGACCAATGCCCCCCCTATCCCGCTAGTGAGGCAGACGTAGCCGCCGCCTGCCGGCGCACCCACAGCTGGCTGGAGCGCTGCATCACCAGCCACACCAAGGCCGACCAGGCCCTGTTTGGCATCGTCCAAGGGGGCTGCTTCCCCCACCTACGCCAGGAGTCGGCCCAAGTGGTGGCCTCCATGGGCCTGCCCGGGATAGCAGTGGGCGGGGTGAGTGTCGGCGAGCCCACCGAGGAAATGCATCGGATCGTGCGCCAGCTGGGGCCGCTGCTACCTGACGCCGTGCCCCACTACCTAATGGGCATAGGCACCCTGCGGGAAATGGCCATCGCCGTGGCCAACGGCTTCGACCTGTTTGATTGCGTGATTCCCACTCGCCTCGGCCGCCATGGCGCGGCCTTGGTGGGTGGCGAACGCTGGAACCTCAAGAACTCCCGCTTCCGCCACGACCACACCCCCATGGATGCCAGCTGCCCCTGCCCAGCCTGCCGCCAGCACAGCAGGGCCTACCTGCACCACCTAATCAAGAGCGAGGAGCTGCTGGGCAAGATTCTGTTGAGCTTGCACAACATCACCCAGTTGGTGCGCTTCTCAACCGCCATGGGGCAGGCCATCCGCGACGACTGTTTTGCAGAGGATTTCGCTCCCTGGGAACCGGACTCCCCAGCCGCCCACACGTGGTAGCGTCCGCCCCTAGCTCAGTGAATTCCGGGATGGCTTCCTACGCCCTGCAAACCCTGGCCCAACTCCCCGAGGCCTACCAAGCCTTCGGACCACTGGTCGACATCCTGCCGATCATTCCCCTGTTCTTTCTGCTGCTTGCCTTCGTGTGGCAAGCCTCCGTCGGCTTTCGCTGAATCCGGCCTCAGCCCTGCCTGAGCACCTCCCAGGCAAATTTGGGTAGAGAGAGCATTCGGCGCCAGCGACTGGGCTCCTGAATCAGCCGGTACAACCATTCGATCTGCAGGGCTCCCATCCAAGCGGGGGCTCTTTTTTTGACCCCAGCCCAAACGTCAAAGCTGCCGCCCACACCCATCCAGAGGCCGCCACTGCGCCCAGGCAGCTGCTGAATCCAGGTCTCCTGGCGGGGTACGCCTAGGGCCGCCAGCACCAGATCGGGCCGAGCCGCCAGCAGCTGCTGCTCCAAGCCAGGCCAGGCTTCGGCCGGTTGGTAGCCATGGGCATGGAGCACCAGCGTTAGCCCGGGAAGCTCCTGGCGCAAGCGCGCACTGAGCTGCTCCATCACCTCCGGTGAGGCCCCCACCAAAGCCACCCTCCAGCCATGGGAAGCCGCGTGAGTGAGCAAATCGCGGGCCAGCTCAATTCCAGGACTACGCCGCACCCGGTAGCCCTGGCGGCCTAGGGCCCAGACCACGCCGGCACCATCTGGAATCACCAGGTCCGCCGCGGCGATGGCAGCCCCCAAGGCGGGATCGGCCTTAGCGGCCATTGTCATCTCAGCATTGAGGGTGACGATCTGCCCACCACTGCGCTGCCGCAGGGCCAAGGCCGCTGCAAACACATCTGGACACACGCTCACCGGCACCCCCAGAACCCTGGTGCGCAGTGGCTCAGTTGCTGTGGATGCCATCAGGGGGGTGAGGTGGGGGTGGAGAATATATGGCTGGCCTACCACTGGCATAGGGACATCCATGGCGCAATCCCTGCCACTGAACAATCCGGCCCAGCCGCCGGAACCCGAAGTTTCATCCGCCTTGGATCCGGCTCAGGCCTGGGCCCTGCTGCAGGAGCTGGATAATCAGATTGAACGGGTGGTGTTGAGCCGCCAACACCCGATTACGGGACTGCTGCCCGCCAGCACCGCCCATACCGTGCACGGCAACTACGCAGACGCCTGGGTGCGCGACTGCGTTTATTCAATCCAATGCGTCTGGGGACTTGCCCTGGCCCATCGCCGCCTGCGGGGGGCCAGTCGCCGCGTATACGAGCTTGAAGCGAGGGTGCTGCAACTGATGCGCGGCCTGCTCAACGCCATGCTGCGCCAGGCCCCGAAGGTGGAGCGCTTTAAGCACAGCCTGCATCGCCTGCATGCCATCCACGCCAAGTTCGACACGGCCACCGGCGCTGCGGTGGTGGCCGATGACGGCTGGGGGCATCTGCAACTCGATGCCACGGCGCTGTTTCTGCTCCAACTCGCCCAGCTGACCCGCTCAGGCCTGGTGGTGGTGCAAAGCAGCCACGAGCGCGACTTCGTGCAAAACCTGGTGTACTACGTGGCCCGCGCCTACCGCGTGGCCGACTACGGCATTTGGGAAAGGGGCGACAAAGGCAACCACGGCCTCCCAGAACGCAACGCCAGCTCGATTGGCCTGGTCAAGGCCGCTCTGGAATCCCTGGAGGGACTCGATCTCTACGGACCCCACGGTGATGGCCGCAGCTGTCTGGTGATCCCCCACGACGCCATCGTGCGGCTGCGCCGGGCCCTGGACGCCCTGCTGCCGCGGGAATCAGCGAGCAAGGAGGTTGACAGCGCCTGCCTAGCGGTGATCGGCTATCCCGCCTGGGCCGTGGACGACCCAGAGCTGCGGCGGCGCACCCGCGCCAAGATTCGCGCCGAACTGGGTGGGGCCTACGGATATAAGCGTTTCCGCCGCGATGGCCACCAAACCGTGGTCGAAGACCACACCCGCCTGCACTACGAACGGGAGGAACTGGCGCAGTTTGAGCACATCGAATGCGAATGGCCCCTGTTTTGGGCTTATGAACTGATCACGGCCTGCTGCGAAGAGCGCTGGGAGGAGGCCCGCCAATGGCGCCAGCGCCTGCGTGAAGTGAGCCTGGAGCTAGCGGAGGGCGGCCTACTCCCCGAGCTCTACCTGGTTCCGAAAGCAGCCATCGCAGCCGAACGGCAACAGCCCGGCAGCCAGCGCCGGCTGGCCAACCCCAACGTTCCCTTGTTGTGGACCCAGAGCCTCACCTGGCTCTCCGACCTGTTGCTGGCCGGATTAATCAGTCCGGAAGATCTCGATCCAACCGGGCGACGCCGGCCCAGCACTCTCGGCGCCGACCGAGTGCTGGTGGCTCTGGTGCCAGCTAATGCGGCTATCGCGGCCAGCCTGGAGGCAGCTGGGCTGCCCCTGGCCCATGGCCCCAACAGCAATGTCGACCCCAACAGCACCAATACGGCCATCCGCATCGGCGGCTCCCAGGAGCTGGCGCTGCGGATGGCCCAGGTGGGTGCAAACCCGGCCCTAGGTCTCAGCGGCCATCCACCGGTGCGGATGGAAACCATGGCTACGGCTCGCCTTTACCGGCAGGGAAGCAGCTGTTTTGCCTTTTTCCCAGCCGTGCTGGAGGAAGACACCTTCTACCTGGCAGACGATCCTGAGCAGCTCGTGGACGCCGTGACCGCCGAACTGCGCCTGTTGCAGCGCCACTGGCGCGGAAGCGGCTCGCCGCTGCTGCTGCTGCCGATCGCCGAGGGGGCCTTCCAGGCCAACCCAGATGCCTTCCTGAGGCTGGGGCAGCAGTTGCAGGCAGGTTTGCTGGACGGCGTCCCCGTGCAGCTGGCCCCGCTGGCAGAACTCATCGACCAGGGCAGCTGGGTGGAGCTGCCCGCCCAAGCGCCCGGGGCCGCGCTTCTACCGCCTGCGCCCATACCCACCCCATTGCGGGCTGGCACCAGCCAGACCCCCCTTAGCGCCAAGGAGGAGCAAGAGCTCGAACGGGAGGACATCAGCATTGGCGAACTCGCCGATCGGCTCTGGCGCAGCTCCTCCCTGGAAGAGCAGGGCGAGCTGCTGGAGCAGCTGGTGCGGCGTCTAGGTCCCTACTCCCGGCTGCAGGGACCGGCCGGCAGCCAACCGGTGCGCCTGCATGACCTGCTGGAGGAGGTCTACCGCCGCGCCCTGGCCGAAGCCGACTGGAACGTGGTGCGGCGGGTGGCTGGGGCCCTCGATCTGGTCCATCCCCAGCTGGAAGATGCCCTCACCGACCTGCTGGTGCGCCAGAAGCAGGTGGTGGTAGGACGTAATTACACCAGCGATTCGCGCATCAGCGAGCCCCAGGGCAGCGCCAGCATCGCCGCCATGATCCGTCGCTTCAGCGGCGAAGACGGCCGCGAATGGATGCTGCAGCAGGAATTGCTACTTGCCCTCGACAGCCTGGCCCGCCACGAGCCAGCCCTGCTGAGCGGCAGCCTCACCCTGCAACTGGGCCAGCTACTGCTGTTGCTCACCGGCGAACTGGCCAGCGAAGCCGAGCTCAACCCCATCGACGCCTTCGAGGCACTTTGCGATCAGCCCCCCCACGCCATCCAGCGCCGGCTGCGGGCCGTGCTGGCTGACCTGGAACATGCCAAAGCCTCCCTGCAGCGCCAGGAGCAACTGCATGTGAGCGGCCGGGTGCGTTGGGACGTTCCCGATCCCCTGGCAGAGCTACCCAAGGGCGGCTGCTGGCTGCAACACCGGCTACGGCTCGGGGCCCTAGGGCGCGTACCCCGCGATTTCTATCCCGGCATCTGGGATCTACTGCACCACTGCCACGGCATCGTCATCGGCGACAAGCTGGAGAAGCGCAACCGCCTGGACAGCGGTCCCCTATTGAGTGAAAAGACACCCGGCGAACGTAATTTCGCCGCCCTTGTCGATCACCTACTCAGCAAAATTGAAGCGCCGGACTATCGCCAGCTGTGCACGGAAACCCTGCTCACCTTGATCACCTTTATGGGTGCTAATCCAGAGGTGGTGTTTGACGACGACCTGGTGTTAGACGTGGTGATCGGTCACGCCGTGCGGGTGGGCTGGCAACAACGCCACCCCAATATTCCTGAATCCCAATATGGCCTGCATAAGGCAGATGCCTGGGATCAGTTTTATTTGGCTTCGCCAGCTGATTGCCGCCGCTGGCAGCTGGCAGCTCTGCGCCAGCTCACTAGCCCGGAAATAGCCACGCCAGCTTCGACGACCTAGATCGGCGCTTCCAGGCTCATACAGAGATTGGGCTGCTCGACGCACTGCTCAATCAGGTCGGCCAGCTGCAAAGCCCGGGAAGCCTGCAAACCATCCACCGCCGGGATCTCAACACCCCGCACGCACTGGAGGAAATGCTCTAGTTCGGCGTAGAGGGGCTCAATGGAGGTGGTGCTGACCTCTTCAATTACTCCATCGGAGCGATACACCAACTCGCCGTGATCTGCGCTCACCGACTCGTGGGCGCGGCGATGAATATGCAAGGTGCGATTAAGGAAATCCGTCTCTACCAAGCTGCCGCGGCAGTGGGCACTAAGGCTGCGGATCTTGCGATGGGCCATCTTGCTGGCCGTCAGGCTGGCCACCACACCATTAGCAAAGGCCAGGGTGGCGTTGACGTAGTCGATCGGCCCCTCAGCGCTGCGACCACCGGCCGCCGCCAGGCGAATCACTGGCGCCCCAGCCAGCTCCAGCACAAGGTCGATGTCGTGAATCATCAGGTCAAGCACCACCGACACGTCATTAGCTCGGTCTGGGTTGGGACTGTGACGGCGAGCTTCAAGCACCACCACCTCCTCATTGGCCACAACCTTTACCAATTCCCGGAAGGCGGGATTGAAACGCTCAATGTGGCCCACCTGCAGCAAACGACCGGCCTGCTCGGCCGCCTGGATCAACTCAGCTGCCTCCTCCTGACTGGCTGCGATCGGCTTTTCGATCAGCACATGCACCCCGGCCTTCAGGCAGGCCATGCCTACGCGGTGGTGAAGCAGGGTGGGCACGGCGATACAAACAGCGTCCACCTCCGGCAACATTTCCTCGTAGGAGGGGAACCAGCGGCAACCGAACTGCTCGTTAGCTAGCTGTCCGCGGCTCCCGTCTGGATCAGCCACCCCCACCAGTTCGGCGTCTTTGATCAGGCTCAGCACCCGGGCGTGGTGCCAACCCATATTGCCGATGCCGATGACACCCACGCGCACAGGGTTCAAGGCAGGGGCTCTCGACTGAGGGCATTATCGGGGGTACGGGGGCCCAGACCGCTGATCAGGCGCCCTCGGTGCGCTCCGGTTCGACGACTGGACGCTCGATCTGTACTCGCTCAATGCGCGGGCCATCCATGGCCAGGACCCGAAATTGGTGGCCCTTCCAGCGCAAACCTTCACCGGCCGAGGGAATGTGCTGCAAGCGCTCAAGCAGAAAGCCCGCGAGCGTGTGATGCCCTTCCGCCTCAGGCAACTGCAACGCCAGCTGCCTGTTGAGTTCGAAGATTTCCAGATCCCCTGCTACAGACCAGCAGCCTTCGCCGAGTTGCTGCAGGTCTTGGGCCGCCTCGAGGGAATCTTCCTCCTCGCCAACGATCTCGCTGGTGAGGTCGGCCACCGTGACCAGCCCCTCCGTACCACCATGCTCATCCACCACCACCAGCAGGGGCTGACCACTGCGAATCAGGGGCAGGAGCTCCGCCAGGGAAGTGCTCTCCTGCACCAGCGCCACGGGGGTGATGTAGGGAGCCAGGGGAGTGTCGGCGCTGAGCAGGCCCCTGGCAATGGGATCAGCAAGACGCCGCAGGTCAAGCACGCCACGCACGTCGTCGAGGGAGCTGCCGATCACCGGGAAGCGGGCGTGGGCGGTGTCATGGACCTCGCGCATCAGCTCGGCAAAACTCACATCCAGGGGCAGGGTGACCATGCCGGATCGGGGCACCATCACCTCCCGCACCAGGGTGTCCCGCAGCGAAAAGACTCCCTCCAAAATGTTGCGTTCGTCAGGCATTAACCCCGTGACGTTGCCGGTTTCGATCAAGGTTTCAAGCTCGCCAGCCGACAAGGCAGGCACCAGCTCATCCCAGTTGCGGGGTAAGCCCAGCAGGTGCAGCAGCACTCCGCTGCAGCGCTCTATCAGGGAAAGCAAGGGGGCCAGGTTGCGACTCACCGCAGCCAGCAATGGCGCCAGTCGCAGTGCCGAGCTTTCGGGACGGTGCAACACCCAGGCCTTGGGCAGTAAGCCGCCCAGCACGGTGGCAAGCAATACCAGTACGAGAAATAAGCCGGCATCAAGCCAAACCTGGGGAATGGCTCCAGGGCTGGCTGCCAGGGCCCCACCCAGCTGTTCAGCCAAGCCGCGACCGGCCCAGCCCAATGCCACCAAAGCGAGCGCCGTACCCAGCTGGGTAGCCACCAGCACGCGCCGGAGCCGGTGTTGCAGCTTGGCAACGGCTTGGGCACCGGGCTCACCCGCCTCCTGCAGTTGCTGCACCCGGCTAGGCCGCAGGCGAATCAGGGCGAATTCCCCAGCGGCAAAAAAAGCCAGCAGAGCCAGCAAAACGGCCAGCGCCAGGACTTGAATCACAGGAAGCTCCGCCAGGAGAGCCATCAGTGCTCAAACGATAGGGGTTGCTGGGCAATCAGACCGCTGGGGTTGATTGAACCAACGTGAATGGGGGTCCCGAGGATCGAACTCGGCTAAGGCGAATTATGAGTTCGCTGCATTCACCAGATTGCTAGACCCCCGCATTGACAGAACTACCAGAGCCCCCGGACCGGGGAGCGATAGCTGCTCTGGGTGACTGCACCAGCAGATCCCAGGCTGCCGGAATAGCCGTTGGACACGTCACCAGTACGCCAGGGCATGGGATCACTCTGCTGCTGAAGCAATACCTGATAGGTATTTT
>ERZ887851.1011-NODE-1011-length-25837-cov-10.759794_pt1 | contig 25837 bp, 20 predicted proteins | sample MGYA00521100_ERZ887851 | MGnify/ENA primary metagenome ERZ887851 (study PRJEB32303, sample SAMEA104408602) | aquatic metagenome | biome: Brackish water; feature: Pelagic; material: water | place: Baltic Sea | collected 2014-06-06T16:11:00 | depth 11,444 m ... | reverse complement strand
GAGTGACCATTTATCACCTAAAAGATTAACAGAACGCGCTATAGCACAGGTATATATTTTTGGTGAATTCATTTTTATTATTTTTTAAAGCTAAAGCAATTACGACTCCTTAAATGATGAATTATTTTATATATTAAAACTGCTTTTTCTGGACTAGTTAGTTTAAAATCCCCATTCGTATTAAATCCAAAATTAATTATAAAATTAATTTTTAATAATCTGTTTTAAAATTACACCTACATTAGAATAAAGCTTCATTAAATATATTCCTGAGTTCCAATTTTCAGTATTTATAGATACTTCATTTGAAGAATTATTTTTCAATTCAAAAATGGTTTGCCCCAATATATTATAAATTGAAATAGCTGAAATAGTGTTTTTGAATTTTACTTCCAAATTACTTGTAACTGGATTTACAAAAGATAGATTACTTTCAAATTCATGATCAGTGATTGCTAATATTTCCTCAGTAAAATTTTGAGCATAAATTTTAGAACCAGCTCCTTTATTTTCAATAAAAACAGCAACACTTTGATTATTTGCTGGTTTTGTAAATTGTATTCTTCCTTTATTTGCTGAATAAGTAGCCAAGGGTCTTGTTTCTTCTGGCCAAGCAAAATCCCCGTTTTCATCTAACATTAAGGCATGTAATGACGTAGGTGAAACTCCATTATCCAAGCCATCTTTAATTAATAATAGTGGAGAATCATTTAATAAATATATAGATCCAGCATGTACTTTTTCACTGCCAATTGGAAATATTTCTTTTGCATTATTGCTAAACATTCTCGCTCCAGTTTCTTTATCAAACTTTTGAATATATTCTCCTTTTTCACTTTGGCTGGAATTGGTATAATTGCAACTTGACCAAATATAATCTGATTCCTCATCAAACGCTATTGTTGTATCCATCTCATAATCTGTTTGGTTGTCAGCAAAATCTGATCCATTGATACCCCAAGGCAATGTTCCGTCTGGATCAATACGTTGTAAAAAAGAATCGAATCTACTTCCTGGAGAAGCTGTATATCCCATATAAACAATATCTCCATCTTGTAAACCCTCATAAGTTCTATTAAAAACAGTTCCGTAATTTGATAACTGTATTGGACTGGTCCATTGCAAGACTCCAGAGGAATTATATCGTTGTGCAAATAAATTAGAATTAATCCCAAAAGTTAGGCTATGAAAAACCATTATATAATCCCCATTAGATAACTCAAACATATTTGCAGGTACTGTTTCATTTCCTCCTTCAATTATAGTTTGAGTTACTCCCCATATATCGTTTCCAGAAGCATCGTATTTCTGCATTACACTTTCTCCTTCGGGAAACCAAGAAACAATAGCTTCACCAGATGACAATGGCAAAATTGTTACAGAATATCCAGAACCCACATTAACACCATTGGAGCCCCATAAATGATTTCCTTCTGTATCTAGTTTAAAAACAAAAGCAGGCTCTCCATTGTCTGTACCTGTAATACCTATATAAAGATTATCTTCATTATCTGTAACAATACTCCAAATAACAGTATAGGTACTCATCGGGATTACATCACTAACCAACATACCGTCATTTCCTAATAGTTGGTAACCATCTGCATTCAAAATTTGCAATCTCAATTCATAATTCACAGGTGGGGCAACAGATTTCCAAAACACCACATAGGTATTCCCTTCGGAAGTACTAATAGCCTGCATATCTCCTCCTTCAGAATCCACTACTAAGGTATTTAAAACGGTATCTGTAGTCCATTGGGCATAACAATTAACGGATGCAATAAATGTGAGTACAAATAAAAATATAATTTTATTAGCTTTCATAATTTTTAGCTTTATCTATTATTCGCTTTTGTTATTTTTTTTAACATGTTATAAATATAAGTCAATTTTCATAATTTTTTTCTAAAGACCCTTAATTGTATTAGTTTTATTATTCTATATGGGCTTTGGCAGCAACCAATTTGGGGTATTAAAGCTAAAGTTAAAATGATGGCTAATATTTTTGATGTCCCAATTACTTAAATTTTGATTAAAAGCAATAGCGTCATAAAACATAAAAGAAATGTCTTTTACATTACTCAAATCCCAATTACCAATAGGTTGATTAAAAGATGTAGCCCCATAAAACATAGCCTTCATAGAAGTAACGCTGCTCACATTCCAAGTACTGATGTCTTGATTAAAAGAAGTTGCACCACAAAACATTTCCTCCATTGTTGTCACCTTACGTACATCCCAATTACCAATAGGTTGATTAAAAGCAGAACCAATATCCATTCCGTCATTTCTAAACATATAGCTCATATCAGTCACATTACTCACATCCCAATCGCCAATAGAGTAATTAAATAAAGGGAATTTAAAAAAAAGTTTCTTCATACTGGTTACTTGAGAGGTGTCCCACTTAGAAATATGATTATGTTTACGCTCTGCTTTTGTACTATTTTCCATCCACTCTTTGACAGCGGTTTTCAATGTTCTATTAGTCATTTTAACAATAGCTTCTTTTTTAAAAATTCTATTTATTAAATTGTTAAATAATTTAATCATGGGGAATTGATTATATTTGTTTAATCAAAGATATTGTTAATTAAACAATTTAATTACTAACCTTCTGTTTTTAAATCAATTTTCAGTTAATTTATAATTATTCTAAATAATAAATTAACTGACAATTGAGTTATTAAACCTTGTATTTTTGCATTAAATGGGTTTATAATTATCTTGAATTAATAGTCAATCAAGGTATTTATTTTCTCTTTTACTTTTTTAGTAGAAGGGATCATTGTTTGTTCTAAAGTCGAATTTAATGGAATTGCAGGCATATTCTCACTACCAACAAGCATCACTGGCGCGTCTAAATAGTTAAAGCATTCTTCTTGAATTCTACCTTGTAAGGCTCTTGAAAAACTATTTTCAGATGGTTCTTCTGTAACGACTAAACATTTTCCGCATTTTTTTACCGAATTAAAAACGGTCTTATAGTCTAATGGATGTAGGGTTCTTAAATCAACTACTTCAATTCTATCTTGCATTCCTAATTCTTCTGATGCATTCATCGCCCAATGAACACCCATGCCATAAGTTATAATCGATACCGTTTCTTCTTCTTCCTGTTTCCAAATTTCCTGAATTACCCATGCTTTTCCAAAAGGCAAAATATAATCTTCCGCTGGCTCTACTGAGGTAGCTCCTTTTGTTCCTGGAACTTTACTCCAATACAAGCCTTTATGTTCTAAAATAACAACTGGGTTTGGGTCATAATAAGCAGCTTTTATTAATCCTTTTAAATCGGCTCCATTACTAGGATATGCTATTTTAATACCTCTGATATTTGCCACCACACTTTCTACTGAAGATGAATGATAAGGTCCACCACTACCATAAGCCCCAATTGGAACCCTTAAAATCATAGATACTGGCCATTTACCATTAGAGAGGTAACAACTTCTACTTACCTCCGTAAACAATTGATTTAATCCTGGCCAAATATAATCTGCAAATTGAACTTCAACGATAGGTTTTAATCCAACTGCACTCATACCTACGGTACTTCCCACAATAAAAGCTTCTTGAATGGCAGTATTAAAAACACGATGATCACCAAATTTTTGGGCCAAGGTTGCAGCTTCTCTAAACACACCACCCAATCTACCTCCAACATCTTGTCCATATAGCAAGCATTCTTTATGCTTTCCCATTAACTCTTCAATAGCAAACAAAGCACAGTCAACCATAAGTACTTTGTCAGTATTCTTAGGAGTTCTCTCACCTACTTCTTCAGTAATTAGTGTGGGAGCAAAATCATGAGTAAATAAATCTTCTGGTTTTGGATCTTCTGCTTTTATCGCCTTTATTAAATCTTTTTTTACCGTTTCAATTGCGGAAACTTCAATGTCATTTATTTCTTGTTTTGAAAAACCATTTTCCAATAATAATTGCTTCATTTTTGGGTATGGATCTCTACTTCTTGCCTCCTCCAAATCATCACGATACCATTCCATTCTTACACCAGAAGTATGATGGTTTAACAAAGGAACTTTAGCATGAATTAAAAAAGGTCTTCTTTCTTTTCTGATCGTTTCTATTACTGATTGAATTACTTTAAAACATTCTTCAAAATCAGTTCCATCAATAGATATGGCTTCTAATCCCTTAAAGCCTCTTGAATACTCAAAAGCATTTTGAGCTCTGGTTTCTTCAGAAGTTGCAGAAATATCCCATCCATTGTCTTGTACTAAATATAATACTGGAAGTTGCTTTAATGCTGCCATCTGAAAGGCTTCCGATATTTCACCCTCAGTAACGGATGCATCACCAAGAGAACAAACTGTAATTGGACGATTTACATCAAGCGTATTAAATAATTTAGAATCTGATTTTGAATCTACTAGTTCTTTATACTGCATTCCCATCGCTACTCCAGTTGCTGGAATAGCCTGCATTCCAGTAGCTGAGCTTTGATGTGGGATTTTAGGTTTATTGTCATCTTTTAAACTAGGATGACAATAGTAGGTTCTACCTCCAGAAAATGGATCATCTTTTTTTGCTAATACTTGTAACATTAAATCATAAGGGGTCATACCAAAAGCTAATAGCATAGCATCGTCACGATAATAAGGAAAAGCATAATCTTGTGGCAACAGCTGCATTCCAAGAGCAATCTGTATTACTTCATGCCCTCTAGAAGTTGCATGAACATATTTTGAAACCTCTTTAAAATTTGCTTCAAATTCGTCTGTCATTGCTTTTGCAGTACAGAGCTTAGAAAACCCTTTCTCTAATAAATCCTTATGAATTGAATTATCTTTCAAATAATTTTATTTTAAATAAACACTTTTATTAAAACTATTAAGCCACTGGAATCATCCAACCAAATAAATCTTGAATTTCACCAATTTTAATGCCATTTAATGTATTATTTATATCTTCACCTACCGGACTTGTATTTGAAACATGAATGATTTCTTCATCAGTTCCAATTTCTTGAATGTATGCAATTCCTATAGCAGTTCCTGTTCCAAAAGCTTCTTCTAATGTTCCGTTTTCTGAAGCTTCTTTAACTTCATCAATCGAAATAGGTCGCTCTATTACTTCAAACCCTTTAAGTTTCAATAAATCAATCACACTCAATCTTGTGATTCCATCTAAAATATTACCATCTCTAAAAGGAGTAATAATCTTTCCGTTGATCTTAAAGAAAATGTTCATGGTTCCTACTTCTTGAATGTATTTATGTTCAACAGCATCCAACCAAAGCACTTGATTATATCCTTTGGCTTTTGCATTTTCTGTAGGTTTAATTGCTGCTGCATAATTTCCAGCTGCTTTCGCTTCTCCGGTTCCTCCGGTTGCTGCACGAATGTATTTTTTTTCCGCAAATAATTTAATTCGCTCACTAAAATATGGACCCGCAGGGGAACAAATAATAATAAACTTATAGCTTGTTGCAGCACGCATACCTATAAAATGTTCGTCTGCATACATAAAAGGCCGCAAGTACATGGCGCTTCCTTTTTTCTTAGGAATCCACCCCTTATCAAGGTTCACCAATTGCTTTAAACCTTCTAAAAAAAGTTCTTCAGGAAAACTTGGCATTCCCATACGATCCGCACTAAAATTAAGTCTTGCTGCATTTTTATCAGGACGAAATAATAGTGGAGTACCATTACTGTCTAATGTAGCTTTCATACCCTCAAAAATTGCTTGTCCATAATGTAAAGCCATCGTTGCTGGATGAGATGCAATAGTTTGCATTGGTATAATGCGAGGATTGTTCCAAGTACCATTTTCATAATCACAAATAAACTTATGATCGGTAAAAATCTTTCCTAAAGGAATATTATCAAAATCTAATTCACTCAAAGTTGAATGTTCCGTTTTTGTAATTTTTATATTTTTCATGGGTATTTTTTATTGTTTTTGATAAGACTCATGTATTTATATTTTTCTTTTTATATCAAATCCTTCTAAGTTTTCTGCAATTCTTTTTAAGAAGGATCCAGCTAAAAACCCATCTACAATTCTGTGGTCGAAAGAAAGTGACAAATACATCATATGCCTAACCTCTATTGAATCCCCCTCTGGCCTTTCCATCACCTCAGCTCTTTTCTTTATAATTCCAGTAGCCAAAATTGCTGCTTCGGGTTGGTTAATAATTGGAGTTCCCATTATGGAACCAAAAGTTCCAACATTAGATATCGTAAATGTACTGCCACTGGTGTCATCTACTTTCATTTTATTTTCTCTAGCTTTCAAGGACAGAGAATTAATATCAGAAGCTAATTCTTTAAGGTTTTTTTTATCTGCATCTCTTACAACGGGTACAATTAAATTACCAGAAGGTAATGCGGTTGCCATCCCAATATTAATGGTATCTTTTACAATAATATTTTTTCCATCTAAACTAGAATTGATCATCGGAAAATCAACTATTGCCTTTGCTACTGCTTCAATAAATAAAGGGGTAAAAGTTAATTTTTCATTATACTTTTCTTGAAAAGGATTTTTTGCTTGATTTCTCCAATGCACCATTTCGGTTAAATCTGCTTCTACATATGCTGTAACATGCGGAGAAGTGTGTTTACTAAAAACCATCCGGTCAGCAATCATCTGACGCATGCGATCCATCTCTACAATTTTACCAGTTCCTTTATCAAACTTTAAATCTGGCACTTTAAAGCCATTATCTGTAACAACAGGCTGAGCATATTTAAAAGGCCTACCTTCATCAATATAGCTCATCAAATCACTTTTTCGCAAACGCCCTTCGTCTCCTGTTAAAGGTATCCGAGCTAATTCTTCAAAACTAATGTGCTGTTCTTTTGCAATACTGATTATTAACGGTGAAAAAAATAAATTTGAATTGGATACATTAAATGCACCTTGTTTAATTTTTTGAGAAGATTTATTTGTTGCTTTATTAACCTCTTCTGCAGGCTTTTGTTTATGATCTTCTTCTTTTTCAGTTGGTAAAGCAACTCCATCGGTTTTAATAATAGCTATCGTTTCTCCAATAGAAATTACATCATTTTGCTTAAACAATAATTCTGTAACTATTCCGGAAACCAATGAAGGAACCTCAGAATCAACTTTATCTGTTGCAACTTCTAATAATACCTCATCTTGATCTATGGCATCACCCACATTTTTAAACCATTTAATGATGGCAGCTTCAGTGATACTTTCGCCAAGTCTAGGCATTTTGAATTTGTATTCTGACATTATTTATTTCTTTTCAATTCAGCCAAGGTTTTATGAAAATCCTCTTGTTTAAGCTTGTTCTTTGGGATCTCGCGAAGAGGGGCTACTTCTTTTAAACTATCATGGCAATCTGATGGTAATTGCTGGTATAGCTTTGTGCCAGCTGTTTTCCATTCCATCATTTCATTGGTAACTTCCTTTATCACTCTTGCTGGATTACCAACAATTAAACTTCTATTAGAAAAAATAGATTCCCCTTTCACAAAAGCCATTGCACCTACAATACATTCATCTCCTATTTCTGCATCATCCATGATTACACTATTCATTCCTATAAGACAATTACGACCTAAGTTAGCTCCATGAATAATTGCTCCATGTCCTATGTGCGCTCCTTCTTTTAAAACAATTGTTTTACCAGGAAACATATGGACCGTACAATTTTCTTGAACATTTACTCCATCTTCCAAAATAATTGCTCCCCAATCTCCTCGAATTGCAGCTCCAGGTCCTATATAACAATTTTTTCCAATTAATACGTTTCCAGTAACAGCAGCTAATGGATGTACAAAACTACTTTCGTGAACTATCGGTATATGTCCTTTAAAACTATAAAACATCTATTCAAATTTCTTTAACGTTTCTTTTGTAAAATTAGACAGAACCAAACGACCACTGATAGCAGCTCGTTCAGCTAATAAATCGTCCCAATCTTCAGTACCTCTCCAAAAAACTTTTTTCATTTCTTTCATTGCGTCTGGATTATAACTACATAAGTGTTCTGCAAAAGATTGTATCGCTTTATCCATTTCTTCCGTGCTTTCGTATACTTGCGCAAACAATCCTTTTTGTTTTGCCCAGTCAGCACTATAAAAAGAATTGGCATCGATAGCTATTTGAGACATTCCACTGAGTCCTAATTTTCGTTCAACTGCTGGTCCAACTACAAAAGGTCCTATACCAAGATTCAACTCACTTAATTTAATGGATCCAAACTTTGTTGCCATGCAATAATCGGTAGCTGATGCAATACCTACTCCACCTCCAACAGTTTTACCTTGTATTCTACCGATTATAAATTTTGGACACTTTCGCATTGCATTTATAACATTAGCAAATCCTGAAAAGAACACCTTTCCAGTTTCAGCATCATTGATATTTATTAACTCTTCAAAACTGGCGCCAGCACAAAAAGTGCGTTCTCCTCCACTTTTTAAAATAATGACCTTCACATCATTATTTAATCCTGCATCATGGATGTTTTTAACTAATTTCGCTAAAATAGTTCCCGGCAAACTATTATGTGCAGGATGAAAAAACTCAATGGTTGAAATACCGTTTTGTATATTTTGATTTACGTAAGCTTCCATAGTTATAATAATCCAAATTGTTTAAAATGATGATTTAAGTGTTTGCGTTCTAGCAATTGCCAATCATATTTTTCTATAAACCCAAATACTGCATTCTTAACTACTGCATCGGGGTTTTCTTTATAAAAATTGACGTATTGTTCTCTTGCTTCTAATAATTTTAATTTCGAAATTTGTAAATTCTCATGTTTTAGTTCTTCTAATTTTCCTTTTTTATACAAAGGAAAATCGAATCCTGAAGGCATCGGTTTATAGTCATAAAGAGATTCTTGTACTTTTTCTAAATATTTTTCTGGAGTATCAATTTCAAAGTCTTGAATTTCTCCAGATGCAATTCGATACGTCAATTCTAAATGTTCAATCATATGCTGTGAAGTCATCATTCCCCAATTGGGTTTTGAATCTTCAGTCAATTTTTTTAAACATTCTTGAATTTTTTCAGAAGTCATCTCTACAAAAACAGTTTGTTTTTTCTGAACCATCGTTAATATTGTTGCTATTGCAACCAATTCATCTTCAACATCGAAAACTTCAACGTACCATTTAACTATTCCACAGGGGTGTTCTTTCCCTCTTTGATCTCGATCAATTTTTTGCTTACAAGTTAATCGAACATAAACGGTATCATTGTGATAAATAGGTCTTAAAAAACGACAATCTTCTAATCCATAATTTGCAGCAACTGGTCCTTTATTTGGATATACAAAAAGACCTGCTGCAGCAGCTAATATAAAATAACCGTGAGCGGTTCTTTTTTCGAAAATACTTCCATCAAGAGAAGTAATATCGGTATGTGCATAAAAATGATCCCAAGTTAAATTTGCGAAATTTACAATATCACCATCAGTTATCGTTCGCTTATGGGTTTTAAGAGACATCCCTGGTTCAATATCTTCCCAGTGATATGCGAAGGGATGTTTATCGGTTTCTGTATAAGCTCCTTTTGGTTGATAAATTCCTGTAATTTCTGTTAAGGTAGTCGGAGAACCTTGAATAGCACATCGTTGTAAATAATGTTTAACACCACGCATTCCACCCATTTCTTCTCCACCACCAGCTCTTCCAGGACCACCGTGAACTAAGGTAGGTAATGGAGAACCATGACCTGTACTTTCTTTTTCATTTTCACGATTTAACACTAATATTCTACCATGATGTGTAGCAGCTTCCACCACATATTCTTTAGCAATTGAATCACTATTGGTAACGATGGAAGAAACCAAGGATCCTTTTCCTAAGTGTGCTAAATGAATTGCTTCATCCAATGTTTTATAAGGCATTAATGTGCTAACGGGTCCAAATGCTTCAATTTCATGAATTCCTGTATTCGTAAATGGATCATCTTCTCTTAAAAGTACAGGAGCTAAAAAGGCTCCATCTTTGGAATTTGCACCAATTACCGATACCTTATCCAAGTTACCATAAACCATTTTAGCTGTTTTCGTTAACTCTCTTACTCTTTCCTTCACTTCTTGCACTTGATCTTTACTCACCAAAGCACCCATTCTAACTTCTTTCAATCTTGGATCACCAATTGTGACCTTATCTAATTGTTGACCTATGGCAATTTGAACATCTTCAATTAGTTTTTCAGGAACAATAATTCTTCTAATTGCTGTACATTTTTGACCACATTTTACAGTCATTTCTTTACGTACTTCTTTTATAAATATATCAAATTCTGGAGTCCCTGGTAAAGCATCTTCACCTAATACACATGAATTTAAAGAATCTGCTTCCATATTAAATGGTACTGATTCACTGATAATTCTAGGATGTGATTTTAACATCCTACCTGTTATTGCTGAACCTGTAAATGTAACCACATCTTGTGATTCAACTGCATCTAATATACTTCTTGCTGAACCAGAAATAAGTTGCAATGACCCTTCTGGTAAGATATTCGACGCTATAATTTCTCTAACTACAGCTTCCGTTAAAAAAGAAGTATTTGTAGCTGGTTTAACGATAGCCGGAACACCTGCCATCCAGTTGACTGCACATTTCTCTAACATTCCCCAAACAGGAAAGTTAAAGGCATTAATATGTATGGCGACACCTCTTTTGGGAACTAATATATGATGAGCCATAAATCGGCCTCCTTTCGACAAATCAATAGGTTCTCCTTCTACATGATAAGACTGATTAGGAAATAATTTTCGCAAAGAAGCATTGGCAAATAAATTACCAAACCCTCCTTCAATATCAATCCAACTGTCAACTTTAGTAGCTCCAGTACGATAACTTACATCATAAAAATGTTGTTTCTTTTTTATTAGATAAAAAGCCAATTTTTTAAGCATATTCCCACGCTCTTGAAAGGTCATTTTTCGCAAAGCTTCCCCTTTTACCCTTCCATAATGCAGTGCTTCAGAAAAGTCAAAACCAGTGGTATCTGATAAGGCTACAATTTCACCAGTAACAGCATCGACCATTGGAACACCTTCCCCTGAGCCATAGGTCCATTGTCCATTAATATAGCTTTCTAGTTTTTTCATGACTTTAATTTTAGTTTACATTTTCAATAATAGCAGCATATCCCTGCCCAACACCGATACACATAGTAACTAATGCGTACCTTTTATTTTGTTCTTTTAATTCTAAAGCTGCAGAATAGGTTATTCTTGCTCCAGTTACTCCTAAGGGGTGTCCGATAGCTATAGAACCTCCATTTGGATTTAATCGAGGATCGTCATCAGCTAAACCCAAAGCTCTAGTACATGCTAAAGCTTGAGCAGCAAAAGCTTCATTTAATTCTATTACATCCATATCGTTTATGGTTAATCCAGCTTTTTTCAATGCTTTATTAGAAGCTTCTACGGGACCAATTCCCATTATTCGAGGTTCTACACCAATAACTGCAGAACTAACAATTCGTGCAATGGGTTTTAAATTGTATTTTTTTACGGCTTTCTCAGAAGCTATAATAGTTGCAGCAGCACCATCATTTAACCCTGAAGAATTACCTGCGGTGACACTTCCTCCTTCTTTTTTAAAAGCAGGTCTAAGGTTCCCTAAAACCGCTAAAGATGTCATAGGCTTAACAAATTCATCTTTGGAAAATTGAATTGGATCTTTTTTACGTTGTGGAATTTTAACAGTAATTATTTCTTTTGCCAAACGCCCATTTTCTTGAGCTTTTGTTGCTTTCATTTGACTCCAATAAGAGAACTTATCTTGATCCTCGCGAGATATATTATACTTTTCTACTAAATTTTCAGCAGTATTCCCCATACCGTCAACACCATAAAGCTCTTTCATTTTTGGGTTTATAAAACGCCACCCAAAAGTAGAATCATACATTTTAGAATCTCCTCCAAAACCTGTTGATGGTTTTGCGATTACATAGGGCCCACGAGTCATATTCTCAACTCCTCCTGAAATAAACAAATCTCCATCACCGGCTTTTATAGCTCTATTTGCATGAATAATTGCTGATAATCCTGAACTACAAAGTCTATTGATTGTTTCTCCTGGAACGGTAAAAGGCAAGCCTGCTAATAAAGAAGACATGCGAGCAATATTTCGGTTGTCTTCACCTGCTTGATTTGCACAGCCCATGATCACATCGTCATAAGCTTCTTTTGGAATGTTTGGGTTTCGTTTTACAATTTCTGAAATCACCAAAGCACCCAAGTCATCGGTACGAACAGCTGATAACGTTCCTTTATAATTCCCAATAGGTGTTCTTATTCCGTCTATGATGTATGCTTCCATATTTATTATTTAAGATTATGGATTAACGATTTTTGATAGTTGAAGTCTCACTCATACTTCTAAAATCTTTAATCGACATTCGTTAATAGCTTATCATTTTATTCTTCCCAACCTTTACTAGTTCTATATACTACACCCTTAAAAAGTGCTACTAATTCGCTTCCTCTTTTTACTTCAACAATATTAAATCCTAATTTAGTATTCACTTTTTCAATAACACATTCGGCTATTAATTCATCTCCTTCTTCTAATGCCTCAATATGATTGATTGAAGTTTCAATAGAAACAGCATATTTTCCATGTGTGTTTGATGTAAAACCAAAAGCAGTATCTGCAAGGGAATAACTAATTCCACCATGAGCAAAGCCCATACTGTTCAACATTTTCTTTTCTACAGTCATTCCCAACTTAACGCTACCTATATCACTTTCTATTATCTTAATACCTAACCATTGGCTAAAGGTATCTTGACTTAACATCTTGTAAGGTATTAGCTCTCCTTTCATTAAAAAAATGTTTTATTTTCTCGATTCATTTTTCGAAGCAATGGAGAACAACGATAGCGGTCTTCATGATATTCGTTGTATAAATTATCCATGGTATCTACACACCAATTTATTCCTTTTTCATCTGCCCAAGCCAATAAGCCTTTTGGATAGTTTACTCCATTTGTCATTGCTGTGTCTATATCTTCGGCTGAAGCTATGTTTAAAAATAATGCATCTGCTGCTTCATTGATTAGCATAACTAAAACCCTATCAAATATTTGCTGAGACAATCCTCTATTTTGAGGTGTTTTAATTTCTTTTGAAATAACACGTTTGCTATTTTCATCATATTCATAGTAACCAACTCCAGATTTACGACCTAAATAGCCTGCTTCTAAAAACCGTTTTTGCGTAAATGAGGGCTTGTATCTTGAATCGAAATAGAAAGCTTTAAACACCGTTTCTGTAACCGTATAATTAATATCATTACCTATAAAATCCATTAATTCAAATGGACCCATTCGAAAACCACCTAATGTCTTTAAACTATAATCTATGGTTTCAAAATCTGCTACACCTTCTTCGTAAATGCGTAAAGCTTCACCGTAAAAAGGTCTAGCAACTCTGTTGACTATAAAACCAGGTGTGTCTTTAGTAACTGCTACTATTTTTTTCCAACTAGTTATTGTATCTATTGTCTTTTCAAGCACTTCATATGATGTTTGAATAGCAGGAATAACCTCAACCAATTTCATTAATGGTGCTGGATTAAAAAAGTGAATTCCAACACAACGTTTAGGGTTTTTTAATGAAGCAGCTATAGATGCTATTGATAAACTTGAGGTATTTGATGCAATAATACATTCCTCACTGACATAATTTTCTAACTCTGAAAACACTTTTTGTTTAATATCGAGATTTTCAATAATGGCCTCAATGGTCAAATTAGAGTCACTTAATTCTTTTAAAGAACCAACATACTTAATATTGTTCTGAATTCGGGACTTCTCATTAGCATTGATACGCTTTTTTTCAATTAAACGATTTAATATTTTTTCAAGGGAAGCTTTGGCTTTATCTAAGGCCATTTGATTGGTGTCGTATAAACTTACCATACATCCTGCAGTAGCAGCAATTTGTGCGATTCCACTTCCCATTGTACCACTTCCTATAATTCCAACTTTCATACTATTCATTTAAAACGGTAGATGATTTAAATCTACATTACCACCAGAAATTATAATACCGATGTTTTTATTTTTAAAATTCTTTTTTTCTTTTAGTAATGCTGCAAAAGCAACTGCACTTGAAGGCTCCACAACTATTTTCATTCGTTCCCATATCAATTTCATCGAATTGATAATTTCATCTTCACTAACTCGTATAATTGTTTTGACATGTGCTAATATGATCGGAAAATTTCGATCTCCCAAAAATGTTCTTAAGCCATCTGCTATGGTATTCGAATTATCATTAAATTCTATTTTACCACTTTTCAAAGACCGATAGGCATCGTCCACATTTTCAGGTTCTGCCCCTATTACCTCACACTTATCTGAAAAATAGTTAGCCGACAATGCAGTTCCTGCCAATAAGCCTCCACCTCCAACTGGAGTTAAAATGAACTCTAAATCAGGATAATCTTCTAATAATTCTTTGGCTGAAGTTCCTTGACCTAAAATTACTTGATCATCATTTGAAGGGTGAATAAAGGTAGCATTCATTTCTATTCTAATTTTTTCTGCTGCTGCTTCACGAGCTTTTAAATTAGACTCACATTCTATTATTTCACCTTTATAGTTTTTAACAGCATCTTTTTTTACTTGTGGTGCATTTTTAGGCATTACTATATATGCTTTAACATTCATTTTAGTTGCTGCTAATGATAAAGCTTGAGCAAAATTACCGGAGGAATGAGTCACCACTCCACAATTACGCTGCTCCTCTGATAGACTTAAAATTGCATTTGCTGCACCTCGCATTTTAAAAGCTCCCATTTTTTGAAAATTCTCGCATTTAAAAAACACCTTACAACCTGTAATTTCATTTATCAATTCAGAACTGAGTACAGGTGTGCGGTGAATGTATGGTTTCACTTTATCATGTACTTGTATCAACGTTTCTTTATTCATTATTTTCCTTTGAAAATTGGCTTTCTCTTTTCCATAAAAGCATTAACTCCTTCTGTATAATCTTCAGATAGAGCAGCTTCAATTTGTAATTTTCCTTCTAATTCTAATTGTTGCTCTAAGGTATTTGTAATTGATTTATTTAATAATTCTTTAATAAGCCCTAAAGCTTTGCTCGGCATATTTGCTAATTTAACAGCTAGTTTTTCAACTTCTTCATTAAAACTTTCGGATGAAATCGCTTTAAAAATCATTCCCAATTCTTCCGCTTCTTCAGCCGTCACTTTATCTCCTAACATCATTAAAGCAGTGGCTTTCTGAAAACCAATTAATCTTGGTAAAAAAAATGTTCCTCCACTATCCGGTATCAATCCTATTTTACTAAATGCTTGGATAAAACTGGCTTTATTTGACGCTACAACCAAATCACAAGACAAAGCAATATTTGCTCCTGCTCCTGCTGCCACACCATTTATAGCCCCTATAATAGGTTTATGAATAGCTCTAATTCTAGTGATAATGGGATTGTAATGTTCTTCTAATATTTTTTTAAAGCCTGGATTTAATTCTGGACTAGTGACTTCCTTTAAATCTTGGCCAGCACAAAACGCCTTTCCATTTCCGGTAATAACAATAGATCTAACCTCATTATTATGTTCACAGTCATCTAATATACTTTGAAGTGATAATGCCATTTCTCTATTGAAACTATTAAATACTTCAGGTCTGTTAAGAGTTATATAGGCAACTTGATTTTCTATTTTTATAAGAATACTATTGTTCATTTATCAATATTAAATTAAAGACATTTAAAATAGTCGAATGGCTCTTGACAATCTTCACACTTAAATAAAGCTTTGCAAGCAGTTGATCCAAATTGACTTACTAATTTTGTGTTTTGAGAACGGCAATTGGTACACTTAATCAATCGTTTTCCGTTTAACAATACCTCTTTATCCGCATCAGCTTCTAGAGGTGGAGCTATACCATAATCTTCTAATGCTTTTCTTCCTATTGGTGTAATCCAATCGGTCGTCCAAGCTGGATGAAGGATTAAATCTATTCTGGAATCATAGCTAGCATTTTTTAATGCTTTTTCAATATCATCTCCTATAACATCCATTGCAGGACAGCCACTATAAGTGGGTGTGATTTCAACTTCTACGACACCATTTATGATTAATGCAGAACGTACAACTCCCAGATCCATAATAGACAATACAGGAATTTCTGGATCAGAAATCTGTTGTAATATTGGAATTAAAATTGGGTCGATATGTTGTTCAGTTATATTCATCTTACCATTCCATATTCGGATAGGTGCGTTGCATGTATTGCAAATCACTTAATAAGTATCCTAAATGTTCCGAATGAATTCCTTCTTTACCTCCTTTTTGAAACCATTTAGAATCAGGAATTTTGAGTGTTGCTTCTTCTAAAAGATCCTTGACTCTTTTGTAATAGCCGGCTTTAAGTTTTGTTACATCTACTCCTACACTTATTAAAACCATAGCTTTATCAGCTTTTGTTTGATGAAACAATTCATCAGTATAGGTCCATAAATCATTGATAGCTTCTTGTATTTTTTCTTTACTTTCTGCTGTACCATCACCTAATCGCTTCACCCAGTCAGATGAAAATCGCTCGTGATAACTCACTTCTTTGATGCATTTATTAGCAATAGCAGATAGTGTTAAATCTGTGCTTTTTTGTAGTTCAGCTAAAAATATTAAATGATAAACATCAAATAAAAACTGACGCCCAATAGTATATGCAAAATTTGAATTTGGTTGTTCTACTAATAATACATTTTTATAGTCACGCTCTTTGCGAAGCATTGCGATATCATCTTCGGTCCTTTCATCGCCTGCAATTTTCGCAGCATATTGAAAATAACTTCGTACTTGCCCCAATAAATCCAATGAAATATTAGTACAAGCAATATCTGTTTCCAAACTTGGCCCATGACCACAGAGTTCCCCAATGCGTTGTCCTAGAATTAGACTGTTATCTGCGATGCCAAGAATATAGTTATATAGATTCTCTTTCATTACATATGTTTTACTTCATCTGGTAAATCATAAAAAGTTGGATGGCGGTATACTTTATCTTGAGCAGGCTCAAATAATTCACCATTATTCTTAGGGTTTGAAGCGGTTATATGTTTAGATTCTGTCACCCAAATACTTACCCCTTCATTTCGTCTCGTATAAACATCACGGGCATTCTCTAGAGCCATCTCTGCATCTGCTGCATGAAGACTTCCAAAATGACGATGTTCTAATCCGTTTTTAGTTCTCACAAAAATTTCCCAAAGTGGCCAGTTTTTTTTTGACATGACTATCTATTTTTATACTACTTTTTTTTGTTTTCTTTCTTTTTTCTTTTCGGCATGAGCCATAGCCGCGTCACGAACCCATTCGCCTTCTTCCCAGGCTCCAACTCGAGCTTTCATACGCTCTTTATTACAAGGCCCATGACCTTTTACGACTTGCCAAAACTCTTTCCAATCAATTTCACCATAGTCATAACTACCACGCTCATCATTCCATTTTAAATCTGGATCAGGAATTGTTAGTCCAATCAATTCTGCTTGAGGAACAGTTTGATCTATAAATTGCTGACGTAAGTCATCATTAGATTTACGTTTTAATTTCCATTTCATAGATTGTTCTGTGTGAATAGATTCTGCATCTGTTGGACCTAACATCATAAGGCTTGGCCACCACCAGCGATTCAAAGCATCTTGAGCTAAATCCTTTTGTTCCATTGTTCCATTTGCTAATTTCATCATAATTTCATACCCTTGACGTTGGTGAAAACTTTCTTCCTTACATACACGAACCATTGCTCTTGCATAGGGACCATAAGATGTGTTACAGAGCGGAACTTGATTAATGATAGCAGCACCATCTACCAACCAACCTATTGCACCCATATCTGCCCAAGTTACCGTTGGATAATTGAAGATACTCGAATATTTTGCTTTACCAGTATGAAGTTGTTCGTATAATTCTTCTCGAGAAATCCCTAGGGTTTCTGTAGCAGCATACAAATACAAACCATGACCAGCTTCATCTTGAACTTTTGCCAACAATGCTACTTTTCGTCTTAAAGAAGGAGCTCTGGTAATCCAATTGCTTTCTGGGAGCATTCCTACAATTTCAGAATGTGCATGTTGAGACATTTGCCTAATATGCGTCTTGCGATACTTTTCTGGCATCCAGTCTTTTGGCTCAATTTTTTCATCACGACCAATGCGAGCTTCAAATTGAGTTTCTAAATTTTTTAGTTGTTCTTTACTCATTTTTTTTATGTTTTTGACTTTTGGTTATTAGCCTTTAGCGAGTTGAACTTCAATTTTTATTTTCACTATAAATATATTAGATTTGATGCTAAACATCAAAATCTACTATTACTTTTTTAGTTATTGGAACAGCTTGACAACTTAATACAAATTGTTGTGCAACTTCCTTTTCATCTAAAGCATAATTCATTTTCATGAACACCTCTCCTTCAACTAATCGACATTTACAAGTGCTGCAAACTCCACCTTTACAAGCGAATGGTAAATCTGCTCCTGCATTTAAAGCAGCATCCAGAATATTTCCATCTTCTTTAGGCATACCAAAATGAAATTCTTTACCTCCATCTATAATGGTAATTTCAACTTGATCTCTTTCTGAGATTTCAGTATTTTTAGTTTCCTTGACATTTTCTTTTGAAAGACCTGTCACAAATAATTCGAAATGAATATTTTCTGGAGTCATTCCAGCTTTTATCAACTCATCTTTTACTAAAAAAATCATTTCTTCAGGACCACAAAGAAAACATTCATCTAAACTTGAAACATCTACTAATTTATCAAAGATTATTTCTAATTTTTCTTTGGAAAACCGCCCATTAAACAATTCAACATCTCTGTATTCTTTAGTTAAAAAATAAAACAGTTCAATCCTTCCAAAATATTGATTTCTAAGTTGTTCTATTTCTTCTTTAAAAATAATAGATTTAACAGTGCGGTTCAAATAAAATAATTTGAAGGTACTATTAGGTTCCATTTCTAAATGAGTTTTCAATATTGAAAGTATGGGGGTAATACCGCTACCCGCTGTAAAAAAAATATAATTTTTTGGTGTTTCAGAAATTTTAATTCCAAACCTACCCATCGGTTTCATTACCTGTAAAACATCTCCTTTTTTTAAGGTTTCGTTTACAAAAGTTGAAAATTTCCCTTCTGGTATCTGCTTAACCGCTACTTTCCATTCATGATCCAGCGGACTAGAACATAAACTATACGAACGCCTAATATCCTCATCATTTACAGTATCTCTTAGGGTTAAATATTGACCTGGCTTAAACTTAAATACATTTTTTAAATCCTCAGGTACATTAAATGATAAGACCGAACAATCGTCGGTATCTTTATAAATATCTTTTACTTCAAGGGAATGAAATTTAGCCACAATTATAATATATGATTTTTAACTAACAATTGTTAGTTTATGTTACAAAGATAACAAATATTTACTATTTATTTATTTATTCCTTTTAACAGTACTTCACTTAAGTTAGCAGCTAAAAGTGTAGGCTCCATATCATCTTTTTTTGGGACCCAAAGGTATAGTGAGCGTAAGGTAGATAAGATAGAAAACACCATAATATCGGGATTTATATTTTTTATTTCATTTTTTAAAATACCTTCACTGATAATATTTCTAAAAGAATTTTCATATTCCATACGCAAAGCTAGATAATGGTTTAACTGATCTTTTAAATGCATCCAATCGTTATTTAAAGAAGCCATTCCGTTGGTATTCCTGCTGGAAATATCTACATGTAAAATAATAATTTGCTTTAATTTATATATACAATCATCATTGCCTCTTTTTATTTTTTCCAATCCATCAATAAACTCTTCCGCCAATGATATAATAATAAATGTAAGAATCTCCTCTTTATTTTTTATATGATTGTAAAGGCTAGCAGCTTTAATTCCCATTACTTTTGCGATATCTCGCATCGTGACAGCACTATATCCTTTTTCTTTAAAAAGGGTAGAGGCTACTGAAATAATTTCTAATTTTCTGGGAGATGGATTCATGTGTCAGTACTATTTTATAAATCGGTCACATGTTGTTCCCTAATAATCATCTCTTTTTTCGTAAAACTTTTATATACTTGTTTCATAGAAAAGGCAAGTTATCATTTCTTTTTTTATTTTCAATTCTGAAATTATAGTTTGTAAGAGAATTGTTCAATTTATTTTAAACTCACTTTAGATTAAAAATTTCATCTTTAAAAATATAATAATTCATGAATACTATATCAGAACATAGACGACTTGAACTTTTGAATAAAAGTACAAACCCATTTTCTACTGTATAGAGTTTCTTCTGAAATTTCACAAGTTTATAACGCATCTCTTATCAATATTTTTCTTGCCCATTACAAAGCTAATTTTTATAAAAAAACACAATTAGGTATAGATAAAATATGTAATTTCAGTTCATAAAGTTATATTGCGTTTTAAATTAAAAAAGCATGTCTATAGAAAATATCCGTAAAGAAGTAATGCAAACTCTTGGTAAAAACATCAATGTTTTTGTAGACAAGTTTTTAGTAGATGCAGATAAAATCTGGCAGCCTTCCGATTTTTTACCAAACCCTCAAGGAGCTAATTTTTTGGAAGAAGTAAAAGAAATTCAAGAATTAGGAAAAGAATTAGATGATGATTTTTGGATTAGTTTGGTAGGTGACACCATTACTGAAGAAGTATTACCAACTTACGAATCTTGGCTTATGTCTCTGGATGGAGTCGATCAAGACCCAGATAATGGTTGGGCTAAATGGATAAGAGCTTGGACTGCTGAAGAAAATAGACACGGTGATGTTCTTAATAAATATTTATATTTATCAGGGAGAGTAAATATGAGAGAAGTTGAAATTTCTACGCAACATTTAATTGCAGATGGTTTTGATATTGGTACCGCAACTGACCCTTATAAAAACTTTGTTTACACTAGTTTTCAAGAATTAGCTACGTATGTTTCTCATAATAATGTCGCAAAAGTAGCTCGTAAAAAAGGACATAAAGCCCTGGCAAAAATGTCAAAAATAATTGCTGGAGATGAAATGAGACATCACCTAGCCTATTCTCATTTTATTGAAGAAATATTTAAAATTGATCCTTCAGAAATGATGTTGGCCTACTATTATATGATGAAAAATCAAATAATTATGCCTGCTATGAATTTAAGAGAATCATTCGGTAAAAAAACATCTTTATTTGATCAGTTTTCGGTAGTAGCTCAGCGCGCTGGAGTTTACACAGGCTTTGACTATGTAGATATTATGAGAAAATTAAATGTGTTTTGGAGTATCGATAAAATCACGGAGTTAAATTCCGAAGCTGAAAAGGCAAGAGACTATTTAATGCGATTACCAGATAGAATGTATCGATTGGCAGAACGATCTGTTATTCCTGATACAAAGTATCAATTTAAATGGATGTCTAAAATGTAAGTCTCTGTTTACATTGAAATAATTGTTTTACGTACCTTGTCATTCGATTTGAAATATTTTATACTTTTTATATTATTCCCAGTTTGGGTTTGGTCTCAACAAATATCTTTAGTTGAAACCAAGCCATTAGATGCAGATACGTTTATAGGTATCGATTCCTTTAACGATATCTATTATATTAAAGATCAAGTGTTCTACAAAAAAAACAACACTAGTATAGTTAATTTTAAGGACTTTCAATTAGGTGAAATCTATTCGGTAGATATTGTCAACCCTATGAACATTGCTGTTTATTATCAAGATTTTAATACGGTAGTTTTATTGGATAACAAACTGTCTGAAATCGAACGAATTAATTTTAATAATCTTTCAGAATTCATTAATTCCAGTCAAGCGATGGTTGCTGCCAATAATAGCTTATGGTTTATTAATATGGATTCACAGCAATTAGAATTGTATAATTATCGCTTGAAAAGTAAAATCTTAGTTTCTCAACCTATTAACGGTGAAGTGTTATCGGTAGCTAGTAATTTTAATTATTGTTTTGTTTTAACAGAGGCTAAAATAAGAGCTTATAATATTTATGGAAGCCTTCTTGCTGAAATCAATAATGAAGGCTTTCAGAAAATCGTGCAATTAAATGAAAATTTAATTGCCTTAAAAGATAATGAGCTCTATTATATCGATAAAGAGACTCGAGAAATAACGAAAATAAAATCTCCTGAAATAAGTGTAAAAGATTTGCAGCTTACGCAAGATTTCCTTTATATTTATAACGAAAATAAAATCAGTACATTTAAACTAACCCTTCCAAAGTAATACTTTATGCACGTTGCCATCGCAGGAAATATAGGAGCTGGAAAAACAACATTAACTAGTTTACTAGCCAAACATTATAAGTGGAAAGCTCAATATGAAGACGTAGAAGACAATCCGTATTTAGATGATTTCTATAACAAAATGGAGCGTTGGTCTTTTAACCTTCAAATTTATTTTTTAAATTCCCGTTTTAGACATATTTTAGACATCCGGAGAGATAAAAAAACCATTATTCAAGATCGAACGATTTATGAAGATGCATTTATTTTTGCACCCAACCTTCATGCAATGGGATTAATGACCAATCGTGATTATGAAAATTACCGGTCTTTATTCGACTTAATGGAAAGCGTAACGGAAGCACCCGATTTACTAATCTACTTGCGAAGTTCTATTCCTAATTTAGTGGGGCAAATACATAAGCGAGGAAGAGAGTACGAGAACTCAATTAGTATTGATTACCTAAGTAGACTAAACGAACGTTACGAAGCTTGGATTGATCAATATGATAAAGGAAAAGTTGTGATTTTAGATGTAGACAATATCGATTTTGTAGATAACCCAGAGGATCTTGGAAATATCATCAATAAAATTGATGCGGAGATTAATGGATTGTTTTAGACAAGACTCTAAAAAAATATTCAAAAAAAAACCTACTAAAATTAGTAGGTTTTTTTTTGAATATTGATTAAGTTATTTTACTCTTCTTTCTTTGGGTTTAGTTCTAATGAAAATTCGATAGTAACTTCATCACCAAGAGAAACACCTTCTTTTCCAACACCAAATTCTGTTCTCTTTATCGTAATTTCACCTTCAAAAGCAGCAGACGGATATCCCCTACCAGTATCTTGTTTACCTAAATAAATTAGAGGAAATTCTATTTCCTTGGTAATATCTCTTATTGTTAAGTCTCCGGTTACGCTCATCCCGTTACCTATATTGTTAAAACTTTTTGAAACAAAAGTCATCGTTGGAAATTTAGCGGTATCAAAATACTCATCTGATCTTAAATGACTGTCTCTATTTTCATTTGAAGTATTAATTGACTCAACATCAATAGTTACATTCATAGAAGGGGTGTCAGAAAAATCTATGACACCTTGAATTTTTTGAAAACTACCTTTAGATTTCGCTAAAAAGTGTCTGATAGAAAAATCTACATAAGAATGACTAGCATCTAATAACCAAACTCCTTGCAATTCTGCAGTGTCATTTGTGTTAACAGCTATTACATCTACTCCATTTAAAGCTGCTACTTGAGCTTTAACCTCCGCTTCAGTTCCTTCAAAAAATTGTTCTGTTTTAGTTTGCTTTCCGTTTTCTGTAACTACTGTTGTTACTAAAGCTTTAGCAGTACCATCATCATTAGCTTCCATTTTAACGCTGATCTCTTTTTCAACAGAATCGTTTGATTTACCTTGTACTTCATGAATTTCTGTATTCATTTCGTGTCCATCTGCTGTATGTTCTCCTAATATAGGTGCGATCACCAATCCAATTAAACAAGTAAGTTTAATTAAGATGTTCATGGATGGTCCAGAAGTATCTTTAAATGGATCACCAACGGTGTCTCCAGTAATTGCCGCTTCGTGAGCAGCAGACCCTTTATGTGTCATCTCACCATTAATCATTACACCTGCTTCAAACGATTTTTTAGCATTATCCCAAGCACCACCAGCATTGTTTTGGAAAATTGCCCAAAGCACACCACTTACAGTAACTCCAGCCATATAACCACCTAACATTTCAGCAATCATCATATTATCCATACCAAATAACATGGGTATAAAAGCAATAGCCAATGGAAATCCAATAGTTAATAGACCAGGTAACATCATTTCTTTTAAAGAAGCTTCTGTAGAGATTGCTACGCATTTATCGTATTCTGGTTTCCCAGTACCTTCCATAATTCCTGGAATTTCTTTAAACTGACGGCGTACTTCGTATACCATTTCCATTGCCGCTTTACCTACTGCATTCATCGCCAAGGCAGAGAATACAACAGGTACCATTCCACCAACAAATAGCATTGCTAAAACGGGTGCTTTAAAAATATTAATACCATCAATGCCAGTAAATGTTACATATGCTGCAAACAATGCCAATGAAGTTAATGCTGCAGAAGCAATAGCAAAACCTTTACCGGTTGCTGCTGTTGTATTACCTACTGAATCTAAAATATCTGTACGTTCTCTTACGATAGGATCTTGTTCACTCATTTCAGCAATTCCTCCTGCATTATCTGCAATAGGTCCAAAAGCATCAATCGCTAATTGCATCGCTGTAGTTGCCATCATTGCTGATGCTGCCATTGCAACACCATAAAAACCAGCTAATGCATATGATGACCATATTGCAGCAGCAAATAAAAGTACGGTTGGAAATGTAGAAATCATCCCTGTCGCTAAACCTGCAATGATATTTGTACCAGCACCTGTAGCCGACTTTTGAACAATATTTAAAATTGGTTTTTTACCTAAACCTGTATAATATTCTGTTACTGAAGATATGACAGCACCTACAAATAAACCAACTAAGGTTGCATAGAAAACACGCATAGCAGAAATATCTTTCAATACATTACCACCTGTTTCAAAGAAATTCATTTTCATTGTTTCTGGCAACATATAATTTACTAGAACATAACAAGAAATTGCTACCAAAGCTATGGAGAACCAATTCCCTTTGTTTAAAGCCCCCATTACTTGGGTTTCTTTAGCATCATTAGATTTAATACCAACTAACATGGTACCTAACATAGAAATAATAATTCCTGCACCTGCAATTGCCATTGGCAATAAGATGGGTCCAATGGAACCAAAATCTTTAAAAATATCAATATCATTTACTGCAATAATATAGTTTCCTAATACCATAGCAGCTAATACCGTTGCTACATACGAACCAAATAAATCGGCACCCATACCTGCAACATCACCAACGTTATCGCCTACATTATCAGCAATAGTTGCTGGATTACGAGGATCATCTTCTGGAATACCTGCTTCTACTTTACCTACTAAATCAGCTCCAACATCGGCAGCCTTGGTATAAATACCACCACCAACTCTTGCAAACAAGGCGATAGATTCAGCACCTAAAGAAAATCCAGCTAAAGTTTCTAAAACTATAGTCATTTTTTCTACTGAAAAAGCACCATTTACTCCACCCATAAAGTAGTTATAGAAAAATATAAAAAACATCGTTAAACCTAAAACTGCTAAACCAGCTACCCCTAAGCCCATAACAGTTCCACCACCAAAAGATACTTTTAAAGCATTTGGCAAACTTGTTCTGGCTGCTTGTGTGGTTCTTACATTTGTTTTAGTGGCTATTTTCATACCAATGTTTCCTGCAAATGCAGAGAAAAAGGCTCCTAATATAAAAGCAACAACAATTAACCAATGTGTTGATGGAACAATTGTTGAAACAACAAATAATAAAACACTTATAACTGCAACAAATATTGTTAAAAGTCTATACTCTGCATTTAAGAATGCCAAAGCACCTTCGTAGATGTGTTCAGAAATTTCTTTCATTTTACCATCACCTGCATCTTGTTTCATTACCCAAGATTTTT
>ERZ887851.1005-NODE-1005-length-25896-cov-26.880848_pt1 | contig 25896 bp, 23 predicted proteins | sample MGYA00521100_ERZ887851 | MGnify/ENA primary metagenome ERZ887851 (study PRJEB32303, sample SAMEA104408602) | aquatic metagenome | biome: Brackish water; feature: Pelagic; material: water | place: Baltic Sea | collected 2014-06-06T16:11:00 | depth 11,444 m ... | reverse complement strand
TTATTTGATTTTACTTCTTCTTGGATCTCATTAAATTTCTCTCTATTTATTGCTCCAATCACGTGGGAAGAAGATAAATCTTTAATATCAATTTTTGATCTCAGTTTAAATTTTTGCAAATGTTCAATGAGCTCATCTTTGAAATTAACATCGCAATCTAGTAGATAGCCTGTTTTATTTTTTAAAATAAAAAACTCGTATAAGTACTTTCCTTGAGGCGTAAAAATTCCAGAAAAAATAGAGTTAGACTCACTTACTTTTTTAATATCGTTGCTGATCATATTTTGTAAGAAATCTTCTGCTTCTAATCCCTCAACAGCTATCAAACCACGATCATCAAGTATTACAATTTGATTTTTTTCCATATTTGCAAGTTTGCTATGTATAATATATTTACTTAAGCATGTCTGACAATTTTAAGCTAATTATCAAAAATGGATCTTGTTACATTAATGGAAAATTAGAGCAGACTGATATTGCAATAAATAACGGTAAAATTGAAAAGATAGGAAAACAAGATTTAAACAATTCAAAGGTTTTTGACGCAACCGATAAGATTGTTTTACCAGGAATAATTGATACTCAAGTTCATTTTAGAGAGCCTGGCTCTACGGATAGAGAGGACTTAGAAAGTGGAAGCAGGGCCGCAGTCCTTGGGGGAGTTACTTCTGTATTTGAGATGCCAAATACTAATCCACCAACTTCAAATTTAGTTGAGTTTAATAAAAAATTAGATTTAGCAAAAAATAGAATGCATTGTAATTATGCATTTTATTTTGGGGCAACACCTGAAAATGTTGATCAACTTGCAAAATTAAAAGGGCTGGAAGGGTGTTGTGGAGTTAAATTATTCGCTGGTTCTTCAACAGGAAAACTTTTAGTTGATAAAGAAAAAGATATAGAAAAAGTCATATCAAACAGTGATCGTATAGTTTCTATACATTCTGAAGATGAAGAAATATTAAATTTAAGAAAAAAATTTATAAAAGAAGGGGACGTACACTCTCATCCTGAATGGCGAAACGCTGAATGTGCAATGTCATCAACTCGAAGGGTTGTTAAAATTGCAGAACGGTATAACAAACAAATTCATGTGCTTCACGTTACTACAAAGGATGAAGTTGATTTCTTGGCGATGCATAAAAAAAATGTAACTTTTGAAATTACCCCTCAACATCTGACATTATATGCTCCAGATTGTTATGATAAATTAGGTTCCTTTGCTCAAATGAATCCACCCATTAGAAAAAAAGAACACTTTGATCGTTTGTGGGTCGCTGTAAAGAATTCAGTAGTAGATGTTTTAGGATCAGATCATGCACCACATTCCAAGGAAGATAAGAATAAAAAATACCCTGGATCTCCTTCAGGTATGCCTGGGGTACAAACCATTCTTCCAATAATGTTAGATCACATCAACAATGAAAAATTATCTTTAAATCAATTAGTAAAATTAATGTGTGAAAATCCTTGCAGAATTTTTGGAATAAAAAATAAAGGATATCTAAAAGAAGGATATGATGCAGATTTAACCATCATTGACATGAACAAAAGTGTAACAATTAAGAATGAAATGATAGCAAGTAAATGTGGCTGGACACCTTTTGATAATTATAAAGTTAAAGGCTTTCCAGTTGCAACAATCGTAAATGGTTCAATTGTTATGAATGATGGTAAAGTTGTTGCTGAAAGCTTAGGCAAACCCTTAGAGTTTTAAAATATTATTATCAATTAAATCTTTTTTAATTTCATCTAAAATAGCTGGATCATCTATGGTAGCCGGCATTTTATAAGTTTCGTTATCTGCTATTTTTCTAACTGTTCCTCTTAAAACTTTTCCAGATCTTGTTTTAGGCAACCTTTTTACAACGATGGCGGTTTTAAATGCTGCTACGGGGCCAACTTTTTCTCTGACCATAGCAACACATTCAGAAATAATTTCCTTCTTATCTTTTGTCACTCCTGCTTTTAAAGCAAGTAATCCAATTGGGAGTTGTCCTTTAAGTTTATCGGCAATTCCAATAACCGCACATTCAGCAACATCTTTATGTTCAGCTAAAACCTCTTCTATAGAACCAGTTGATAAACGGTGACCAGCAACATTGATAATGTCATCTGTTCTAGACATAATCCAAACGTAACCATCTTCATCAATGTGCCCCGCATCATATGTTTGATAGTAACCTGGATAATTCGTCATATAATTTAATTTATATCTTTCATCTGCATTCCAAAGCGTTGGAAAAGTGCCTGGAGGCAAAGGTAGTTTTACAACTATATCTCCCATTTTTCCTGGTTCTAATTCCTTACCCTCATTATTTAATATTTTAAGATTGTAACCTGGTACCGGTTTGAATGCTGAACCATATTTAACTGGAAATGACTCTATGCCTGTACAATTTCCAGAAATAGCCCAACTTGTTTCAGTTTGCCACCAATGATCTAGAACTGGTACTTTTAATAATTTTTCTGCCCACTTAATTGTATCTGGATCAGCTCTTTCACCAGCTAAAAATAAACATTTAAAATTACTTAAATCATATTTTTTAAAAAATTCTCCATTTGGATCTTCTTTTTTGATTGCTCTAATTGCTGTTGGAGCCGTGAAAAGAGATTTTACTTTATGTTCAGAAACAATTCGCCAAAAAGTTCCAGCGTCAGGAGTTCCAACAGGCTTTCCTTCAAAAAGAATTGTGGTACACCCATAAAATAAAGGTCCATAAACAATATAAGAATGACCCACTATCCAACCAATATCACTCGCAGACCACCAGACATCATCTGGGTTAATGTTATAAACATTTTTCATTGTCCATTTTAATGCAACGATATGACCACCAATGTCTCTAACAATTCCTTTTGGTAATCCTGTGGTTCCAGATGTGTAAAGAATATAAGCGTAGTCACTTCCTTTCATTTTTTCACACTCTGTAGGTTTTGCATCTTTTAAAACCTCATCCCATTCAATATCTAATTTGGGATCTAATTTAGCTTTAAAATTTTTTCTTTGAAAAATAATACATCGGTCGGGTTTGTGTTTAGCTAATTCAATGGCTTTATTAATTAGTGGTTTGTATTCAACAGTTTTTCCAGGTTCGTATCCACACGATGCAGAGATTATAAGTTTTGCTTTAGAGTCATCGATTCTATTTGCTAATTCATTCGAAGCAAATCCTCCAAATACAACAGAGTGGATAGCACCAATTCTCGCACAGGCAAGCATTGCAATCACTGCCTCTGGAATCATTGGCATATAAATTATCACCCGATCTCCTTTTTGAATATTTTGATTTTTTAAAGCGCCAGCAAATAAAGAAACTTTTTCTTTAAGTTGATTAAATGTATATTTTTCTTTTGTATTAGTGATTGCACTGTCCCAAATTAATGCAACTTTATCTCCCAGTCCGTTATCAACATGAAAATCTAAGGCGTTATAACAAGTATTAGTTAACCCATCTTCAAACCATTTATAAAAGGGCGGATTTTCTGTATTTAAAATTTTTTCAGGTTTTTGATACCAAAAAACATCATCAGATACTTTTTTCCAGAAATTTTCTTTGTCTTTAATAGATTGCTCGTAAATTTTTTTATAACTCATAGACAAATTAACTTTCTTGTTATTCTTTAATTATCACCACAAATAAAATTAAAAATCTAATAAAATTATTTAATTTTTATAGGCAATTTAAACAGCAATAGAAGAAAGAATTAAGTTTAAAAGCTTGCCCTATTTTTTTTAATACCTATATTCAATGAAATGCCAAAAATTACTTATATTTCTCACGAAGGAAAAAAAAATACAGTAGAAGTTGCAAGCGGTCTTACTGTTATGGAAGGTGCAATTCAAAATAATATTGAAGGGATAGATGCTGATTGTGGAGGCTCAATGGCTTGCGCTACCTGCCACGTTTATGTCTCAGATCAATGGTTTAATAAACTTGAAAAAATTCAGGACGCAGAACAAGATATGTTAGATATGGCTTACGAACCCAAAAAAAATAGTAGGTTAAGTTGCCAAATTATTTTAACAGATGAGCTTGATGGACTAGAAGTTACTACACCTGAAAAACAAACTTAAATGATTAAAACAGACGCGATTATTATTGGAGCTGGTCCAACCGGTTTATTTGCCGTTCATCAACTTGGCATCATTGGTTTAAAGTGCGAGGTGATTGATAATTTGGATCGAGCTGGCGGACAATGCATTGAACTTTATCCAGATAAACCAATTTATGATATTCCAGCTATTCCAGAATGTACCGGTGAAGAATTAACCAAAGGTTTATTAAAACAAATAGAACCTTTTAAAACTAATTTTCATCTAGGACAACGTGTTGACGAAGTTAAACAAGAAAAAGATTTTTGGATCGTAAAAACCAATAAAGGAAATATATTTTCTGCCCCAAATGTAATTATTGCTGGTGGCGTTGGTTCATTTGAACCAAGAAAACTTTCACTTAAAGAAGCAGAACAATTTGAGGATAAACAAATTTTTTACTCTGTAACTAATAAAAATTTATTTAAAGATAAAAATATATCTATATTTGGTGGTGGGGACTCCGCTTTAGATTGGGCTCTTGAACTTTCAAAAAATAATCAAATTACCCTAATTCATAGAAGAGATGAATTTAGAGGTGCAGCTCATACATTAAGTCAGATCAAGAAATTAGAAAAAGATGGAAAAATAAAGATAAAAACTCCATTTAATTTAAAATCTATTGAAGGTGAAAACAATATGACAGCCATTATTATTGCTACTGAGGATGGGAAAGAAGAAAAAATTAAAACTGATTATATTTTAAGTTTTTTTGGTCTTATAATGAAACTTGGTCCTATCGCTGATTGGGGCTTAAATATTGAAAAAAAAACTATTCCAGTTAACACTGAAAATTTTCAAACTAATAAAGAAGGTATTTTTGCCATAGGAGATATTTGCACCTATCCAGGAAAACTGAAACTTATATTATCTGGATTCCACGAAGCCGCTTTAGCTGCTAGAGCTTGTTTTAAAAGAGCTAAACCAAATGAAACTTATAGGTTTGAGTTTACAACTGCATCTAAAAATATTCAGGAAAGATTAGGTAAAAAATGATTGAGCTTTTTACGGCAAATACACCAAATGGAAAAAAAATTTCAATAATGCTTGAAGAAATTCAGTACGATTACAAAGTTACTATCGTTAACATTTTAAAAGACGAACAATTCAAACCTGAGTTTAAAAAAATTAGTCCATTTAGCAAAATACCTGTCATCAAAGATCATAAAAATGGCAATACGCTTTTTGAGTCTGGGGCAATCCTTATTTATTTAGGAGAACAAAGTGGAAAGTTTTATGATCAAGATAAAAGAACCATAATTAATCAATGGCTAATGGCTCAGATGGCTTACGTTGGTCCTATGCTAGGTCAGCACCATCAGTTTCATCATTATAATCCTGGTAAAAGTGAATTCGGTGAAGAAAGGTATTTTAAAATATGTACCCGTATTTACAAAGAGTTAGACGAAAGATTAGCAGAAGCTAAATTTTTAGCGGGTGATTTTTATTCAATTGCAGATATTGCAACTTTCCCATGGATTGCCAGACATGAATGGCACGATATTGGTTTAAAGAATTATAAAAATCTAACTAGATGGTACAAAACTATATCTGAAAGAGAAGCGGTTATTAAAGGTTACGATCTTTTGGAAAAAGGTGAAAAAATACCTACGGTTTAATCTTCAATAAAAATTTTTTCATCTCTTTCATGTCTTTCCTGTGCTTCGATAGAAAGAGTTGCAATAGGTCGAGCTATTAATCTTTTCAAACCAATAGGCTCAGATGTTTCTTCACAATAACCATAAGTATCATTCTTAATTCTCATCAAGGCAGCATCAATTTTTTCAATAAGTTTTCTGCTCCTTGACAAGGCTTTCATCTCAACCGTTTTATCAGTGTAGGAAGAAGCTTGATCAACCATATCTGCTGAAGAAATGTTATCATCAGATGAGTTTAAAAGATTAGTTAAACTGTTAGACTTAATGATATCTTTTTTCCATTTAACTAATTCTTCAGTAAAAAATTTTTTATGTTTAGCACACATATATTTTTCTTTTTCATTAGGAACATATGGCTTTGTGCTAATTTTTTTTACTGGCTTAGCAGCAGTCTTTTTATTTACTTTTTTTATCATTATTTTAAAAACGCGGAGTATATGTTTGAAATTATACGTGTCAATAGACTATAAATTGTATTAATTTGTATCAAAATGATAAAAAAAAACACAATTAAAATATTATATTTATTTTTATTTGCTCATCTTATCCTTTGGACATTGGTTCCAACCTTTTCAAATAAAAATTTACCATTAGATGTAATAGAAGCTTTAGCTTGGGGTACAGATTTAAGTTGGGGTTGGGATAAACATCCTCCTTTAAGTGTTTTTTTTCCAGAAGTTTTCTATCAAATTTTTGGCAATCAAGACTGGGCTTATTATTTATTAAGTCAAATTTTTATTATTATTGCCTTTATATATATTTTCAAACTAGCAAGAGAATTTTTAAAAAATGATTTGTTAGCTCTTGTCTCTGTTCTAATCTTAGAGTCTATTTATTTTTATAATTTTACTAGCCCAGAATTTAACGTTAATGTTTGTCAAATTCCGTTCTGGGTTTTAACGACATATTATGCTTGGCAAAGTTTCAAGAGTGATAAAGTTCAAGATTGGATTTTATTTGGTCTATTTGCTGCTTTAGGATTTCTATCCAAATATTTATTTATTTATTTACTTATCAGCCTAAAATTATTTTTTATTTATACTTATTTTAGAAAAAATAAAAAATTTAATTTTAGACTCTTAATACCGGGATTGGTTTTTTTATTAATTTTATCACCACATTTCATTTGGCTTATGGATAATGATTACAGAACCATTGCTTATGGCTTAAAGAGAACAAGCTTAGAAAATGAGATATTTTTAAATCATATCATTTATCCTTTAAAATTTTTAGGCAAACAAATCGGTATTTTAATTCCACTTTTTGCTTTGCTGCTATTAGTTATCAAAACATTTAGTTTTAAAAAAATAAAATTAGATGAAAAAAGTACTTTTTTAATTTTTGTTGTTTTATTTCCAATTGCCTTAATGTTTTTAACATCGTTTCTTCTAGGTGCTAATATTAGAACGATGTGGATGACGCCCTTTTATTTATTTATCGGTTTATTTTTTATTTATCTTTTCAAAAATAAAATAAAACCTGATTTTATTAAAAAATTTTCTTGGGCTTTTTTATTCATATTTATCTTATCACCCACGGCTTATCTCTACATCTCTTTGTCTCAAGATAATAAAAGAACAGATTATCCAGGCAAAGAAATAGCTCAATTAGTACAATCTAGATGGGACAAAAATTTCATAAATGAAATTGCAATTGTTGTTGGCGATGAATGGTTGGGAGGAAATTTATCTTACCATTTAAAATCTAGACCTATGTGGTTTGATAACCTTAGCCCCAAATTAAAAGAAATTTCACTAGAAGGGGGAGTTATTTATACTGGTAACGCAGATATTTTAAAATCTATATGCCCAGGTGAGTTTGGCAGCATTAGTCAACAAGGCATTTGTATGATTGGAGTTCGGTGAAAAAATTTGTAATTTTAATTCCCGTTTATAATGATTGGGAATCGCTAAAAAAATTATTAATTAATATCAATGAAAACATTCAAGATATTAAGAATGTAAAGTTTGATTGTATCGTGGTCAATGATGCATCATCAATTGAAAACTCAGAACTAATTGTTCCCTCAAATTTCTCTTCCATTAAAATTGTTAACATGAATGAAAATAGAGGTCATGCGAGATGTAATGCTTTTGGTATAAAGTTTTTATCCAAACAATCAAATTTTGATCATCTAATTCTTATGGACGGTGACGGCGAAGATAGACCAGAAGAAATTAAAAATTTAGTAGACCAAGCTTTAAAAGATCCTGGCACTTCTGTTGTTGCTAAAAGAATTAAAAGATCAGAAGGTCCACTTTTTCAATTATTATATAGAATACATAAATATTTAACTTTTATTTCAACTGGTAAGCTAATTAATTTTGGAAATTATAGTTGTTTGACAAGGCAAGATGTTGTTGAGCTTTCCTCTAAAGCTAGCTTATGGAGTAGTTTTTCAGGTTCAGTTAAAAAATATATTTCAAAGTATAACGAGATAGATTCTATTCGAGGACTAAGATATTTTGGGCCATCACAAATGTCGTTATATAAATTAGCTATTCATTCTTTTTCAATTATTGCGGTATTTAAAACCCAAGTTTTTTTAAGAACGCTTATTTTTGTCTTATTAACTTATTTAGTGGGTCCAATTCTTAAAATTAACTTTATTATTTTTCAAATTTTATTAATTTTTTTTAATCTTGTTGTTTTCATAGTCTCATTTAGAGAGAACAGGGAAGAGTTGGAAAATAGTGAGAGCAATATTAAGTCTGTTGAAAATTTTACACACTAAAAGGTTGTAATTTGAGTCCAGAGTGGAATCAAAAGTGAATCAAAACGTGAACATCCATTCTAGATCTTGATAAAATGTGGATAACTGCAACTAGATATATCATTAATAAAATTTGCTAATTTTAACAAATGAGATTTAATCGTCATATGAAAATAGAATATTACTACGGCTTTCCATCTCCTTTTGCTTTTTTAGGACTTAAAAAATTTCAAGAAATTGCAAAAAAATACAACGCAGAAATTATAGAAAAGCCATGTGATTTGGTTGCAGGAATATTTGCAAAAACTGGCGGTATACCTGTTCCGCAAAGATCACCACAAAGACAAAAATATAGACTAGATGAATTAAAAAGATGGAGCACTTTCCTAAATATTAAAATCAACATACAACCAAAATATTTCCCCCCTAAAGACCCTCATCTACCTGCTAAGTTTACTATTGCAGCTGATTTGTTAGGTGTAAAATTAATTTTTGGTCAAGAATTACTAAAATACGTTTGGTGTGATGAAAAAGATATTTCTGATGAAAAAAATATAGAAGAAGTAAGCAAAATGTGTAATCTTGATTTCAAAGAATTATCTTTGCTTGCGAAGTCTGAAAAAGTATCAAAAATTTACAAAGATAATACAGAAGAAGCCGTAGCAAAAAATGTTTTTGGAGCACCAACATATATTTATAATAATGAACTATTTTGGGGACAAGATCGTTTAGATTTTTTAGAGCGTGCTTTAAAAAATTCATGAAATGTCTAGTCAAAATACTGCACAATTCTTAGAAAAAAAATATTTAGATTTCTTAAAATCACAAGAAGTTTATAGCGAACCTTTTCACAATAAATTAGGTCAATTAAGAAATTTTTATTTACCTATTTGTGAAAAAATTTACTTAGATTTCAAAAAAGATAGAAAGATAAAAATTTTGGGACTTACTGGTGGTCAAGGTGCGGGTAAGAGTACTATTACACAAATTATAAAGTTAATATTTGAAACTAAATATAATTTAAATGTAACTTATTTTTCTATTGATGATTTTTATAAGACTTTAAAAGAAAGAAAAAAACTCTCAGTAAAAGTGCATAAATTATTTAAGACAAGAGGAGTGCCAGGTACTCATGATACAAAATTATTAAAAAAGGTTTTTACAAATTTAACTAAAAAGAATTTTAGGCAGATTTATATCCCTCGATTTGATAAGTCAGTCGACGATCGTTTTCCAAAAAATAAATGGCAGAAGATAAAAAAAAGACCTCATATCATTATATTTGAAGGATGGTGTGTGGGAGCCAGACCTCAAAATTATAAAAAATTATCTAAACCTATCAATGATTTAGAAAAAAAGAACGATCTAGATATGATTTGGAGGAAAAAAGTTAACCAAGAATTAAATGTTGATTACAAAAAGATTTTTAACAAGATTGATAATCTAATTTTTCTAAGAGTGCCAAATTTTGAATGTGTGTATAAATGGAGATTACTGCAGGAAAAAAAGCTACGATTGACTTCCAAAGGTAAAAAAATTATGTCTCCAAGTCAGGTGAGACAATTTATTATGTATTATGAGCGAATTACCAAGCAAATGTTAGTTGATTTAAGCAAAAAAGCTTATGCTGTTCTTTATTTAGACAAAAAACATAGATTAAATAGACTAAAGTTTAATTAAAATGAAATTTCTAATTCTATTAATATTTTTGTTGTTTAACTTGAATTTTTTGAGTGCATCTGAGTTTTTAACCTATTTAGAAAATGCATACAAAAATAATCCTACGCTAAATGCGGAAAGAGAAAATTATAAAGCAATAAAAGAAAATATTAATATTTCCAGAAGCGAATTCTTACCTAGTGTTTCAGTTTCAGAAACAAAAAGTAGCCAACAAACATCAAATCGAACCAGTCAATCAAGTGGAGTTTTGCCAGACACAAATAATGACACAACAACTCAATCTGTTTCAATTGACCAAAAAATATTTCAAGGTTTTCAAGGTTATAATTCTGTAAAAAAATCAAAACTAGAATTTGATCAAGCTGGCTTGAAATTAAAAAATGTTGAGCAGCAAATTTTGCTAAGATCAGCTGTTGCTTATTATGATTTAATTTATAAAATTAAAAATAGACAATTCAATGTTGCCAACGTTGATTTATTTGAAAGACAAGTAGAGTCTGATAGATCGAGATTGCAAAAAGGAGAAATCACTTTGACTGACCTTGCTCAATCTGAGTCTTCTCTAGCCGGTGCAAATGCAAAATTAATTTCAGCTGATACAGAACTTTTGACAGCAAAGAGTAATTTTGAAAGGGTAGTAAGGTTAGCGGCACCAAATGATATAGTTAAAGATAATTTTATTACAGAGGCAAATATAAATTTTCCAAAAAATTTAAATGCTGCTTTAAATTTGTCTGAACAAAATAATCCTAAATTGCTTTTAGCAAAATTAGATTTTGAAATTTCACAAAAAAATGTAGACTTAGAAAAATCAAAATTTGCCCCATCAGCTTCCATAAATTATACTCAATCTAAAAATAAAGATTTAAGTTCTACAGTTGATGAAAGCGATCAAGAAACTTTAAAAGCTACAGTCACTTTGCCACTTTTTAGTGGAGGTGAGAATTATGCTTCACTTAAAAAAGTTAAATTTAAAAAAGAACAAAGCCAACTAATTTTACAAGATACAACCAATGAAGTAAAAACTGATACTGCAAATGCATGGTCTGTTTACCAGTCTTCCGAGAGCGTATTCAAAGCAACGCAGGCTCAAGTAAAGGCTGCAGAAATTGCCAACGAAGGAATTACCTTAGAATATGACTCTGGGAATACTCGAACAACTTTAGAAGTAATCCAGTCTAGAAGTTTGCTTTTGAACGCCAGAATTGCTAATGCAAAAGCAGAAAGAGATTTTGCTATATCAAAATTTGAGCTTCTTGCTATCGTTGGAGAATTAACTTTAGAAAATTTAAAAAAATCTTAAAAATTCGTTGAAAATTAAGCCTTTTTTTAATTGTTGATAAAAAGAACAAAATGTGTACATTTGATTTAACGATTCGAACATTAAAAAAGGAAAAAAAATGATTAAAAACAATTTAAAGGTGGTTAAGTCAGATAGCAAAAAAGAGCAGGAATTAAAGGAAAAAAACAAAGCTTTAGAAGCTGCAATTAGTCAAATAGACCAAAATTATGGAAAAGGCTCAATTATGAGACTTGGCCAACAACAAGCATTAGATATTGAATCAATTTCAACAGGTTCGTTAAGCTTAGATTTAGCTCTTGGAATTGGAGGCTTGCCAAAAGGCAGAATTATTGAAGTTTATGGACCAGAATCTTCAGGTAAAACAACGCTTGCGCTTCAAGTTGTTGCAGAGGCTCAAAAAAAAGGCGGCATTTGCGCATTTGTTGATGCAGAGCATGCAATGGACCCAATTTATGCGAAAAAATTAGGAGTAAAAACAGGTGAATTGTTAATTTCACAACCAGATACTGGTGAACAAGCTTTAGAAATAGCAGACACGTTAATAAAATCTGGCTCAATATCAGTTTTAGTAATCGACTCTGTAGCAGCACTAACACCAAAGGCTGAATTAGAAGGTGAAATGGGTGATCATCACGTTGGTTTGCAATCAAGATTAATGAGTCAAGCACTGAGAAAAATAACAGGCTCAGTATCTAAATCTAATACGATGGTAATCTTTATAAACCAAATAAGAATGAAAATTGGAGTAATGTTTGGAAATCCAGAGACAACATCTGGTGGAAATGCTCTAAAATTTTATTCTTCAGTTAGAATGGATATTAGAAGAATAGGCGCCATCAAGGACAAAGACGAAATTATTGGAAATTCTACAAGAGTGAAAATTGTCAAAAACAAAGTTGCACCTCCATTCAAAGTAGTTGAATTTGATCTTATGTATGGAAAAGGTATCAGTAAAACAGGTGAATTAGTTGACCTTGGAGTTAAAGCCGGAATAGTAGAAAAATCAGGCGCATGGTTTGCTTACAAGGGAGAGAAGATAGGTCAAGGTAGAGAAAATGCTAAAATTTATCTTGAACAAAATCCTAATGTAGCTGAAGAAATAGAAAAAGTAATAAGAGAAAAAGCTACAGCGATCTCAGCTGCTCTAGATGGAAATCCTACTCCAAAAGAGAAAATTAAAGAAAAAGAAAAGTCAGTTGAAGAAAAAGAAACAACTGATACAGAAACAACTGATACAGAAACAAAATAAAAAATTATAGTCGTTATCTCAGCGAAAGGCCTTAACCGGCCTTTCGTGTCCCATTTAGTCAATAAATTCAAGCATTCTAATCTAGACAACATAAAAAATATCTGTAATTTATATAGATATGGGACAAATTTTGCTTAGCGATGTTAGAAAAAAATTTTTAGAATTTTTTAATAAAAATGATCACCAAATAGTTGAGTCAAGCAACTTGGTTCCAAACAATGATCCAACCTTAATGTTTACCAACTCAGGTATGGTTCAGTTCAAAAATGTATTTACAGGTCTTGAAAAAAAATCATTTAAATTAGCAACCACGGCCCAAAAATGTGTTCGTGCTGGAGGGAAACATAACGATTTAGAAAACGTGGGTTATACGCCAAGACACCATACTTTTTTTGAAATGCTTGGTAATTTTTCTTTTGGGGACTACTTTAAAGAACAAGCAATTCATCATGCGTGGAATTTATTAACGAAAGAATTTCAGATTCCTAAAGAAAAATTATTAGCCACAGTTTATGCGGAAGATGACGAGTCTTTTAATTTATGGAAGAAAATCGCAGGTTTTAGCGATGATAAAATTATTAGAATACCAACTTCAGATAATTTTTGGTCTATGGGTGATACTGGCCCGTGTGGTCCTTGCTCTGAAATTTTTTACGATCATGGAGAAAAGTTAAAAGGCGGACTTCCTGGATCACCAGAACAAGATGGAGATCGATATATAGAAATTTGGAATCTTGTATTTATGCAATACGAACAAATTTCAAAAGATAAGCGAATAAATTTGCCTAAACCATCTGTTGATACAGGTATGGGTTTAGAACGAATGACAGCTGTTCTTCAGGGCACTTATGATAATTATAATATTGATCATTTCAAAAAAATCATGAGTGCTTCAGCTGATATTACTAAGGCACCTATTAATGAAAAAACTATCGCAAGTCATAGAGTTATTGCTGATCACTTAAGAGCGAGCAGTTTTTTAATTGCTGAGGGTATTCTTCCTTCTAATGAGGGTCGAGGTTATGTACTTCGAAGAATTATGCGAAGAGGCATGCGTCACGCACATACTTTGGGAAGTAAAAATCCTGTTTTTTTTAAACTATTTGAAACTTTGCTAAAAGAAATGTCAGAAAGCTATCCAGAACTTAAAAGAGGGCAGGATTTAATTGTTGAAACGCTTAAAAATGAAGAAGAAAAATTTTCATCTTTGTTGGAACGTGGAATAAAAATTTTAGATGAAAATTTAGAAAAAGTTAAAAATAAAATTTTACCTGGGGATATTGCTTTTAAACTTTATGACACTTACGGTTTTCCATTAGATTTGACTGCTGATATTCTTAGAGGAAAAAACATAGCTGTAGACAACAAGGGCTTCGAAGAAGCTATGGAAAAAAGCAAAGAACTTGCTAGAGCCAATTGGAAAGGATCTGGCGATAAATCTGTTGAAGAGAAATGGTTTAAGGTTAGAGAAGAAATAAATGCCACTGAATTTTTAGGTTATGAATATGATAAAGCCGAAGGCGTAGTTCTAAAAATCTCTAAAGGTAAAAGTTTTATCAATGAAGCTCAAACTGGAGATGAAGTAGAAATAATTACCAATCAAACACCTTTTTATGCTGAATCAGGCGGTCAAGTTGGTGATCAAGGTTTTATTAGTACTACAAATTGTAAAATTAAGATTACTGATACGCAAAAAAAAATGGGAGATCTTCATGTTCATTTAGGTAAAGTAGAGTCTGGATCAATTAAAATTGGTGAAAATGTAAATTTAGCAATAGATGTGGAAAGAAGAAATGATGCAAGAGCATATCATTCCGCAACCCATTTGCTACACGAAGCTTTAAGAAGAACTCTGGGTAAGCATGTTATTCAAAAAGGGTCTTTAGTCAGTCCTGAAAAATTAAGGTTTGATTTTAGCCACAACAAACCAATTGAGAATAGCGAATTAAATAAAATTGAAAAATATGTAAACGATATGGTTGCCACATCAAGCGATGTAAGAACGCGTATTATGACACCAGACGAGGCCGTTGAAAATGGCGCATTAGCATTATTTGGTGAAAAATATGGAGAAGAAGTGAGAGTACTATCGATGGGAAAAGAAGGAAGTGCTTATTTTTCAACAGAACTTTGCGGAGGGACTCATGTTCGTAATACAAAAGACATCGGGAGATTCAAGATTGTAAGCCAATCTGCTATAGCTTCTGGTATTAGAAGAGTAGAAGCTTTAAGAGAAAAACAGCTTGAACAATATGAAAAAAACTTAAAGCAAACTCAAACCAATAAAGAGAAAAAAACTGAAGAAGAAATCAAGGATATAAAACATCAATTAGCTTCCCTAGGTGTTTCTTCACCAAATTATAATTCAGAATTAGATTTAACTGAGAATCTTAAAAATTTAAACAAACAGCTAGAGCTGGAAAAAATTAAGTTGGTTTTATCCAATAAAACTAAAAATATTATTCAAGATAACAAAATAAAAGATTTTATTTTTAGAGTTCAACAATTAGATGGATTACCTCCAAAAGAGCTTAGACAAATAATTGATAGCGGCAAGAAAGAAATTCAAGAAGGAATTGTTTTAGCTATTAGTAGCTATGAAGAAAAATTAGGGATCGCAATAGGTGTTACTTCTAATCTAATCAATAAATTTGATGCAGTTGCTTTAGTAAAAGAAGCATCAATTATTCTAGGTGGAAGCGGAGGAGGTGGAAGAAAAGATTTTGCTCAATCTGGCGGTACAGATAAATCAAAAATTAATGAAGCTATTGATTTTATTAAATCAAAAATTAGTTAAGTTTCTTTTTAAGATTTGAATTTATTGTCTCTAAAAATTGATTTGTACTAAGATACTTTGCATTTTTATCAATTAAAATAGCTAGATCTTTTGTCATTGAACCGCTTTCAACTGTTTCAATACAAACTTGTTCGAGTGTTTCTGAAAATTTAATTAGTTCGTCATTGCCATCTAATTTACCTCTATGAGCGAGCCCTCTCGTCCAAGCAAATATTGAGGCAATTGGATTAGTAGATGTTTCTTTTCCTTGTTGATGCATACGATAGTGTCTAGTAACAGTACCGTGTGCTGCTTCAGCCTCTACTGTTTTGCCATCTGGAGACATTAGCACACTTGTCATCAAGCCTAATGAACCAAAACCTTGTGCCACCGTATCTGATTGAACGTCACCGTCATAATTTTTACAAGCCCAAACATATGCGCCATTCCATTTCATCGCACAGGCAACCATATCGTCAATTAATCTATGCTCGTATGTGATATTTGCCGATTTAAATTTATCAGAGAATTCTTTTTGATAAACTTCTTCAAACAAATCTTTAAATCTTCCGTCATAAGCTTTTAGAATAGTATTCTTAGTTGAAAGATATACAGGCCAGTTTCTTTGCAAGCCATAATTCATGCAGGCTCTTGCAAAATCTCTTATTGATTGATCTAAATTATACATAGAAAGCGCAACACCAGGTCCAGTAAAATTAAAAACTTCAAAAGATTTAGTGTCTTTTCCGTCTTCTGACGTCCATTTAACCTCCATCTTACCTTTTCCTGGAACCAAAAAATCTGTAGCTCTATATTGATCACCAAAAGCATGTCTTCCTATTACAATCGGCTTGGTCCAAGACGGGACTAATTTTGGAATATTTTTACAGATAATTGGTTCTCTAAAAACAGTGCCACCTAAAATATTTCTTATGGTCCCATTAGGAGATTTCCACATTTTTTTTAATTTGAATTCTTCTACGCGAGCTTCATCAGGCGTGATTGTTGCACATTTAATTCCAACTCCGTATTTATTAATCGCATTAGCCGAGTCAATTGTGATTTGATCAGAAGTTTTATCTCTACTTTCAATGCCAAGATCATAATATTTGATATCAAGATCTAAGTAGGGATTAATTAGCTTATCTTTGATAAACGACCAAATAATTCTAGTCATTTCATCTCCGTCAAGCTCAACAACTGGATTTTTTACTTTAATTTTAGCCATATAAATAAATTGATTAATAGGAGTTTTTATACATATTAGGTAAAATTATCAAATTTTAAAATTATGCTTAATACAATTTTTCCAAAAATACATAAAGAGGGCTACAGATTTTTAGCTATAGCAATTGTAGTAACATTTATCCTTCTTCTTTTTTCAGAGATCTTAGGTTTGATAGGAGTTTTATTGACGGTTTGGGTTTATTATTTTTTTAGAGACCCAGATAGAATATCTATAGATGATGATAATTTTTTAGTAAGCCCAGCAGATGGATTGATATCAAATATTGAAGAAGTAAATGGACCAATAGAATTATCTCTAGATAATAAAAAATTTACAAAAGTCAGTGTTTTTATGAACGTTTTTAATTGTCACGTTAATCGCTCTCCTGTTTCAGCTAAAGTAGAAGAAATATTTTATAAACCTGGAAAATTTTTAAATGCAAGCCTAGACAAATCTAGCGAAGAAAATGAAAGAAATTACTATAGACTTAAAACACTCAATGATGGAGAGGAAATTATTATAGTTCAAATTGCAGGCTTGATTGCTAGAAGAATAGTTTGCGAAGTAGAGTCTAATCAAGAAGTTAAACAAGGTGAGCGTATTGGTATGATAAGATTTGGAAGTAGAGTTGATATATTTTTTAATAATCGAAAACTATTAGCTAAAGTTGGACAAAATGTTGTGGCAGGTGAGAGTTTAATAGCCTCGAAGTAGAATGGAAAAGAAAAATCCCTTTAATATTGTTTCAAAAACAAAACAATCTAGATTCATATTACCAAGTCTTTTAACCTTAGTTGGTGTTTGTCTTGGAATCAGTTCAATAAAATTTTCATTAGATGGTAATTTTTCCCTAGCAGTTACCTTTATAGTGTTTGCTGCATTGCTGGACGCTTTGGATGGAAGGATAGCAAGATTAATAAAAGGAACATCAGAATTTGGTAAAGAATTAGACTCTTTAACAGATTTTGTCAGTTTTGGAATTGCACCTGCATTCATTATATATTTTTGGGAATTAAAAAATTATGGAAAAATAGGATGGGCAATAACATTAATTTTTTCTGTATGTTGTGTGTTGAGATTAGCTAGATTTAATTTAACAAAAATTCCTGAGAATGCTGAATGGAAATTAAATTATTTTGAGGGCGTGCCGTCACCGGCAGGAGCAGGCTTAGCTTTACTCCCTTTGATTTATGAATTGTCAGATTTTAATTTAACGCTAAATATAAAAAATATCACTCCTTACTTTGTAGTAGTTGTTGCGTTTTTATTGATAAGTAAAATTCCAACTTTTTCTTTAAAAAAAATTAAAATATCAAGACGTTTGTCAATTTTTTTACTTTTTGGAATTGCAACAATCTTTGTTTCATTAATATTCTTTACATTTAATGCATTGTTAGTCTTAGGTTTAGTCTATTTATCATCAATTCCGTTAAGCTATATTTCTTTCCAAAGAAATAACCAGAAACAGTTTAAAGAAGAAAAGAAAGATACAGATGAAGATGATGAAGATATTCTTTAATGAAGAAAACAAAAAGAGCAAAAAAAAGCAGAACCTGGGTCATTAAACAGCACAGAGATCAATTTTTTAAGAAAGCAAAAGTATTAGGTTATCGCTCCAGAGCAGCATTTAAACTTTTAGAATTAAATAAAAAATTTAATTTTATTAAATCTAACTCAAATTTATTAGATATTGGAGCTACCCCAGGAGGCTGGTCTCAAGTAGCATCAAAAATGGTCATACGTGGAAAAATTTTAGCAGTTGATATCTTGCCTATGGAAAAAATTAAAAATGTTAATTTTATCAATGGAGATTTTTTAGAAGAAACAACACAACAGCAGATAAAAAATATTTTTCAAAAAAAAATTGATGTAATTATTTCTGATATGGCTGAAAATACAACTGGCAACAAATCTATTGATTCGATACGAACCAACAATCTTTGTGCAGAAGTAATAAAATTTTCTATAAACCATCTAGATATTAATGGGGTATTGGTGTGCAAACTCTTTATGGGAGACGATTTTATTTTAGTTAAAGATTTAGCCAAAAAAAATTTTAAAACAGTAGAATTTTTTAAGCCTGAATCTAGTAGAAGTGAGTCAAAAGAAACTTATATTTTTTGTTCAACTTTAAAGTCTTTATAAATTTTTAAAATTGTATATAAGTGTATATGGAAGCAATCAAGGAAGCATTAACATTTGATGATGTACTTCTCATCCCAAAATTTTCGTCTACGCTACCGACAGAAACTAATTTAAGTATTAATTTAGCAAAGAATTTAAAACTTAAAATTCCTTTTTTATCTTCTGCAATGGATACAGTAACAGAATCCAAAATGGCTATTGCAATTGCTCATCAAGGGGGACTTGGAGTTATACATAGAAATTTATCCATTAATTCACAGGTCAAAGAAATAAAAAAAGTAAAAAATAAAAAATTATTAGTTGGCGCAGCTGTAGGAACTAGCGAAGAAGATATTTTGCGAGCAAAGTCAATTTTAGATGCCGGATTAGATTTATTGGTTATAGATACTGCCCATGGCCATAGTCTTAAAGTTATAAATACGTTAAAAAAAATAAGAAAATTTAGTAATAAAATTCCGATTTGTGTAGGGAATATCGCAACTGGTGAAGCTGCTGTTAAATTATATAATGAAGGAGCAGACATATTGAAAGTCGGTATTGGCCCTGGATCTATTTGTACAACTAGAATGATTGCTGGTATTGGCGTGCCTCAAATAACTGCAATTCGTAATGTTAAAAAAAGTATGAAAAATAAAAAAATAAAAATTATCTCCGATGGAGGCATAAAATTCTCTGGCGATTTAGTCAAAGCGATTGCTGCTGGTGCTGATGCAATAATGATGGGTTCAATTTTTGCAGGAACAGAGGAAAGCCCGGGTAAGAAATTTAAATATAAAAATAAATTATACAAATCATATAGAGGTATGGGGTCAATTGGCGCTATGTCAGCAGGATCCTCTAATAGATATTTTCAAAAAAACTATAAGGATAAATCTAAATTTGTACCTGAAGGAGTAGAAGCTAGAGTTTTATATAAAGGCTCAGTAGAGAAAATTATTTATCAATTGCAAGGAGGACTCAGATCATCCATGGGGTATATTGGAGCAAAAAAAATTGAGGAAATTTATAAAAAAGGAAAATTTATAAAAATTACTAAAGCAGGTTTTTATGAAAGTATGGTACATAGCGTAGAAGCAATTAAAGAGGAAACAAACTATAAATTATGATCAGAAGTATTTTTTTATCATTACTATCAATAATTTTTATTTTAAATTTTACTAACGTTAGTGCAAAAAATACCTATTTTGAGTCTGGAAAAAAATTATATGATGATAAAAATTATAATGACTCTAAGTTCTTTTTTGAAAAGGATATAGTGTTTAATCCGAAAAGTGAAAATTCTTATCTATATCTAGCAAAAATATTTAAAGAAGAAGAAAAAGATGATTTAGAAGAGAATAATTTAAATACTGTTTTATTGCTTAATCCTAAAAATGAAGAAGCAATATATCTGTTAGCACTACTAAGTATTAAAAAATCCAATTTTACAAAGGCTAACGAACTAATTGCCACTCTTACTACAGTTTGTGAAAAACTTTGTGGAACGCGCGTAGAATTGCAGGAAAAGTTAGACAACTCTGCAAAAAGTGAATGAGGGAAAAATTAAATAAAGACAAAATCATTATTATTGATTTTGGCTCTCAAGTCACAAAACTTATAGCAAGAAGAATAAGAGAATTTAATGTTTATTCAGAAATTTTAACCTCAAACGAAATAAAGAAATTAGATAATTTTGATAACATAAAAGGTATAATTTTATCTGGTGGACCATCGACTGTAACCAAAGGCTTTTTTCCAAAAATTCCAAATCAAATTTTTAATTTAAATATACCCATCTTAGGTATCTGCTATGGATTACAATTAATTGCTAAACATTTTGGGGGTAGGGTCAAATCTAATATTAAAAAAAGAGAGTTTGGTAGAGCGGAATTAATAAATAAAAAAAAATCTAATCTAACCGAAGGATTTTTCAAAAAAAATAAAAAAACCAATGTATGGATGAGTCATCAAGACTCTGTCCAAAAACTTCCTAAAGGTTTTAGTAAAATAGCATCAACTAAACATTCAATTCTGACCATTATTGAGAACGTAAATAAAAAAATATACGGCATTCAGTTTCACCCTGAAGTAACACATACTGAAAATGGAACAACATTGCTTAAAAATTTTGTTTTAAAAATTTGTAAAGCAAAAAAACAATGGAAATTAGAGTCTGAAAAATCAAGAATAATAAGGGAAATTAAAAATATTGTTCAAAATAAAAAGGTAGTTTGCGCTTTGTCTGGAGGCGTGGACAGTAGCGTGGTTGCTTTACTCATTAATAAAGCAATAGGAAAAAAATTAAAATGCATTATGGTTGATACAGGGCTTATGAGAAAAGACGAATTTAAATCAACTTATAAAATTTTTAAAAATAAATATAAATTAAATGTAAAGATAGTTAATGCTTCTAAAATTTATTTTAAAAAACTTAAAAATATTTTTGACCCAGAAAAAAAAAGGAAAATAATAGGAAATTTATTTATTCAAATTTTTGAAAAAGAAGCAAAAATGTTTAAAAATGTAAAATTTCTTGCTCAGGGAACACTTTATCCCGACATTATAGAAAGCAGATCTGCAACTGGCAGCAAAACATCCAAGATTAAATCACATCATAATGTTGGAGGATTACCAAAAAAAATGAATCTAAAATTAGTTGAACCTTTAAAAGAACTGTTCAAAGACGAGGTTCGAAAATTGGGCGACTCTATTGGTTTGATAAAAAGTATTTCAAGAAAACATCCTTTTCCAGGTCCAGGTTTAGCTATTAGAATTGTAGGTTCTGTAACTCCTGAAAAAGTTAAAATACTCCAAGAAGCAGATTATATTTTTATAAATGAACTCATAAAAAATGGCCTTTATGATAAGATTTGGCAAGCTTATGCGGCCTTATTACCAGTAAAAACCGTTGGCGTTATGGGTGACTCTAGAACATATGAATACATATGTTTAATTAGGGCTGTAATTTCAGAAGATGGGATGACTGCTGACTATTATAGCTTTCCAAAATATTTTTTAGACGAGATTTCAAACAAAATCATAAATGGTGTAAAAGGAATTAATAGAGTTGTATATGATATTACCTCAAAACCACCAAGCACTATAGAACTTGAATAGGCATGAACAAAAAAATTTATCAGATAATAAAATCTAAAAATAAAAAAAAACTTGTCTGCTTGACCGCTTATTCAAAACCAATAGCTAAAATATTAGATAAACTTTGTGATATCGTTTTAGTTGGAGACTCTTTAGCTACTGCTATGTATGGTATGAAAAACACTCATTCTGTAACCTTAGATACAATGATTCAACATGGTGTTAGTGTAGCATCGTCTATCAATAGTGCTGTGTGCGTTGTGGATATGCCTGCTAAATCTTATAAGAATGTAGCCATAGCAAAAAAAAATGCAAAATTGATTTTTAAAAAAACAAAATGCGATGCCGTGAAAGTAGAATGTAATGGAAAAAATTATGATGTCATTCGTGGTATTGTTAAATCTGGAATACCAGTGATGGGCCATATTGGATTTACACCTCAATATTATAAAAAATTTAAAGCGCAAGGATTAGAAGAAAAAGATAAAATAAAATTAATAGAGCAAGCCAAAAAAAATGAAAAAGCTGGAGTTTTCAGTATTGTTTTAGAATGTGTTAGCACTTCTGTAGCAAGAGAAATCACCAAATTAATTAAAATTCCAACTATTGGTATTGGAGCATCAGGTTATTGTGATGGCCAAATTTTAGTTACAGATGATATGCTTGGTTTAAGTGGATTTTACCCCAAGTTTGTAAAAAAATTTGTTAATTTAAATAAAATTATTGAAAAGGGTGTTCAGAAATATAGAAATGCAGTAATTAATAATAAATTTCCAACAGATAAAAACACTTTTTAATTTTAATATGTCAATTGAAGAAAATAATAATAACTTTCAAAAAAAATTTATTAATTTTTTTAAAGAAAATATGAAATCAATAATAATTATTGTAGTAATAATTATTTTAACTTTATTTGGTTTTCTTTTTTATAAAAGTGCACAAGAGAAAAATAATATTGCAATTTCAGAAAAATATACAACTGCTTCTATATTGCATAGACAGGATAAAAAAAATGAAGCAAAAATTCTTTTTGAAAATATAATTCAAGAGAAGCATAAATTTTATTCACCATTAGCTTTATACTTTATGATTGATAATGATTTAGAGACAAATAATGAAAAAATTATAAATTATTTTGATCAAGTTATAAAAATAAAATCAATTGAAAAAGAAAATTTAAATCTAATTAAAATTAAAAAAGCAATTTTTTTATTAAATTTAGATGAGGAAAACAAAGTAATTGAAACCTTAAATCCAATTATTAATTCTAAATCTGTATGGAGAGAGATGGCAATTAAGCTAATTTCTGATTATTTTATTTCTAAAAGTCAGGAAGTAAAAGCGAATGAATATTTGAATTTGTTAAATAACAAGTAATGAAAAGATTATTAATAATCTTAGGGGTTATTATTTTAGCCTCATGTTCGTTTGATAATAAAACTGGTATTTGGAAGGACGCTTCAAATATTCCTGTAGAAGATAGTGGCTTGGGTTCAATACAAAACGATAATGCCAATCAACGTTATGAAGAAATTTTTACAAAAGATAAAATTTATAATGAAGAAAAAGTAGGCTCTATACCTTTAAATATCTCAATTGACCAACCTATCAAGGTTAGTAATTGGGTTGAGCAATATGCTGTACCTACAAATAATATTTCAAATTTTTATTACACAAATAAAGACGTATTAGTTTCCAAGAGCTCAAAATTAAGCAAATTTTCAGGTAATAAAAATTACTCAAATAGATCAGTACTTTTTTATGAAAACAAACTAATTTCATACGATCATAAAGGTACAATATTTCTTTACGATTTAGAGTTTAAGAAAAAAATTTTTGAATATAATTTTTATAAAAAAAATTTTAAAAACTTTGAAAAAGAAATTTATTTATTAATCGACAAAAATGTTTTATTTGCTGCTGATAATTTAGGTTATTTATATGCAATCGACCTTAATTCGAGATCTCTTCTTTGGGCAAAAAATTATGGTATTCCATTTAGATCAAATATTAAATTTGCTAACAATCAGCTTTTTTTGGCTAATCAAGATAATGTTATTTATTCAATTAATATTCAAAATGGAGATAAAAATTGGCAATTTGCTACAAGTCTTACTTTTTTAAAATCAGATTTTTATAATAATTTTGCAGTTGATGAAGTTAATAATAATTTAATATTCTTAAATACTAGTGGTGAATTATATTCTATTAATTATTTAGATCAAAAAATTAATTGGGTTTTAAATTTTAAAAATCCCTCACTTGCTGGAGATACAGATTTGTTTTTAAGCCAACCAATAATCGTTAAAAATAATGATGTTTTAATATCTACAGAAAAAGCAATATTTAGTTATAATCACTTAAACACTATTAGAAATTGGAGTTTTTCAATTGAGCCAAGTTTAAAACCCGTATCAACTCTTAATCATGTTTTTGTTTTAGCTAATAATGACTTATTAATTTGCTTAGACCTAAGTACTGGTAATGTTATTTGGTCAAAAAATATATTTAAAGAAATTGGAAATAACAAAATCTCAAAAAAGATTGGTAAATTTTATGATATGAAAATTGTAAACGGGAATATCAATCTTTTCTCAAATGAAGGTTATTCATTCTCATACAAATTTGATGATGGAAGCTTAATAAATTTCAAAAAGTTAAGTAGATCAGGAATTAATTCAAAAATTTATTTTATTAATGAATCAATGTTACTGTTAGATAATAGTAATAAGTTACTTAGATATAATTAATTTAATTATTAGACTTAGAGCTTAACAGAGAGAGTTGAGTAATTTTTCCCTCACCTAGTAAATCTGTTGGTTTAACTGGATATTCTCCTGTGAAATAATGATCACTTAGTTGAGGGTAATTGTTATTTCTCTCACCAAGTCCTAATGCTTTATACAAACCACTTAAGCTTAAAAATTTCAAAGTTTTTGCATTAATATGTTTGCACATTTCATCATTTGTTTTTTCATTTGCCAATAATTCCTTTTTTGTAGGCATATCCACTCCATAAAAATCAGGGTAAAGGATTTCTGGACAAGCAATTCTAACATGCACTTCTTTTGCTCCGGCATCATAAAGCATTTTTACGATTTTATGACATGTTGTTCCTCTTACCAAAGAGTCATCTACTAAAATTATAGATTTGTTTTTAATGGTTGTTTGGTTAGGATTTAGTTTTAATTTTACACCAAAACTTCTAATGCTTTGTGTTGGTTCAATGAATGTTCTGCCAACATAATGATTACGTATTAGTCCTAATTCAAAGCTTTTTTTTGTATACTGGCTGTAACCAAGTGCAGCAGGTACACCCGAGTCAGGGACTGGAACAACCAAATCAGCATTTAAATCTGTTTCTTTTGCTAATTCAACTCCCATATTTTTTCGATATTCATAGGCACATTTATTATCAATTAAGCTATCTGGCCTTGCAAAATAGATATATTCAAATGCACAAGGTCGAGCTTTCTTTTCTGGGAAAGGTTTAATACTGCTTATTTCTCCATTCTCAACAATTACAATTTCGCCATTCTCTACATATCTTACAAATTTAGCTCCTATAATATCCAAAGCACAAGTTTCCGAAGCAAAAATATAAGAGTTTTTAAGTTTGCCTACAACAAGTGGTCTAATACCAAAAGGATCTCTAATTCCAATTAGTTTTTTACTTGTCATCATTACTAGTGCGTATCCACCTTGAATTTGAAAAATAGCATCAATAATTTTATCTATTATCTTTGATCTCTTAGACTTTGCTATTAATTGAACTATAGTTTCAGTATCACTCGTGGTTCTAAATATAGCACCGTCCTTGACTAAATTATTTCTTAGTTCAATTGCGTTTGTTAAATTACCATTGTGCGCGAGACTCATCCCACCCGTATAAAGGTCCGCAAAAAATGGTTGAATATTTCTTATAGATACCTCACCAGTTGTTGAATATCTATTATGGCCAATAGCTGATTTA
>ERZ887851.1004-NODE-1004-length-25902-cov-21.215151_pt1 | contig 25902 bp, 29 predicted proteins | sample MGYA00521100_ERZ887851 | MGnify/ENA primary metagenome ERZ887851 (study PRJEB32303, sample SAMEA104408602) | aquatic metagenome | biome: Brackish water; feature: Pelagic; material: water | place: Baltic Sea | collected 2014-06-06T16:11:00 | depth 11,444 m ... | reverse complement strand
TTCTGTTGGCTGAGGGCTTTTTATTGGCTGAGGGCTCTTTATTGGCTGAGGGCTCATTATTCGCTGAGGGCTCTTTATCCGCTGAGGGCTCTTTATTCGCTGAGGGCTCTATTCACTTAGCTGGCGCAGGTAGGCGAAGATTTTCTTGCTCGCTGTGGGTGCTTTTTTCAATTCCAGCTCCCGTGCTGCTTGGCGCTGAAGATTGCGCAACTGCTGGCGATCGGCGGTGGGATATTTCTCCATCAGCTCTTCGATTACCGGGTTGCCCTGATTGATTAATCTGTCGCGCAGAGCTTCTAGCTGCATAAAATGCTGCCTGTAGGTTTGCGATTGGTGATCCATGCGCTCCAATGTCTCTTCGATAAAGCTGATATCAGCGGTGCGCATAAGTTTGCCAATATACTGAAGTTGACGGCGCTTGCCCTCGCGGTTCTTTAAGCGACGCGCCTCGGTGATCGCGTCCTTTAAATTGTCCGGTAAATTGAACTTGGCCAGCTGGCCAAGGGGCATTTCAACCAATTGGCTGCCCATATCCTGCAGTGCGTGACTGTCGCGCTTAAGTTGCGACTTGCTGACCAGATCTTCTTCGATGTCGTTATCAGTATTATTTTTACTATCAGAATCGGTCATTAGTTGTAAAACACCGTGGCAAGTCCAAGAAAGGAGACAAAACCGACTATATCGGTAACTGTCGTGAGAATAACCGAGCCTGCGAGGGCTGGGTCAATTTTTAAAGAGCGCAACATCACAGGTAAAAGTGTCCCTGCGACTGCTGCTGCAACTAGGTTAATGGCCATAGCGGCGGCGATCACCAGTGCAATGGTCCAGTCGTCAAACCATACTGAGACTATGGCACCCATCACTACTGCCCAGAGCATGCCATTGAGTGCACCAACGGCAAATTCTTTGCTCAGCAGCCATTTGAGGTTGTCGCGCTCGATTTGTCCCAGGGCCATACCGCGGATAACCACGGTGAGGGTTTGACTGCCGGCCACGCCGCCCATGCTGGCCACAATGGGCATTAAAATTGCCAGGGCAACCACCTTTTCCAATGTCGCTTCAAATAGGCTGATGGCTGAAGAGGCGAGAATTGCAGTGAGCAAGTTGAGGCCCAACCACAGTGCCCGACGAGGCGCGGTGCGGCTGATGGAGGAGAAGGTATCCTCGGTGTCGCTGAGACCGGCCATGGCCAAAAGGCTGTGGTCAGCGTCTTCAACAATGACATCAACCACATCATCAATAGTGATTCGCCCAACCAGGCGGTGTTGGTCGTCGACAACCGGTGCTGATACCAAATCTTGACGCTGGAATAGCTGTGCCACATCGGAGTCGGTAAGGTTCACATGTATCGCCTCGACTTCAGTGTCCATGACTTCGCGAACCGAGGTGCTGGGGCTTGAGGTGAGCATTTTGCTCAGTGGCAATGTACCCAAAAAGGTGTCGTTGCGACTGACCACAAACAGGTTGTCGGTGATATCTGGAAGCTCTTCAAAGCGCCGTAGATAGCGCAGTACTACGTCCACGGTAATATCCGGCCGCACCGTGATGACCTCGGTGTCCATCAGACCACCGGCCGTATCTTCATTATAAGTAAGTACTGACTCTACTCTCAGCCTGTCCTGCACCGACATAGCTTTGAGGACTTCGGGGATAACTCGATCCGGCAGCTGCTGGAGAATATCGACTATATCGTCGACGTCGAGACCTTCGGTCATCGAGGCGACTTCCGCGCCATCCATCTGATTGAGGAATTCGAGCTGAATGTCGTCGGAGAGTTCTTGTAGCACTTCACCAGATATCTCGGGATCAACTATCTCCCAGAGAATATTACGCAGCCGTGGCGGTGCGGTTTCTAGTTGGTGTGCAATGTCCGGCGGTGAGAGGTTGTTGAGTATATGTCGCACCTGATTCAAGGTGCCGGTGTCGATGGCGTTGCCGAGCCTGGCCAAAAGGCTATTATCGTTATTGTTCATAAGTCGCTCCCTTGGCTGGGCTGAGACACTTCAGCGCTGGTATTCTAACCAGCTAGCCGAGATATGAGTAGTTTTTACTGATAGTCCAGCGTAAACAGTTATCCAGAGCGGGACAGATTATTCGCCTTCGCCAAAGTAGTCGGCCAGTAGTTCGCTTATGGCTGCCTGCGCTTCCTGCTCGTCTTCACCGTCGAATTCAAAGATCAGGCTGGTGCCCTTGCTGGCAGCCATAAGCATCAGTGACATAACGCTTTTTGCGTCCACTAATGGCTCTTGTTTGCCGGTGCGAATAGTGCAGCCAAAGCGCCCGGCGGTACTTGCCAGTTTGGTTGCTGCCCTGGCGTGAAGGCCGAGTTTGTTGATGATATCGAGCTGGCAGTGAATCAAGGTAAAAGCTCTTTGTGAGCTACCTGAACAAATGGATGCACACCGGAGAAGTGCTCATGCAATCTATTCGCTAGGTAGACAGATCGGTGTTGTCCGCCGGTGCAGCCTATAGAGATAGTTAGGTAGCTGCGATTATTGCTCTGAAATTGTGGAATCCAGCGGGTTAAGAAGCCAATAATATCCGCCAGCATGGAGGCGATCTCAATCTGGCTCTCGAGGAACTCAATGACGTCTGGATCCTCTCCTGTCTTGTTTTTTAGCTGTGCCTTCCAGTAGGGGTTGGGTAGGCAGCGCACATCAAAAACAAAATCCGAGTCTGATGGGACGCGGTTTTTAAAACCAAAGGACTCAAACAGTATCGACATATGTTGGGGCAGCTTGGGCACAATGGTGTTTTTAATCAGGTCGCGCAATTGATGCAGTGTCAGCTGCGAAGTGTCCACAGAGCGATCGGCGATCTCCGAGATTGGGCTGAGCATTTCTTTTTCTAGCTTGATGGCCTCTTTCAGGCCAATAGTGTCGGTACTCAGTGGATGGCGGCGACGGGTTTCACTGTAGCGTCGCAGCAAGTCTGCTCGGTGCGCATAGAGGAAGATGACATCCACATCGACGCCGTCTCTCTCAATTGACTCAAGGATCTCCGGAATCTTATTCAGATCGCCCACGAGATTGCGCGCATCTATACCCACGGCGATATTCAAATCTTGATGGTTACTGTTTTCGTTGAGCTGGCCAATTAAATGTTCAAGCAATGTGGCCGGCAGGTTATCAATACAGGTGAAACCCACGTCCTCAAGAATATTTAGTGCTGAGGTTTTTCCGGACCCTGAATGGCCGCTGACAATGACTAGGCGCATGTCTAGGCTGCGCGCTCGAGCTGCAGTGCCGTATTGTAGAGTTCTTCGCTGCTGCTGCACTGGCGCAGAGAGGCTCGTGAGCTGTCATCCTGCATAATCGCGGCAACCCTTGCCAGAGTGGCAAGATGTTCTTCGTTTTGCTCCTCGGGAACAATGAGAGCAAAAATTAAATCTACCGGCTGGTCATCTAGAGCGTCAAAGTCGATGGCTTGGTCTAGCTTGACCAGACAGCCATGAATGCGATTAAAGCCGGCCACACGGCAGTGGGGAATGGCGACACCTTCACCAATGCCGGTACTGCCAAGTCGCTCACGGGCGACCAGGTTGTGAAATAAACTATCCGCCTGCTCGCCATCGCCACCGAGCTGTTCGGTGACAAAGGTCGACAGATTCTCCAGCACGCGTTTTTTACTGCCGCCAGGAATGCCGCATTGGGTCAATTGTTGGGTGAGTATGTTCTCTATTTTCATGGACGGATTTAACGGCCTCGGTGTTTCTCTTTGTATTTAATCAGCTGACGATCGAGCTTGTCAGTCAGTGAGTCAATCGCAGCGTAAAGGTCTTCATGCTGAGAGTTGGCAAATAATTCTGCGCCGCTTACATGGACCGTGGCTTCTGCATTTTGGGATAGTTTTTCGACGGTTAGAAGAACCGACGTGCTATTGATTTGTTCGTAGTGTCGTTCGAGTTTGGCAAATTTACTGGTGACGTATTCTCTTATTGCCTCGGTGATTTCCAGGTGATGTCCGCTAATGGTTAATTGCATTCAGTACTCCTTTGTTTCACATGATTAAAATCTTTTACGCTGACTCGAGGATGGGATTCCCAGGCTCTCTCTGTATTTAGCCACTGTTCTGCGTGCGACTTGGATGCCTTGTTGTTCTAGCAGGGAAGTCAGCTTGCTATCGCTGAGCGGTTTTGCCGGTTGTTCTGCGCCGATCAGTTCTTTAAGAATAGCGCAAACTGCTGTGGATGAACACTCCCCGCCGCCAGCAGTACTAACATGACTCGAAAAGAAATATTTAAGTTCAAATATACCCTGAGGCGTGGCCAAGTATTTGCTCGTAGTAACCCGTGAAATTGTCGATTCATGAAGTTCCAGCTTGCTGGCAATATCAGATAACACCATGGGTTTCATGGCAACCGGACCGTGATCGAGGAAGCCGCGCTGCAGTTCGACAATGGTCATTGCCACGCGCATCAATGTTTCATTGCGACTTTCAATACTGCGCAGAAACCAGCGCGCCTCGGCAAGATTATCTTTTAAAAATTGATTTTGGTCACTGCTATCGGAGCGCTTGATCAACGAAGAATAGGAATCATTGATGCGCAGCCGCGGCATATTGCTGTCATTGAGTTTGACTCTCCAGCGACCTTTGATTTTTTCGACGTAGGCGTCTGGGACTATATATTCAACGTCATTGCTACTGAGGGACTCCCCAGGGCGTGGATTTAAACTGCGCACCAGTTGCAGGGCGCCCTGTAACTCCTCGGCATCCAGTCCAGTTTTTTTCCCAAGGCGGGCGCTGTCCACCGAGGCGATATCCTGTAAGAAACCATCCACCAGATGTTTGGCCGACTGCAAATATTCGGTCTCTGGGGACAGTTGATTGAGCTGTATTGTCAGGCACTCGCTAATACTGCGGGCGAATACACCGGGAGGGTCAAACTGCTGCAGTCGATGTAATACAGCCACCAACTCATCTTCATCGAGTTCGTCTTCAATATCCTCGTGTTTAATATGGGCGGTGATATCTCTGAGTTCAGCAGAAATAAACCCGCAGCTATCGATGGAGTCGATAAACGCCGAGGCGATTTCTCTGTCTCGATCGGAAAAGGGGGTTAGATTGAGTTGCCATTCGAGATGCCCTTGAAAGGATTCAGTGACCTGGTAGACCTGTTCGAGATTGACTTCGCCGCCACTGCTAGCAGCTGTGGTGGGGGGGCTGTATACATCGTCCCAGTTGGCGTCTACCGGCACATCTTTGGGGATTTCATCGTTCCATTCGTACTCGGGGTTTTGCTCGCTATTGCGCTCAGCTTCCGCGATCTGATTACTCTCGCTAGTGGTTCGATCGGCATCTTGCCCCGATGTTTCAGGAATATCCTCGTCCATTTCCAGCAGTGGGTTGCTGTAGAGCTGTTCAATCATCTCTTGACGTAAATCTAGCGTCGACAACTGCAAAAGACGGATAGCCTGTTGCAACTGAGGAGTCATCGTCAGTTGTTGGCTGATCTTAAGCTGAAGGCCTTGGCGCATAGAGGACGTTTATTCTTGTATAGAGGACTGCAAGTTTAGTGCCAATTCTATACTGCTTGCAATGGACGATTTGGTAAGGAGGTTGATTTGGGTGATTTATTGACCGCTTATTGGCCGCTTGTAGAGGATTTGGCTGGCTCAATCGACTACTTATAAAGGTCTGATTAAGTTTCGTTGAAGCTGAGCCAATCCTAAAGGGTAAAGTTTTCACCTAGATAGGTTTTGCGCACCTGAGTATTGTTGAGTATATCGCTGGTGGTTCCCTCGGCGATCACATGACCCTCGCCAATGATGTAGGCATGCTCGCAAATATCCAGAGTTTCTCGGACATTGTGATCGGTAATTAAAACGCCAATACCGCTGTCCCGAAGGTGGCGGATGATCTGCTTGATATCAGTAACCGAGATTGGGTCGACCCCAGCAAAGGGCTCATCGAGAAGAATAAACTGTGGGTCTGCCGCTAGCGCTCGGGCAATTTCAACACGTCGTCGCTCGCCACCAGAGAGGCTCATGCCCTGATTTTTGGCTAGATGGGAAACGTGAAACTCGCGCATCAGTTCGTCAGCTCGCTGAATACGCTGCTTGCGATTCAGCTCTTTGCGGGTCTCCAAAATGGCTAAAATATTGTCCTCTACACTAAGCTTGCGAAATACCGAGGGTTCCTGGGGCAGATAACCCAGTCCGCGGCGAGCTCGGCCGTGCATGGGCAGGGCGGTTATATCGTCGCCATCAATGGTGATCGAACCCATGTCCTGGGCCACAAGACCAATAATCATGTAGAAGCAGGTGGTCTTACCGGCGCCATTGGGCCCCAGCAGGCCAACAATTTCACCTTGTTTGACGCTGATGGAAACATCTTTAACCACCGGACGTTTGCCGTAGGCCTTGGCCAGATTGCGCGCTTGTAAAGTAGCCATCAGGGCTTGGTCTCCGGTTTATTGGAATCGCTCTGCAGAGCAGAGGCTGGGATCACTAATTGAATCCGCTTCTGTTGGCCCTGATTGTTGCCCTTGGCTTTCCAGGTTTGCTTGTCGATGTCGTAGTCAATTGAGTCGCCCTTGATAATAGTGCCATTCCGAGACAGCACCGCATTCTGTTTTAGGGCCAGTTTGTTGGTCGCGGGTAAGTAGTCGATATGGTCGGCGCGAGCAATCATAGTGGCACTTTCAAGTGCGGGTTTTTGTTGATAACTGGCTGGCTTGCCTATGCATTCAATGCGACTAATTTTATTCTTTTCAACGTGCAATGTAATTTGATCCGCCTCGATCAGCACATTACCCTGGCTGATCACCACATTGCCTCTGTAGACTGTGCGGCCGGTTTTTTCATTGCGCTCGGCATAGTCAGACTCAATAGAGATAGGCTGTTGGCGATCATTGGGTAGAGCGGCGCAGGGTATGGCTAGCATGCTGCCCAGTAGCGCCATAAGGACGGCTCGGCACCAAAGGCAAGACTGCTGCAGATGGGGCATATAAAATAGCTTAGCGCGGATCATGAGTTACCCTGACTTTGGATTGGATCGCATAGGTTTCGTTGACCAGGTCAATTCTGAGCCCAGTGCCAGATGCTCTGCCCTGCTCTGAAAGCATATTAAAGGGTTGGTCAGTGATGGCGACACTGCTGTCGATCAAAAAGGTCAAGCGCTCTGTGGTCAATGTAGCCGCGCCCGCGGCATTGGTCATCTGAGCTAGCACATTGTTGTGCAGATCCAGTTGCCCACTGGCACTGTCAAGCAGTCCGCTGTCGGCGGTTAGGGCTATAGGGTGAGATGCATCTCTCTGAGCCAAAAATCGCGGTTGCTGCACCTTGACTGCCGACTCTCCTTGGAAGAACTCGATGCGCGGTGAGCTAAGGCTAAACTGCTCGCTGCCCAGTTGAGAGAAGCGTTGGCTAGTCACGTTGGTCATATAACTGTCTGCCTGAGATTTTTCATCCATCTGGCTGCTGGTTTGGCGCAGAAATGCCTCTGGCGGTGAGTCCCAAATAAGCACAAACCCACCGATCATAAAGGCAAGAAAAACGGCCAGCAGCGCCTGCTTAATCATTGATAGGCCGCCAGCGCACGATCAAGTTTGCCCTGTGCCGCGAGAATCATTTCCGCGGCTTCGCGAACCGCGCCATTGCCGCCACAGCGGCTGGTCTGCCACTTCGCTTTGGCCGCCACGGCGGCATTGCCATTGGCGACGGTGATGCCCAGACCTACTCGATTGATTACTGCGAGATCTGGCAGGTCGTCGCCGATAAAGGCAATTTCGTCGAGCTCGATAGACATATTTTGCAGCAGCTCATTGAGTGCGGTGAGTTTATCTTCACGCCCTTGAACCACCGGCTCCATACCCAGCTCATCGGCGCGACGCTGCAACAGTGCGGAAACCCGTCCAGTGATAATGCCCACCTGAACGCCGCCACGCTGGAGTAATTTGATACCGAGCCCATCTTGAATATCAAAGGCTTTAAGTTCTTCGCCATTGTTGCCGTAGTAGAGGCGCCCATCGGTGAGCACGCCATCCACATCCACAAGCAATAATTTGATCTGTTTGGCGGCTTCGATTACTGCCTTGTCTGTAGCGCTTATTATGGCTGACTCCATTCCGCTCCCCATTCCGCTCTCGATTCCGTTGTCCATCACAGAACTCCCGCACGTAAAATATCATGCATATGCAGCACGCCAATAGGTGATTGATTTTCGTCTTCCACGATCAGCGCGGTAATAGAACCATCTTCCATTATTTTCAATGCTTGAGCGGCAAGAATTTCACCATTAATAGTCTTCGGGTCAGGGGACATAACATCGGCCATAGTGACATTGTTTATATCCACTTTGGCGTCGACTATGCGGCGTAAATCACCGTCGGTAAATACGCCGAGTAATTTATTCTCATAGCTGACCACGGTGGTCATACCAAAGCCTTTTTCAGTCATCACCAACAGCGCTTGATGCAGTGGCTCGGTTGCCAGAACCCGAGGCACTTCGACATCTTTGTGCATAATATCTGTCACCCGTAACAGCAACTTGCGACCCAGGGCCCCACCGGGATGGGAGAAGGCAAAGTCTTCGGCGGTGAAACCTCGGGATTCCAGCAGGGCGATAGCCAGCGCATCACCCATGGCCAGGGTCACTGTTGTACTAGTGGTGGGAGCCAGGTTTAGCGGGCAGGCTTCACTGGCGACACTGACATCGAGATTGGCCAATGCGGCCGTTGATAACACCGACTCGGGGTCCCCGGTCATACTGATCATGGGAATGCCCAGGCGCTTAATCAAGGGCAGAATGGTAATTACTTCTGCGGTGCTACCGGAATTCGAAATCACAATCACCACATCGTTTTTGGTGATCATGCCGAGATCGCCATGACTGGCTTCGCCGGGGTGAACAAAAAAAGATGGTGTACCTGTGCTGGCCAGCGTCGCCGCAATCTTGTTGCCAATATGGCCCGACTTGCCCATGCCAGTAACTATTACTCGACCCTTGCAGGCGAGCATAGTCTCGCAGGCGGTAACAAAGCTTTGGTCGAGGCGATGATGCAGTTCGGCAACCGCATCGGCTTCCATTTTGATGGTGCGCTGTGCCGAAGTAATAAAGTTTGTTGCGGTCATAGGTCGGTCGCTTGGCTCGGGTAAATTGAATTGGGTTGGGCTGACGCCCTTGGCATTATAGTGGCAAATGCTCGGGCGGAGAACTGCAGCCTGCTAGGCGCCGACAATTGCCGGCCAGAGTACAGCGTAGTAGCCAATGTAACCTACTATTAGGATCACACCCAGATATCGAGAAAGTACCGCGGGCAAACCACTGCGCGCGGCTTTCCTAAGGGCGAGGGCAACCATCGCGACCAACAATAGGGTCATAATCGCAAGGCTGATAAAGTCGCGGCTAAACACCTCCGGTGAAATCGCCATGGGCGAAATAATACCGGCGGCGGGCATCACCAACATCAGGTTAAATAGATTTGAGCCGAAGACGTTACCTATGGCTATATCATGATGGCCACGCATGGCACTGACCACGGATGCCGCCAGTTCAGGCAGACTGGTGCCAATGGCGACTACAGTGAGGCCAATAATCAGTTCGCTGACGCCCATGGATTGGGCAATAGTCTTGGCGCTCCATACGGTCACTTCAGCACTGGCTAAGAGTACTGCCAGTCCAACAATAAACCACAGCGCGGCTGCGCCCATGGTGATATCGGGAATGTCTTCGCCCACCGCCACCTCTTCAGGGCTGATATGGGTCTTTTTGTATCTAATGGCGATATACACCAGAGGAAAGATCAGGCCAGCTAGAATGGCACTCTCAACTCGGCCCAGATAACCGTCATAGAGGCACAATCCAGCGATGGCGGTGATCACTAAAAGCACCAGGCCTTCCTGAGTCAGTAGATGTTTTTGCACCGGCGTTGGTGCAATTAACAGAGTTACGCCTAGCACCAGGCCAATATTGGCCATATTGGAACCCAGGGCATTGCCCACCGCCAATTCTGCGGCGTTGCTGAGTGCGGCATTTATCGACACCAAAACCTCTGGTGCCGAGGTGCCAATTGATACCACGGTAAGGCCAATAATCAGTGGTGAAACGCCAAAATTTCGCGCTGCGCCAGCACTGCCTTCAACAAACCGATCAGCTCCCCAGAGGAGTCCAAGAACGCCGATCAACAGGCCTAGAATCGGTAGTAACATTGCGCTCATAAATTCTCCAAATTACCGCCTTGGCGGTGGCGGGTTCTATTTCTTCATAAGATCGGGGATGTTATAGTGCTGAACCATTATTGTCAGCAAACTTACCGCTGAATATTGCATCGTTTAAAACCGTACTTGCGTAAAAGAGTCTCTGCTGCCGATTGATCAGGATGATTTAAGTTATGAGAAGCGTTTTTATGACCGTTAAGAAGTCGATTTACTTGGGCTTGTTCGCCCTGACTAGTGCGCTGGGAGCTGTTTCACTAAGCATTGCTCAGGATAACGCCAGTGATCCCTATCAGCAGATTGAGCAGGTCACGATTGAACTTTTGGATACGATCGCCATTCATCAATCTGGTTACCCTGAGAACGAACAAGCCTATTTCGATAGTTTAGAAAGCTTGCTCCGCGATCGTATTGATTTTGCCTTTATCGCGCGCAATGTAATGGGTGGCTATTATAATCAAGCCACTCCAGCGCAGCGTGCGCGTTTCGCCGCGACTTTTCGCAATGGTCTAGTTGAAACCTACGGTCGCGGTCTGATCGGTTATGAAAATCAAGAAATTGTGCTGGTCAAAGCAGGAAAAGTTGCCGAGGACCAACGCCGTTTGACGGTAAAGCAGGAAATTCGCAGCGCAGATACGATCTATCCGCTGGAGTACAGCATGGCACGGAAAAAGACCGGTCAGTGGATGGTAGTTAATGTGGTGATCAACGGAATTAACCTGGGCAAAACTTTTCGCAACCAATTTGTGCAATCGGCGCAACGTGCCGGTGGCGATATAGATCAAGTGATTAATGGCTGGTCTTCTGAGGGCTTGTGATTAAGAGCCTGTAGATAAAAGCTTGTAGATAAAAGCTTTTAAATAAAAGCCTGTAAATAAAAGCATGAGAATTTAATTCGCGACACACGCAGTGTCGCGACGACAAAAGAGTGAGTTATGAATCCTGAAGATGTAAAGGCACTACTTGAAAACGCAATATCCAACTGCCAGTTTGAGGTTGCCAGTGAGGGCAGTCATTTCAATATTACCGCTATTGGTGAAATCTTTGATGGCAAGCGGGCAGTGCAGCGTCAGCAGCTTATTTATGCCGCGTTAAATAGTGAGATTTCCTCCGGTGCCATGCATGCGGTCAATATGAAGATCTTCACCCCAAGCGAGTGGCAGGCTAAGGCCTAAAAGGTTTCGCTTTTTTCTCAACTGGCGTTTTTCTAGTGTCGTTTCCCTAAGCAAGGTTGTTTGATGGACAAGTTAAAGATTCAAGGCGGTGGGCCGCTTGTAGGCGAAGTCTGGATTTCCGGCTCGAAAAATGCCGCTCTGCCGATTCTGTCGGCGACACTGCTCTCTGAGGGACTAGCTACAGTTTCTAACCTACCGCACCTTCAAGATGTCACCACTACCATTGAGTTGCTCGGCAGCTTGGGGGTGACGGTGAGTATTGACGAAAAACTCCAGTTAGAGGTGGATAACTCGACTTTACACAGTGTCACTGCACCCTACGAATTGGTCAAAACCATGCGCGCCTCAATTTTGGTGCTTGGGCCGCTGCTCAGCCGTTACGGCCAAGCCAATGTGTCATTTCCCGGCGGTTGTGCGATTGGCAGCCGTCCGGTGGATCTGCATCTGCGTGGTCTCGAAGCTATGGGTGCGACCATTGAGATCGACGAGGGCTATATCAAGGCACGTAGCAATGGCCGTTTAGTGGGCTGTCATATTTTGATGGATATTGTGTCCGTTGGCGCCACCGAAAATTTGCTTATGGCAGCAGTATTGGCCGAAGGCCAAACGGTGATAGAGAATGCCGCACGGGAACCCGAGATTGTCGATCTGGCCAATTGCCTGAATGCCTGGGGCGCTGATATTCAAGGTATAGGTTCTGCTCGGCTGGTTATCAACGGCGTTGAGAAGATTACTGGCGGTCACTTTAGAGTGATGCCTGATCGCATCGAGACCGGTACTTACCTGGCCGCCGCAGTGGCCACTCGGGGTAAGGTTAGAGTATCTCAAACTGATCCCTCATCACTTGAAGCTGTCCTGTTAAAGCTGCAAGAAGCCGGCGCGGTGATTACCCAGGGCGAAGATTGGATTGAGTTGGATATGCAGGGCAAGCGACCCAAGGCAGTCAATATTAAGACTGCTCCTTACCCAGCGTTCCCCACTGATATGCAGGCTCAGGTCACGGCGATTAACGCGGTGGCTGAAGGCACTGGTGTGGTGATTGAAACCATATTTGAAAACCGGCTAATGCAGGTTCAGGAATTGAACCGCATGGGGGCGACCATCACTGTCGAAGGCAATACTGCTGTTGTGACGGGCGTTGAGCGACTGAGCGCTGCGCCGGTGATGGCATCTGATCTGCGCGCCTCGGCGGCATTGGTCATAGCTGCACTGGTTGCCGATGGTGAAACCACAGTTGAGCGCATCTACCATATAGACCGCGGCTATGAATGTATTGAAGAAAAAATGCAGTTGCTCGGCGCCAAAATTAAGCGCGTGACTAGTTAGTTGAGTCACTTTAGTAACGCCATTTTAAACGAGACTTTTTAACTGAGACTTTTTAACTGAGACTTTTTAACTGAGACAATTTTAGCTCAGTGGACGTAACCACTGAGTATAACGAATAGTAAAAAGCAGACAGGCTAATGACCCAGATAACCATCGCCCTCACCAAGGGCCGCATATTAAAAGAAACTCTTCCGCTTTTGGCTCGCGCCGGAATCGTGCCCGCCGAGGATGTCTTTACCAGTCGCAAGCTGGTCTTTCCCACCAATCGTGACAATGTCCGATTGATTATTCTGCGCGGCTCAGACGTAACCACCTATGTGCAGTATGGCGCCGCAGATCTGGGGGTGGCAGGTAAAGATATGCTGCTTGAGCACCAGGGGGATGGCTACTATGAGCCTCTGGACCTGGGAATAGCGCGCTGCAAGTTGATGACCGCTGTGCCCCTGGGCGCAACCCAGCAACACAGCAGACTGCGTGTTGCGACCAAATATATCAATGTGGCTCGTGAATACTATGCTCAGCAGGGGCGTCAGGCTGATCTGATCAAGCTCTATGGGGCTATGGAACTGGCGCCGATACTGGATCTGGCGCAGGAAATTGTCGATATAGTCGACACCGGTAACACTCTGCGTGCCAATGGCCTTGAGGCCCGAGATGAGATCGCTGAAATCAGCTCGCGTTTGATCGTCAACAAGGCGTCGATGAAAACCAAATTCACTGAGGTGCAGGGCATTGTCGATGCACTGAGAGAGGCAGTGGAGAGCAACCCATGACAGTTTCTGCCGACACCTCCACGACCAGTGAACTAGCCATCAGAAAGCTGTCCACCAGTGACGATAATTTTGCTCAGACGCTCAGTGATCTGATCGCCTGGGACATGGTCTCAGACACAGCTGTAGAAGACGCGGTAATTGCCATTCTGCGGCAAGTGAAAGCTCAGGGTGATCAGGCATTAGTTGACCTGACCAATCGTTTTGATCGTCGTCAGGTCGAAGAAATTAGTCAGTTAGTGATTGGTCAAGAACAGCTGCAGCGGGCGCTTGAGTCCATAGATGCTGAGGCGCGAAACGCCCTAGAGATAGCAGCCGAACGTATTCGCGATTACCACAATCATCAAGAGCAACCCTCTTGGCAGTATCGTGAAGCGGATGGCACAGTTCTCGGGCAGCAGATCACGCCTCTGGATCGCGTCGGTATTTACGTACCTGGTGGCAAAGCCAGTTATCCCTCATCCGTATTGATGAATTGCATTCCGGCACGAGTTGCCGGAGTGGGCGAAGTGATTATGATGGTGCCTGCGCCAGAGGGTGAGCTCAGTCCTATGGTACTGGCTGCCGCTGCTATAGCCGGTGTGGATCAGGTGTTTACCATTGGCGGCGCACAGGCCATTGCTGCCTTGGCCTATGGCACTGAAACTGTGCCTAAAGTAGATAAGATTGTAGGCCCCGGTAATATCTATGTGGCCACCGCCAAGCGCATGGTATTTGGTTTGGTTGGCTTGGATATGGTTGCTGGGCCCAGTGAGATTTTGGTGGTCTGCGATGGTGGCACGGATCCCGACTGGATCGCCATGGATCTGTTCTCCCAAGCCGAGCACGATGAAGATGCCCAGGCGATCTTTGTTTCTTGGGACTCAGGCTATATAGCTGCAGTGCACAGTAGCATTACCAAATTACTGCCGGAGATGGAACGCAGTAACATTATTCGTCAGTCCCTGGAACGCCGTGGTGCACTGATTGAAGTGCGTGATGCCGATGAAGCCATAGAGCTAATTAACCGGATTGCTCCGGAGCATCTGGAATTATCCGTTGCCGATCCCGAAGCCTGGCTGCCAAAGATTCGTCACGCCGGCGCTATTTTTATGGGTCGCCACACTGCCGAAGCGCTGGGTGATTACTGTGCCGGTCCCAACCATGTGTTGCCCACCTCATCGACTGCGCGTTTTTCTTCGCCATTGGGTGTCTATGATTTCCAGAAGCGCAGTTCGCTGATTTTCTGTTCTGAACAGGGCGCTTCTGATCTTGGCAAGGTCGCCTCGGTGTTGGGTCGTGGCGAGTCCCTGACAGCCCACGCGCGCTCGGCAGAATATCGAATTCGCGACTGATTTATTAGTAGTGGCTAAAATCTAAATATGAAGTGCAAAAGCTAGAGCGAGAGACAGATATGAGTAAGTACTGGAGTGATTTTGTCCTTGGGCTCGAGCCCTATGTGCCGGGTGAGCAACCTGCGAATACCAATCTCACCAAGCTAAATACCAATGAAAATCCCTATCCACCCTCGCCAGCCGTAATGCGAGCCATGGAAAGTGCGGTTAATGACAACTTGCGCCTCTATCCACCCTCCAATGCCGACCAGCTAAAGCAGTGTCTTGCGGATTACTTCAATTTGACACCTGCGCAGGTATTTGTCGGCAATGGTTCCGACGAGGTGTTGGCTCATGTGTTCAATGGTCTGTTTCGTCAGGCGCAGCCAATTTTATATCCGGATATTAGCTACAGTTTTTACCCGGTTTACTGCGGCCTCTACGATATTAAGTTTAGCAAAATACCGCTGGCCGACGACTACAGTCTCGACTTAGACGACTATCGTCGTGCCAATGGCGGAATTATTTTCCCTAATCCCAATGCACCTACAGGCAGGCTGCTGGGACTTGATGCTATCGAAGCTTTGCTCCAAGACAACAGAGACTCTGTGGTAGTGGTAGATGAAGCCTATATCGATTTTGCTGAGGCCGGATCTAGCGCCGTCAGTTTGATAGGTCGGTACGACAATCTACTGGTTGTGCAAACCATGTCTAAGTCGCGCTCACTGGCAGGCATGAGAATTGGTTATGCCTTGGGCTCCGCGGTATTAATTGAAGGGCTTGAGCGGATCAAAAATAGCTTTAATTCTTATCCTCTCGGTCATGTTCAGCTGGCTGCGGCAGTGGCTTCTTTTAATGACCCGGACTATTTCGAGGCCATGCGTGAGCAGGTAATCTCTAGTCGTGAGTGGATGGTCGAGCAGCTCCAGGGACTCGGTTTTGAAGTGCTCCCCTCAGCGGCGAATTTTGTGCTTGCCCGTCACTCTGATCAGGATGGCTTGGCGCTGACTCAATCTCTGCGCGATAAAAATATCATTATCCGCCACTTTAACAAACCCAGGCTCAGTGAGTTTTTACGTATTACAGTGGGCACGCCAGTGCAAAATCAGCAGTTAATTGATGCCTTGGGCGAGATTATTAGCTAGAGCTGTTTTTGACGAACTGATGATTGATTGGGTGCTTTGTCGAGTGTTTATTAGAGTGTTTGTTAAAGTGGGTTGGTGGGGCGAATGCCCGCCACAGCAGTCACTGCGGAGGTTGCACCCTGGCGCCAAATTTCCAATTCGATCGGCGCACCAGGCGCCACATCTGCAATCTGGCTAATGCTGGTCTGACGGTCGGTGACTGGCTCGCCATTTATCTTGATAACTATATCCCCGGGCTGAATGCCCACCAGAAAAGCCGGACTGCCATTGTAGACCGCCCGCACCAGCAGTCCCTGGTAAATCGGCAAGTTGAGGCGCTTGACAATTGGTTGAGTCAGGGGAAAGGCATCCATTCCCAGCCAGCCGCGCACTACATAGCCGTAGCTAATAATATCGTTGAGCACTTTCTCCGCAGTATCAGCTGGAATGGCGAAGCCAATACCCGCAGAGCCAGCCTGATTAAGTATCGCCGTATTGATACCGAGTAAATTGCCATAGCTATCAACCAGTGCGCCACCTGAGTTGCCAGGATTGATATCGGCATCGGTCTGAATAAAGTTTTCAAAGGTGTTTAGCCCGAGACCATTGCGTCCGGTAGCGCTGACAATGCCTTGGGTTACTGTTTGACCTACGCCGTAGGGGTTGCCAATCGCCAGAACCACATCGCCAATCTGAGCTTGGGCTGGTTCGCCAACAGAGATTGGCTGCAGATTCTGTGCTTGAATTTTCAGCACTGCCAGATCGGTTTCCGGATCTTTACCCACAACAACGGCAGGCGCTTCGCGCCCATCATAGAGCAGCACTAGTATCTGATCAGCACCGTCAATCACATGGTTATTGGTCAGCATAAAGCCATCTTCCTGCATAATAACGCCGGAGCCGAGGGAGGACTGAATGCGCTGCTGCTGATTATTAAAAAGACGTCGGAAGTAGGGGTCGTCGAGCAGTGGATGATTAGAGGGAGTAGTGATAGTCCGCGTATATATATTTACGACAGAGGGCGCGGCACGTTTCACTGCATGAGAGTATGAGACTGGCCCAGTCCATTCGTTGTCCTGGCTACGGCGGTCGAGATCCATGGGGGACTGCTCAACACCATTGTTCTGCTGGCGAATCTCGGGGAACACTAGCAGGATTAAGGCAGCAGCGCACAGGCCCACCAATATGGGCTTGCCGAGATAACGAATAATAAGATTCACTGTGCGATTTGAGGTCACGCCTGTCTCTCAATTTATGCTGGTCTTAGCGATGCAGTATGGCACAAAAGGCCGGTTATTCAGCGCAATAAGTTAGATAGCCGCGGGTCTGGCGTCTTAGTCTTGCGATATATGAGTAGCATATGACCGATTGATTGCACTAGAGTCGCGTTGTGGCTGGAGCAAATTGTGTCTGTTAGGGCTTTTTTAGCATCGCGATCTTCGGCGACCAGTTTAATTTTAATTAATTCATGGTCGGTAAGGGCGCGTTCAATCTCATTGCTGACGTTTTCGGTGAAACCGTTGCCGGCCACTGTTACTACAGGCTTAAGATTATGGCCTAATCGACGTAAATGTTTTTTATCCGCGTTGGAACTTGTCATAATGCACGACTCACTTTAAAGGTCGGCCATTCTAGCTAAAACAACCCCATGGCGAAATCGAAAAATCGTAGTTGGATAAAACAACATGTAAAAGACCCTTATGTGCAAATGTCACAGAAGGATGGTTATCGCTCCCGAGCGAGCTATAAATTACTTGAGATCATTGAAAAGGATCGCTTGATCCGCCCAGGGATGACCGTCGTAGACCTAGGAGCGGCGCCCGGAGGATGGTCTCAGGTGGCGATGGATTTGGTGGGGCACGAGGGGCGAGTTCATGCCCTAGATCTGTTGCCCATGGACGGTATTGCTGGCGTCGACTTTATTCTCGGCGATTTTACCGAAGATGAGATTTTGCAGGAGCTCCTAGGTCTAATTGATAAACGGCCTGTTGACCTTGTAATTTCGGATATGGCCCCCAACTTAACAGGTAGCAAAGCAGTAGATCAGCCCACCAGTATTTATTTGGTTGAACTGGCTGTAGATCTAGCCTGCAAAGTTATGAAGCCTGAGGGAGTTTTTATAGCAAAACTCTTTCAGGGGGAAGGGTTCGATGAGTTTGTGCGACATGTTAGAACATTGTTTAATACAGTCAGTATGCGAAAACCCGATGCCTCGAGATCAAAATCTCGGGAAGTCTACATGGTTGCCAAGGGCTTAAAGGCCTGGTTATGAGGATAATAACTTGAACGATTTGGTTAAAAATTTGGTTGTGTGGCTAGTTCTGGCTGCAATTCTGATGTCTGTTTTCAATAGCTTCACGCCAAAGGAAGTTGAAAATGAGATCATTTATTCGGAATTCGTGACCGATGTGCAAAACGAACGCGTCTCAAGTGTTGCCATTAACGGTTTGATTATCGAAGGCGTGCGTCTTGATGGTTCAACCTTTAAGACTGTGCGACCCAATGTTCAGGATCCCGGCTTGATGGATGACCTGCTCAACCACAATGTTCAAGTGGTGGGTAAAGAGCCTGAGACGCCCAGTCTGCTGTCGCAGCTGCTTGTTGCAGCCTTCCCAATCTTGTTGATTCTGGCTATTTTTGTCTTCTTTATGCGCCAAATGCAGGGCGGTGCTGGCGGCAAAGGCGGCCCCATGAGCTTTGGCAAGAGTAAGGCTAAGTTACTCAATAGCGATCAGATCAGCACTACATTCGCTGATGTGGCCGGTGTTGACGAAGCTAAGGAAGACGTTAGTGAGCTGGTCGACTTTCTTAGTGACCCCACCAGATTTCAGCGCCTTGGCGGACGTATCCCCAAGGGCGTCTTAATGGTCGGCCCTCCAGGTACAGGTAAAACTCTGCTGGCCAAAGCGATTGCCGGCGAAGCCAAAGTGCCATTCTTTTCAATTTCCGGTTCCGACTTTGTCGAGATGTTTGTCGGCGTTGGTGCCGCGCGCGTGCGGGATATGTTTGAGCAGGCCAAGAAGCAAGCGCCATGCATTATCTTTATCGATGAGATCGATGCTGTAGGTCGCCATCGTGGCGGTGGTTATGGCGGTGGCAACGATGAGCGCGAGCAGACATTGAACCAGCTACTAGTGGAAATGGATGGTTTTGAAGGCAATGAAGGCGTAATCGTTATCGCCGCAACCAACCGCCCCGACGTATTGGATAAAGCTCTGTTGCGCCCCGGCCGCTTTGATCGCCAGGTCTATGTCAGTCTGCCGGATATTCGTGGTCGCGAGCAGATTCTTAAAGTTCACGCGCGCAAAGTGCCGATAGATGAGAGTGTAGCATTGAGCGTAATCGCTCGTGGCACTCCCGGTTTCTCCGGTGCCGATCTGGCCAATCTGATCAATGAAGCGGCGCTGTTTGCCGCTCGCGGTAAACGCCGCGTTGTAGGCATGGAAGAGTTTGAGCAGGCCCGTGATAAAATCATGATGGGTGCCGAGCGGCGCTCAATGGTTATGTCTGATAAAGAGAAGGCCAATACCGCCTATCACGAAGCTGGTCATGCAATTATCGGCAAGCTGGTTCCAGAGCATGACCCAGTTCACAAGGTCACCATTATTCCCCGCGGCCGTGCCCTGGGTGTAACCCAGTATTTGCCCGAAGAAGACCGCTATAGCATGAGCCGACGTCAGTTATTTAGTCAGCTCTGCAGTCTATTTGGTGGTCGTCTTGCTGAAGAGTTGATCGGCGGATTGGATGGTGTCACCACTGGCGCCTCAAACGATATTGAGCGAGCCACACAGATGGCGCGCAATATGGTTACCAAGTGGGGCCTCAGCGAGACCATGGGTCCGGTGCTCTACGGAGAAGACGAGTCACAGAACCCCGGTGGTGGCAACACCCACTACTCAGAAGATACCTCGCGCCAGATCGACCAAGAGGTACGAACAATTCTCGACGATGCTTACAAGCAGGCCAAGAAGCTACTTGAAGATAATCGCGATATTCTCGAGGCCATGAAAGACGCTCTGATGGAATTTGAAACCATTGATGCTGATCAGGTCGACGATTTAATGCATAGACGCAAAGTCCGCCCGCCACAGCATTGGGACGACAATGATTCGGATAGCGGCGCTGGCAAGCCTTCCGCTGAATCGACTGAAGAGTCTGCAGAAGCTGCTAATGAGCCAGCTAAAGAGGGCCCAATTGGTGGCCCAGTAGAAGAAGTCTAACTCGACAGAGCAGGAATAGCCTCGCTGCCGTAATGGCTGCGGGGCTTTTTACTTTTATGAATGCAATGACGCTTACCTGTGGTACCAAAACACTTGATCTATCCCGCCCTGCGGTGATGGGTATTGTCAATATTACCCCCGACTCCTTCTCCGACGGCGGCCAGCTCTATGCAGGTGAAAAAGTCGATCTGGATAAAACCCTGCGGACAGTGGAATCTATGCTGGCCGATGGTGCCGACATTATCGATATTGGCGGAGAATCGACTCGCCCCGGCGCCTCGCCGGTCACGACTCAACAGGAGTTAGATCGAGTGCTGCCTGTTGTGCAGGCGGTGAGCTCAAGGTTCGACGCACTGATCTCAGTGGACACCAGCACCGCTCAGGTAATTACTCAGGCCTCAGAGGCCGGAGCCCATCTAATCAATGATGTGCGCGCTCTGCAGCGTGAAGGGGCTCTTCAGGCTGCTGCAGCCACTGGGTTGCCGGTGTGCTTGATGCATATGCAGAATCAGCCGGATAACATGCAGAGCGATCCGGTCTACACTGATGTGGTTACTGAGGTGTTGGATTTTTTGCAGCAGCGTAAGCAAGCCTGCTTAAACGCGGGGATTGCCAGTGAGCAGATACTACTGGATCCAGGGTTTGGATTTGGTAAGACACTGGAACACAATTTGGCTTTATCCAGCTCCCTGGATCGCTTTGTGGATACAGGTCAGAGTCTGCTGCTGGGCGTCTCGCGCAAATCTATGATCGGCCAACTAATTAATTCAGCTATAGATAGCAGGCTAGTTGGAAGTGTTACCATGGCGCTTTTAATGGTCCAGTGGGTTGCTCAGAGGCGAGCCCAGACAGGCGCCTCAAATGGCATCATATTACGAGTGCACGATGTGCGCGAGACGGTGCAAGCATTGACTGTCTGGCAGCGAACAATGGATTTTAAGCAAGAGATAAATAACTTATGACAAGAAAGTATTTTGGTACCGATGGAATTCGTGGGCGTGTAGGTGAAGCGCCTATCACAGCAGATTTTTTTCTTAAGCTGGGCTGGGCTGCTGGCACGGTTCTGACGCGTAACGCAGTAGGCAAAAAACGCGTATTGATTGGCAAGGACACCAGAGTTTCAGGCTATATGTTTGAGTCCGCTCTTGAAGCTGGGCTGATCGCCGCAGGTGTCGACGTCGATATGCTCGGCCCTATGCCGACACCTGCAATCGCCTATCTAACCCGGACCTTTCGCGCCGCTGCCGGCATCGTTATCAGCGCATCCCACAATGCAGTAGAAGACAATGGCATTAAATTTTTCGGCGCCGACGGATACAAATTGTCAGATGAAATCGAACTTGAAATTGAAGCTTTGCTCGATCAGCCACTGGTTACCAATGGATCTAACTATCTCGGCAAAGCGCGACGCATTACCGATGCCGCCGGTCGCTATGTAGAATTTTGCAAAGGTAGCCTGCCTTCAGGCTTTAACCTTCAGGGAATGAAGGTGGTGCTCGACTGTGCCCATGGCGCAACCTATGACGTGGGGCCAAAAGTGTTTAAAGAATTGGGCGCCACAACTATCACCATGGGAAATCAGCCCAATGGCTTTAATATCAATGATCAGTGTGGATCTACTTACACTGCCGGGCTCTCCGCTGCAGTCTTGGATCATCAGGCTGATCTAGGTATTGCCTTTGATGGCGATGGCGACCGCGTTCTGTTTATTGACGATCGGGGTGATTTAGTTGATGGCGATGAATTGTTATTTATTATCGCTCAGCATCGCCATAAGTTTCAGGGTGGCTGCAATGGTGTTGCCGGTACTCAGATGAGCAATCTGGGCCTCGAGTTGGCCTTGGCAGAGATGAAAATTCCCTTTGTGCGCACCAAAGTGGGTGACCGCTACGTGGTTGAAGCAATGAAAGAACACAGCTGGGTTCTCGGTGGCGAAGGTTCAGGTCATGTCCTTTGCAGTGACCTAAATACAACCGGTGATGGCATCGTGTCGGCGCTTCAGGTCTTGCGAGCAGTCGTGGATAGTGGCAAGTCCCTGCGTGAACTCAAAACTGGTATGAGCAAGTTGCCACAACTAATGATCAATGTCCGTCTGTCGCAAAAAATTGATCTCAGTGACGATGAGGCAATAAATTACGCTGTGGCTGAAGTCGAAGAAAAGCTCGCTGGTCGAGGACGTGTTTTGCTGCGACCCTCGGGAACCGAACCCTTGATTCGGGTGATGGTCGAAGGCGAAGACAGCGCATTGGTAGAGAGTTCAGCCGTGGCTATTGCTGAAATCGTTAAACAGCGGGTAGAGGCACTTAAAAGCTGATTTGCTTATTGTATCTTAGCCTGCAGTCGGGTAGGATTTGCGCCCTTTTGCGGGACTGCACTCAAGGGAGTACTCAGGATGGGTAAACCGCTGATCGCGGGCAACTGGAAAATGCATGGTACAGCTGAATCGGCGCGAAACTTAGCGACTCAGCTAGGTCATCATAGATTCCAAGAAGATGCCGCTGAAATAGTTGTTTTTCCGCCGCTGGTGCACATATCAGTGGTGCGTGATGTTCTTGCTGACAGCAGTGTTAGTATTGGTGCGCAAGATGTTTCTCAGTACCCCAACGGGGCCTACACTGGCGAAGTCTCTGCGGAGATGTTATTAGATCAAGGTTGTAAGTATGCCTTGGTGGGGCACTCGGAGCGCAGAGCAATATTGGGTGAGAGCGACCAAATAGTTGCCGAAAAATTTAGAGCAGCACAGAATGCGGGACTGATTCCTATTCTCTGTGTTGGAGAAAGTCTGCAGCAGCGTCAGCAAGATGCGACGTTTGACGTGGTAGCAAAGCAGATTAGTGCAGTGATTGACCTTGTAGGCCTAGAGAAGGTCTGCCAGTCGGTGATTGCCTATGAGCCAGTTTGGGCAATAGGAACCGGCGAGACAGCAAGCCCGGAACAGGCGCAGGATGTGCACGCTGTTATCCGCGCTCAGCTTGGCGAAGCGGGACGATCGACTACATTGCTTTATGGTGGCAGCGTCAACAAAAGCAATGCCGCAGAATTATTTAAGCAACCAGACATCAATGGTGGACTGGTTGGTGGGGCCTCGCTTGAGGCAGACGAATTTCTAAAAATTGCACAATTGGTAGAAGCTTAATCATGGAAAATTTTATTCTAATCTTTCACTTTCTTATCGCCGTATTTTTGATCGGACTGATTTTAGTCCAGCAAGGTAAAGGCGCAGAAGCGGGAGCCTCATTTGGCGCCGGCGGATCACAGACAGTATTTGGCAGTGGCGGCAGCTGGAACTTCTTCAGTAGAATGACAGCGATACTGTCGACAATCTTTTTTGTCACCAGCGTAAGTCTTGCGGTTATCGCGAAAAATAAAACAGTGGTAGATGCTGATCTATTGCCAGAAATGGAAGTAATTCCTTTTGATTCGGCAATTGATACAGATATACCAGCAGTAGAACGTAAGTCAGAGCAGAGCTCTGAAATCCCTCAGTAAAAAACACTTAAACGGTGCCTGTAATGGCACTGAGTATTAAGTGCAAAGAGTTAAGATGTTATATGCCCAAGTGGTGGAATTGGTAGGCGATGGGCAGGAGCCCGAGTGTCGCGATAGGCAGGACGCCGGTAGCGACCACGCTCAGCGTGTTGTTGATTTTGGCACTGAGTATTAAGTGCAGAGAGTTAAGATGTTATATGCCCAAGTGGTGGAATTGGTAGACACGCTATCTTGAGGGGGTAGTGGCGAAAGCTGTGCCGGTTCGAGTCCGGCCTTGGGCACCATATCAAAGTCCAGTAGCAATTACTGGCGACCTAATAGCCCCGTATATCGGGGCTTTTTTGTGCCTTGTGAAAAGCTACTGTCTATTAACGTCCATTGACATGCGGCATTTGTGGCGGTATTTTTGACGGTATCTTAATTCAATAGCAAGATATGCTGCCGAATATGCCTATTACCGCCATTCAAGTTAAAGAAGCCAAGCCGTCTGGTAAAGATTACAAATTATCCGATTCCGATGGTATGTATTTATTGGTCAAAACGAATGGTAAAAAATACTGGCGACTGGATTATCGATTTGCTGGGAAACGTAAAACCTATGCGATGGGTGTTTTTCCGCGAGTGTCTCTCAAGTCGGCGAGAGAGAGTTGTCATGAGGCGAAAAAATTGTTGACTGAAGGCGTCGACCCCAGTCAAGTTAAGAAAGAGCGCAGACGGCAGAGTACCGTGCCCACATTTGAGGAGGTTGCCGTTAAGTGGTGGCATCATGAGCGTGATAAGTGGACGGATAGTCACGCTGACAAGGTGATGAAGAGATTAGCTGATAATAGCTTTAAGGCTCTTGGTAAGTTACCTGCAGATCAAATTACACCCCTTCAGGTAATCGCTGTCATTAAAACAATTGAGGCCAGAAATGCGCTTGATGTGGCTAATCGAGTCAAACAGTTTATAAAAGCGGTGTACCGCTACGCGATTCAGCACGGAATAGTGACAACCAATCCCGCTGGTGACCTCGATGGTATTGTCAAAGCTCGAAAAATCACGCATCGCCCGTCATTGCCTAAAAAAGAGCTGCCAGAGTTTCTTAATTGCCTGGAGGGCTATTCAAAAAGAGGGCGGACTCTAACGCAGTTGAGTATTAAGCTGTTGGTGCTGACCTTCGTCCGATCAATAGAACTTCGCGGAGCAAGGTGGGAGGAATTTGATCTTGAGGCCAACCTTTGGCGAATCCCTGCCCAGCGCATGAAAATGAAGGTCGATCATCTCGTGCCTCTGTCGCAGCAGGCCGTTGATGTGATTCAGCAGATTAGAGTTATTACGGGGCGCTATGAGCTAGTATTTCCCTCAGAGGTTAATCGAACCAAAATAATGTCTGATAACACGATGCGACAAGCTGTTTTTAGAATGGGATTCGATGGCAAAACGTTGGGCAAGAGCAAGGCTGTCCCTCATGGGTTTCGTGCCACAGCGTCATCCATTCTAAATGAGGAGGGCTTTAATCCTGATGCTATTGAGCGACAGCTCGCGCATCAGGAGCGTAATGGTGTTAGAGCCGCATACACGCATCATGCGAGGTATCTCGATGAGCGCGCTAGAATGATGCAATGGTGGGCCGATTTTTTAGATGTTCAAGCCTCTAGTTATTGCGTAGATACAAAGTGAATGTCAAATGAAAAAGCGCACGACAATCAAAAGAAAGACGGGGAAACGAAATCAGCATCAAAGCATGCTAGTCACTGAAAAATCTCGCTTTCTAAATGAAATGCCGACAAGTGGCGAGCTAAATGATCTGAATAAAGGCTGGGATGTTGATGCTCTGGTTGAGTCGCTGAAATCGTCAGCATTAGCCTTCCTGATCGACAGAAACATCCCTATTGACGATCTGCCTCATGGCAGTTCAGGCATTCTCCCGCCGGACTTTGCCGCTATCTATGACCATATGGCGGGTGTCAGCTCGTCGTTTACTCTATTGTTTGAGCTGTATTGCTTTAGCCTTGCCCGAAATGACAACAGTGAGCGTGCCTACTCTCATCTCTTGAGAGCGGCTCAATGCATTGAGTTAATATCAGTTGCGAAGCTGGAGGCTGGTTATTTGGCAGGTGCTGCACGAGTTGGCGGCTCCGAAAAAACGGACAAAAAGCTAGAGCGGCAAAAGATCTTATTAAAACACTATGGCGATCTTCGTTCAGAAGGTAAACCCAAGCAAGAGGCAAGGCGTCTAGCGTCCTTGCGCAGCCAGATACCGATGGCAACTGTAAAAAATTGGTTTTCAATAGAGCAAATCGAAAAGGCGTACCATCAATTCACTTGATACGGCCCGCTCAAATC
>ERZ887851.1003-NODE-1003-length-25917-cov-5.921004_pt1 | contig 25917 bp, 21 predicted proteins | sample MGYA00521100_ERZ887851 | MGnify/ENA primary metagenome ERZ887851 (study PRJEB32303, sample SAMEA104408602) | aquatic metagenome | biome: Brackish water; feature: Pelagic; material: water | place: Baltic Sea | collected 2014-06-06T16:11:00 | depth 11,444 m ... | reverse complement strand
CCGAAGGTAGCACCCAAGAGAGTGCCGAAGGGAATACCGGAGATAAGCCATGGCTTGATGAAAGCCATGACTATGTCTCAACCAAGGCCGATGACCTGGCGAGCTGGATGGACAGCTTTTTTGGCGTTACCCGTGTCGATACTGAAGCCGCATACTCCACCCTGCGCCTGCGCCCCTCGCTGGGGTGGGACGAAGCCGACGGCTGGGACCCCGGCGTCAGCCTGCGCGGTAAAGTGAACCTGCCCAACCTCAATGAACGCGTCAGCTTGCTGTTTTCTGACGACGACAGCGGAAGTGTGGGTGACGAACTTCTGCGCGACCAGGAAAACCGCTCCGATGATGTTGCCCTGCAAATTACCGGCCGCGAAGGCGACCGCGATAGAGTCGATTTTCGCCTCGGCTTCAACTCCGGGCTCAACCCAAAACTGGCCGCCCGCTACCGCTACCAGATGCCATTTTCAGAGACTATATCAGGGCGCTTTCGCCAAGAACTCCTCTACCGTACCGACGACCGGTTTGGCACCGATACCAGGCTTGACCTCGACGTGGCCGTCAGCAGCAATCGACTGTTGCAGTGGTACAACCGCATGCGTTGGGACGAAAAACGTGATGGCGTGGGTTGGAATACCGGAGTCACCCTCAACCAGCGCCTGAGCAACAACAAGGTTATTGGCGTGTACAGTACTGTCAACGGCAGAACGCAGCCAACCCATCTCACCGAGTCCTACGGTTTCGGTATGCGCTACCGGCAGAACCTCAACCGTAAATGGTTGTTTCTCGAAGTGCAGCCCGGCTACTTCTGGCGCCGCGACACCTTTGAAGACGAACGGCGCGGCACCGCTGAAATTGTATTTCGGCTTGAGGCTGTTTTCACCGGTGATGTTGAGGAAGCTTTAACGCGCTAGCTAGCGCAGCAAGGCCACCGATTTGATTTGCACCCAGAACCGTTTCCCTGGAAAAATATGAATACGCGCCTGCGACTGGCGCGTGATACGCGACAGGATAATTGTGCCGCCGGCATCGAGCTTGACCAAAAGATGCGCAGGGAAATCAGCCGCCGCAACCTCAACCACCTCAGCTTGCAGCAAATTGACTATGCTGCTGTTTTCATTGCGCTCAAGCGCCAGGCTGACATCGCGCGCCAGCACCCGACAGCGCACTGCGGCCCCCAACGGCTCCGAGCTTCGCGTCACCCATAAACTGCCGCCGGAAAACTCCAGACGCGACAAATGCCACTGCGCATCGTGCTCTGCCACTACCGCCTCTATCACCACTCCGGCGTCTTCCACCAAAGCCAGCGGCAAGTCTAGCCGGCTTAACATCGCCTGCAGTGGGCCGTGCGCCCGCACCTTTCCCGCCTCCAGTAAAACGAGAGAGTCCGCAAGCCGAGCCACTTCTCGCAGGCTGTGGGTCACATACAACATGGGCACCGAAAAGTGATCGCGCAGCTGCTCCAGGAAAGGCAAAATTTCCGCTTTGCGAGCGTCATCCAGTGCAGCCAGAGGCTCATCAAGCAGCAACAGCCTGGGGCTGGCCAGCAGGGCTCGCCCCAGCGCAATCCGCTGCCTCTCCCCGCCCGACATGGTGTGCGGGTACTGCTGCAGCACAGGCCCGATGCCTAATAGCTGAACCACGTCGTCCCAGCTAATGCGTCGCTCATGCACGGGGGTCCGCTTCAGCCCATAGCGCAGGTTTCCCGCGCCATTCAAGTGCGGAAACAAACTGGGTTCCTGGAACACAACGCCGAGCGCACGCTGGTGAACGGGTAAAAAAAATGCCTCGCGCTGCCACACGACCCCGTTGACGCTCAGCGCTCCCGCTGTCGCCTGTTCCAGCCCTGCCACACAGCGTAACAAGGTGCTTTTGCCGGCACCGGATGCGCCGAAAATCACGGTCACACCCTCTCCGGGCAGCGACAGATCAACATCGAGCAAGAACTCGCCCTGCCGTAGCCGAAAGCGCGCATCAATACTCACTCAACAGCTCCGAACGCCTTTAGCCAAACCACCTTCAACCTGTAACCCCCACAATCCGCAAACGGCGATTTAGCGCATACACCAGCGTCAGCAGCGATAAGGACAGCACCACAAGAATCAGCGCCAAGGCGTGTGCAGCAGCATAGTCCATGGCTTCTACATGGTTATAAATCGCTATTGAAGCCACTCGCGTTTCGCCGGGAATATTGCCACCCAGCATAATGATGACGCCAAATTCGCCGAGGGTATGCGCAAAAGCCAACACCGCCGCTGTCAGGTAGCCGCGGCGCGCCAACGGGAGAGAGATCGTCAGGAAACGGTCCAAAGACGCGGCACGCAGTGTTGCCGCCGCTTCCAACACGCGCGAACCGGTCGCAGCGAAGGCATTGTGCAAAGGCTGCACGACAAAGGGCAGGGAATAAACCATCGAACCCACCACCAGCCCACTGAAACTGAAGGCCAGATGCCCCACGCCGATGCGTTCCAAGAATCCACCGACTGCACCTTGCGGGCCCAGCAGCAGCAGCAAGTAAAAACCGAGCACCGTTGGCGGCAACACCAGTGGCAAGGTTACCAATGCTTCAATCAGCGCACGCCCGCGCCAACGCGTGTGCGCAAGCCACCAGGCCAACGGAGTCGCCAACAGCAGTAGCAAGCCGGTACTGACCGCCGCCAACTGCACAGTCACCCACAGGGCCGTCATGTCGTCCGCAGACAGCATCATCCGCTGCCAGCCTCAAGCACGCCGGTAACCCGCCGCTTCAATAATGCGCTGGGCCTGCGGGTCGTGCTGCAACCAGTGCAAAAAATGCCGCGCCTGCGAATTCGCAGATGCCCTGCGCAGTAGCACAGCAGCCTGCGCGAGCGGCGCATAAAGCGCCGGATCCGGTAGCCAATAGGAGCCACTGATGCCCTGCCCGGTTTGCACCTGCGACAGCGCCACAAAACCCAGCTCCGCCGCACCACTGGCAATTTGGCTGTGCGTTTGAGCCACCGAGCTGCCTCGCACAAGTTGGCCCTGGCGCTCAAGCGTGTCCCACAGCCCCAGGGCCTGCAAAATCTCCTGTGCAGCGGCCCCATAAGGCGCCGTGCGCGGTTCAGCGATGGCCAGATGGCGAAACTGCCCCTGCGTCAATACCGCGCCCTGGTCATCAACTCGCCCGGCCACAGGGCTCCACAGAACCGGTACGCCCAACGCATAGACAAACACGCTGCCCACAACCGCCAGCCCTTGTTCCTCAAGCTTCTGTGGGCGCAACTTATCTGCGGCCAAAAACACATCGAAGGGCGCACCGTTCACTATTTGACTGTAAAGCGCCCCAGTAGCACCGGGGCTAACAATCAGCTGGTAACCCGTGGCTGCCTTATAGGGCACAGCCAGCGCGTGTAATGTGGCGCTAAAATTCGCCGCCACCGCCACACGAATGTCTGCCACAGCGCTAAGCGACCGCGCAAAGAGCGCAAGGCAGCAAAACACAAAGAACAAACAGCGCATGGGCTTTTTCATCCATTTTCCAAGCCGAAAGGATACGTGTTGAAGGCCATTGTGGGAATCCTGCCTGCGCAGCGCCATTTGGGCGTGGGTGTTGCCGGGCTCGCCATGATGCTGTTCGCTATGCTTTAGCCGGTTTGCGGCGCCGCGGCCGCGCTGCTGGGGCCGGTGCGGCCGCTTTCGCTGCTCGTTGCACCGTGCACAGCACTTCGGCATGGCGCATCAGCCGCTCTACGTACTCGGGTGACACCAATTGCAGCTTGGCCAAGGCACGAATCACCAAGGTTTCGGGGTTAAGGGGCCCCGGGGCCTCCGGCAACGCTGCACGGAACTCTAGCAACAGCTGCGCAACCACCTGGGCCGCATGCGACTCCCGGTAACGCCGGGCAGCCACCAAACCCTCCTCAGCCACCCCCGCCACCTCCGCCACCTCCGCCCGTAGCGTATCTACCCCACCAAAGGCTTCCAACTCCTGTGCTCGCAGCCTGGCCTCCAACGCGCGCCGGGGAGAAGGCGGCGACATCGCCTGCACCCCGCACTGCAACGCAGGTGGCAGCGCCGCCAACGCCGTTCTGCCAGGCCGTGGATCGCTACCGCGCGCCACGCCTTCAACATGCTCATCCAAGGCCTGCTGTAAGGCATCCAACTGACGCATCAATGGCGCCTGAAGCCGCAACACATGCGGCGGCAAAGGCTCGCGCTCAATGTATTCAAGCAGCGCCTGCGCTCGCGCAAAGCGCGCGGGCGCAACGGTTTTGGCCCCGGCCTCTGCCAGCGCGTACAGCCGCTGCTTGAGCACGGCGCTCACCCCGCAGGCTCGGCACGGGGGGTTCTTGGCACGGGCGCAATCTCCACCCGCCGGTTCAGCGCTCGGCTGTCCGCATCGGTATTGGGGGCAATCGGCTGTTGCTCGGCAAACGCCGACGCAAAAACCAGGTCCCGGGGAAGGCCGGCGTCCACAAGGGCTCGCGTGACGGTTAAGGCACGCTGTGCAGAAAGCTCCCAATTGTCAGCAAACGCTTGATTGTCTGAGTGAATCGGCAAGTCGTCGGTAAAGCCACTGACCATCAACAGGTGGTCACTCTGCCCCAAATAGACCGCCAGCGGTACGACCAGGCTGGCAATCAGCGCTTGGCCCTCAGGCTGCAGGTCGGCGGAATTGAGAGCAAACAGCAGCTGGCCGCTAATACCGATACGGCCATCACGCAGGGTAATACGGTTACTGGTTAACGGGTCAGCCAGCGCTTCCTCCAGTGCCATGCGCCGCTGTACTTCCGCTTCGCGCAGCGCCACCTCATCCTGCAAAGAGCGCGACAGCTCAACCTGCAGGCCCAAGGTCCACACCAGCAACAGCACAAAAATGCCTACCAGCGCCGCCATCAGGTCGCCGAAAATCGCCCAGACCGGTGTCTCCTGCTCGATCTCTTCGTATTCAGACACCGGCGCTGTACCCCACACTACACACTGCGGCTAATTTCCCGCAGTTGATCGAGCAGCTTTTGCTGGGCCAAGGCACTGTGATCAATCACTTCACGCGCCTGTGCCACGTAATAGGCCAGTTGCTCATCGCTGCGCCCAGCTGCCTCTTGCATGCCCTGCGCCACGCCCTGCAGCGTGCTGCTGAGGTGGGCGGACACCGCATCAAATTGCGCTACCGCGCCGCCCATGGCATCGCCTAACGTTGCAAGCTCGATAGCGCCAGCGGCAAACTGCTCGCTGACCTCGGCGAGCCTGTCGGCTCCCTGCTCAACCGACGCAGCAAACCCCGCGGCGGTGGATTGCAGCAACCCGCTCGTGTGTTCAGAGAAGCGCTCGAGCGTGCTGCGATATTGCGCTGAATCATCGGCGAGGCCGCGGGTCACCGACCCCAGCTCCGCCACCAATTCACGCTGTGAGGCGAGCAGCGTCTGGTCACGCTGCAGTGCCGCGGCGGCTTCATCACGTACGTGAGCGACTGCGCTGTCCAGCGCAGCCATGCTGGACGCCACCACCGGGCCTAGCGTATCGGCTGTGAGCTTGGCGTTCGCCGTCAATGCCTGGGTAAGCGCAGCCTGCACAGTAGCGGACAGCGATTCATGGCGCGCCAGTTGCCGCCCATCAAACTGCGCTCGCTCACCCAACCACTGCGCTTCCAGCTGCTGCTGCTGGCTGACGAACCGCTCGCTAAGCTGCTGCAGCAGTGCGCTCGCCTCGCTGCTCTGCGCGCCGAGCAGCGCGCGGCTATCGCTAACCGTTTTCGCAAGCTCCGCACGCAGGCTATCCTGCGCAGCCACCGCGGCTGCCTGCGCCGCCACCACCGCCTGCGTGTTCTGCACCGACTGGGCCGCCTGCTCATGGACCGCCGCAAGGGATTTCGCCTGCACCACCGCGCTGTCACGCAGGGCTATTTGCGTCGCCTGTACGTCAGCGGTAAGAGTACGCATCGCCTCTTGCAGTACCGGCGCTAGGCTCTCTCCCGCCTGCCGGCCACTGTCCGCAAAACTCTCCCGCAGGGACTGGCCCACGTGCGTCATAAGCCCCGAATGCAACTCCAACAGCTTCTGTTGCAGGCCCTGCTGGTCGTCCAACAGGCGCGCATGCAAACGCTCGGTTGAATTGTCCACCTGCGCCACCAAAGCCGCCATGTGCTCTGCCACCGCCGGCAATTGGCGAGTGTGCTCACGGGCCTGCTGGAGCATTTCCTGACGGTAATACAGGGGCGAATGCCCGGGAAACAGAAGGCCTGCCTGCGTATCCAGCAGGCGCGACACAGCCAAGCGCTGGCGCCGGGCCAGCGCCGACAGTAACCCCAGTGCGGCAGAAGCCGCAACGCCGGCAACCGAGGTACCAAACGCCATACTCAGGCCCTTGATCGGCGCCGTTAACCCCGCGCGGATGGCCGCCAGCTCGGTACTGCCCTCAAGCGCACCCACCGCTCCCTGCAGCGCGATCATCATGCCAATAAACGTGCCCAACAGGCCCAGCATCACCAGCAGGCCGGTAAGGTAAGGCGTCAACAGGGGCGCAGGCAGTGCCACCGGCTCGCCCTGAACGCGCTTGCCGGCGGCACTGCGCAGCGCCGGTGGCAACGACATCAGCCATGCGTCCAGCGCGAGCGGCTCACCACCTGCGGGCTGCAATGCCTGCTGCAAGCCGCGCGTGTCACGCTGAAACACCCACAATTCGACAAAGCCAATCACGTAGGCCACCGCAATGGCCAATGTGACGACGAGCGCCAGCGTGCTGGTCGCCGCAAAGCCCGCCGCAAGCCACGCAATGAGTGCAGCACCCAGAAGAAATACCAACCCTGCAAACAACCGTTCCATCAATCTCTTTCCCTATGCGCTACACACGCCTCCACCAGCCCGAGTACGGGCTGCAAGCGTTGTTCCAATTCAGCCAGCAGCAGCTCCTTGAGCTCAGCCACCAGTAATGCACTGTTTTCGGCGAAGGCATCGGTACCCAGCAAAGCCTCCCAGCGCGGCAGCATCAGTAAGGGCAGGCTCGCCAAAGCACCCTCTCCCGCGCGCAACACATGACGCTCGAAAGCTTCGTCCAGTGCAGCCAAGCCGGCCAACTCGGCGGACATTCCGCGCAGGCTGTCACGCAGGCTGCGGCGCAGTGCCTGCACCCGTAACTCCATTTCACGCTGCCAGGCAGAATAAAAGCGCCGCAGCCGTTCGGCTCCGGTGAGCCCATCCAAGCCGCTGGGCAAATCAAAGCGTGGCAACGGGATCAATACCTCCTCTACGCTACCCTCAAACGCAGCAAAACTGCGGGCCAGCTCAGCGAGTACACGCCCGCGTGTCGCGAGCAACAGCTCCTCATAGGCGCCACCGGTGCCTGATGAATCCGGCGCTCGACTGCCGCTTGGTGTGCCCTGCATATCAGGGCACAGGTCAGCACGCGCTGCGAACGCATCGGCAAAGTCACTGGCGCTCTGCAGGTCGAGTGGCTGGCCCAGCCAAGCCAACAATTCGCCACCGCCTACCGCTGCCAAGGCCATCGGAGCAGAAGCCAGGGCACGCTGCAGCCGGGAGTTCATCGCGGAGCGTTCGGAGGTGGGCGGTGGGGAGCGAGACATGGAAACCGGGGCTGCAAAGGGCGTGCATTCTAGCGGAGATCAGTGCCGGCGTCCTCCCCGGCTTTACTTCCTACCGCAAGGCCAGATGTCATGCTTGCAACCCTACAGTAACCCCTTTCTCAGGCTATGATGTATCAACTTGGGAAACAGGAGAAAAACAATGGCTGCCCCTCTCTACAGCGATATGCAAGGCAACTTGGCTCTGATAACCGGCGCTGCCTCAGGCATTGGCGAAGCCTGCGCGCGGCAGTTCGCCGCACAGGGCTGCCGTTTGGTCCTGATGGACAGAGATGAGAGCCGGCTGCTGGCATTAACCGCCGAGCTGGGCGCGATTGCCCTGTGCGGCAGCGTCACCGAAGAAGCATCCTGCATGGCTGCCGTTGACGCCTGTCTACGTCACTTTGGCAAGCTGGACTACGCCGTTAACAGTGCAGGTATCGCGGGTAAACCCGCTACGGTGACCGATACATCGTTGGAGGCCTGGCAGGAGGTGATTAACGTGAACTTGACGGGGGTTTTCCTCTGCCTTAAACACCAGTTGCAGCCAATGCGCAGCGCGGGCCGCGGCGCGATTGTCAATATCGCCTCCGGAGCCGGGCTGATCGGAACTCCGCAGCTGTCGCCCTACTGCGCCAGCAAACACGGCGTGCTGGGGCTCACCCGCACTGCGGCGATGGAGTGCGCCACCAGTGGGGTGCGCGTGAATTCAATACTGCCAGGCTCAACACGTACACCCATGCTGGAGGCTTCGCTACAGCAGGGCCCTGCACTGGAGCAGATGATCCTCAACAGCATCCCCTGCGGGCGCTTGGGCACCGCAGACGAGATCGCTGCGGCGGCGCTGTGGCTGTGCAGCAGCCAGGCGAGCTACGTTAACGGGCACTCGATGGTAGTAGATGGTGGCACGCTGGCCTGATGCATGATTGACCACGGCAACCGGGCACAGTACGGCCAAAGCGACCCTGCAGCGGATTGCCACATTGAGGCTTGCAACAGACAGCGTTAGATCTCAATCGCCATCGGCTACGCCATCACCATCGCGGTCGAGCGCCATTTGCTCACCCATGCCCAGTGGCACACAGGTAAACGTCAACTCCTGCCCTGCCCTGGAAGCGACGCTAATCAGTTGCTGCAAACCGAAGCCGCTCTCACTACTGCGATCCGTCCGAAACTGCCTACTGGCTTGCATTAATGCGCCGCGCTGCACACCGTCAATAACACCATGAACGACGAGGTCGCACTCGGCTGGCGCCCTGGCAGCACGAGCAACCAGCAGATCCAGACGCGCTTGAGTAGCCGCATCCGGAACAGCACCCACCGTCACCTGCTGGCCGACGATAGGCGCCAGATTGCCGTCGAACGCAAACATGAAATCCACCACACTCTCACGCTGTGCATCACTGGAAAAACCGAACACGCTGCTAGCCAGGAAATTGCTAATGGTGTCGATACCTCCATCGTGTAACAAACCGAACCCACGCACCTGATCACCCATATGCAACGCCTGTTGACCAGGGCGAGGCACGCTCGCACCGAACATGCCGACCTTGTGGTACAGATTGCGCAAGTGCACTACTTTGAAATCCTCAGTGATACCCGGGCCTTCGTTCGTCATCAAACCGGCCGTACCGAATTGCCGATCCTCAACGCTCAACACATGGCAGTGGTTACAGGTGAGCACACCCCCCGTCGTATTGTCCTCAAAGAAAACCCGGCGCCCCTCGGCTTGATCGGGCGTCAGGCTGTTGTCCAGGTTGCGAATAGCGTTGGGTGGCGGGGTAATGGCGAGCGCGAAGTCGGTGAAGTCTTGCAGCATTTCTGCGGGCAAAACCTCTTCTCGGCCCAGCAATTCCACAAACGCAGGGTTGAACTCTTTGAACGCAGCGGCCTCCAGGCTCTCTCTCGCTCCGCGCACCATCGCCCGGTTCTGCCCACCGCGGTCGCCGCGCCAGTGCATCGGGCCACTATCCGTCATGCCACGGAAAGTCTGGGTTGTCATCGGGCCATTCATCGGATGGAACACGCCCTGAGTTGGGCCGCGCAGAGGCACGAATTCGTTGCGATTTTCCAGCAGGTCTGCATCGGGATTACCAAGATCCCACGCCAAGCCGTCAACATCGCCGAAAATATGGCAGCTCGCACAGGATGCTGTGCCATTAGCGGAGGTCAAGTCAGCATCGTATAGCAGGCGGCGGCCGCGACGAATGCTATCGGCTTCCGGGTGAAACAACTGCTGTGTCGCAACAACGTCACCGCTGGTGGTGTTAATCGCACTGAGCGTATTGCTGTAGCGTGACAACGTATAGAGCGTGCTCCCTGAAGGGCTCAGCACCAAGCCACTGGGCCCTCCCCCGGGCACAGCAAAATGCCGCGTTGCGCTGGGGTCATAACGGCCCCCCTCCAGTGATGCAGTGGCAATTGCAGCAATTCGGTTAGAACCAAACGCGGCGAGATAAAGCGTCTTGCCATCTGTGCTAACCGCCATATCTTGTGGCTGAGCTAGGCTCATACGCTTGTCGTTCGACGCCAGAGCAGCGCCTTCAGGCAAACTGAAATCGACATGCGGGTTGAGATGATTGGTCACCATCGCATTGCCTTGCAGCACGCTGATACGATGCTCTGTGATATGGCCCCTTACTGAACTGGCTGACTTGCCGGGCCCCTCAAAGCGGACACGGTTGCGCGCCTCGGTGTTACTGACATAAACAGCACCCGTCACAGGATTGCTGGCCACATTGAATAGCACTGTGCCCAACCCCTGCTGGCGACCGAGTAACTGCGGCACCTCTGCCATTGCATCCAGCGTGAACAGGTCATCGTCCGGCAGGTTAAAACGTACCTTCTCCGACCAATCATTGCCGGCTTCATCAACCCAGCGACCACCGTCAAAACCGACGATCAGCCCTGTATCTGGCTGGCGAACCCCTTGCTGGTTCTGCACAGGCGCTGGCTTCGCATTCGCCACTGGTGCTTCATTGAGCAGGATTGTGGTTTGGTTACCGGAAAGAAATGCTGCGGCATAAACTCGGCTACCATCCGCATTGCGCGCCAGGCCGCGCACACTGTCAGCAAACAAATTGACGATAGCCAAAGGCTCTCCGCCGGGGTTATCGCCCAGCGCGTCCGTATCAAAAACCCACACATCGGCTCGTCCTAAACCGGGCGTCTTGAGATCAGCCGGGCTAAATACCGGGTGATTTTGGCCTCTGTAGGCTGCACTGATAAACGCGCGCCGGTTACCCGGGCCAGCAAACACGATGTCGCGTGGCTCATCGCCCACCCACAACGTTCGGGCTACGCGGGGCGCTACACCATCAAGACGAACAATGCTGACGCTGTCCGATAGATGGTTGACGACCCAAACCTCATCAGCGCTCACCGCGGCTACAGCCACAGGCTCCAGGCCCACTGCCACAGTCCCAACCGGCGTCAATTGTTCGCCGTTGATATCGAAAATCTCCAGGCGATGCGCAGGCGTATTGACCACAAACAAGCGTGAGCCGTCTGGCGACAGCGCAATCGCACGCACCTGGCCCGTTTCGAACAGGGTGCGCGCGCCAGCGCCGGGAGGCTCCGGGAGCGGGATGGGGTCTGGATCGGGGTCTGGATCGGGGTCTGGACTAGGTGTCGGTGTTAACGGAGACTGCGGCACATTGGGTTGCGGCATCGCGTCATCCCCCGAGCCACCGCCGCCGCAACCGGCCAGAAACATGAGCACAAAGAGTGCCGAGGTTGATATTAGAGGTCGTATCGATGTTTTTATTTGCATTTTCTTGTCTGCCTTCGACTATATCGATCAATTTAGGGGAAAAACGCCGAAGATCATAGGGGGGAGGCTTTCGCATGCCATTGCAGCGGTCACGATCCAACGGCGAGGGATCGTGTTTGGCGTAGCAAGGCCATCGCATTCAAAGCCACCTGGCACTGCACAAACGAATGCGCACGCACCATGCAATACTCACAGCGCAATCGCATTGTTTTCAATTAGGCCCTGCAACATATGGCCTGATGAGAATATCGGGCGCCTCGGGGAAAACAGGGTATCGAAATGCGCGGCTCCTAATCACTCGCAGTAGAATTAGGGCTCATGGTGGGGCATCATAGCCACCTTATCCAAACAACGAAATTCGTTCATGTTCGGCGATAATGCTTTGCGCCAACGAATTCAATCTACGCATCGGCCAGACGCCCGGCGGGTGAAGTGGAGGGAAACGATATCTTTCTACCACCCGACAACACCTAAGTAAGCACGCCTGCAAGTCATGTGAACTTACATGTCTACCTTGGTATTCTAAGTTCCTGTGATCACTGAGATAAAAAACGTAACATCAGACGCAGGCGATACATACTGGAAACCCGCGCGCTGTGATACGAAACCGACGCAGATTAAACAGACATTCCTACTCAAATGGCCCCTGCCGGGTACTCGAAAATTATGACAAGCTCCATCATGCTTAAGTCACCACCATCAAGGCGTGTTACCTCTCGTAGTGCCGCAACCCGAGCTAAATTGATTTCTGTGGCTGAGCGACTCTTCGCCGAAAGCGGTGTGGACGGTGTTACTCTTCAACAGATCGGGAAGACCGCAGGGCAAAGCAACGCAGCGGTATGCCAGTACCATTTCGGTGACAAAGAAACCTTACTACAGGCGATCCTTGACAAGCATATACCGGGCATCGTGCGTCGACGGCACGCCCTTCTTGACCAACTGGATCAATCTGGACCGGCAAAGTTGAACGACGTGGTACGTGCCCTTATTTACCCTGTCGCGGAAAAGCTCATGGATCCAGATGGCGGCGAAGACTTCATTCGCATTAATGCCCAGTTGGTAGCAACTCACACCATAGTGGCTCAGCAAATGGGCCCTACAACTCTACACCTGCCAAATCAAGATCGACTTACCCACGCGCTGCATGACTCTATGGCACCCTATAACCTGCCAGAATCTGTGGTAAAGCAGCGCTCCATGCTCGCGGCAGTCTTACTTTTTCACGGCCTTTCTGAACATATAAAAATCAAAAGATGTACTAAATCATCGGGCATGGACATCGATACAGAAATTTTTATCCACACCTTAGAAGACGGCTTGCTGGGTTTTTTGTCAGCGCCGACCTCCCCCATGACGACTCCTGAAAAAACGAGCGCAAGTCAGGCGTGATTCGTCCCGCCACGCGCGGCAATCTCACCCTGGAGCCCGCAGTTCAAAAAATGGCTAGACGAGCGTATACAGCGCTCCCTCTATCAACAATACACCTCGATAATTTTTCAAAGTGGTTTGATTATTCAACCGCGCCGATGGACGTATTGAGCTGCTTTAATATAACGTCATTAAGTTATTGGTCAGCGTGATTTACGTTTAACCCTGTTTTTAGAGACTTTTTGGTGTACTCCTATGCCGATTATGAGGGCTTGATTAAAGGACGCCATCGATCAGTCATTAGACAATAATAAGGAGTTTAGCAATGGTCAGGTCATCCCCTTACACCGCACTGCTTTTTGTACCCGCCATTCTGGCCGCTACCATAAGCCAACTGGCAAACGCTCAGGAGAATCGCCGTTCTGCAGTATTGGAAGAGATCATCGTCACCGCTCAAAAGCGTGAGGAAAACCTGCAGGATGCACCGATCTCTATTGCGGCGATGAATCAAAGCCAGCTCGAAGCCAGGGGAATCACTAACCTTGCTGATCTTGGGTCGGGGAGCATTCCATCGCTGCGAATCCAACCTTTTGTGAACTCACCCAGCACTCTGACGATCAGCGTGCGCGGCGCGGGATTTAGCGACCCAGGCCAGATCACCTTTGAGCCCTCCGTGGCTATCTACCTGGATGATGTCTACTTGAGCCGCGCCCAGGGATTGGCGATGGAAGTCGCGGATCTGGAGCGAATTGAAGTGCTGCGAGGCCCTCAAGGAACGCTGTTTGGCCGCAACGCTACAGGCGGGGCCGTGCGTCTGGTCACCAAGAAACCTTCCGGCGATTTCGGCTTGCGACAAACGCTAAACCTCGGAAACTTCGACGCCTTCAAATCGGCAACTCACATCGACTTGCCCGAAATCGGCGGAGTAAGCGCTAAAGTCGATTACTTACATTCCCAAAAAGATGGCTGGGTCGACAACACTGCGCCCGGGGAAAACGACTACGGCGATATCGAGCAGGACGCAGTCCGCGTAGCGTTGGACTGGAATCCGTCAGATAACTTCAATGTCTATTACGCCTATGATTGGTCAGACATTGAGGCAACCCAAATCTATTTTCAGGTGATGTTCGATGCGCTGGGTGTTATCGGTGTCGAACCTCCGGCCACCGATAAAACACGGTTTCCCGTCAGGCCGCTGGACCCTACCAAAACGCGTCAAACAGGGCATAACCTGACACTGACCTGGGATTTAGCTGAGTCTCTGACACTCAAGTCCATTACGTCCTATCGTGATCTTGAGGAGGACACCCGCAACAACTACGCCGGGGCACTCTTGTTCAACGGCCTCATTGCGGCTGCTGAGGTTGAGCAGGATCAGTTCAGTCAGGAGCTCCAGCTGTCGGGTGAAAGCGAGCGTCTGAAATGGATGGGGGGCCTGTATTACTATGAGGAAAACGCGAATGATAATTTGTTGAACCTGGCCTCGCTGGACAGTTTTGGCGCAATCACCGGAGTGTTCCTAGGCCCGATTTTCCCACCAATCCCACAGCCTACGGATGCAAGGCGGCTGGTCAACACCCAAACGGAGAGTTGGGCGCTATTCGGCCAAGCCTCTTGGACACCCGCAATACTGGACGATCGCCTCGAAGTCACCTTGGGAGCAAGATATACCGAAGATAAGAAAAGTGGCGATCGCGACTACGCGCTCCCTGGCTTGGTGGCAGCAGGCCAACAGTTCCAGAGCTACGACCTGGCAACCGAGAGCCTGGACCCTACGTTGACTTTCAGCTTTCAGTGGAGTGACCAAGCCAATACCTACCTGCGGTGGGCAAACGGCTACAAAGCCGGGGGCGTGAGCCAACGTTCATTCACCTTTATACCCTTTGATGAAGAGAACGTGGAAACCTGGGAGATTGGCCTGAAAAGCGAACTTCTCGATAGCCGTTTGCGCTTCAACCTCGCCGTGTTCAGCACGGAGTACGATAATTTCCAAATTGGTTTCTCCGACCCACTGAACCCCACCTTCGCCGAGACTATCAACGCCGCCAAAACAACCAAAATTAGCGGCGCTGAGGTCGACATGACTCTCGTGCCTTTACCTGGGCTCACTGTCGACCTGAGTTATACGTACCTTGACCCGGACCAGCCCGACCAGCCAAACCCGCTTAACAATAATATTGAGGAACGCTTTGAGCTTGCCCAATCACCCCGTCATGCTGGAGCACTCGGTATCGCCTATGAGTTTGAGCCCTTTAGTTTCGGGGTACTCGGACTTCATATGGATCTCACCTCCACCTCACAGTATGCCTACGCGCCGAAAAACTTCGAATTTCAGGACAGTTACACAATACTCAATGGAAGGGTGACCCTATCGGACATCATGCTGGGCAGTGGCGATAAAAACAGCCTGCAGCTTGCCCTCTGGGGCAAGAATCTGGCAGACGAGGAATACAGGGTGTACGCATTCCCTGTGGGTAACCCGGCTCTGACGATTCCAGCCGCCTACGGTGAGCCTCGCAGTTACGGCATTGAACTGCAGTATCGCTATTAGGAATGAGTTAACTGCTGAGTTTGACGCGAGAAAATTAGCTGCAGGCGACATCAACCTACTTGAAACCTTAGCGTATGCGCATCGACTTTTGCCTCACCACACTACTCCGGCTTGCCCCTCGATCGGGGGCACCGGCGATTGACGCAGGACTTTACGCAGCTCTGCATAAGGCTGGATTCGGTGGAGTGCAAACGGATTCGATCAGCGAAGCCAATAAAGCCGGGCTGGTCGCAACCGCTCAGGCTATGAGCAATGATCCTGCTGCACTGGATGGAATCGCGGAGCGCCATGCGGCAGAGGGCTTTGACGCCACAATCCTCATCGCGGGCAATGGGCTTGAGGACAATACTGAAATCAATCGCTACTGCGATGCTTTGCTACGAGCATCTGCTCGGCACCGGCACAGAATGCTGCTTGAAACCCACCGCGGGAGCATCACTCAGGACATACGGCGCACCATGGACATGATCCAGCGCTTTCCAGAGTTGCGCTTTTGTGCAGACTTCACACATTGGTACATGGGACACGAACTGTCTCTAGCGGGCTTCGACGAAAAACTGGCGTTCATGCAGCCTTTGATCAATCGCACAGACATCGTAGAGGGCCGCATTGGCAGTACCAACTGCGCACAGGTCACTCTGGAGTCAGTGCATGATGATCGACACTTCGTACAAGATCATCGTCGGTTTTGGACGGCATGCTTTAAAGCCTGCCTGCAAAGGGGTCAGCAGACGGTGTTTGCTCCGCAGCTGCTGCCCGCTGTGCTCACACATGGCGGCATTGACTACCCGATTGCCTATGCCCAGTTGCGGCGCAGTCACCATGGCGGCTGGGAAGAGCAAGACAACCGCTGGCAGCAGACACTTCTGCATTGTGACATTGCGCGCGAGTGCTACGCAGAAGCGAAGCAGAGTGTATTGCCGAAATCCATTGATAAATCATAGCAACCCACTGTAGGAGAAGAACGCCGATGAAAGCCGTACGAGTACATGGCCCCTCAGACCTGCGCGTTGACGACATTGAGCCTCCAATTCCTGGCCCGCGTGATGTTGTAGTACGCACGGCCGTGGCAGGCATCTGCGGCAGTGACATTACTTTCACGCGAGTGGGAGGCGTAGCTGGGCCGCAAACGGAACCTTTTGGGCTGGGTCACGAGCTTGCAGGAACGGTTGCTTTCGTAGGAGATGAGGTCGCGGACATCAATCTCGGTGACCGCGTGACGGTAAACCCAATGGGTGATAGGAACGCCATCGGCAACGGCGTACCAGAGGGCGCCTTTGCCCCGCTACTCCTCGTTCGCGATGCAACCTTGGGCGGCTCAATCTACCGGTTGCCAGACACCGTTTCCTTTGACCAGGCAGCCATGACCGAGCCGCTTTCGGTCGCTCTGCACGCTGTCTCCCGTTCCGGAGCTAGCCCGACTGATCGGGTGGTTGTCTTTGGAGCCGGGCCTATAGGGTTAGGAATTGTAGCCTTTCTCAGGCAGCGTGGTGTCAGCGAAATCACAGTGGTCGACATGTCCAGCTCGCGTCTGCAACGTGCTCGCGATCTGGGGGCCAGGCAGACAGTAAATCCACTGGACGTTGAACCATTCAAAGCCCTTGAGGACACGCTTGGGAGCAGCAGCGTGTTCGGCTGGCCGGTGGTCAACGCCAATCTCTGGTTCGAGGTGACCGGTTCAGGATCTGTTCTGCAATCGATCGTCGCGATGGCACCGTCAAGAGCCCGTATGGTTGTGGTGGCGGTGCATCACACACCAGTGCCAGTCGATTTTCAGATGGCACTCGGCAAGGAACTCGACTTCACCATGTCGCTCGCATACCCAGACGAATTTCCTGAAGTCATCGCCATACTGGAGAGCGGCGCAGTGGATGTATCCGCGATGATCAGTCACCGATTACCCAGCGAAGATTTTATGGCGGCGTTTGCAATTGCTCAAGACAAAGAGGCATCGGCAAAAGTCCTCGTTACCTTCGAGGAATGACAGGTTTATTACACTGGCGAAATGCCGCCCTGATCGCATTGTAAATTGCTCTGCAATTTGGAGCGGTATCCGACAGATTGTGGCCAATTCGCGCGAACGACGAATTTTTTGAAGGGTGGAATATGAAGCAGGATATTTTATTACGATTGCCGACAGCCGCAGAGATCGCTGCATTTTGGCAAGACGGCGTGGTTTGTTTGCGACAGATTTTAAACCCTGAGTTTGTGCTGGCAATGGAGCACGCTGTCGATCGATTGGTCAACGAATCCTCGGGGGGAACCATGCACGATATGTCCGCGATGGGCGCGGAAATTGCGCTAGGCGGTGACGCGATACTGGACGGAGGCCGCAAAGGACGCGGTCGATTCATATCTGGAACCGATCACTGGCGCGTGAACAGCGACTGCAGAGAATTCGCACTTTCGCCCGAGATTGGAGCAATCGTTGCTCACCTGCTGCGATCCAGAAAGGTCAACATGTGGGAAGACAGTATTCTGGTCAAGGAGCCAGATACCGCCGAACGAACCGCGTGGCACCAGGACTTGTCGTATTTTCACGTTGCAGGCGAACAGGTGTGTACAACCTGGATTCCTCTGGATTTTGCGGATGCGGAGACCGGGGTGATGAGTTTTGCCCGGGGCTCACATCGCTGGAACGAGCAGTTTCGCCCTAACTGGTTCGTGTCAAATAAACCGATGGAGGGCACAGTCGGCGCTGTGGTTCCCGACATCGACTCCATGGCAAGCAAGGGGCAAGTGGAGCTGTTGCAATTTGCATTGGGGCCCGGTGATATGACAGTGCATCACGCGCGCACACTTCACGCTGCTGGGGGCAATATGAGCCCAACCCGACGACGCCGTGCGATTAGCTTACGTTACTGTGGCGACGACGCAGTGTACTTCTTTCGCCCCGGAGCACCCCGTAAACCACACCATGAGTTTGTTGCAGAGGGCGACTCACTGGATAGCCCTGATTGCCCCGTGGTGTGGCGCGAAGGAAGCGCGTGACTGCCGATCGTGGCGCATCAAGGTTAACACTACAGGACGCCCAACAAGCACAGGTCAAATCGTCTATTCAAGCGACCCTACAAAGTGCTGTACGGAGATTTAATGACTGAGAACACGATACGTATCACCGACCTGAACGCGCCTCAGCTTACAGATTTACAGCGTCAAGCGATCGCCGCAGCCCCACCCGTCCTGATGCAGGAATACATCGTACTGGCGGCGGCACAACAAGCGACGGGGCTGAGCGACTTTGGCTCCAACGATTTTCGTGAACGTCTGCGCGTCTGGCTATTGAGCTTTGACGAAGACACAGGCCTTGGGCCGCTGGGCCGCGCGGGCTTGTTCGGTGATGCCGTCCGCTATGCAAGTAGTCGCCTGCTGCTGGAAGACTTGATCAATCGCAACCCGGAAATCACCAGCATAGTGATCGACCGTCCCATTATCATCGCCGGCTTGCCTCGTTCTGGCACTACCAACCTCGTCAACATTCTGGCAGCCGACGAGCGCCTGCGGTCCATGCCATTGTGGGAAGCCATGCAGCCAATCCCCGCGCGCGGCCCGGCGAGTACCGGCACTGATGAAGATCCTCGATTCACCGCTACCAAAGACGTTTGGAGCGCCTTTGAGAGTATCTTGCCGCTGATGCCAGCAATGCACGAAATGGCGCCCGATCATGTGCACGAAGACATCGAACTACAAGCTCTGGATTTCTCTTCGTACCTACCCGAGTGGTTATCACGCCCCTATCGCTGGCGTGACTACTACTACGCTCATGACCAAACGCCCCACTACGCCTACGGGAAAACAGTGCTGCAGGCACTGACTTGGCTTCGCGGACCCAACCGGTGGGTGATGAAATCGCCACCGCACATGGAAAACCTCATACCGCTGCACACCACATACCCGGATGCCACCTATGTGATTACTCATCGCGATCCACTGGCCGTACTGCAGTCCGCGATGACAATGATTGCCTACGGCGATCGCATGCGACGCACAAGGGTAGATCTTAAGGAGCTCTCCAACTATTGGATAGAACGCATCGAACGTCTGCTTCAGGCCTGCGTCAGGGATCGAGATAGTTTGCCCAACGCACAAACCATAGACGTGCTTTTCCACGAGTATATGGCTGAGCAGAAAACCACCATCCAGAAGATTTATGCCATGGCGGGCCTGGAACTGGACGCGCGCGCGGAGCGCAGCATTGATCACTACCTGCAAACAAACCCGAGGGGCAAGCACGGCAAGGTAATCTACGATCTGGCCAACGACTTTGGCATCAATGTACCGGCGTTACGCGAGCGCTTCGGATTTTACTACTCACGATTTCCAGTCAAGGCAGAAGTTCTATGAAGGACTCGTCAATTGCTGCAGCCGCAAAAAAACGCCTAGCAAGCGGTCAGGCATGGGATGATTTCTGTGAGACTGTACGCTCGACGGGTCACATGATTGAAGAGTTCGGTGACGACATTAGCGAACTGGACCGTAGCGAGTGGTACCGTTTTCTCACGCGACTTTTACGCAATGGCTTCGAGCGCTACATGGAGAACTGTGAGCCGGAACGCCCGCGCCTACGCGATGCGCCTTGGCGCCAAGGCATCAACTTCCAGTCCCCAGACCAAGACCATCTTTTGGCAGAGTTTGTCGACGGCTCGCAGGATTATCGCATTATTGGTAACAGCGGCACTCTGCCCTATTTCGTTATTGCCGCGTGGAGCGCCAAACAACCTGAAGATCTCGCCGCACGAAACTGGGCAAGCCGCGGAGTCAAAGGACTTGAAGAGTTCGATCCGGCCATGTTGAGGACCACGAGCTTTCTGGCTAGCGAGTCAATCAACTTCGACGCCGACGGCAATTTTGAAATCATCGTCAGCCAGAAACAGCCAATGAGCAATCACAACTGGCTACCGATCACCAGTGACTGCGTGGGAGTACTGGTCCGCACTTTGTACCATGACCGTGAAAACACCATACCGCCCACCATGCATATTGCGCGCTTGGACGACCTGCCGCCGCGCCCCATAAAGGCTGAAGAAGTGAGCGCCGGGTTAGCCAAGGCCGGCCAACTGGTAATGGCCTATGCCGAGCTGGTGCGCAGCTGGTGGCAGGACAATCTCGGCAAGCGCCCTAATCATATTCGCTTCAGCCGCGCCCTGTACCTGAGTAATGGAGGAGTACCCGACCGCCACCATGGCTTTGGCACCTGGGAAAAAGGTCTCAACGAAGTACTGGTACTGCACTTCACTCCAAGCCCTTGTGAATACTGGATTTTCCAGCTGTGCAATATCTGGCAGGAAAATCTGGATTGCTACGAGGAAGGCCAGGGCTATACCACCAAAACCCGTGCCCACTACGAAAGCGACGGATCGGTGTTTGTTGTGATCGCCGATGCCAATCCGGATGTGGGCGGCAACTGGCTCAGTCCCTACGGTCACGAGCATGGAGGTATGAGTCTTCGCTTTATCAAAACTGAGGGCGACCCACCAAAAGTGGCTCTGCACCGACTGCCCTTGGCGACCCTGCGCAGCACTGGCCTGAGCAGACTGCCTAGCGAACAGGCTATCATCAGTGGCGATATTGCGGATTGAAATGATTTCTGAGGGATTTCCAGAAAGTTAGAGTGTTGAGAGACCTGAAACCCGCACTTATTGTTGTCTGCGGTTGATCAGCCAGATCGAGCAAAAAATACAGGTATTTCAGTTGGTCGCCAACATGTCTTCCCGCTTGCGAAAATTATCGAGTGCTCTATTATAAGTTGCTGCGACCGTCTCGACGCGATTCACAAGCCGGTTGTGGAGCAGCGGGTGAATATTCGTTCAGTAATCAAGATAGGCTTCAACACTGGCGACATGACGTCTCGATATCCCTGGGATGAGAGGGTTGCGGCTGCACAACGATAAAGCGTGTGTGATATACAGTCGTGACTAACTCGAAAAACATCCGCAGGTCCAATCATGGAAACCCCCGGCCCTATTGATCGCAACCCGGTGACTCACTCTTCACCATCCGCCACACAGGGGCTCGACTACCGGCAATACGACGCACTGGGGCTGGCTGAACTCGTGCGCACAGGTGCAGCCTCCGCCAACGAGTTGCTGGATATCGCCATTGCGCGTGCCGAAGCTGTGAATCCGAAAATCAACGCGATCGTGACACCGCTTTACGACTATGCGCGAGCCCAGATCAAGGCGGGCCTTCCGGACGGGCCCTTTACGGGAGTGCCGTTCCTGCTGAAAGACCTGCTGTGTGCCGTTGCAGGCACTCCGCTAAGCAATGGCAGCAACGCCCTCAAAGGGCAACTATCAACACACGACAGCGAATTGGCTATCCGCTTTCGCAACAGTGGCCTGGTGTTCTTTGGTAAAACCAATACTCCAGAACTGGGGCTTATGGGTGTTACCGAACCCGCAGCGTTTGGCCCTGCGCGAAATCCCTGGAATCTCGACCACACCCCGGGCGGTTCCAGCGGGGGCTCCGCCGCGGCGATCGCTGCAGGCATCCTGCCCATGGCCTCTGGCGGCGATGGTGGCGGATCCATAAGGATTCCTGCAGCCTGCTGTGGCTTGTTCGGGCTTAAACCCAGCCGCGGCCGTGTCCCCACCGGCCCGGGCGCTCAGGAATTCTGGGATGGTGCCGCTACCGAACACGTGATTACGCGCAGCGTCCGTGACAGTGCTGCAATGCTGGACGTGATTTGCGGGCCCGATGACTCCAGCCCGTATCCACTGCAAAAGCTGAACAATTATCAGAGCTGCCTCAATCAACCGTTGCGCAAACTGCGGATCGGCTACACCAGCACCTCGTTTGTTGGCCGCCCTGTCAGTGACGAGGCCAGGGCCGCCGTCGATCACAGCGTAAGCGTGCTGCAACAACTGGGGCACGAAACAACCCCAATCGACATTCAATTGGATGGCGAAGCCTTGGCCGACAGCTACCTCACGCTGTATTTCGGCCATGTGGCAGCCGACTTGGAGTCCATGGCAAGCACGCTCGGTTGTCGTATAAACACACTGGATGTGGAACCAACAACGAAAGTGCTGGGCTTCCTCGGCAAAACCATCTCCGCCGGAGACTTTGTACAGGCGAAACGCCGCTGGAACGATTTCGCCCGGACCATGCATCGATTCCACCAGCAGTACGATATTCTGCTGACACCAACACTGGGCTGCGAACCCGTGCGCATTGGCAGTTTTGCCCCGCCAGCCTGGGAGACGATTGCGTTGCGCGTTATCAATGGCCTGGGGCTGCACAAAATGCTGTCGAGTTCCAGGCAGGCCGTGACTGCGATGTGGCGATTCTCGAAGAGCAATGGGGTGACGGAAGGCTTCCATAACAAGATGGAAATGATGTCGAGACGAGCCAATAAATGGCGGTGAGGGAGAGATTCGAACTCTCGAACGGTTGCCCGTTACACGCTTTCCAGGCGTGCGCCTTCGACCACTCGGCCACCTCACCATGAGGGCGCGGATAATATCACAATGGTGGTTGGTTTCCAGCGTTTAACAAGGATTTTCAGCGCGCAGCAGATAACGCTCTGTGATTGACGCGAGACGGCGGCATTGCCCGCGTTCCGCCTGCCCGACTGACTACTGCCGCGCCAAACGCAACCAGGGTGGCCTGCCACCGCCACTGCTGCGAAAGGGATTGATGTCCATCCCGCCGCGGCGGGTGTAAAACGCTTGCACATGCAGAAACTCTGGTTGGCAGGCCTGCTGCAGGTCGCGGAATATGCGTTCTACGCATTGCTCATGGAAGTCCTGATGCTCTCGATAGGCAAGAATGTAGCTGAGCAGTGCAGCGTGGTCGAGTGCTGGCCCACGGTAGTGTAACCATAGCGTGGCCCAGTCGGGTTGCCCGGTAACCGGGCACAATGAACGCAGGAGGTGGCTATAAAGCTGTTCCTCGACTACCGAGCCCTTGGAGCACAACAGCATGGCTGCATCCGGCTCGCGCCGTGGCCAGCGACCGGAGGCGCTGTCGACACACAGGCCACTCGGTTGCGCGCCTGCCAGCGCAGCGTCATCTGCAGCGAACATCTCAAAAGCAACGTCACCACCGGCGGCAGCGCCGATATCGCGGACGATGCAGGCAATCACAGCCTCCTCGCTGTCGAACACGGCGTTATTGAGTGAGTTCAAGTAGAGCTTAAATGACTTGGACTCCACCAGGTTCGGAGTCGTTGCAGGAATTGTAAACCGCCCTACCCTTGAGCGCGGCTTATCATCGCGGCCCAACCATGACAGCTCGTAAGCATGCCAAACATCGAACCCCTCAAAGGGCAGCTTTTCCGTAAACCCCAACGCGTCGCGAGCATCGCGGCGGGCAATAGGATATAGCAGCTCCGGGGCATAATGAGTTGCCGCCGGCACCTGCTTGCCCAGCAGCAATCCTTTCGAATCTGCAGCCATCGCTTACTGACGCAGCCGTTTGCCGGTATTAAGCAGGTGCATACTGTAGAACCAGGCCATGGCGGTGAACACGCCAATCATGCCAAAGGCGACGCTTAAGCTCACATCAGACACCCCCAAAACACCGTAACGAAACGCATTCACCACATACACCAACGGGTTCAACTTGGACACTGCAGCCCAAAAGTCGGGTAGCAGGTCCATGGAGTAGAACACACCACCCAGATAAATCAGCGGCGTAAGCACGAAGGTGGGGATGATCGAGATATCGTCAAAATTATTTGCGTACACGGCGTTAATAAAGCCCGCCAGAGCAAACAGAATGGACGTCATCAGCACAATGGCCACCACCACGGTGAAGCTATGCATGTGTAGATCGGTGAAGAACATGGCAACCACGGTCACAATAACCGCCACCAGCAGGCCGCGGCTAACGCCACCGATCACGTACCCAAGCAAGATAATGTAATTCGGCGTAGGAGACACCAGCAGTTCTTCGACACTGTGGTTGAATTTGGAGCCAAAAAACGAGGACACCACATTGGAGTAGGAGTTGGTGACAATCGCCATCATGATCAGGCCAGGCACTACAAACTGCATGTAGGTAAAACCGCCCATCTCACCGATCCGTGAGCCAATCAGCGAGCCAAAGATCACGAAATACAGCGACATGGTAATGGCAGAGGGCAGGAGGGTTTGCGTCCAAATGCGCAAGTAACGTTTGATCTCCTTGCGCAGAATGGTCATCAAGGCAACCCACTGTTCCTGCAAGCTCATGCCGCGCCCTCCACCAACCGTACAAACATCTCTTCGAGCCGGTTCGCACGATTGCGCATGCTGCTGATGCGAATATTCGCCTGATTGAGGCCGGCAAACACCTCATTAATATGCTGCCCTTTTTCAACCTCGATCTCCAGCGTACGATCGTCCACGCGCCGCACCTCAAAACCTCCAACCGTCACCACTTCAGGCAATTCATCCACCGTGTCAAAAATAAACACCTCGCGCTGCACCCTGCGCAGAAGATCGCGCATAGAGCTGTTTTCAACAATTTCACCGTGGTTGATGATAGCGATGTTACGGCACAGGGCTTCTGCTTCCTCCAGATAGTGCGTGGTGAGGATGATGGTGGTGCCCTGCTCATTCAGCTTCTTCAGAAAGTCCCACATGGAGCGGCGCATCTCAATATCAACGCCGGCAGTAGGCTCGTCAAGAATCAACAGCCGCGGGTTATGCACTAGCGCCCGAGCAATGAGCAGCCGGCGCTTCATACCGCCAGACAGCATGCGCGAAGGCACGTTGCGCTTCTCCCAAAGGCCCAACTCACGCAGGTATTGCTCAGCACGCTGCACTGCCAGCTCCCTCGACATACCGTAGTAACCCGCCTGGTTTACTACGATGTCGAAGGCCTGCTCGAACATGTTGAAATTGAATTCCTGCGGCACGATGCCAATATTCTTCTTGGCACCGGCGAAGTCTTCATCGATGTCGGTGCCGTATACCACGACCTTACCGCCGGTTTTCGCCACCAGCGAGCATATAATACCGATGGTGGTGGATTTGCCCGCGCCGTTGGGGCCCAACAACGCGAAAAAATCACCATGCTTTACTTCCAGGCTAATGCCCTTCAGCGCCTGAAAGCCGCTGGCGTATTCCTTGAAGAGATTTTCGATGCTCAGTGCTGGTATCATATCGCCTTGGTAAACCCACGGGAGAATTGAAGCGCGCTATTGTACCCGCAATCGACGCGCCGAACGAGACGATGGATGACACGCAGTATCTGCAGCACTGCCGTGCGCTGTGGCGCGAATTCGCCGGCACCCTGAATACACGCACCGCACAGGTGGATGCCGAAAACCCCCTGCGCGAGCTCGCCCTGGAATTCAGCAACATCGAAGACGCTGAGCTCTATGCCAACGGGCCCGCGCTGGTGATGCGCCTGTTCACCCACCAACCAGAGTTCGCACCAACCTTCCCACGCACGCTGCTGTGGTTCCTTGGCGGCGATTGCCTGCACGTATTGACCGACGATGAAGTCGTCATCTTTCAGGCGCTTGACGAAGCCCGCCTGGCCTCCGCAGACCGCGGGGAAATGTTCGACTACCACGCAGCAGCCGCCAAACGCCTGCAACTGACCTGAAACGGCAAAAAGGCGCTCTCGGGTATTGACGTACTTTCCCTGTCTACCTACAATGCGCGCCTCTTGACTGAGAGCCTTTGCGTCCCCTTCGTCTAGTGGCCTAGGACACTGCCCTTTCACGGCGGTAACAGGGGTTCGAACCCCCTAGGGGACGCCACT
>ERZ887851.1002-NODE-1002-length-25922-cov-57.774230_pt1 | contig 25922 bp, 24 predicted proteins | sample MGYA00521100_ERZ887851 | MGnify/ENA primary metagenome ERZ887851 (study PRJEB32303, sample SAMEA104408602) | aquatic metagenome | biome: Brackish water; feature: Pelagic; material: water | place: Baltic Sea | collected 2014-06-06T16:11:00 | depth 11,444 m ... | reverse complement strand
CTGGTGCCAGCCGAAGCCGATAAGCTGGCTACCGGAGAAGCTTCTTGATGGTCCCCACCTTGGATTTCAAGGAGGCATGAGCGTCTTCCTGCCAGAGAAGATCCCTGCCTCGATGCGGGAGGATCCCAGGCTCACCTCCCTTGTAGGTGACCTGGGCAACTTCGTGGGCCTGCATAAGGTGCAGGACAAGGACACCAAGAAACGGGTCCAGTTCGTCCCAATGCCGATGCAGGAGAAGATCTTCAAGGCCATCGGGGAGGGGCACAACCGAATCGCAGTCATCAAGGCAAGGCAGACCACAGCCACCACTGGTTGTAAGATGGCCCTGCACCACATGGCCTATTCGACCCCCTACGCAGCCATGCATGCCGTAGTCTCCATGAGGTCAGACTCGGCGAGCGCCTTATTGGATGACCACCGTGCATGGGTCAGTGACCTCCCGGACCTCCTACAGCGAGACCTCAAGACGGCCTCAAGGTCGGAGATCACCTATGGGGATACAGGGGCCAGCATCAAGGCATTCACCTCAAGGTCGACCACGGGCCTTCGGAGCTTCCAACCGATCGCAGCACTGATCAGCGAGGCAGCCTTTTCGCCTGACCTGGCCGAGACCCTGGCCCAGGCTGATGCCGCAGTAGGTGAGGGCTTGCTCATCCTGGAGTCTACGGCGAACTCTCCGGGAGACCGCTTCTCGGAGATCATTCAAGGGGCACCCGAGAACGGCTGGCATGTCATCACGATGTGGTGGTGGGAGCATCCAGCCTACCGGGACGAGGAGGTCCCTGATGATTTCGAGGGGAGCCTCACCTCGGAAGAGATCACCCTGCAAGGCAAGTATGGGCTGGACCTACATCAGCTGCACTGGCGGAGGCGGAAGTTCCTCAGCCTCGGGGCTCACAAGTTCAGGCGTGAATATCCCGCCAACCTTGAGGATTGCTTCCTCCAGCGCAAGGGCGGATACCTCCCGATAGAAGCACTTGAGGATATCGAGTCGGTGTTCTTTTCGACCCCGAAACGAGTCTTGGAGGCGCCAAATCAGGACGATTACTACGTCATCGGGGCAGATCCTGCTGGAGGTACGGGAGGTGACTACAGCGCCATGGTGATCATGTCGGCGACCACTCGCCAGCCGGTGTATGTTGAGCGGAACAACCAGATCGCACCCCATGAGTTCGCTGCCCGCCTTGTAGAAGTAGGGGCCAAGTACACAACTCACCATGGGTCCCCCCTCCTCTTGGTGGAGAGCAACAACCACGGGCATGCAGTCCTCCGTGAGCTACACCACCTGAGATATCGCCCCTTGTGGACGGACAGCAATGGGAGGCCCTGGGTGACGTCCCACCCTTCGAAGATCGATGCCTACGATGGCCTTCGCGAGATGATCCAGTCAGGCATGATCTACAGGTTGGACCATACGACCTTGTTGGAGCTCAGGAGCCTCGTGGTCTTGAAGGTCTCCCCGGAGGCTCCCCCAGGCCTCCACGATGACTGCGCCATGGCCTTGGCGTTAGCTTGCCGTTGTTTGCGCGATGTACCTGCCTCTAAGCGTAGGGCCTCGCAAGCCAAGACCATGGACCGCCTCACGGCCCAGATCCGTGCTCGGAAGATCAAGAGCAGAACTCTCCCTTGGAAGGTGAACCAATGATGAAGCCCTCTGAAGTCGCGTCTATTTATCGCGACCACTGCGCCTATTGGAAGGACAAGAGGCCCGAATGTCGTCGCCTTCGCAACCTGTACCAGATGAGGTACTGGGCCAAGAATGAGGAGTCCAGCCAGATCACAGTCGAGTCCTCACGGGGATACGAGGTCATCGAAGGCTATGTGGCGAGCTTGTTCACCCGGGACCCTGCGGTCACGGTGGGCCCCGACCTTCGAGGTCGGGGAGATGCGGACGTCACCCAGGCGGTGTCCAACGACTTCCTTCGCAGGGCAAGGTCCTCGATCGAGCAAGGCACTCGCATTGGGCTGGTGTTTGATTGCGCCTTCCTGAAGCTCCACCCTGCCCCCGGCCCTGACCCCCTTCAGCGTGTTGAGGTTGAGGCAGTCTCCCCTTGGGACATCATCGTAGATGCTTCTGCGTCCTCGTGGCTCCAGCAACGCTATGTGGCCCACCGCTACCTGCTGCCCCTTGATGAGGCTCGCCAGAGGTACGGGAACAAGAAGTACACCCCAAGGAGCTTCTATCGGTTCCTGGATGACGACGGTCAGGATGGAGGGGTCGATCTCTCCTCGGTGAGTGCCAACTACGGTCGGGGAGGCCCCAATGACATGACCTCTCGGGATGTGAACTCGGAGGTCGAGAAGTTCGTTGAGGTAGTCGAGTTCTACGACCTGACCTCTGGCTCTGACGCCTTGGTGGTTTGGTCCCCGGACTATGCCAATGGGGACAAGTTCCTGTACAAGGGCGTGAAGGTCCAGGTGGGTTCGAGCCTTGACGTGTCCCCGGAGGCACTACTCGGTTCGGGGCAGTCTGAAGAGGAAATCGAAGAACAATCGGAGCTGTATAGCGGCATTCCGTACAGAACTGCATCGGGTCGCCCCCTGACCACGATCATCCCCTTGATCTTCACCAGCGACATCAGCGTCCCCCTTCGAGGCTACTCCGCCTTGCGACGGGTGGCGGACTACTGCTCTGAGATCAACATCATCCGGTCCTACCAGGCCAATTCTGTTCGGAAGACCGCACGTCAGTGGTTGGCGGAGAAGGGACTCCTGGATGCCGATGCAGCTGCAAAGATCGGCCAAGGCATCGACGGGGAGATCATCGAGGTGGAGCTTGCAAATGGCCAGACCCTTGCGGGTTCGTTCATGGCCATGCCCCACACGCCGACCCCCACGGAACTGGAGACCTACATTCGGGAAGTCGACGGGGACTTGGCTCGAGGGAGCATCATGGCCCCCTTCACACGGGGCGAGGCCACCAAGGCGACGGCAACCGAGGTCACAGCCTTGGCGTCCTATTCCTCCAGCGAGATCGGCCGCCTTGCAAGGGTCCGGGACCAAGCCATCTCAGAGTTGGCTCGGGTGTATACGGTCATGCTGGCTCTGATCCTTGGGGACGCCACCGAGCCTCTCATGGTGAACAACGAGCCCACCCTCCTGACCTCTGATGACCTACTGGCTGACTTCAACTTCTTCGCGACAGACTCCGGGGCCACGCCCTTGGCTGATGCCTCGAAGCGTCAGTCCCTGGTGAACCTGGCACCCTTGCTGACCCAGCTTGGGGTTTCCCCCGAGGCCATCCGGGATGAGGTCATCCGCCTGTACGACCTTCCGACCTCCTTCAGGGGAGTGATGCAGGAGGCACCCACGTCCGAGGACGCCGCTGGAGAGGCTTCAGGGACCCAAGGCGCCCCCGGTACGCCGGCAGGCCCGACGGGAGCCCCTGGGAACCTCGAGGCCGCCTTGCAGAGTGGTCCCTCCCCAAGTGGTGTTGGCCCTCTCCTCCCGAACGCGGTCTAAAAGATGCCCCTCTACGAATACAAGTGCGAAGAAGGCCACCGGAGTGAGATACTCCGCAAGTTTGAGCAGCGCCACGACCCGACGGCTTGCCCAACCTGTGGCCATTCTACGCACATCCAAGTTTCCTCTCCAGCCTTCACGCCTTCGGGGTGGGGGGACAGCAAGTGGGCTGGCCGCTTCGATAAGGGTCTCGGAGTCACACTCCGAGATAAGAGTCATCGCGACCAGATCCTGAAGGCGCGAGGTCTGGTGGAGGATTCCTCATATGATCAGAGAAATCGCCTGGACAAGGCAGTTTCGGACAACAATGAGCACGAACGCACCGTGAAGAAGTACGAAGCCAACATCGAAAAGCATGGCGGTGACAAGGGTCTCGCCATTGCTGACACCTTCCCTGCAGACCTCTAAGGAGTCTACAATGCCCGACATCACGCTCGCTGAGTTCACTGCCCCTGCCGAAGAGGCTGAGTCCGAGATGGATGCAGCTTTCACGGAAGAGGCCCCCCGAGGAAAGTTCAGCGCACGCGCAATGAACTCCCTTGTTGCTGCCTACCGGAGCATCCAGGAGCTCATGGGCTTCGAGGAAGGGGACTTCTACCCAGAGTTCGAGAGCAACATCACCGAGTGGCCCGCAGACTTTGTCCGCGCCCTCTCCATGGTTGCCCAGGCAGCCGAGGACTTCGGAGAGCCTGGAGCCATTGATCTGTCCGAGATCAACCGCGACTCCGATGTCGCCCTCTTGACCGCCAAGATCGAGAAGCTCGCCGCCAACGAGGAGTTTGCAGCCTTCCTGTCCGAGGACCTTGGAGAGGCTGAAGACGAGGAAATGGGCGACGAAGCTGACGACATGGACGCCCTCTTCGCTGAGCGCGCCTGAAACCGGTTCTCCCTGCGAAGGGAGGACCTCAACCTCAAAACCAAGCCCGGAGACTATCATGCCTCGTAAGTCGAGCACTCCCGCCAAGGGACTCGCACCCTCCCCCACCCAGCCCACGGGATCCCTCCTCCAGTCCGAAGGGGGCAGAATGTTTGCCAATAAGGCAAGCTCTGTGACCGAGAACCTGGATGCCCGCAAAGAGCGGGACGACAAGATCATCGCCGAGGCCCACGCCAAGGGAGATGCACGCCAGGAAGAGGCCAAGGAGGCGGAGAACCAGGAGAACCAGCGCAAGTCAGGTCTTTCCTGGGACGAGACGATCAAGGAAGCACCGGAACACGTTGCCACGATGATGCGCAACATGAGGGCCGACTACACCCGCAAGACCCAGGAAATCGCTCAGGAGCGGAAGACTCTGTTGGCCGAGCGGGAAGCCTTGATGAAGTCAGGCACCCTCGACAAGCTGCGGGAGACTGCGAACAAGGAGATCCCTGAGCTGGACCCCTTCAACGAGGCTTCGGTCTCGGCCCGCATTGAGAGGGAAGTCGCCAAGCGGCTGGCCGAAGCCCTGGCCCCCTTGGAGCAGGAGCACAAGCAGTCCCAGGCCAAGCAGCAGTACCACTCCTTCCTGGATCAGCATCCCGACCTCAAGGCAGACCAAGAAGTCCGGGATGAGGTCTTCAAGGCGCTGAAGGCGAATCCGGGGCTCAAGCTTGAGGATGCCTACTACTCCGTGAAGGGTCGTCGCTACCAGAGCAAGGAGTCCCAGCGTGAGTCCCGCCGCAAAGCTGAGAGGGAGGCGGCTCGCTCCGCAGCCCTCACGGCAACGGCAAGTGGGAAGCGTGCAGGGACTCCAAGCCTCGATCGAGGGGTCCCTTCGGACCGCAAGCCGATGGATGCCTGGGCGGTGTACGAGAGCCTGAAGCGCCAAGCTGGGCGTTAGTACACCGTTACTTCGACCTTATGTACCGGGCAGGGCCTTTTCGTAAGGAAAGCACCCCGCCCCCGAGAGGGGACCCGGAAGTTCAGCCAGTGGCCCCGGCACCTCTTGTCGGACACGCCAGTCGGTGAGAAAAACCAAACTCCACCTTCATAGCCTGTCCCACCTGACAGGAGGATCCAATGCCCACGACCACTGGTGTACAGTCCGACATCCTCGCCTCCACCCTCCGGGTGCTGGCCAAGGACGCAAAGGACTCGACCTTCCGCGCCATCGCCCTTCTTGACGCCGTGCAAAGCGCCGGCAACATCGAAGAGGTGTCTGGCGGTTCCTACGTCGACATTCCCCTCACCCTGACCGATCACTCCACGATCACCCAGCTCAGCAACGGCTACGAGTCGGTGAACCTGGCAGTGGCCGACGTGATGCGCACTGGTACCTCGTCCTGGTGTGATGCAGTCGCTCCGATTGTGATCACCAAGAAGGAAGAGCTCTCCAACCGTGGCGAGCGCGCCATGGTCCGCATCGCCGAAGTCCGCATGAAGCAGGTCGTTGGTATGCTTCAGCGCGAGGTCAACAAGCAGATCGTTGCAGGAAACTCCTCGATCCTGACCGACCTCAACACGCTGAACGGTGCAGTCTCCGGCGGCTTCCTTCACGGTGCGGCCTTCGGGTCCCAGACTGGTACGGTCCAGGGTGTTGCCAAGGCCAGCTTCCCCGAGAGCTACCAGAACCAGTACCAGGACTGCGGTGGCACGCTGACCGCATCCCTGATGCAGCAGCTGCTTGTCCAGACCAAGGTGTATGGTCCCGAAGGCGACGTGGACATCGTCCTGGCATCGCCCTCGTCCTACTCGGCCTATCGGGCCCTCCTTGAGGACCAGGAGCGGTACACGAGCATCAAGGAGATGCAGGACATGAGTGGCCGTCTGGCCCTGGTGTTCGGTGGCGCAGCTGTGTACATCGAGCCCCAGATGGCCGGTGTCACCGCTTCGGACTCCAACCCCCTGTCCATGTACTTCCTGAACAGCAAGTTGTTCAGCCTGTACACCGACCCCGACGCCTTCTTCGAGATTGGTGAGATGAGCGCGATCCCGGGCTACGCCTCGATGGCTGCCCAGATCATCGTTCGTTGCCAGCTCACTGCCGGCAACCTCTCTGGTCATGGCATCCTCACCGACGGCAACGCCTGATCACCCCCTTGACCCCTCGCTGGTTTGGCGAGGGGTCTACCCACCTTTTCGGAGAATCCTACCATGGCAACTTCTACTCTTCTTCAGAAGCTGGACTCGGGGGCTACCTTCGGGGGCGCTACCAGCCACCGTCGGCAGGTTGAGACCTTCATCGCTGCTGGTGTCATCACCGCTGGTGACGTGGTCATGTGGTCCATCGACGGCACGGCCGACTCGGTCCTCAAGGTCGCCAAGTCGGCCCTCAAGGCACTTGGTCAGGGCTTGGCTTGCGGTGTCGCGCTGAACTCGGCCACCGCCGACCAGCGCGTCGACGTGGTCACTTCTGGCTTTGTGGCTGCGAACTGCGCTGCCGACACCGGCACGATCGTCGCGGGTGACATCCTTGTCGCCTCCGTCGTGACTGCTGGCGAGGTTGAGCTTCGCGTGGTCGCTGATCTGGCTCGCCCCTTTGGCGTGGCCCTTGAGGCAGCCGATGCAACCACGACCGACTTCGTGAACATCTGCGTCTACCCCCAGTTCTGATCTCCGCTGCCCCCTTCCCGGGGGGCACATGGGCCCTTCCCTGACTCGGACCACCCTACAGAGGTGGCGAGCGGGGAGGGGCCTCCCGCCTTCAAAGTTCTCCAACACCTCTCATAGGGCGGCGCGATGAACCTCGGTGACCTCAAGCAATACGTGAGCAACGTCACTGACTACGACGCAACTGCGAACCCGACCTATGACAAGGAGCTCACTCAGATCATCTCCGACGCCTATGAGCGGGTCTACACGGAGAAGCCCTGGCTGTTCGCCCAGAAGTCTGTGGACATCGAGGCCAAGCCTGACGTGACTGGCCTCACCATTGGGGTCTCCTTTGGGTCGGCCACGATCACCCACTCGAGCACGCTTGATTCCACGATGGATGGGGCGATTATCGAGCTGGAGGGGGTCGAATACATCATTGCTTATGTCAAGGACACCTCGGTCGCGTATTTGACTGAGGAATACCGAGGAGCCACCGGATCGGGGACCGACTCGAAGGTCATCTTCCGCTACCTGGACCTCCCGGCGGACTGTGTTTCCGTCATGAACGTGTCCCACCGGACCAACCAAGTCACCCCCGAAGACCCCGGGATGATGGTGAACCTGAGCCGGTACGAAGACGAGATGTACAACTTGCCCCTGGGCGAGACCGGAACCCCAAGGTTCTGGGTGACCTGCGACCCGGTCTACATCTCCCCTCCCTTCAGGCCTCCCACGCTTGCCACCAGGGCAGTGTCCGGCAAGGGCGACCGGACGATTGAAGTGGCCATCGCACATGAGTGGGCTGGTAGGTCCTCGGGGCTCTCCCCCTTCACGACGGTCACCCTCACGCCGAGTGAGGACATCGAGTGGGACGCAGTCTCCTTGCCCAACAACACGGGACTGTACCGAACCTTGTACGTTCGGTTCCCGAACGACGGCTTTCAGGCCTGGTACAACTTCTCCGACTACAGCACTTCTGTTCGCACCGTGAACCCGGTTGGGGGCGTGACCCTCCAGTACGACACCTCCACGGGGACCAGCCCTGTGAACACTGACCGCCTGCCCTACCAGAACGCCAGGTTCCAGAGCGATGGCGGGATGCGGGAGAGGTTCCGGCTTCATCCTCGCCAGGCAGCCACCCAGACCTTCACGGTTCGCTACCTTGCTCGCCCATTGCCCCTGGTAGAGGAATCGGACACCCCGAACATCCCTGCTGCCCATCGTCTTGTGGTTGCCTACAAGGCCCTCGAGACTCTCTTGATGAAGACTGATGCTCCTGCCCAGTCCCAGTTGTACGCAAAGAGGGCCGAGAAGGAGATGCTGGCGATGGGACGCAAGTACCTGCTGTCACCTTCCAGGCGCATCACCAAGGGCGACTTCACCTCCGCAGGAGTGAGCCGGTTCAACCGCTTCACTCCCCTGACGAGGGCCTGAGATGAAGAACACGACGATCGAAGCCCGGGAGCTTGGTGGGGTGGAGACCCCCCTTCCCCAGCAAGGTGGCAACGCATCCAAGATCGTCAACATGACGGTTGATGATGCCACCGGAGGCTGGTCTTCCCGGGTTGGCTACGAGAGGTACAGGCCAGACCCCAACGATGGCTTTGACCCCTTCGGGAGCACTGGGAGGGTGGACTCCTTGTATGTGTGGCAGGGTTCGGCAGGTGGGTCTCGCCAGACGATCTTCATGGAGTCCGCAGGGACCCTGTACCTACTACACGAGTCGGTGACCCCAAACTGCCAGCTTTTGAGCCTGATTGGGAACCGAAACGTCCCAACTGCGAGCCAAACCGGAAGCAGCTACACCAAGGTCCAGAACGGGTTTGTGATCTGCAACGGGGAGGACCACCCCATCCTCGTGCGCCCCTGGCCTTTGGGCGGGGTCTCTGACGCAGGGAACACCACCAACCAGCTCCACCGGAACCTGGGGTTCCACTCACCTCCGTCGGCTCCTGACCCCCTTCGGGTCCTGACCATGCCAGGGACCATTGGGAGCCTTGAGACCCAGACCGGGAATGCAGTGAGCCTCTGGTGGCCTACCAAGGCATCGGCCATTGGCCAGTACGGTGATTGGGGCTTGGGCTTCTCCAAGAACGACACAACCTCCACCGGGTCGGAGAGCCTTTATGGCTACAAGGTGTCGTTCATCAGCGACACAGGCTCCGAGAGCCCCTTGAGCCCTGTGGCCACGGTGGTGTGGGAGTTGGAGGCCAACACTGAGGGCTTCCAATACTGCACGGGAATCCGAATCCCCCGAGGCCCCGCAGGCACGGTAGGTCGCAGGATCTACCGGACCGGGAACTACTCCTCGGACACGGACACCCCCAACAGTGGCTATGCCTACATCGATGATGTGAAGAACAACATCGAGGAACTCTTCTTCGACCCCTACGCGAGCAACACTCGGGGAGCCGCAGAGCCCGCTCCCGGTGACTCGATCCCCTTCCCAGCCTCAAGGGCCAGGTTCGCGGCCACCTTCAAGGATTGCCTGTTCTTGGATGGGGGTTCGGTTGAGCCCGATGTCCTGTTCTACTCCCACCCTGACCGGATCGACCAGTATGGGGCCTCGAGCTTCATCCGGCTCACCGGGGAAGGCGGAGGGGTCACAGGGCTCTTTGGGCACTACACAAGCCTGGTGGTCATGCGGGAGTCGGGGATCGACGTAGTCTCGGGTGACTTCACCAACGGATTCTCCTGCACCACGGTGAGCAACCAAGTGGCATGCAGGTCTGCTCAGGCCATAGATGCCGTTCCTGGAGTTGGTGTTGTTTTCCTGGCTCAGGACGGCATCTATGGTCTCTCAGGCGGCCTTCAAGGGGGGTCTTCGTTCACACTCACACGGCTTTCAGACCCAATTGAAGCCTACATCCAGAGGTTCACTCCGGATTGCACCGCAAGGGCCGTGGCTCGCTACTCCCCCAAGGAGAAGGCCATCCACTTCTACGTTGCGGTAGACGGATGGGACCGCCCCAACCTGGGACTCGTCTACCATGTAGAGAAGAAAGGCTGGAGCACCCGAGAAGGGTTCCCGGTGGGGGCCATCGACCGCCTTTATGGTGGAGAGTTGATCTTTGGGCACAACGAGGGCAGTGAGGCAGCCGGGAATGGCCCTGAGGCAGGCCTGTTTGTCCTGAGTCCTCGCCGGGCTCTTGGGGGATCGGTTGTTGCGGACGTCTTTGTAGAGGGGAGCGCCCCGACCAGCACCTATAGGTCGGCTTGGCTCGACCTTGGGGACGCCCAGGCCCAGAAGCAGGTCCACTATGTCACCTTGTGGGTGACCACCGGAGGGTCGCAGGACATCTCGGTGTCTGTCTACGAGGACCAGGACTACACTTCAGTCTCAACCAGCTCCCCCTTCAAGATCCAACCTCCCGACAAGGCCCTCCAGAAGGTCTATGGCCCAACTACGAGCCCCAAGAGGGAGGTTGCGGTCTGGGATGACGGGAGCGTTTGGGATTCCACGCGGTTCTTCCCTCTTAGGTTCCCAGTGGCACACAAGTCTTGCTCCTGGTTCGCCTTTGAGGTCTCTTCTGACAAGGACTTCGTCCTCGTGGGGTGGGAGATTGAGTTCACATCCCGAGGAACCCGCATCATCCAAGGGCACAAGCCATGAAGAAGTGGACCGAGCACCAAGCACGGGATCAGCACCTCCTGGACACTGAGCAGGTAGGTGCGGAGTTCCGTGTTGCCCAGTCCAGCATCACCACGCTGGACCGGACGCAGCTCCCGGCCTCCCTTTTCGACCGTGACCAGATCAAGGACGATGTTCTCCAGAAGATGTGGTGCAGCGAGATCACCGGGGGGACCCACCCAGGAGAGATCAACGACTCAAGGAACGCCAACACTCCCGCCTTTGAGTGGATCGCACCCACCTACCAGAGCTATGGGGGGTCTTGGGAGACTCTGGACTCGTTCACCTTGACAGGGTTCCGGGGAGGCAACCTCTTTGTTGAGTGGCATGGCAACGGATACGTGAATGGCTTGTGCAACCAGACCTTCAACAACGCATATCCAGCGAATCCCAAGCACCTGAACCTCCGCATCCTCGTGGCCGGAGTCAAGTTCGCTGAGAAGATGGGGCCCTCGACGGGCATCCACTCATTCAGGCTCTTTGGCACAGGACAGTTCCCCCCAGGAGACCACCAAGTGTTCTTGCAGTGGAGGGGAACACCCTCAGGCCCTGACGACATCACCGAGAACAACGGAGGGGACGCCGTCATGCAGTTCCACGCCTTCGGGTGTAAGACCTTGGCCATTGGGAGGCATCGATGAGTCGCATTACCAGCGCACCTCTTGTACCTGGGGATGCTGTAGACGCAGCAGACATGAACGCAAGGTTCGACGACTACAGCCAGGCAGCTGCCCTGGACGAATCAAACCTGCGCGATCAGGCCCTGGATTTGCCCCAAATGGGCTCAAATCTGGTCACATACAACGAAGAACACGTCACCTTGGGTCCTGGCGATTGGAAGCGGGGAACCCTCGTCAACGTGACCAGCTGGGCAGGGATTGGGGCAGCACCCAAGCAACCCGTGACCGACGGAACTTCGGAGACTCGCATTGGCCCGATTGCGTGGGACATCGATGCGGGGGACATCCTGCGAGTCTACTTCGACCTGAGTGTACGCCCCCGGTACACGGGAACTCCTTGGACGGCATCCCCTGCCCTCGAGACCTTCCAAAATACTGCATCTGGGACCACCAACTACACGGTAGGCCAGCACTGCTGGATCATCAGCCTTCAGTGGGACATCACCAACGCAACCCTCACCAACTGGGTTGAGGTGAATGGCCAGACCCCCTTCACTTCAGCGGTGGCCACCTACACCGGGGGAGCCCTCGAAGGTTGCCGGGCTGCCTACTGCGTGCCTGCATGGCTCCACAGCACCATCAACTCCAAGGATGGGAATCTGGGGTCCACAGACTCCCTGGGGGTCAAGTGGTACGGCGCCAGCGGAACCTTCTACTTCACTCCGGAGAACCCAGGGACCACGGTCTACGGGATTCGGGTGGTCATTCACGGCATCTACATGGCAGGCCAGACTGCCTCCGAAAACTACCTGGTAGTTGATTCGGCGGTAGGTGGAGCATCGCAGTACCTGGAATACAGTGCAGGCCAACTCTCCGCGATTCACCAGAGGATGTACTGAATGGCATATACCAAGCCAAACACAGCGACCTCGGCCACCACGGTGAGCGCAACGGACGTCCAAGGGAACTTTGACGCCCTGAAGACCTACCTGCACGATGGGATCTCGGGAAGTGACCTCAAGTCCTCTGCGCCATGGGTAGATGTCCAGCACATTCAGCAGCCTTTGGTTGACCCCTACCTGGGCCTCCAGCATGGAGTGACTGGGTGGCAAGGAGGCCAGGACTCAGGAGGCCCCCTCGTTCGAGCCACCTTTACGTCCTCGTTCATGACTGGCGCGAAGGCAGGATCCAAAGAGTGGATCCCTGTCCCCCAGACCGCGATCAAGTTCCAACTTCGCCAGTCGGCAACTCTGATCTTCCACTACCAGTGGGAACTGGTTGCTGGGCCTGACGATGGGTTCTCCACGGGTTCCGGGGGTCTCCCCGCAGAGGAGGACCGGGTCGTCTACATTGCGCCCTACTTCGGAGGGGTGCAGTCTACAAGGGGCACGAATATGCCCAAGATTTCGGTGGCCGCCCAGGAAACCGTTAACAATAGGGGTGGGTGGAACAACACCCAGAAGTCCCCGGACTTGACCTACGAGCGAATCGGTTTTGGTTCCAAGGACGGAACCTTGGTGCGTTCACTCAGTGCAGGGGAATACGTGGTCGGCATGTGTTCCTTCTCTGAGGTGGATCGGGTCGCTATCCTCAACTGGTCCGTTGCCATCGAAGCCTGGTATGTATAGGAGGCAGTTATGTCTGTAGGAATTCTCGCAGCCCTTGGGGCAGGACTTGGTGTTGCCAAGGGAATCGGTGGCGCAGTGGCGGCCAAGAGGTCCTTCTCCGAGGAAGAGGAGAGGCGCCTCAGGGAGCTCCAAATGCTCCAAAACCAGGGCGAACTCGGCCTTTCTGAGGTCGAACGGCAAGGTTTGGAGGCCCAGTTGGGAGGCCAGCGCGCAACCGCCTTGCGGCAGGCCCAGACCTTCTCGGATCAGCGCGCCCAGGCTTCCGGCGGATCCGGTCGGGACCTCTTCCTTGCGGAGATGGCAGGCCAGGAAGCCGAGCAGCAGGCCCGCGTCCAGGGAGAGCAGATCATCGCGGAGCAGGAGTCTGCCGCACGCCAAGCTCAGCAAGCGGAGCTCATGGGCTTGGCCCAGCAAGAGGCAGCCTCGAAGGCCGGAGTCATCTCCGCCCTTACAGGTGGGATCGTAGAGGGAGGCCAAGCTGCAGTTGGGGCAGGCCTCCAGTACTACCAGGAGGAGAAGCAGTTCGAGAGGGAGGCGAAGTTGGAAGAGGCTCGCATCGTTCGGGTGGCGGCCGACTCGGGCCTCCTCACACAAGATCAGGTCAACGCCTTCCTGGATGGAGGGGTCGCCAAACTCAAGGCACCCGAGGCCGCCCTCCCCAGCCTTGAGGAGCTTGAGGCAGAAGCCATGAAGGAGAGGCAGCAGAGGGACCTCCTCTTGCAGCGAATGAACTCGGGCCTCCTCCCGCCCACCTACTCCTGAGGAGTCCGATATGCCCATGTCCAAATCCCGCTCGACCTTCTACAAAGAAATCTACTTCCCTGCCGTCTACTACAAGGAGGTTTTCGACATCACCTTGGAAGAGGTAGGTGACGAGGTCAAGGCCCAGCAGGAGCTGAAGAAGCACCTGCTGGACGCCCAGAAGACCCTTGAGGGGCTCTCTCAGCGATTCCGGGTGAGGGCCCAAACGCCCGCCGAGCAATTCCAGCACATGAAGGACGTGGAAGACCGGGATGCTGAGCGCCTGGCGGATGAGCAGGCCCGGAAAAACTGGGCAGCCTATGTGGACTCCCCTGCCTCGGCCATGCTCAAGAAGGCAGATGAGAAGGGGATGCCCGAGGTGGGCAAGCAGAGTGCCCTTCAAGGCAAGATGCTCGCCAATGCCCAACTGGCGATCCTGGAGAAGGATCTGTCCAAGATCGGTGACGAGGCTCTCCGCAGGAAGGCTCTGGTTCAGTTTGTGGAAGGGGTGAAGAGCCTCCCCCACGGAGCCATCGACCTCTCCAGCAAGGAGTACATCGAAAACCTCAACAAGGTGGTGGACAAGGCGTTCTCGGGGGACAAGAGCCAGGACACCTACGGGGCCACCAAGGCCCAGGCGGGGTCCAAGGAGGACAAGGAACGAATCGCCACCGCCCGCAACACTCCGGAAAAAGACCTCACCCCTGAACAGATTTTTCGGGAACGCAGGATTGAGGAGGCAAACTCCGAATACATGAGCGGGGAGCAGGAATCTGGGCTCGTGCCTGAGGAAGATGAGCTCCTCCAGCTCTACCTTTCCCGCCTGCGGGACCCAGAATCCCCAGGTGAGGTCACCCAGGCCGAGATTGACGACGACCCCCGTCTGGAGCAGGCAGCGGAGGTCTACAATAAGGCTGCTACCACGGGTGCCTACAAAAAGAGCATGGCAGAATGGTTCTCGGCGGAATACCTTGGAGCCCTGCGCACCCAGGGCATGCTGGAGAAGGAGGTGCGGGAAGGCCTCCCCTACGAGGACCCCTACAAGGAGGCCCAGCGCCGCGCCCTCAAGAGGGGAGGCTACACGCCAGAAGAAATCATGCTCATGAAGTACCGAGGGACCCCCATGGAAGGCATGGTTCGGCCCTCCTACGCCCGCCTTCGAGAGGACATGGCGCCTCGGGACAACATGGAGCGTGAGGTGGAGGAGCTCTACGCTCAGACTGGAGGGAAGCTCGGAATCAGCCAGCTTGAGGCTATGCTGGAGGATAAGCGGAAGGAAGGGGTCATGAAGGCCCGGAAAGGGAAGACTGAAGGGAAGGAAGGCCGGAAGGCGCTCAGAGGGGAGAAGCGAGACCTCGCCACGGAATATTCCATGGAAAGCATTGAGGCTGCCAAGACCTACCTGGTCGCCTTGCGCCTCGATGCTGCGGGTTCCAAGGAGAACGCCGACCGGATCGTAGCTCCCCCGCCCACCGAGGAGCAGGTTCGGATGGCCGACCCTGTTGAGAGGGCCAAGGCTTCTACGGCCATAAAGGCCCGGGAGGCTCGGGCCGCCGCAGTCCAGAGGATGGCAGACCTTCAGGCCCGGACGCCCGTTGGGGACAACGTTGATCTATCCGGAATCGACCTCTCCGGAGATCTCAGTGGGGTGGTGGATCTGAATCCTACCCCGGACCCAACCAACCCTCGATATGCCTATCTCGCGCAGCCTGATGGCTCCTACAGGGTCTTTGTGGATGGACAGGAAACCAAGAACCCTGCCCCTGCAGGATCCCGCCCTGCCCAGTCCATTGCATCGGCACTGGCTGGCCAGGGTGCCCTCAAGCCTCGGGCACCTCGCACTCCAGCACCTCCTGCACCTCCTGCACCTCCTGTCTTCTCGTATCCGGGCATGCCAGAGGTCCCTCCGGCAGGGTCTGGGCCTCCAGCACCTTCGCCAACCTCAAAGACTGCCCGCGATATGTCTGACGAGGAGCTTGCTGAGTATCTTCGCTCCCAGGGAGGGATGTGATGCCAACCCGTGAAGAAGTCTTGGCCGAGATTGAGAGAAGGAAGGCTCTACGAGCCGGGCCAACCCGTGAAGAAGTCTTGGCCGAGATTGAAAGGCGGAAGGCTCTCAGAGCAGGGCCAACCCGTGAAGAAGTCTTGGCCGAGATTGAGAGAAGGAAGGCTCCCGATGTCCCCGATGTCCCAGTGGTCCCTCGGGAGCCCCTGGACGAGCCTTGGGACGAGATCTCTCTGAGGAATATCGCTCTCGAGGAAGCTCAGAAGGGGGAGCAGGGACGTACCGAGTTGCAGCAGAGGCAGCTGGAGGAGGCCGTCCAGGAGGAGGCTGTCCGCAAGGCTGGTGCATTGGTGGACCCCTCTGGGCGAGTGGACTACCCAACCGGTGAGGGCCCCAGCAAGATCTTGCAGTCTGTGTACAAGAAATACTTCCCAGAGGCCAAGGAAGACCTCAGCGCGGTGTTCGAACGGCAGCCTGTCATGACAGAGCAAGCCCTCTTGGAGGCCCGACGTCGCGCAGAGCTTGAGGGAGACCCCGCCATCGAGAAGTATGTCCCTGAAGCCTTGCGGTTGTCCACCGGAGGAGTCGAGACCCCCTTCGGGGCAGCCTTGCGGGCGACTGGGTCCCTCGGGATCGGTGCCGTTGAGTATCTTGCCCGGGATGCGCTCGGCTACGAGGTGGATTCCGAGAAGAAGCCAGTCGACCCTGGAGACACGTCCTACTACATCGAGCAGAACCTTAAGAAGGGGATGGGTGACAAATACCCAGGGACCATTTCGCTCCAAGCCCCCTTGAGGACCCTGGATGTCTTCGGCATGCACCCCCTTGGGATGATTCTTGAGAAGGCGACCGGCAAGCCCCTGTCTGAAAATGCAAGAGAGGTCCTTGAAGAGTCAGGGCTCCCCGAGACAATGGTGAACGTCTTGGCCGAGGGATTAATCCTCCCCACCTTTGGGCCCGTAGACCAGGGTTCAGAGGCTGCCAAGGAGCATGACCCCTACGGGATTCGAGGCTTCGACTCCAGCCTGGACTGGAACGACCAGATTGTGCGCAATGCCCGAGTGGACCGAGGGCTGAAGGACCTGTTTGTCGACATGGAGGAAGTCCGGGAGGCATACAAGGAGACCTATGGCTCGGAGTCGTCAGCTTTCTATGGTGGGGCCATGCTGGACATGTTTGTCCCGGACCTCACCTGGTTTGCAGGCCCTGCCTTCAAGGCGGCCAAGGGGGCTGGGAAGGTCTTGGACGGCGCCTTGGCGTACAAAGCATCCCGGAGTCTGTTTGGGGGTCCTGCCGCAACGGCAGCCTTGGAGCTGGCTGCGGCCACCAAGGGCCTCGATGTGCACACTGCCGTCGGGAAGGTGGTGGCTCGGGAGACTGTGGGCCCCCGAGCCCTTCTGGATGCAGCTTCCCAGCCTTCCGGATCCTCCATTGGGGAGATCTTGGCCAGGGTAGCTCCGGAGTCCAGGGCAGCCCAGTGGGTTGCTATTCGGGCCGGAGACCTTCGGGAAAAGGGAGTGGAGGCTGTCCGAGCCTTGGATTTGGCCTACTCTGAGATGCGCATCGCCCAGCAGGCGGGAGACTTCAGGCGGTTGTTTGATGCGGGAAGAAGCCTCGAGGACGCGAGAACAGCAGCCTTGAGGATTGCCAAAAGGCTGAGCAATGGGGAGGTCCCTGCGAGAATGAGGGTCGCCATCCAGCGCGCAAAAAGCGGCGAGGAGTTGGCTGGGGAGATCGAGTCCCTTGTCCCCCGCTCCTATTCCGTAGTGGGCCTTGACGGTGTTCGGTCAGGACCTGCCCTCCGAGCCCTCTTCTCAAAGGCAGATGAGGTCCTCGATGGGAGGACCGCGCAGGAGGCCCTCCAGGAGGTGGAGGACGCCACCAAGCGTATTCTCGGAGAGCTTGTCCCCCGAGACATGACCGCAGTCACCAGCCGAGTGATGGTCCCAACTCGGCTGGCAAACCCCCTCCGGAAAGTTGTAGGGGAGGCGATGCAGGGCACCTTCAAGGCCGATGGCGATGCAGTGAGGGTTGCTCGCGATAAAATCCGCCCCACCCTACAGGCGATTGAGAGGATGTTCCCCCAGAACCTTCGCTCTGGGTTCTGGGACAACCTGACCGAGAAGATCGCCAAGGGAGCGCCCCTCGACCAAGATGAGGTGGCCCGCCTTGTTGACGGCTTGCAGTCGGATGCCTACCTCAGGTTGGGTCGAGACCGCAATACTGGAAGGGTGGTGGCTGAGGCATTGGCCAACGTGGGACGGGAGTTGGATGTGGCCCTGGGCACCGCCCCAATGAAGCTTCTCCATAGAAACCTGGCCTCTCGAGTAGGTGGGGTGTTCCGGACTGCCAAGGGAGCACCTGCAGTGTTCAGCACCATGGGCAAGGCCATTGGGTCTGAGACCTTTGGAGTTCCGAAGCGTGTGGCGGACATGCTCCGAGCATCCAAGACGTCCGCCACCCCCTTCAAGGATGTGGCCGAAGACTTGGCCGCCGCAGCAGGCGATCTGGGCCCGAAGTTTGTGGAGGAGGCATGGGAAAACACTCTGAGCCCTCTGTATGGGTTCTTGAAGGAGTCCCTGAAGAAAGACCCCAAGGTTCTCCGACTCATGGAGGAGGCCCCCTCTCTGGAGGCATTGCGGGCTATCGACAAGATCGCAGAGGACCTTGCTGCGGGGAGCATGGGCCTCCGCAAGGACCTTGGCAAGGCTCTGATGTCAGGATTGGTTGAGGCAGAAGCCTGGGTGGCCACCCGAAAGGTTGCGCAGAGGTTCTTGGAGGACAACCCAGGGATGAACCTGAGCCTCACGCCGGGACTCCGGCACCTTCCCGATTCCGATGTGAAGGGCCTGGTCTCGAAAGCCCTGTCCGACATCATCTCTTCAGGAGATACTCACTACAGGAGTCCTGCCTTGAAGGGCAAGTACTGGGAGTCCGGGATTGACGACGAGGCACTCCGCTACCAGGAAGTCCTGGACGCAGTGGGGAGTGCTCTGAGGACTTACGGGGTGAAGCATCTTGACTCAGGGCTCAAAGCCGACGAGATTGCGCAGCGCGTAGTAGGGGACCTGCACTCCTGGGTCAAGTCCCTGGATGGCGTCGACGGAGTGTTCCTGGTCCCCCAGACAGATGAGCTCCTCAAAGGTATCGAGTCCTTGTCTCCGAAGATCGCAGAGGGCATCGAGGTGCTCAAGAGGGCCAAGGAGACTGATCTGGTGGAGGCTGTGTCTGGGATCCCCAAAAAGGTCCGGGACATCGGGCGGGCGTTTGGCATGATGGCAGCCAAGTCAGATGTGACTGCGGTCCCCCGCCACATTCTGGAGATCCCCATTGCATTGCTGGCCAAACAAGGGGCTGGGAAGGCAATTGAGGCAGCCTTTGGGGTCGGTAATCGGGCGCTTGGACGTTCCGAAGTCTTCGAGGCAGGAGGCCGCATTTGGAGAACTGTTGACATCGATAACGAGGCTGCCCGCCTTGGGGTTGGGGCCAGCACCCGGATGTCGGCAGGTCGGAGAGGGCGCTTGGCGTCGGACCTCATGACCGACATTGGGCGGACCATTGATGGCAACCTTGCCTTGAGGGCCGGCCACTGGGCCACCCAGGTCATAGAGGAAGCCACCCGAGTCATCCCCGGGATGATCGACCACGTCGAGGTAGCCTTCCGGAGGGAAGTGTTCGCCCAAGCCTTGCGGGAAGGTCGCCTTCCAGAGGAAGCCGCTCGGATTTCTCGTGATGCCTTGTTGGACTTCGAGCCTGAGGCCACTCAGAAGGTGGCTCGGATGCTCCAGCCCATCATCACAGGAGGAGTGGAGTCCCTGGCAGCCTTGGAGTCCCTGGCTCGCCGCCCCGAGGAGGCAGTGCGCATCATGAGGGGTTTGAGAGCCAAGCAGGACTACGTGGAGCGCACCTACGGGGGAGATGAGCCTATCGTGGAGCCTGTTGCAGGTGCGCGCCTCCTGGGGCCCCTGGCGGCCTCGTGGCTGGCACAAACCTTGGAGGACGTGGTTGCCCAGGACCAGTCTTTCCTGGAGTTCGCAGCATCTTCTGCGGGGGATGCAGTCCAAGACTTCCCCAGGTTCCTTGGCTCTGCCAGCGGAGACCTCCAAACCTTCATCGAGGGGGAGCCCAGCCTGGGGACTCGTGAGGATGAGGTGAGGCAGGCGATGGTTCTGGCAGCCCTTGCGGAGAAGAGAGGATTCCCGTCTTGGGGATGGGAAGCTCTGGTCGAACGCTACGGGATGGAACCTGTGAACCTCACAAGTGAGGGGGAGCCTCTGGATGTCCCCATTGGGGCATCTGCAAGGTACGGGAAGGGCCCCAAGGGAGGCCCTCTGAAGGCATGGTATGTGTACAAGATGTCCTCCAAGGGGAGGAGCCAGTTCAAGCAGGACATGTCACGCGCCCAGGCCCTCACCCTGGGGTTGTCAAACACCTACCTGGAAGAGTATTCCAACCAGGAGGGCATCACCACGGCTTCTCGGGGCGGAACTCCCCGAGAAGTAGCCGAGCGACGCCTTGGGGCGGACGTCCGGAAGGCTCGGGGAGAGCCCGAGCGCCGTTAGGGAGACGGTGGTACGGCACAAAGTAGAACCCCTGTCCTTGAAGTTGGAGGAGTTAGATGCCCGCCCATATCGTACACATGAAGCACGATTCTGTGCAGGTCCCTGCTGTCCCACCGGTCCTCGGGACCGCGTTCGCCACTGCTGATGTTCACGTCCACGATCTGAACGCGCAGCTTCCCCCATTGATTGCCTCGAAGCGCAACTTCCGGGGCATCGTCAATGGAATCCACGTTCGTCTGACGAATATCGGGGCCGCGACGAAGGTGACGATCCGCGTCTGTGCTGACCCCGATGGGGACTTCGTGTTGGTGCCCGATACCGAGGCGACAATCGTTCCGGGCATCACCACTACCACCGCAGCGTGTGCGGCCTTCAAGGTAGACTTGCCCCTGTTCCAGATCCTCGGGGGTCCGGGCAACGGCAACCTCTACCTGTTCGCCAAGGTGGACGGCGGAACGCCGAACTTTGCACAGTCCTGCATCACTTGGCAGGAGTAGCCAATGCCTATCACTCCTGCATTCGATCCGTCGACAGGCGCATCGGGCGGACCCATTGCCGGTGGTGGCGGCACAGAGCCGACCATCACAAGCAGCCTCGGCAACGTCGCTGACCAGACCGGTGCCTACTTGCCTACTCTGGTCATCAGCGCAGGGGCCACCGTCCTCACGACCGCGTGGAACAACTCCACGGGCGCAGTCACCGTCACGGGCTCGACCGAGACCACGCCGAGTGTGCCTGAACCAGCAGCAGGCAGTGCAACAACGGTGACGCACGTCGCAACCAAAGACGGCCTCACCAAGACACTGGCTTTCGGCGTAGGCAAGGCCGCATCGCTCGCAGACCTCTCCTTCATCGAAGCCGACCTTACCGATGGCTCGTGGACCCTCTACGACCCCGACACCTTGGTGAAGTCGGTGGCGTTCACCGCCGGCTACAACATCATCACATGGAATGCGTTGGCGGTTGGGGCAAACTCCTACAACCCGTCGGTTGCTGCCGGGGGCCATCGTTGGCCTCGTTGGTACAAGGCGCTCACCATCGGGGGCACTGCGGTCGTTGCTGATGACTGGCTTGAGTTCGTCACGCTGATGCAGTGTGACACCTCTGTCGACGACTTCCACCAGCAAGTTGTTGTCGCTGCGGCCAATGATGCAGCCACCACAGTCGTCAATGACATGGCGGGCACTGGCGGTGCTCTCAGCAAGCTGACTGGATCGTCGTGCGCCTACGGCACATGGATGGAAGACTCGTCCACCGTCGAAGCGTCCGGCACTCCAGAGCGTGCGCTTTGCGTCGTGAATCGTGGCGGGCGTGGTGTCGGCTCCGGTGCCTATGGCACCATGGAAGCGACAGCAGACCGGGCGATTGGGTGGAACACTCGCAATGCGGATCGCACCGTCATCGCAGCCGCATCTGATCCAGTCTACCTCATGGTCGGCGCAGGCACCAGGGGCAACAGCGACACCATCGCTGACAATGCGCAAAACTCGTTCAGAATCGGCTACAAAGCCATCACCCATGACATGAGCTTCTGATGCCCATTTTCGCCGACACATCGCAGGCCCAGCGGGCAGAGATTGCTGACCCAGATGGGAACACAGTCGAGTGCATCATCATCCCCGTCGCGGTGCCTGTCTCGGAGGTTGCTGCTGAGCTTGCTGAATACGACGCCACGAGCGGAACCCATCCGCTTGCTGCGCAATCGAAGCCGATTGCCAGGGCGGTGCTTGACGCGCTGAAGGTCACTGTAAGCCCTTGAAGCCAGCCGTGGCGACAATACGAAGACGGGACTGGAGGAATCGGCCTGACCTGATGTCCTTGCCCCAAGCCGCGCTTGTCTTCGACCGTAGGCGTAAAACCTACGGTACGAACTACAATAACACCGGAGGCGGCTACGTTGGCGTGCCTTCCGGCCCGTATGGGAGAAAGCGAAGATGAACCTCGGTGAACTGGTCCCTTTAGTCGCTGGGCCTTTTGGTGCCATCGTAGTCTGTCTGCTTGTTGGCATCGGCATCTACCGTCTTATGGTCTATATGTTCGTGCCCATGCTTCAGCGAAGTATCGACCGGCATTTTGAACAGGTTGATGAACTCAACGCTCGCAACCACGCCGAGCACCAGCGCATCATGGACCGTCTCGATGCCACCATCGATCAGTCGAAGTGTACCTACAGTGAGGCTGCGAGGTAGATGCCGAAACCATCCAAGGGAGAAGTCCTCGTGAAGCACAGAAACCACAACATTCCAGTCGGGCGTATCCTCCGACTGCTTACCAAGACCCTGAGAATGTCCAAGGGCGGTCTGGACCGGGAGGAGCGCCGGGAACTCGGCATTGACCTCCTGCTGATCTCAGCCCATATCCTTGACGGCATCGAACTCGATGACCGACAGAAGGGACTGTTCGATGATGTGCGGACCGGCACGGGGGAGTGATTATCTTGCCATATCCAGATAACGAGCCGGGGCAGTACTTCACGTGGGCCGAGATGACCCGCACGGGCACGGGCCTCAAGAACGTCCCCGATAGCTTTCAGAAGAACAACATCCGGGTGCTCGTACAGACCTGCCTCGACCCTCTCAGGGCGCACTTGGACCGCCCGGTAAGGGTTACGTCAGGCTTTCGTTGCAAGGCCGTGAACGCCCGCATAGGCGGCTCTAAGACCTCTCAGCACATGAGGGGCGAAGCCGCCGACATCAAGGTGGGGGGCTTAGACGCCAAAAACCTGATCGAAGCGATTATCCTTTCGGATGTACCGTTCGATCAGGTCATTGGGTATGACCCGTCGCGTGGGGGCCATGTTCATATCTCAGTAAGGGCGGGAGCCCCTACAAAGAACCGGCGTCAGATTCTTTGGGCTCCGAAGGGCGGCGGATACCGTAGTTATCGGCCAGCTGGTTCATTCTGATTTCGTGCTGTTCGAGGTCGCGCATCATCATCTTCCAAATTGCCGCTGCGGCAATCGGTGTGCAGAGGCAGCCAAAGAGCGTGATGAAGTCGAGCATGGAATCTCTCCGTTGGGTCTTCGATAAGGTCGAAGGGGTCGTTAGGTAGGGGCTTAGTCAAACTATGCTGAAGTCCGAGCCTTAGAAGCTTGTGCATTACAGGTCCAGAAGCTCAAGAAGGTCCATGGTGCGCTCTTCGGAAGCCCGGTCCATAGCTTCCTCAAGGACATCAAGTGCAGCCTGACGGGCATACTTGATAGCCTCGACCGGGCAACCTGCCGGGATGCGAATGTGAATCTGCTTGGGCCCACGGTTGCGAAGGTTTTGGTCCATCCGGATGGCGCGGTATTCCTTGCCGTCCCGGGAGCTGGTAGAAGGGCGACGGTCGATGACCCAGCCGTTATTCTCAAGGCAAGCGATACGAGCCTGAAGGTTGCGGGTCTGGGTGCGAGCTACGAGGTCAGCTGAGTGACACCAGCCTCCCCTAAGCATCTCAAGGATAATCTCGTCGTGGGACTTCTGGGCGTCAGTGTGGTGGTAAGTCACGGGTTCCTCTCCTTTAGTCGAAGAAGCGGCGGCTTCCTCACCTAATAGGGGGCGATATAGGCAACCCATTGAAGGAAATATGTCCTTCGTTGAAAGAAACACGCGACCGGTCTTGCGACGCCAAGCCATAATGGCCCTGACCATGGGCTCATCCTCTGCCATTATCTGACACCGCTTATGCACGGTGGATTGCGAGACGTCTACCTCCATGCTCGCTGATAAGGTGCCCCCGGTGTCCACCCTCGCGCTGAGTATGTCCGGCCAGTGAACACGCTTTAGAGCTTCTCGGTAAGAGCCCCATCCGGGTTTACGGCGTTCGGCTTCCCGGTAAATGGGGGCCAGGTTAGTGATAAACTCCTCACCCATACGCACCCGGTCAGACCAAGTGCTTTGAGGGAGGCCGGCGTGCCCGTAAGCCCAGGGTGCTCTCTTGCCTCTTCCGCCTGCTGAGTATTGCACTTGAACGGCGATACGGTAGGCGGAGGGCAACCAACGAAGAATCCGACGAAACTCCTTGCGGTGTTCGTCGGATGCTGGGGCCGGAGGAATGTACCGGGCTTCTATTCGGGTCTCAATGGCGTCATGTCTCCAGTTATTATGAGGGTCAGCGCACGGCGCGTTTGTCCAAGGGACTTCGGCATCGTTCTCTTCCCAGTACCAAGCCCACTCGGGGTCGTTTCTATCACCTTTCAAAGCTCATTCCTCCTACTACCAGGACCGAAATAGTCTTATGATTGGTTTATTTGCGAAGTTCGGCTATCAGCTCTTCCTTCGTAGGGCCGATCCGCCCCGTAACCACCCCATCGAGGGCTCCAGGGGCCTCCTCAGCCGCTTGCGTCTTCTCTATAGGGCTACTGAGCGCCGCCCCATCCGCAAGGCGCTCAGGACACGACCTGCGGTCGTGACCGGGCTCCCGGCAGTAACCACATCGGCGACCCTGAGCCTTGTACCAAGCATCGTACGCATCCATCTCACGCTGCTTCTTCTCCCGCTCCAGCTTTAGGGCCAAAGCCGCAGCCTCCTCCTGGACCTTCCTTTCGGAAGACCAGGAGGAGAGCCAGGCGTGGTCGGACTTGTCTTCCCACTTGTTTCCCATTGTCATTCTCCGAGGTAGAGGTCAAGGTCGTCATCAACAAGAGCCAGAGCGGCTACCTTGCTCTTCTTGTGGGCGTGCAGGTGGGGGTTGTCAGCAACAAACTCCCGCACGAGGGGGGCAGCCTTACACGGCAAGCGCGCGGACTGGGTAGTCCCAAAGCCGGTAGCGTGGTCAACCTGGAAGTCCAGAGTCGTCATCAGCTTGTCTTCGGCGTACTTGATGAAGGCTTTGACGTGGTAGGTCGGCAAGAACGCGAAGTCCGCACCGGGCTTGCGCTTATCAGGCTTGCAGTTGTTCGGGTCCGTGTCCTTATCCCACTCATGCACCCGCTTGGCAAGACCACGCCCGTTCTCAAGGCCAGAGCGTTTGCGCCCGGTGAGGAAGTTCTTCAAGTCATTGACCAAGCCCTTCATAAACCGGGGGGCGAGCATGTAGACGGTGCGGAAGTGTTTGGTCTCGCCGTCGTTGTCCTTCTCGTATTCCTCGCGAAGCTTCTTGTTGTGCGCGTCCCACTCATCCTGGTCAACGCGGTTGAACACGTAATCGACCATCTGGGTGAGTGTGCCGCTAACCGGGGAGCTTCGCTCAATCTCTTTCGGAGAGACATCGCCCCACATCATGACGTAAGCGGTTCCGGGGGTCGCCTGGATTGCGCACCACTCAAAGGGGGGCAACTCGGGCCGCTCCAGCTCCTCATCACGCTCGTCCTCGGCCTCCTTAGCAACCTTGCGAGCCCACGCCGTCAGCCTTTGTTTCACCGTGGTGTTGAACTTCTTAGGGTCCGTGTAGTCAGCCTCGAAGACGTACACCTTACTGGGCTCAGCCCCGCGCCTTGCCATTGCGGTGACGAGGGAGATCTTCAGACACTTGCGCAGAATCGGGCCGCAAGTCTTACACGCGTAAGACCAGCATGAAGTCTCGGTCTTGATGAGCTTCTGGCCAGTAGCGACGATGGCGCCAAGGCCCCGCTCCTTACAGCGGAGCGGCACGTCGTAGACCGCCATCTTAGCTGCAAGTACAGCCGCCTTGAGGGCTTCCCCGGACCACTCGGCAAGCGGGTCATCTTCCGGGAACAGTTCAACCGCTAAACGGGGCTCCGGTAGAGCCCGCTCCATGTCGAGGAGTGCTTCCTGTAGGGGGCTAAGGGTGTCATCGTCTTGCGGGCCGTCAGCAAG
>ERZ887851.990-NODE-990-length-26099-cov-8.277991_pt1 | contig 26099 bp, 20 predicted proteins | sample MGYA00521100_ERZ887851 | MGnify/ENA primary metagenome ERZ887851 (study PRJEB32303, sample SAMEA104408602) | aquatic metagenome | biome: Brackish water; feature: Pelagic; material: water | place: Baltic Sea | collected 2014-06-06T16:11:00 | depth 11,444 m ... | reverse complement strand
CACAACAGATTGTTTGGGGTAGAATACGATTGTACTTTCTCAGAGTTTCAACTAAGAATCTTTGATCGATGGGGCGAAATGATTTGGGAATCAAAAGACCCTGAAGCGCAATGGGACGGAACCTATCAAAATCGAATGGCGCCAGATGGCGTCTATATTTATCAATTGAAATATAGCAGCACTGGTGTGTTTGATGAAGTGGTGAATGGGCATGTTTCGCTCCTCAGATAAACTCGAAGACAGACATAAAACATAAAAAAAGGCATCCGAATTAACGGATGCCTTTTACTTGAACTAATCGAATCCTTTTATATCTCTAACTTCTTACGAATCCCTTTCGAGATACCGTCTTTGTGCAAGTAGATATTGATTGTTTTCAGGTTGAAATAATTCTCTGAAACATACAAATACCCTTTTGGATAATTTCCTGTTCCCCAAGAGTTTTTCACCAATACGAATTTACGCCCAGTTTGATCTTTGTAGATACCAACGATGTGCATACCGTGATCGTCGGTAGTTGTTTTGTTGTCGTACCCTTTTTGGCGCATTTCTGCAGTTACCTCAACTTCTTTTACGGGTTCCATAAAAGCATTTGAGCTTCTGTCTGCTCCACCATCTGAGAAATTTTTGTTGTCCTTTCCAGTAACGATAATTGTTGATTCATCTACTGGTAAAATTCCCATTCCATCTTTGAAACTGAAGCCTTTTTCGGAAACATCTGCTCCCCAAGCAATGGTGTATCCTGATTTCAATGCATCTTCAACAACCGTCATCATGTCTTTTAACGGAACGTTGTAACTGTCACCCCATGCCCAGTTGTCTGGAATCTCGAGCATGCATCTTTTGTAATCTTCGAAATGACTAAACGAAGTCAAAGAAACATAATCGTCCATGTTCAATCCAAGAGATTTTGCATACGATTTAGGTGTGTATTTCTTTCCTTCATATTCAAACTCCGCTGGGTCTGCACCCATGTATCCGTCAAGAACAGCATTAATACCCAATTTCCAAGTTGAGGAAACGCTTGCTCCACGGGCTTCATTTTGTTTTAAAACACCGGACATAATACCATCCAATACATTGAACATTTCGCTATGATTGTAGGTTTCTTCGCCGTTCACCAAACCAGTATAAACCGATTGAGGAACGATTCCATATTTGCGAATTACATAAGGAATGTCATGAAAAGCACCCCCTTGAGAAAAGTTGATTTTTCCATCCATGCGCAAATATTTTTCTGCTTTGCTCTCGTATGCTTTTCGGGCAACGTACATTTCAGAAAGAATAGCCGGATTTTTGTTTCCCATACGGATCAATTCTGATTCGAAAAACGAGAGAGCAGAGAAACTCCAGCAGGTTCCAGTTCGGCCTTGACTCTCAACTGGAGTTGTTTCTAAACTCGAAATCTTCGTGAATTTGTATTTGCTGCCTTCTGCGTTCGTGGAAGGTTCTGTATAACCGAATTGAGCAGAAAGCCCGGTGGTGATAAAAAGGGCAAGCCCTAAAATAAGGTTTTTAGTCATAATCTTTTTTTGTATAAACAGTTTGAATCAAATGACGTACCCTTTTGTCAATTGAGGCATAAAAATAAGAAAATGAAAATTGATGTGGAAATAATATCGTTAGTGGAAATAAAATATCCTTTCCTTATTTCGTGTTATTTTCAACCTAAAAGCATTATTCAGGTCCTACTATCATGTTTTATTTGAATCAAATTATTCGATTCTTAAATCGGTCTTAGAAGAGGCGCTTTTGTAAGTGAACTAAAATGGATAGATTTTGGAGCAAGTTACGCAGTGTAACGAAGTAAATCACCGACAAAAGCCCATTTTTAGTCCCGATACTTATCGGAATCAAAATAAAGCTCCCAGAAGGACAAAAGAATTATATTTAAATTTCAATAAAAGTTTAAAAGAGTGATCTAACCGGTCGAAACATAAAAAACTAAATTAATCTAATTTCCAGCCTTTGTATCCTGCGGCTTGTACTTTTCGAGACATTTTATCGAACTCGGCTTCAGACTCCGCGCCACCCGCACTTACGCGGTACAATCCGTTTTTCTTGTCTAGAATAACCCCTTGCAACCCTCTTTCACCAAGTGTTTTTACCATCCTTTCGGCATTTGCTTTGTCAGAAAAACAACCCGTGATGTAATGAATTTGCTTCGCAACAGCTTTCGGCTGCTCTAGTTTTTGAATTGGTGCAACAGGTTTTACAACTTCTTTCTCCACTATTGGTTCAGGTGTCGCTTTAACCTCTATAATTGTTTCCTTCTCTACCTTTTCAGCGGCCAAAGGAATCATTTTTCCATCCAAATTAAAAAAGGCTACTTCGCCTTCGGGTAGTTTAGCCAACTGATCCTTCAATGAAGCTTTTTGCTCGTATTCCGTTGCTGAAAATGAAAAACTGTTTTGCTGATACGCCCCTGCGCCAGATTCATAAGTAGGATTAAAATCTTTAAACGAAATCATCCCTGATTTAAGAACAGTAGTTTCTAAGGGTATCCAATAGGTATAAAATGCAATCGGTAAAAGTACAGCCGCAGCAATATATTTCCATGCTTTTCTTTTATCAGCCGGAGGCGTAAGAGCAACAACTTTCGTCGGTTCTTTCTTTTTCTCCTCCGTTTCAACAGCGGGTATAATCGGAACAATGGGTGTTTCTTTTCTTTCAACAGGAGCAATCACTGATGATTCCGTCATTTTTACATCTTCTTCAGATATAAAATGAACTTTATTTAAGCCATACGACTGCAACAATAAATTGAAGAATCGATCTTGTTCAAAACTGATGTTTCGCTCAGCATCTAAAAATAAGTGCCCGATTTTGTCTATGCTAACTCGCTTCCCTTCCTTTAATTGCGCATGCCATTCGTCCACTTTCGTCTTCAAAAAGTTTTCGGAAGAGGCATATTCTATCTTGTATTCAGAAGAAATATGGGAAATAAGCAATCCATCGTTGTTGACGAGTTGCTTGTTGAAGAGCACCGACTTTCTCGGAGGCGTAATCACCCCTGAATCCATATCGATTAAAGCACCACTTGATTGCGCGACAAATCCACCAAAAGCGGGGACAATCACACAGTTGTGACGCAACAATAAATTAACGATAGCTTCTTCCAACATAGGCATATAAACAAAGATAGAACATTTCGTTCTACATTACAAATACGCAAATACGTTTTGTTTGTTACAAATATCGGAGTACTTTTTCTAGATCGTTGGGAACGTCGATGTTGGGTGTTTCGATTTTCGTTTCCACTATACGAATGGAAAACCCATGATATAACCAGCGCAATTGTTCCAAAGATTCAATTTGTTCCAGTTTCGTTTTTTCGAGTTTAACCAATTGTTGTAGCACATCGGAACGAAAGGCGTAGAGCCCAATGTGCCGAAGAAAAGGGAATTCCTTTCGCGCTGCTTCTGACCCGTTTACTTCGTTCGGAATGGCACTTCGCGAAAAATAAAACGCATCATTATTGTGGTTTTTTACCAATTTTATTCGGTTGGGATTTTGTTTGTCTTCTTCTGTAACCCCTGCTATTCCTAAGGTTGCAATTTGCACTTTAGGATCCTCAAATGCACTGAGAAGTTGATCAATTTGTTCGGCAGAAACTAAGGGTTCGTCTCCTTGAATATTCAATATGATGTCATAACCTGTATTTCGAGAAAGTACTTCCCCACATCTGTCTGTCCCGCTCGGATGATTTTTATCCGTCATTTCTACCTGTCCCCCGAATGATTTTACCGTGTCGACAATGCGTTGATCATCGGTTGCGACAATCACTTGTGACAACAATTTACTCTTGCTTGCCCCTTCATAAACACGCTGAATCATGGTTTTGCCTTTTAAATCAATAAGTGGCTTGCCAGGAAAGCGAGAAGATTCGAATCGAGCAGGAATAACCCCTAAAACTTTGTTTTCCATATAGTTAACGGTAAAAATAAATTTATTCGAAAAGCGGAAATAAACCACAAATCTTTGTAAATTTAAGTAACTAAATCGAAAAATATTGAATACTTCCCTTTTACAACGGCAAATAGCTGTGAGTTTATTGCAAGGAATTGGCCCCATTCGAGCGCGACAATTGCTATCAAAACTTCCCGATTTGGACAGCCTTTTTTCCTACACTTTAAAAGAGTTAGAAAAGACGACGGGTGTTTCTAAAAAGCTTCTTCAGAATATGAGAAGAGAAATAGCCATGGGAAAAGCAGCGAATGAAATTGCTTTCATTGAAAAAAACAATATTTCCACCTATTTCTTGACGGACAAAGATTACCCAAGGAGGCTCAAACAATGCGAAGACGCTCCGTTGATTCTGTATGGAAAAGGAAACATGGATTTGAACCCTGTGAAAACAGTTGCGATAGTTGGCACGAGAAAAGCAACTCCCTACGGCGTTAGTGTCTGCGAAGAATTGATTAAAAGCTTTGTTGGTCAAGACATACTCGTTGTAAGCGGAATGGCTTATGGAATAGATATCTGCGTGCATCAACTTTGCGTGAAACACAAGATTCCGACAATTGGGGTTTTAGGCCATGGTCTGGACCGACTGTATCCTCAGAGTCATTTAAAAACGGCTCAGAGAATGCTCGATACCGGTGGATTGCTAACCGAATTTTTACCGGGGACCTTGCCTGATCGTGTCAATTTTCCGATGCGAAACAGAATAGTAGCGGGCATGTGCGACACGACCATCGTAGTAGAAAGCAAAAACAAAGGTGGTTCGCTGATCACAGCTGAATTAGCGAACGATTACAGCAGAGATGTCTTTGCGGTTCCTGGCAACATAGGTCAACAGTTTTCGGAAGGCTGTAATCAACTTATATCTCAGAGTAAAGCACATTTGTTACTGAGCCCTGAACATTTCCTTAAATGGATGGATTGGACGCAAAAAAAGGGAGCTAAAGCGCCACAACGGCAACTTTTCTTGGATTTAAATCCAGATGAGCAAAAGATGATGGACTTGTTGCAAAATGAAGGCGAACAACATATGGATGCGCTGGCACAGAAATCGAATAAAGCCATTTCACAAACAAGTGTTTTATTGTTTCAAATGGAGATGAACGGTTTGGTGAAAGCCTTACCTGGAAATAAGTATGCTGTATTAAACTAAAAAAGGGACACCAACGGCATCCCTTTTTCTATAATCTTATTGAATATTACATTCTAACTCCAGTAGATCGGAATCTTCTGTTGTCGACTACTTTCGCTTTTTCAATCAATGCTGATTTCGCTAAGTTTCCTGCGGTTGACTTCATGCTCGTTTCCAAGCTAGCTTTCACGTCTTTGTAATTGTTTGTCGCTGGAGCTTTTGTGATTTTATCTACTCGAACCACGAAAACTCCACTTTGACCTATAACCGGCTCGGTTTTTTGCCCTTTTTTCAATGCAGAGAAAACAGCTCCAACCACTTCTGGTTCAAGTCTCGCTTCACCCACTTCTGTTTTTGCAAAGGCAACTTCAGCAGTCAAAACTTCCAATTTATTCTTTTTCGCCATTGAAGAAAGTGAACCATCCTTCATTGAGTTAATGAACCGTTTGGCTTTCTTTTCTTGAATCACTTTCGATTTAATCGTTTCTTCGATATCTTCAAACGTTGGCACACCCGCTTCTTTCACTTTAGAAACACAAGCAATGATGTAGCGGTCTTTATCTTTAATCGGAGACCCACACAGTTTGCCCACTTCAACATCTTCATCAAACGCTAATTTGATCAATTTGTCTTCAACGAATGCATTTGTGAATCCGTAAAAAACAATTTTGTCTTCGTTCAAAGTGATAGATCTAACGACATATCCCAATTTAGCAGCTAAAGTATCAAAAGCTTCTACTTTCGCTTTCCCATCTTTCTTCCCGCTCATGCGAGAATCCAACTTATACAGCAAGTCATTCACTTTGTCGCCTGTTTCAGCTAAAGTTCCGGATTTTGGTTTCAATGTTTTTTGAACAACAGCTAAAACTGGATAATTCTGTGGTTTTTTCGCTACTACTTCGATGATGTGCCATCCAAATTGAGTTTGCACTTTTCCAATAGTTCCCACTGGATTTTCATTGGCGAAATTTCCAAATTCAGGCACCATTGTAAAGTCCATAAAGTCTTCAAAAAGTCCACCTGTTGCCACTGAGCCTTCATCTTCCGAAAATTTCTTAACATTTTCATCAAAATTAGACTTGTTCAAAATGCCTACTAAACTATCGGCTTTCTTTTTCATTTTCGCCACCATTGCGGCATCTTCTCTCGATGCCTTTAATAATATGTGACGAACCGTTAATAGGTACTTATTGAAATCAATAACTTTTGCCATGCGCATTGTTCCTTTGTCTTCATAAGGCCCAACGATTTGTCCGATAGATGCTCTTTGAAATACAGAATCCATTTGCACTGGGTACGTTAATCCTTGCTGTGCTTTAGGATTTCCTTCTGGCATAAAGGTCATCATATGTCCCCCAATGTATTGTTTTACCTCAGAATTACGCATAACGAAAGTAGAGTCATCATTTGTTGCAGCGAAATCTGATTTTAATTTCGTCATTTCTTTCTGAAATTCTGCGATATCTTCTTTCGAAGGCTCAATTGCGATATCAAAATACTTGATGTCACGGCTAGCCGATTTATTCTCGTAAATTTTATCGTTTTTGTGCTCCTCGTAATATGCTTTCATTTCAGCGTCGCTTACTTTGATTGCTTCGTCTTTGATATCAGTAAATCGTCTTACGGCATACGATATAGACTTCACTTCGTTTTGAGCAATGTATTCGTCTTCAGCTTCCACCTTCGTTGCATAAACACCTTGATTCAACAAAGTGAAATACTTTTCTTGTCTTCTTCTTTCAATGTAATACTTCTTGCTGTCATCCCAAGCCTTTTGATCTTTTGGATCTTCAGAAGATTCCATTTGCTCTATACGTTGTTGTAATAAACGCGAGTTAAATAGTCCAGTTGCTGAATCTTTAAAATTCTCCAAGAACTCTTGAAGTACAGGAAATCCATCACGCCCGTATAAATAAGAATCAAACTCATCTTCACCAACTTGAATACCAAGGGCCTCCATCTCTTTTTCCAAGATAGTCGATTCTACAACGTAGTTCCACGCTTTATCTCTTGACGCTTGTCGGTCTTTATCGGTGTACGGTTTCTGTGATTGATACGCTTGTTGCTCATCGCTGTTCACAAAATTGTCCTGTGCCTCGTTCAGTTTTTTATCGTCAATTACTTCACCAGCTATAGTTCCATAACCAATTTGGTCTTCGCTACCGCCTCCACCTTTATTCCAGTCTGTAAAAATAAAAGCTAACAAAGCCAATCCTATAATTACTACTAATAGAACTGATTTTTCACGAATTTTTCCAATTATTGCCATTTGTCTATAAAATTTAAGGGTGCGAATATAAATAGATGAATTGATTATTAAAAATTTAGATTGCATTAATAACAAGGTATTTAGCTTTATTTATTGCTTTCATCGAAGAATCGCCTGTTTTCTTCTTCTTTTCCACGTTGAACAGTGTATAAATTGGCCCGCCAAACACTATATACCATCTCTATTTATTCGATTTTTGTAGAAACATTCAATTATGACACGTTTTCTGTCCATTTTACTTGGATTAACACTTATCGCTTCGTGCGTACCAGCCAAAAAATACAAAGACCTCGTTGAGAAAGAAAAACTCTGCTCAGAGGAATTGGAAAGTTACAAAACTTCCTCTTTGAATTATGAAGGCAAAGCAACGGATTACATGAAACGATACGAGGTGCTGACCAAAGAGGTAGAAATATTGAAAGCTGATACTGCCAGAATGGGACAAGATTTTCGCATGTTCCAAGCGCAATGCAAAAAAATCAACCTAGAGAACAAAGCTTTGGAGGCACAGTTTGCCAATTACCGAAAAACAGGTGAATTGACGACTGCCGGATTACAAAAAGATCTAGAGTCTAAAAATTTGGAGTTGCAGAGAAAACAAGACGTTCTTAATTCTTTAGAGAAAGATTTGTCAGCAAAAGAACGCTTGTTGGCGGAACGAGAGGCACGTGTGAATGAATTGGAAGAAGCAATCAAACGAAAAGATGAAGCGCAATTACAATTGAAAGATAGAGTTGCGAAAGCCTTAGTGGGTTTCGAAAAGAAAGGTTTGTCAGTGGTTCAAAAAAACGGGAGAATATACGTGAGCATGGAGGCGAAGCTTTTGTTCAAATCGGGAAGTACCTTTGTTGAAAAAGAAGGACAAGAGGCAATTGTTGAATTAGCCAAAGTACTTCAAGACGAAAAAGATCTTGAAATTATTGTGGAAGGTCACACGGATTCTGATGCCTTGAAAAGCGCTTCTCATCCAAAGAACAATTGGGAGTTATCTGTTCTTAGAGCAACATCGGTAGTCGATATTATGCTGAACAACTCCAACATGGACCCAAAGAAACTAATGCCGGCCGGCCGATCTGAATTTTTACCCGTTGACCCAAATGACAACGCTAAAAACAGAAGAATTGAGATTATCATTTCTCCAAACTTGAACGAATTATTCGATATTATTTCAAAATAATACGAAGCCCGAGTATCTCTACAAATCATCATCTAGAACAAAACACCTTGTTTCATTAATACTGAAGCAGGGTTTTTTGTTTGGTTCATCGACCAATTTGTTATTTTTGTTTTATGTCGTCCGTCCCCGAAAAATTGCAGCTGCAACTTCAAACTTTACCCAATAAGCCGGGCGTTTATCAATATTTCGACAAAAACGAGACTATAATCTATGTTGGCAAGGCTAAAAACATCAAAAACAGAGTTAAATCTTACTTTGTAAAAAATCATGATTGCGCGAAAACGAGAATTCTTGTTCGTCAAATAGCACGATTGGAATATATCGTTGTGGACACCGAATTGGATGCGTTGTTGTTGGAGAATAACTTGATAAAAAAGTATTTGCCTAAATACAATATTCAACTCAAAGACGACAAAACCTATCCGTGGGTTTGTATTAAAAAGGAATCCTTTCCGCGGGTTTTTCCGACGCGAAGAATGGTAAAAGATGGCTCGAAATACTTGGGCCCCTATCCAAATGTGAAGGCCATGCACACCTTATTGGACGTAATAAAAGACCTTTATCCTTTGCGAAATTGCAATTTGGATTTGAGCGAAAAAAAAATCAAAGAAGGGAAATACAAGGTTTGCCTAGAATATCATATTGGCAACTGCAAAGGACCATGCATAGGCGAAGAACCGAAAGAAACCTACGACGATTATATTGCTCAGATTGAACATATATTGAACGGAAATTTATCCTCAGTCATCAAATTATTAAAATCTCAGATGCAGGCGCACGCAGAAAAATTTGAGTACGAAGAAGCGCAAGTTTTTAAATCGAAATTGGATTATCTAGACAACTATCAGCGAAAATCGGCTGTTGTTTCACAAACCGTTTCACAATGCGATGTAATAACTGTACTGCAAGATGAAAAGTCGGCATTCGTTAATTATTTGGTCGTGAAAAACGGTGCCATTATTCATGGATATACGATTGAAGTGAAGAAAAAACTGGACGAAGAATTGGCCGACATCATTGGGTTTGTGTTGCCCGAAATGCGCGAAAAATTCAATAGTTTATCCACGGATGTTTTGCTTCAAGAAGAAATTAATCTACAATTCGAAGGATTAAAATTTCAAGTTCCACAACGCGGCGATCGCAAAACTTTGGTGGATTTATCCTTGCGCAACACCACTTTTTATCGTTTGGAAAAACTGAAACAAGAAAAGATAGTTTCACCAGAAAAACACACCGACCGCATTCTTTCTCAAATTCAAAAAGATTTTCGTGTTCCAGAATTACCCGTTCACATCGAATGTTTCGACAACAGTAATATTCAAGGAACAAATCCTGTATCGGCCTGCGTAGTTTTCAGAAATGCCAAACCGAGTAAAAAAGACTACCGCCATTTCAATATTAAAACGGTGGAAGGACCGGATGATTTTGCCAGCATGTACGAAGCGGTTTATCGTCGGTACAAAAGATTGTTAGATGAAAAACAGCCTTTACCACAACTGATTGTTATTGATGGAGGGAAGGGACAACTGAGTTCTTCAATGAAAGCTTTGGACGATTTGGGCATCCGCGGAAAAATTGTGATAGTCGGTATTGCCAAACGTTTGGAAGAAATCTTCTTCCCAGGCGATCAGTATCCCATTTACATTGATAAACGTTCCGAAAGCTTAAAGGTGATCCAATTTATGCGAAATGAGGCTCACCGATTTGGCATTACGCATCACAGAAATCGTCGATCGAAAGCAGCTCTTAGCTCCGAAATTCTCGAGATTCCAGGGATTGGTCCAAAAACACAAGAAATATTAATCAAGCATTTTAAATCTGTCCAAGGAATTAGGGTAGCCAAGAAAAAAGAGCTGATAGAACAAGTAGGTGAGGCAAAGGCTTATATTTTGTTCACCTATTTTAAGTCTTGACTTTTCACCATTTCCCTTTTGATAATTCCATGTTACCCCCCTTGAAATCATAGTTATATAGGTCTACTTTTGTATTATGCGTGTCATTGCAGCCATACTTATGCTACTTGTCGGAAGTGTATTCTTAGGAATGTCGCCGCCGAAAACCATTACGGTTGTCATCGATGCGGGCCATGGCGGGAAGGATCCAGGGCATTTAAGCCATAGTTCAAGCCACAAAACAGAAAAAGAAATCAACCTGAAAATCGCCAATCTCGTCGGCGAATACGTTGAGAAATACTTGTATAATGTCAAAGTCGTTTATACGCGAACGGACGATTCTTTTCTTTCGCTCGATGAAAGAGTAGCCTTGGCCAATGGCAAAAAAGCAGATTATTTCATTAGCGTTCATTGCAATGGAAATCCACAAACTGATGTATACGGCACAGAAAGTCACGTGCATGATTTCTCGGCAAAAAAGTCCTATAATTTCGCCAAAGACATAGAAAGTCAGTTTTCAAAAAGGGCGGGACGAAATTCACGTGGTGTGAAAAACAATGAAGATAGAGCACATTCCATCCAAGTCTTGAAATTCACAGAAATGACGAGTGTTTTAGTCGAATGTGGTTTTTTAACCAATACCTCAGAAGCCAATTATTTAAACTCCAGCCATGGACAAGAAATCTTAGCATCTGCTATTTTTAGAGCCTTTCGTGACGCAGCTCAGCGCGATTATCCAGATATGAATGTAAAGAACAAACCAAAAGAAGCGGAAGAAACGAAAGAATACACCATACAACTCATGTCTTCAAAAACATGGATAGATACGGATAGTCCGGATTTCAAACGGCTTAACATGAAAGTGACTCGAGTGGAATTGAACACCACCAATGCCTATAAATACATCTACTACGCTGGCACTTTTACAGCCCTTACCGAAGCAAAAACCGTACTCGAAAAAGTCAAGAATAAAGGCTACAGAGATGCGCTAGTTGTTCCCAAAAAAGACTAAAAACCAAGCCTTTCCCCTTCCTGTTGATATCTTAATTAGTTAAAATTGAATTTTCGATTATCTTTGCGTGAGCAAGAAAAAAATACTCTTTTTATCTCTTAATAATAACAACTAATGGGAACCGAAAAATCAAGATATTCGGATCAAGAATTACAAGAATTCAAAGAATTGATCCAAAGAAAATTACAAGAAGCACAAGAAGATTATGTCTTGTTGCGTGGTTCTCTTTCGAACAGTGACAATCACGGAACTGACGATACAGGTCGATCATTCAACATGATGGAAGATGGTTCAGAAACACTTTCTCGTGAGGAAGTTGCTCAGCTAGCTAGTCGTCAAGAAAAATTCATTCAAAGTCTTCAAAGTGCTTTGGTTCGAATTGAAAATAAAACATATGGAGTTTGTCGAGTAACCGGAAAATTAATCCGTAAAGAGCGTTTGATGCTGGTTCCTCACGCAACTTTGAGCATTGAAGCAAAAAATGCACAAGACAGCTAATTTTACTAAAAAGTCTCTTTTAATTTCGGCCATTTTGATTGCAATCATTTTGATTGCCGATCAATGGATAAAGGTATATATAAAGTCTACTTTTTCGCCCAATGAAATACGTCCTCTGCTTGGTGATTGGTTGGTTTTACAATACATCGAAAATCAAGGAATGGCCTTCGGGGCGACCTTTAGTTCCTCTCAATGGGGAAAACTTTCACTCAGTATTTTTAGAATTCTTGCCATTGTTGGTATTGCTTGGTATATGATTTCTCAAGCTCGAAAAGGCGCTCGTCTAGAATTCGTTATTGCCTTAAGTTTGATCTTTGCTGGAGCAACTGGTAACCTGATTGACAGTATGTTCTACGATTTTATTTTTCCCTATGATCCTTGTTTCATGTTTAATCATGCTGAAGGCTCTGGAAATATTGTTAATTGCGACATTTTTGGAGATATACCAGTGAAACATCGTGGATTCCTATTTGGTAACGTGGTCGATATGTTCCGTTTTCAAGCCATTTGGCCACAATGGGTTCCTTATTTTGGCGGAAAGGATGTTTTTCCGGCAATCTGGAATTTGGCAGATGGGTCAATAACACTTGGTGTATTTATGGTATTCCTTCGCCAACGCACCTATTTTCCAAAGAAATCTTTGGATGGTATTGAAGGTGGAAATGACACTGTAGATGAGTTTTCTGTGGTTGAGCCGGATGATTTAACAACAGGAAACACAAAGAATCAGCCAGAGGACAAGGAGATATAATTGAATTTGTTCCTCCACAAGCTGAGGCCTCGGTTGTTTTCTAGTCTTCTTTTCCTTTTAATCGATCTTTCACAAATTCAATTTTCGTTTTGTGATGTGGTGCTGGTTTTCCATCAGGACCCAAGTTCACCATGATAATGCTATCGATAGTAATTATCGTTTTTCTAGTCATCATATTTCTAGCTTCGCAACGCAAAGTCAAGGAGGAATTGCCAAATTTTACAGCTTCCATGCCTATTTCTATAATATCTCCTTGAACTGCCTTGTCCTGAAAATTAATGTCGGAAATATATTTTGTGACTATTTTTTTGTTGTCAAATTGAGCGATTGCATACAATGCCGCTTCTTCGTCTATCCATTGTAATAAACGTCCCCCGAATAGAGTTTGGTTAGGGTTTAAGTCTTCGGGTTTAACCCATTTTCTGGTGTGAAATCGCATAGTTTTGGTGTTTTGATAAAGGTAATTGTTTTTTTGCCCTTCGACAAGTTCAGGGCTCGGTTTGGCGCCGCTTGCCTTCAACAGGCTCAGTCGGCGCTATAAGTTAGATTAAGCTTCGGCTCCACTCAGCCTATTCTCCGATTATTTCCTTCACTCTACCAACTATTCCAGAATCCAATTGCACCTTGATGCCATGTAGATGGTTTGGGGAACTGGTTAGAATTCTCTTTACGAAGCCATGGGTTAGTTCTCCTGTGCGTTGGTGGTGTTTCTGCGCTACTTCCACCTCAAGACCGATTGAGATGTTTTTACGTTGAGTGTTTGGGTTCATCTATTTTTATTGACGTTTATTTAAAGTAGAATTATCAGAGCAATGCAAAATCCTAATCCACCTCTAATATGAACAGAGCCATTGCTGCTAAAACTTTATGCCATATTATTGGTTTCGAATTGTTCGTTTGTTCATCTGTCTCAAGTTTTTCTATTAATAAAAATGAGTTTAAAGAATTATTCCCTATTCGATTAAAGTATTTTAAATTAAAAACCCTCTATCTGGGCATAGCCGAAACAAAGGGTTTTTAATTTATCTCCGAGAAGCTTGAAATGGCACTTAAAAGCACCTCTCTTCAATATATATTAAGCGAGAAGTCTAACTTCCGCACGCTTCGCAATCATCTGGATTGTCAATAGAACAAGCAATAGCTTCTGCTGCTTCTTTCTCTGAAACCACTTTTGGAGTAGATTGAACCATCATTTTGTCAACCGTAAACTTGATAGCGTCTGTTGCCGCTTTCGTTCTTAGGTAATACATTCCCGTTTTCAATCCTTTTTCCCATGCGTAGAAGTGCATTGATGTCAATTTACCGAAGTTGGCGTTTTCCATAAATACATTCAACGATTGTGATTGGCAAATAAATGCTCCACGATCTGCGGCTTGATCCATGATTGCTTTTCCAGAAATTTCCCAAGCTGTTTTGTACAAATCTTTCAATTCTTGAGGAATCACATTGATGTTTTGAACAGAACCGTTTGTCGACATTAAAGTCTGACGCATTTCTTTTGTCCACAATCCTTCTTTTACTAGGTCTTTCAAAAGGTGTTTGTTCACCACGATGAATTCTCCAGAAAGTACTCGACGCGTATAAACGTTTGAAGTATATGGTTCGAAACATTCATTGTTTCCAAGGATTTGTGCTGTAGATGCAGTTGGCATTGGCGCTAATAACAAAGAGTTACGCACTCCGTATTTCTTCACCTCAGCTTTCAACACATCCCATTCCCAGCGCGGAGATGGTGTTACACCCCACATATCGAATTGCATAATTCCTTTTGAAACTGGCGATCCTTTGTACGACTCATATGGTCCGTCTTTCTTCGCTAAATCTTTTGAAGCAGTCATTGCCGCATAGTACAAGGTTTCAAAAATCTCAGCATTCAATGTTTTTGCTCCTTCTGATTCGAAAGGCAAACGCATCATCATGAAGGCATCAGCTAAACCTTGAACACCAATTCCAATTGGACGGTGACGCAAGTTTGAGTTACGTGCTTCTTCAATTGGGTAGAAGTTTTCATCTATGATTTTGTTCAAGTTCAATGCCACTTGATACGTTACTTCGAACAATTTGTCGTGATCAAAAGTTCCTTCTTCTGTTACATATTTCGGCAAGGCGATAGAAGCCAAGTTACAAACTGCAACCTCATCTGGAGCCGTATATTCAATAATTTCAGTACACAAATTAGAAGACTTGATGGTCCCCAAGTTTTGTTGATTTGATTTTGCATTCGCAGCATCTTTGTACAACATGTATGGCGTACCTGTTTCGATTTGCGATTCCAAAATTTTGAACCATAAATCTTGTGCTTTTATCGTTTTACGCCCTTTTCCTGCTTTCTCGTATTTCGTGTATAATTTTTCGAATTCAGCACTGTGCGTATCTGACAATCCTGGACATTCGTGTGGACACATCAAAGTCCAATCGCCGTTTTCTTTCACACGTTTCATGAACAAATCTGGAATCCAAAGAGCATAGAACAAATCACGAGCACGTGATTCTTCTTTTCCGTGGTTCTTTTTCAAATCCAAGAAATCGAATACATCCGCATGCCAAGGCTCCAAGTAAATTGCGAAAGAACCTTTTCTTTTTCCTCCACCTTGATCTACGTAGCGAGCGGTGTCATTGAATACACGCAACATTGGCACAATCCCGTTTGATGCTCCGTTAGTTCCTTTGATATAAGATCCTGTAGCGCGGATGTCATGGATAGATAATCCAATTCCTCCTGCAGATTGTGAAATCTGAGCACATGATTTTAAAGTATCGTAAATTCCAGAAATACTATCTTCTTTCATGGTCAACAAGAAGCAAGACGACATTTGAGGTTTTGGTGTTCCTGAATTAAACAAAGTTGGAGTAGCATGTGTGAACCAGCCTTCCGACATCAAGTTGTATGTTTTGATAGCCGCTTGAATATCTGTTTTGTGAATTCCCAACGATACACGCATCAACATGTGCTGAGGACGCTCAACAATGTTTCCGTTGATTTTCAAAAGGTACGAACGCGTCAATGTTTTGAATCCGAAATAATCGTAACGGAAATCGCGATCGTAAATAATGCTTGAATCTAAAAGATCTTTGTTCTTCTGGATGATTTTGTAAACTTCATCCGAAATCAAAGCAGCATTTTGGTTCGTTTTCGGGTCGATGTAGTTGTACATGTCCTCGATCGTTTCCGAAAAAGTCTTCTTCGTATCCTTGTGCAAATTCGAAACTGCGATACGTGAAGCTAACAAAGCATAATCTGGATGATCCATCGTTTTTGCAGCTGCTACCTCGGCTGCAAGATTATCCAATTGGTTTGTTGTTACTCCGTCAAAGATTCCTTCAATCACCTTCATTGCAACTGCTTCTGGTGAAACTAGTGGATCTAGACCGTAACACATTTTGACGATTCGGGCTGTTACTTTATCAAATTTCACAGATTCTTTCCGTCCATCTCGTTTTACTACATGCATAATTATTATTGGGTTTTTTGGCGTCCATCTATCAACAGACAAGTTCTATATATTGGAGTTTAAATAAGGATCCTTTTAAAAATCTTCGTCTAGGGTAAATGTTTGCGAAGAATCTCCAAGCACACCTGCTTTTTGGTATTCCCCAACTCTCTTTTCAAAGAAATTTGTTTTTCCTTGAATAGAGATCATATCCATGAAGTCGAATGGATTCACTGCATCGTATTCTTTCTTGCAACCTAATTCCATCAACAAGCGATCGGCAACGAACTCGATGTATTGTGACATGGAGTCGCTGTTCATCCCAATTAATCTTACAGGAATTGCGTCTGTAACAAACTCTTTCTCAATTTCTACTGCATCCAAAATGATGGTGCGGATTTCTTCTTCCGTCATTTTGTTTTGGACGTGCTCGTTGTATAATAAACATGCAAAATCGCAATGCAATCCTTCATCACGAGAAATCAACTCGTTTGAGAAAGAAAGTCCTGGCATCAACCCTCTTTTCTTCAACCAGAAAATAGCACAGAAAGATCCTGAAAAGAAAATTCCCTCCACCGCTGCAAAAGCAACAAGGCGTTCAGCGAAATTCCCTTCATCGATCCAACGAAGTGCCCAATCTGCTTTTTTCTTCACGCAATCCAAAGTTTCGATGGCGTTGAACAAATGGTTTTTCTCTTTGGTATCCTTGATATACGTATCAATCAAAAGCGAATACGTTTCAGAGTGCACATTCTCCATTGCGATTTGGAAACCGTAGAAGAATTTTGCTTCTGTATATTGTACTTCACTTAAAAAGTTTTCGGCCAAGTTTTCATTTACAATACCATCAGATGCTGCAAAGAATGCAAGCACATGCTTAATGAAATGTTTTTCATCGTCGTTCAATTTGCTCTCCCAATCTACTAAATCCGAGGCCAAATCGATTTCTTCTGCCGTCCAAAAACTTGCTTCTGCTCGTTTATAAAATGCCCAAATGTCATCATGTTGGATAGGAAATAGAACGAAACGGTTGTTGTTTGCCTCTAAAATTGGTTCTTGTACTTGTGCCATTTGTTTTTACTTTTTTTGTTCTAATCGGAACGGATTTTATAGTTTCTTTACTCGAAATTTATATTCTCAAATCGATTTTCATCGATAAAACTTGCTTCAAACAGAGCGACAACATCGTGTTTCGGACTGAGTTACAAAAATTGTCATTTTTCTTCTTTTTCACAAGGCTAAGCTTTCCACAATACTCCAACTTTATAAACATCGATGGGCTCTAGCCCACTGTTTCCTCAACCTTAACTTTGTATTAACAGAGTCGCTAAAATTATCCACAATCATCTTTTTACGAATGTCAATAAATATTTATTCCGCCGTAATTGCTTCTGTACGTATAGGGTTACCTCTCAGTTATAAAATTAATCTCTTCTTTGAGTGTTGTCAAGCCAGAAATTTTGATATTTTAAACAACGAATTGTCGAAAGTTTTTTTATAAACTACTTCAACGCAAGTGATATGGGAGCTAAGGTAAAATCTAAACATTTTTTAAATAAAAACATTGAGAGTTTGGCGCATTTATTGTTCCCGAAAAAGTGTTTGATCTGTGCCACAGAATTAAATATAAATGAAAACCAAATTTGTCAAAACTGCGATTCTGAGTTGCCGCAAATGTATCTGGCTGAGGGTGAAAGCACTAACCCTGTCCACAAGGTTTTTTGGGGAAGAGTTCAAATAGAAAATGCACATGCTTGGCTTTTATATAACAAAGAGCTTTCTACAAAAGAGATTCTTCATGCGATAAAATACAAAGATAAACCTCAGCTGGCCAGAGCTATGGGCGAAAAACTGGGACAATCCATTTCGGAGTTTGAATGGATCAATACGATAGATGCGCTCATTCCCGTTCCCATTCATCCCAAAAAGAAATTTATTAGAGGGTACAATCAAAGTGAAGAAATTGCCAAAGGGATGAAAGGCATATTGAAAATTCCGATAGACAATTATTTTTTAAAACGAAACCTACATACGGATAGCCAAACGAAAAAAGATCGTTTCGGTCGTTGGGATAATATAGAAGGTGCTTTTCGGAGCGAGAAAAACAAAAACGCTTACCAACATATAGCCATTGTAGATGATGTAATTACCACCGGCGCCACAATGGAACGAATAATTCATCAAATCCAAGAAAAAAATCCCGACCTTCGCATCAGCGTAATTTCACTCGCTTTTGCTCAATAAATGAAACATTTTTTAATCGTTGGTGGTGGTGTGGCCGGTTATTCCTTGACCATAGCTTTGCTTAATAAAAACACGAAAGTGACCGTTCTCGATAGTGATGAAAATCATGGTTCGGCAGTTGCAGCAGGTCAAATTAACCCGATAGTTTTCCGACGGATGAATAAAAGTTGGCGAGCTGATGAATACATGCCAGTTGCTCGAAACCTATATGAAGAACTGGAAAGTTTTTCTGAAACAGCAATTATCGTCGACAAGCAAATACGTCGTTTATTTGCTCATAATCAAGAACGAGATGAATGGCTCAAACGGCAAGAACTTCCTGAATACGAAATGTATTTGGAGAAATTAAGTGAAGATGATTTGAACTTTTCCCAAGCCATCAATATTTGTGGCTCGGGTCGTGTAAAACAAAGTTATTACGTTCATGCAAAGAATTTTCTTTCGGCTTGCCAGAACTACGTTTCGAATCATGAAAATGGCGCATATCGAAAATCAAAGGTCAATCATTCCTTAGTTGATGCTGCCAAAATAGAATATAAAAAAGAAGCTTTTTCAGGAATTATATTTTGTGAAGGCTACAAAAATTTCGAAAATCCTTTCTTTAATTTTCTGCAAGTAGACTGTACAAAAGGACAACTGATTACAGTACGTTCTCCTATCTACAAAGAGGAATCGCTGAACAGAAAATGCTTTGTAATGCCCATTGGTAGTGGTGAATATAAAGTTGGCTCTACCTATGAATGGAATCAACCCAATGTGAAAATTGATGATGCCGCAAAAGAACTTTTACGGAGTAATTTAGCTTCCCTTGTTTTAGAGCGTTTTGAAATAATCGATCAAATTGCGGGTATTCGTCCAACAGTAAAAGACCGTAGGCCGATCATGGGGGAGCACCCTGACCTCTCTGGATTGTATATTTTCAACGGTCTTGGTGCCAAAGGGTATATGATGGCTCCACTTTTGGGACAAGAATTGGCAGAATTCATTTTGCGCGGGACGGAATTGAATAAAGAAGTTCGGCTCAATCGTTTCAAAAAGAAGTGTTAATCTTTCTGAATTCCTACAAGATTTGTCTTCCATGGTAAGTAATTCCTTAACTTTGCATCTAATAAACAATTAGAGATTTTAAAACACATACATATGTACCCACCAGAATTAGTTGCGCCCATGAAAGAAGATCTTACATCAGTAGGATTCAAAAGCTTGACAAGTGCAGAAGAAGTAGACAATACAGTAAAAAATAGCGAAGGAACTTTATTAATGGTTGTAAATTCAGTTTGCGGATGTGCAGCTGGAAATATGCGCCCAGGCGTAAAACAGTCCGTAACAGGAGACAAAAAACCATCTAATTTGACAACTGTTTTTGCGGGAGTTGATGGCGAAGCTGTTGCTCAAGCGCGTAAATATTTCTTGCCTTATCCTCCAAGTTCACCATCGATTGCGTTGTTTAAGGATGGACAATTGGTTCACTTTTTAGAGCGTCACCACATTGAAGGAGGAACGGCTCAAATGATTTCAGATAATTTACAAGAGGCGTATAAGCAATTTTGCTAGTCGTTTTTTAATCAATTATAATCCCGTTTTGGAGTTTCCAGAGCGGGATTTTCGTTTATATAAACCTCATGGGAAAACTTGGTTCATTTTTATAACACCAAAGCCAGGTTGATTTCATGACGCAATTTTGAATTATATAAAAGCGCACTGTAACTGTGTGAATAGGAGTGCCCCACTCTGAACTTCTCCAACAGTGTTACTCCAGCAACACTTACCTGTTGATCTATAAAATTGAAAATTCCTGTCCCTATCCAATATTTGAATTGATACTTCAGTAAGGTCATAGCCTGAAAAAATTCATAATTATTTTGATAGTTAACGCCAATATTGGGACAAATTTCTAATCGATCTTTATTGCCGAAAGAGTAGCTGATAAAACCATTTAAATTAACCTATTCTCTGTTGGAGTGTGTCTTTTCGTTATCAGCAAAATGATTGACAGATGTCATTGTAATCAGCCTATTCCAATGAAAATCAATGCCTAAATCACTTGTAAAAACAGGTTGCGTTTTTCAATTCGAATTGTTTATTAAGACCGGCTTTTACACTATTCTCCAGATCATGAGGTATAATTTTTAGAATTAATTAATTCTATTTTTAACTTAAGTTGATTAATGACTTGAAAATAGTGATTATTATACCTTTTTCTATAAACAACTTAGCTGAACAAGTAATGCTACGCCCCAAACAAAGTCTTTTTTGTTAACGATTTCTTTCCAACCCTGTTCTGATAAATCGTGTTTTGCACTTCATAAATTTAAATAAAAAAGCCCGTCACCAAATACTGGTGCGGGCTTCCTTAAGATTTTAATCGCCTATTCTAATTTTTGCACCCAAACCGTCGGGTATTCCGCGTATTGTTTCCTTCTCTCTAGCATCGCTGGCTCTCTGTCTGGTGAATAATACATATATACCTCTCGAACTTGAAGGTTTGAATTGTACAATAACTTCGTATTCGTGTTTCCTTTTACAATGCTGGCATTTTTCCAATTGATGGCATTTTCTTCTACACCAAATGCTCCAATCACAACGTAGAATCCTTTTGGCGGAGTCGCTCCATTTTCATCTGCAAAGTCAATTGCTTGTGCCGTGCGAAACGTATTTCTTACCGACTCTGCCGTTGGCGTTCCATTGGTGATGTTCGAACCCCCAGAATTTGCTTTGCTCTTTTCTAATTCTTTGATTCGGTCTTCAAGCTCTTTTTGTTTTTTCAAAAGCTCTTCGTTAGCTTCAGTATCATCTCCTTGGTTTTCTAGATCTTCTTCCAGTCTTTCCAAATCATCTCCTTGGTTTTCTAGATCTTCTTCTAGTCTTTCCAATTCTTTCTGAAGTTTTTTGTTCAGACCCTCTTGTTCTTTCCATCGGTTACCAATTTGATAAGATAAAATAAGTTCTGATGATCTTCTCGAATACAAGTTCACCGCGCCCAAGGTAAAATCATGTGCATAGCCAACTGAGAAACCTTGGTAACGCACTCCTGCACTAAATGCAATGGCATACGTACTGTGATATGTTACACCAATCCATCCAATTTTATCGCTTTCAATAACTCCAGAAACATCCCATTGAACAGGTGCTCCATTTGCCGCTCTTACGACAAACAAAGGGTAGAGTCTTGCCGATTTACTGTCATTTAAATCTATGTCATACTTCAATGAACCTCTAAAGTGACGCAAAGTATTGTAATTCAAAATGTCATCGTTACTTGCTACAATCGTTGGATTATTTGAAAGCAATTGAGGCACCGCTACTCCTAGTTGAAATCCTTTTAAATGAAGTACTGCACCAAATTCACCATTCAATGCTGTTCTGTTTTGACTCAGGCTTCCAAAAAGAATTGGGTCATTAAAATCAATCACTTTGGCTTTAGCCATATCGACTGTAAAGTTTTGAACACCAACTCCCAACCCTAGTCTTAATCCTGAGTTATCACCAAACTTTGCGTTATAAACAAAATTTCCCATTCCACTCGACATAGACAAAATATCCGTTTGGTCATGAAACCCGATAAAAGCCAGGCCGATTTTCCCCTCTTTCCCTTCTCCTTCAACGGATAGGTAAGTGGTTTGTGGACTTCCTGCCACTCCGGTGAGCATACTTCTGTGAGAAGCAACGACATTTGTCATTCCTCTGAACCCTGAATATGCAGGATTTATAGTCATCATATTTTGATGATATTGACTGCTCAAAGATAATTGCTGAGAAAAACTGCTCTCAGAAACAAGGATCGTGGCAATAAAAAGTAGTGGATAAACTGTTCTCATAATTCCTCTTATTTTTCGTTTCGCAATATTGTGATAGGACCTCTTAGTATTTTCGTTCCTTGTTCAATATTGATTAGGTAATAGTATGTCGCTTCAGGCAGTGGTTTGCCATTATAGGTTCCATCCCACGTTCCATTATAATCGAATTGGTTAAAGACTATTTGACCTTCTCTATTAATTACAGTTACCTCATTGTCTGGAAAAGATGCCAAAGCTGGTATTTGCCAAGTTTCATTGAATCCATCACCGTTCGGTGAAAACAAGTTTGGCACATAAATATTTGATGTATCAGATAATGTAGAATCAATCGGCGTGAATGTACTGACCACTAAAATCTTTCCAACCAAAGAGTTAACGTCACAATCACCAGCAAATTCTACTACATAATAAAAGGCTCCTGTGTCAATGGGTGTGCCAGAAAGAGTTAATAAGTTGGGTGTGCCAGGGGTATATGTAACTATAATACCTGGTGGCAAATCCGTTACCATAACGGGTCCACCAACGCTATAAACAACTGCTGAAATTGGTGTGTTTACAAGAACGGTTTGGTCATTTGTAAATGGAGCCGAAACCAATGCAATTTGAACATTCAATACGGTAATACTTCCATTTAAGGTATCGTTCGGACAAACGCCACCAGAGGAAACAACTTGATAATTTGTCACTCCAACGTTAATTGGCAGGCCTGTAATAATCAGTGAGTCTCCACTCCAAGAAGAGCTTACGCCAATTGGCAGGCCTGTTACGATAGCCGTATCTGCAGCGCCAAGTAAAACATAAACAATGGAAACAATAGGCTCTCCTTCACAAAGAACTTGCGCATTCGTTCCAACAGCAGAAACTATGGCCAAACCAGCTGAATCAGCTATGGATAGTAAGCCGTAAGCCGAATCGGCAACACAACCATTTCCTGTTGTATATACCGTAAAGGGATAATCTCCGGGAGAAGTCGCTGTACCAAAAATAATTAGTGAATCTCCCTGAACCGTTGAACTAATTCCGGCAGGTAAATTCAAAACGGAAGCTCCTGTAGCATCACTAAACGTATAAATAACGGAGTCAATAGTCGAGTTTAAACACCAGGTTTGTGTATCCGTTGCAGCAGCAGAAGCCAATATAATTTGTGGGTTTAATCCGCTCAGACTAATAAGCAATGTGTCGTTCGGGCAAAAGCCGCCTGATGCAACCACACCAAAATTATACCCGCCAACACTCGCTGGAGTTCCTGAAATGAACAATGAATCATTTGAAAACCCTGAGGTTAATCCAGCAGGCATATTGATAACATACGCAGTATCCGCACCACTTGATATTTGATAAATTATCGAATCTATAGGTGTTGCACAAATGAATTGATTGTCCGTTCCAGTTGCAGAAATAAGGTTGAATCCTATCACATCAGAAATATTGATTTGTCCAAAAGCACTGTCATTGGGACAAGTTCCGCCATATGCGATAACTGTATAGTCGATCAAGCCTGTCGTTAAGCCAACACCAAAAATTACAATAGAATCGCTTTGGATATTAAAATTCACTCCTGCGGGCAAGTTAATGACCGTGGCTCCAACAACAGCTCCACTATATTGATAAATGATAGTGTCAATCGCCGTATTTAAACAAACTTGTTGGGTAGTAGTAGCAGGAGCGGTGATTAATGTCAAAACCGGAGCTTGTTCCACGGTAATAGCGCCCGATAGTGAGTCCACTCCACACGCTGAACCTGTTGTGTACACTGTATAATTGTAAACTCCCGGAGCAGATGCCGTACCAGTAATTGTGAATACGTTCGGTGTAAAAGACCCTGTTATACCAAGTGGTAATCCGACAACAACAGCACCCGTTGCACTGCCACCAACCGTATAGGTAATATCCATAATTGAGTCATTAAAGCAAAGTAATTGATTGTCTGTTCCTGCTACGTCCAAAGTTAAAGTTGGCGCTGAATTTACTGTAATTGTTCCTGAAGCACTGTCATTGGGACAAGTTCCACCATATGCGATAACTGTATAGTTGATCAAGCCTGTCGTTAAGCCAGCGCCAAAAATTACAATAGAATCGCTTTGGATATTAAAATTCACTCCTGCGGGCAAGTTAATGACCGTGGCTCCAACAACAGCTCCACTATATTGATAAATGATAGTGTCAATCGCCGTATTTAAACAAACTTGTTGGGTAGTAGTAGCAGGAGCGGTGATTAATGTCAAAACCGGAGCTTGTTCCACGGTAATAGCGCCCGATAGTGAGTCCACTCCACACGCTGAACCTGTTGTGTACACTGTATAATTGTAAACTCCCGGAGCAGATGCCGTACCAGTAATTGTGAATACGTTCGGTGTAAAAGACCCTGTTATACCAAGTGGTAATCCGACAACAACAGCACCCGTTGCACTGCCACCAACCGTATAGGTAATATCCATAATTGAGTCATTAAAGCAAAGTAATTGATTGTCTGTTCCTGCTACGTCCAAAGTTAAAGTTGGCGCTGAATTTACTGTAATTGTTCCTGAAGCACTGTCATTGGGACAAGCCCCCCCCAAGGTGGTTACGGTATAAATAAACACCCCTGAAACAGTCGGTGTTCCAGAAATAGTAAATGTGTTGCCTGAATATACCCCCGTAATGCCTGGTGGTAAATTTGACACACTAGCACCTGTTGCAGAAATGCCCGTAGAATAAACAATATTTGTTATCGGTGTATTATTGCAGACGGTTTGATTATTGAGACCCGAAGCCAATTGTATGCCTGAATCAACATTTATTACTCCTGACAAGCTAACCGGTGTACAAGGACCTCCTGTTGTTGAAACAGTGTATGTGAAAGGCCCTGATGGAAAGGTGGGTGTACCACTGATTGTCAATGACCCTCCAGAAAATGAACCATTTACACCAATTGGTAATCCAGAAACTATTGCTCCAGTAGCAGTACCTCCAATTGAGTACACAATATTAGAAATTGGTGTATTTACACAAACAGTTTGATTTGTTGATCCTGATGTTAAACTTAATGTTGGGCTGCCAGCTACGGTTATAGTTCCGTTGACAGTAATTGGGGCACAGTTGGCTCCTGATGTTGTAAATGAATATGGGAAAGTTCCTGGCGTGGTCGGTGTTCCAGAATAAGTCACCATTCCGCCGCTTGAAGTGGGGGCAAATAAAGCTGTAACCCCTGAAGGGAGTGGCGGGACGGACGAAAAATTTACTGACGTTGCACCAGAAATGTCGTAAGTAATATTGTTTAACGGTGTTCCACTACACACCGTTTGATTGTTTGTACCCGCCGCAGAAGTTAAATTCGCAGAAGCAGAGGCCAACACTGTAATGTAACCTACTTTCAATTCGGTATCGCTGATGAGACCATTCGCAATCGTAAGAACGACATCGTAAGTTCCAGGATTATTGTAAGTAATAATCGGGTTAGTCAAAATCGAAGTTTGACCTGCTCCGCCATCAACAAAAGTCCAAGAATAAGTGGAGGCTCCAACCGATAAATCGTTAAACTGGACCGATCCGCCAACACAAATAGTGGTGGGAGAACCAAAGAAATCTGCGCTTTGTCCAAATGATAATGAACCAGACAAGCAAAGAAAAGTAAACAGTAAAAATCTTAAGACCATGATGAATAATTTATATAAATTCTCTTGTAATACGTTCAGTTCGCTAATAAAGTTTCATTTGGTTTCTCATTTTGTGAAAAAAATATTCTTTATAACTACTCACTTTTGGGCAGCCGCCTACTTAATTAGCTAATTAGCAATCTTTTAGCCTCATTTACTCCAAATTTAATACCCAAACCTTTTGTGTACTACTCCTTTTTAATCTTTCCGTCATTGCCGAATCTTGTTGGTCAGCATAGAAAACGACTACTTAAAGACAATTGCTGACTATAAACTTCATGAGCACACACCAATAATC